>Ga0209040_10002886_pt1 | contig 13264 bp, 13 predicted proteins | sample BogFormECP12_OM3_FD_188240 | JGI IMG/M metagenome (GOLD analysis project Ga0209040, IMG submission 188240) | Bog forest soil microbial communities from Calvert Island, British Columbia, Canada - ECP12_OM3 (SPAdes) (version 2) | ecosystem: Environmental > Aquatic > Freshwater > Wetlands > Bog ... | reverse complement strand
GTACCGGGGGAGGACGGCGCGCTGAAGGCGATGGAGGTCCACATCTTCCCCGAGACGATGCGCGGGACCGGCGAGGGCTTCCACCCATATGATCGCGCCCCGGGAGCCACGATGACCAACGGAGCGATTTCCGCTCGCGTCGAAGGCGTCGACAATGCAAAACTCACTGTGAGCTACAAGAGCGGGGAACAGACCGTCGTCGTTGACCCGAAGACGCCAATCGTGAGTTTCGAACCCGGCGCACAGGCCGACCTGAAGCCGGGCGCGGCGATCATTGCGCGCGGGCCGCAGCAGGCGGACGGGTCTGTCGACGCCGCGTTTGTCCTGGTCGGCAAGGACGGGCTCGTCCCGCCGATGTGACCCGTAAACGTCGTCCGCTCAGTTCGGCCGCGATTTGCCCCCGTCGTCTTTCCCGTGTAAGCGCTACCGGATTCGCTTTTTCACCGGCGGGGGGCCCATGAGCAACGACCCGGCGACGAGTACGATGAAGTCTGCCCAAGTTCCGGATTTCACATTTGTTCTCGTGAAGCCGACCCACTACGACGATGACGGCTATCCAATTCAATGGTTCCGCTCGGCGTTGCCGTCCAATACGCTCGCCTGTATGTACAGCCTGGCCGAGGATGCGCGCCGTCGCGAGGTTCTGGGCTCAGGCGTGGACTTCGAGATCGAAACCTATGACGAAACCAACCGCCGCGTCGTCCCGAGCCGGATCATCCGCGAGCTGAAGCGCCGCGGCGGGCGGGCGCTCGTCGGCATCATCGGCGTGCAGTCGAACCAGTACCCCCGCGCGATGGACATCGCACGCCAGTTCCGCGCAGCGGGCGTGCAGGTCTGCATTGGCGGATTCCACGTCTCCGGCTGTATCGCCATGCTGCCCGAAATGCCGTCCGAGATGCGCCAGGCGCAGGCGATGGGCGTCTCGTTGTTCGCCGGCGAAGCGGAGGAGCATCGGCTCGACGAGGTGTTGCGCGACGCGTGGCGTGGCGAAATGAAGCCGCTCTACAATTTCATGGACCACTTGCCGTCGCTCGAGGGCGAGCCCGCGCCGATCCTCCCGCGCAAGCATCTTGCGCGTACGACGGGACACTATTCCTCGATCGATCTCGGCCGCGGCTGCCCCTATCAATGCTCGTTCTGCACCATCATCAACGTGCAGGGCCGCAAGAGCCGGTTCCGCACGCCCGACGACCTCGAGCAGATCATTCGCGAGAACAGGGCGCAGGGCATCGACCGGTTCTTCATCACCGACGACAATTTCGCCCGCAACAGCGACTGGGAGATTCTGCTCGACCGGGTGATCAAGCTCAAGGACGAGGGCATCCACTGCGGCTTCACCATCCAGGTCGACACGCTCTGCCATAAGATCCCGAACTTCATCGAAAAGGCGACGAAGGCCGGAGCGCGGCGCATCTTCATCGGCCTGGAGAACATCAATCCCGACAACCTGATCGCCGCCAAGAAGCGGCAGAACAAGATCACCGAGTACCGCGCGATGCTGCAGAAGTGGCGCGCTCACGGCGCGCTCACTTTCGCGGGCTACATCCTCGGCTTTCCGGCCGATACGAAGGAATCGATCCTGCGCGACGTCGAGATCATCAAGCGCGAGCTGCCGCTCGACATTCTCGAGTTCTTCTTCCTAACGCCGCTGCCGGGCTCGGAGGATCACAAGAGCCTCTTGAAGAAGGGGGTCTGGATGGATCCCGACATCAACAAATACGACCTCGACCATCGCGTCTCGCATCATACTAAGATGTCAGACGCCGAGTGGGAGGAGGCCTACCGCGCCGCCTGGGACGTCTATTACACGCCTGAGCACATCCGCACGATCCTGAAGCGCGCCGCCCAGATCCCGAACGGGCGGCCGAAGCCGATCGCGAGCACGATCATGTGGTTCAAGCTGATGATCGAGCAGGAAGGGGTGCATCCGCTGGAAGGCGGGGCGTTCCGGCTCAAATACCGCCGCGATCGGCGCCATGGCTTGCCCGTCGAATCGCCCTTTGTCTTCTATCCCCGCTATTGGGGCGGGATCGCGGTCAAGGCGTGGAAGTACTCGCGGTTCTTTTTGAACACGCGGCGCATCCTCAAGGAAGTTCTGGAGGCGCCCGACCGGTGGACCTACACCGACCTCGCGATCGCGCCGCCGAAGGCCGACGAGTTCGAGCAGCTCGAACTCTACCACGCAACGACGGGCGGCGAGGCGGCGCTCGCCCGGATGAAGCTCGGGGACGACATACGCGCGTCCGTCCCGGCGGCGGCCGCGGAGTGACGGTCAGATAGCGGCGCCCTAACGCGCTGCTCTTCAGCCCGGCAAAATCGCTTTTCGGAGGCATGGATCCATGCTTGTCGACGGCAAGTGGGCGGACGTCTGGCAGCCAGTTCAGGCGACTGACGCCAAGGGCGGATTCGTCCGCCAGATCTCGAGCTTTCGCTCCTGGGTGACGCCCGACGGCGCCGCGGGCCCGATGGGGGAGGGCGGCTTTCGCGCCGAGAGAGGGCGCTACCATCTCTACGCCGCACTCACCTGCCCATGGGCGACGCGCGTCCTGATCGCCCGCAAGCTGAAGAGGCTCGAGGACGTCGTCTCAGTGGCGATCGTCGAACCGGCGATGACCGATCAGGGCTGGCGCTTCGGCGACGAAATGGGCGCCGACCGGGACGCGGTCAACGGCGCGACCTATCTGCATGAGATCTACAGCCGCGCCGATCCGCATTTCACCGGCCGCGCGACCGTGCCGACGCTATGGGACAGAGAGCGCCGCACGATCGTCAACAACGAGTCGGCCGACCTCCTGCGCATGTTCAATTCGGGCTTCGGCGCGCTCGCCGACGATGCGGTCGACCTCTATCCGGAAGACTTGCGGGCCGGCATCGACGCGCTCAACGACGAGGTCTATCCCTCGCTCAACAACGGCGTCTATCGCGCCGGATTTGCGACCACCCAGGAAGCCTATGAAGAGGCCTTCGTTCGCGTGTTCGCGATGCTCGACACGCTGGAGCGGCGCCTCGCCGCCGGGCCCTATCTCTTCGGCGAGCGGCTGACCGAGGCCGACATCCGCGTCTTCGTCACGCTCGCCCGATTCGATGCGGCCTATCACGGCCAGTTCAAATGCAACCTCAGGCGCATCGCCGACTACCCGGCCTTGAGCGCCTATCTTCAGCGGCTGATCGGGCTGCCCGCCTTTCGCGAGACGTTCAACCTCGACCACATCAAGCGCGGCTATTACTCGATCAAGGCGCTGAACCCCAGCCGCATCGTGCCGCTCGGGCCGGAGCTGCCGTGGGTTCCGGGCGCATAGGCGCGTCTCGAGTGGCAATCTCCATCGCCGTTTTGAGCGATTTCAAGGACTTGCGCCGACTTTTCCATCGCACCCAACGGGTGTCCTTGAGGATGCCCTCCGGCGCCCGGCTGGAGCGGTCTTACGACCGCGCCGCCGAATGTAACCCGGATGAGTCAACCATGGATACGATCGTTTGGCAAGAAAATGTCGGTTTTTCGGAAAGCCGCTCGCTAGCTCTTGGCGGGCTCCGCCGGTGCGGCTTGAGGCGCAGGCGGCAGCGGCGCCTGCAGCGCCTGCCGGAGCGCCTCTTCCTTCGCGTTGTCGAACGAGGTCCTGATCACGGTCCCGCCGACGCCCTTGAGGTCCTCGAGCACCTTGTCGGTCGTCATTTTGCGGATGAGGAGGAAGAGCCCCGCGGTTCCGGGTTTCAGCGCCTCGTTCGCCTGGCGCTTCATGTCGTCATCGTTGATGCCGACGTCGACCAGCGAGCCGCCGAGCGCGCCGCCCGCGGCGCCGACCGCCGCCCCGGCGACCGGCATCAGGAACAGCCAGCCGATCAGCATGCCCCAGAAGGCGCCTGAAACTGCGCCGGTGCGCGCCGGATGAATGAGCTGGTTCAGCTTCACCCGGCCGCCGTCGTCGCGGACCGCGATCACCGCGTCCTCGACGTCGATCAGATATTCGCGTTGCATCGAGAGTACTTTTTCGCGCACCTCCTCGGCGTGCTTTTCGGTGTCGAACGCAATGAAAACCAGATCGCTCATCATCATCCTCCAAATGTCCGCGCGCCCGCGGAGCTCGCTTAAGTTCTCGACCGGGAAGTTCTCTACCCTTCATTTTTCAGTCTGACGACAGTCCGGCCTGGGTTTCGGCATGGGTCTGCGCCCGGGCATTCGTCCCGGAAACCGTGATAGGAACGGAACGCAAATCAAAGGAGCGCCCGCCATCTGGACCGTCGTCGCCCTCGCCGCGCTTGCGCTCGTCGCCTGCGCTGCTGCGCTTCTCGCCAGCAAAACCAGAGGCCTTGTGCGGGTCCTCGCGCAAGTCGTCGCGGTCGTCGCCGCCTCGCTGACCGGCGCGCTGGCAGGCTTCGTCATTCCGCTCACGCCCGTCGCCCGCGGCGCGATCGGCGATGCGTTCTGGGCGGGGCTCCTCGCGACGCTCGGCACGATTTGCGGGATGTCGCTCGTCGAAATGCTGATGGCGCGACTGGACCGACGCTAGCGAGCGCGCGCCCGTCAGGCGCTTGCGCTCCGGCGCTTGGCCCCCTCTCATGGACGCACCAATGAAGGCGGGGTCCCCAACTCGATGACGTGGTTCTGGGTCATGCTGGGCAGCGCGCTGGGCGGTCTCGCGCGCTATTGGATCTCGGGCCTCGCAGCCCAGCACATCAGCCAAACCTTTCCGATCGGCACGCTCATCGTCAATGTGACCGGCTCGTTTGTCATCGGCTTCTTCGCCACGCTGACCGGACCGGACGGACGCGTCTTCGTCGGCACGGATGCGCGCCAATTCGTGATGACCGGCATTTGCGGCGGCTACACCACCTTCTCGTCGTTCAGTCTGCAGACGCTCAATCTCGCCCGCGACGGCGAAGTGGCCCTCGCCGGAGTGAACGCCGTGCTGTCGCTCGTGCTCTGCCTCGTCGCCGTATGGCTCGGGCATGTCGCGGCGGGCGCGCTCAATCAGCTCAAGGGAGCATGACGATGTCCGCGCCCGCGACGCCACGGTCCCGCGCGACCGGAAGCGCTGCGCCGGCCTGACCCGATGCGCTTCAACATCCACGGACTTGGCTTCACGGTGTTTCTGGGCGGGCTCTCCGCCCTGCCGCCGCTTGCGATCGACATGGCCTTGCCGAGCCTCGCGCTGGTTCAGGCCGATCTCGGCGCGACCCAGACGCAGGCGGCGTCCGCCATCGCGATCTTCCTCGCCGGCTTCGCGACCGCCCCGCTCGCGGTCGGACCGCTCTCCGACCGCTTCGGCCGCAAGCCGGTGATGCTCGCGGGCCTCTTGCTCTTCACGCTCTGCGCGCTCGGCTGCGCGCTCAGCCCCTCGATCGGCGCGCTGCTCGCCTTCCGCCTTGTTCAGGGCGTCGGCGCCGGGTCGGTCGGCATTCTGCCGCGCGCGATCATCCGCGATCTGTTCGAGGGCCGCGAATCGCGCCTGCATATTGCGGCGGTGTCGCTCGTCTTCAGCGTCGCGCCGCTGATCGCGCCGACCCTCGGCGCCGCGATCCTCGCCATTGGTCCATGGCGGCTGATCTATCTCGCGTTGACAGCCGTCGGCGCCGCTCTCGCGGCCGTCGGCTTCGTCCTGTTCGAGGAGTCGCACGCGCGCGAAATGCGCCGCAATCTCATGCCCGCGACCGTTATCGCCGGCTACCGGCGAGCGCTGACGAGCCCGATGTGCGCGGGCTTCGCGCTCGTCAACGGCCTCGTGTTCGCGGGCCTCTTTGCCTATGTCAATACGTCGCCGCTTCTCTTCATCCAGGGCTATGGCGTCTCGAAGGCAGGCTTCGCCGGTCTCTTCGCCATCACCGCCTCGGGGGTCATCGTCGGCTCCACGGTCAACACCTGGCTCGTGCGTCGGCGCGCGCAGCCGAAGGCAGTGCTCGACGCCGCGCTCGCGCTCATGACTCTCGCCGCGCTTGCCGTGCTCGCGATCGGCCTTGCCGGCGTCGGTTCGCCGCTGATCGTGGCCGCGCCGGTGATGGTCTATATCTCGTCCTTTGGCCTTGTGTTTCCGAACGCGGCGCACGAGGCGGTCCAACCGCTGCCGGAGATCGCCGGCCTCGCCTCGGCCGTCCTGGTCGCGACGCAGATGCTGTTCGGGGCGCTCGGCGGCGCCGCGGCCGCCGCGCTCTATCGCCACGCCTCGCCATTGTCGATTGGCGAGGTCATGAGCGTCGGTACGCTCCTGGCGTCGGCGCTCTACGCATTCTGGCTGAGGCCCGGCGTCAAGGCGTGAGGCAAGCGAACGCTCCCGCGCCCGCAGCGGATGAGGCTCACCCCAACAGGAAATCCCGCACCGCGCCGATCTGATCTTCGCTGAGCAGAGGCGGGGCGTGGCCGACGCCCTTGAACTCGACCAGCTTCGCCTTCGGTCCGCGCTTCGTCATCGCCTCGGCGACGTCGCGCTGAAGCATGTCGGACGTTTCGCCGCGCAGCAAGAGCGTCGGGCTCTGGATCGCGTCCCACACCGGCCAGAGGTCGACGTCGCCGACAGGGCCGGCCTTGAAGGGGTCGCTGATGTGCGGATCATAGGCGAAGCCATAGCCGCCTTCGGGTTTCCTGCGGGCGCTGTCGAGAGCCATCTTGCGCCACTGAGCGCCCGTGAGCTCGCCAAACGGAGCGTTGTTTTTGCGCAGGGCCGCCTCCAGCGCCTCGAGCGAATCGAACGTCGGATCATCGCCGAGATAGGCGTAGACACGGGCGAGGCCTTCCTTGGAGACGAAGGCGCCGGCGTCGTTGAGGACGAGCTTGCGGATTGGATTGCCCCGCTGAGCCGCGAGCATCATGCCGATGAGCGCGCCCATAGACGTGCCGAGCCAGTCGACGCGCTCGACATCGAGCCGCGCGATCAGCGCGACGCAATCGGCGAGATAAAGCGGGAAGGAGTAGTCGGCCGGAGCAAGCCACTCGCTGCGTCCGCGTCCGGGCATGTCCGGGCAGACGACGCGGTAATTCTTCGAGAGGGCCTCGGCGATGGCGTCGAAATCGTGGGCGTTGCGCGAGAGCCCATGGACGCAGACGAGCGTCGGCGCGCCGGCCGGCCCCGGCCATTCGGCGTAGTCGACCCGATGAAAGCCCGACGGACCGAGACAGGCGAGATGGCGTTCGAGCATGGACGATCGACCCCTGCTTACGGAAACGGTGCGCTGCCGAATTTCTGCTCGTAGATCTGAAATAGCCTTTTTAGTTCGATGCGGTTGAAGATCGCCGCCTTATTCAAGCGCCTGCAGCAAAAGATCACGCCGCTTCGGCGCAGCGGGATTTTGGCGCGTGAGCACGAATGACGATAAACTGCGAGACCAACGCATCGGCCGTTCCGTGCATCATTCCGGGACGGAGCCCCAGGGGTTAACCAATTGGACTCCGCAGCCCTCGAAATCTCCGACATTTCGGGTCGCCAATGCGGCATTGCGAGAGTTGGCAATGGACGCTATTTGCGCGTCAAATTGAGCGATCGGCCGGCCGGCTTTGCGACGATCGGCGGCGATCCGTGCGTAGGCAGACGCGGCCGCACTATCGAAGGGCAGAATCCGGCCGGCGAAATCCTCCGCAAGCATGCCTTCCACGGCTTCGGCGAGTTGATCACGGCGTTTGCCTTCCGGTAGCAAGGCCAGCCCGAAGCGCAGCTCGGCTTCACTCACCGCGCTGATGAAGAGGCTGCTGGAGGGCTGCGCCCCCATCCAGGTTTCTACTTCCGGCGCGGGCGCCGACCTCATCAACTCCGACAGGATGTTCGTATCGAGGAGGATCATCAGTCGAAAGCCGGGGGCCAGCTCATCTTCTCGCGTGGAGTCTCCGGCAGTTCAACGCCGCCCAGAGGCGCGAACCTGGCGCGGATGGCAGAGGCGAGATTCGTGGACAGAGTGGGCTCGCGGTTCAGTGCGCTTCGCAGGATGTCCCGCGCCTCGTCCTCCATCGAACGGCCATGCGTCGCGGCGCGAATTCGAAGCCGCGCCTTCAGTGGTTCCTCAAGGTTACGGATCGTGATGCTTGCCATCGTGCGCCTCTGATTGCACTGATGCTATTATTAGGCATTGATTGCAACGCGCGCCAGAAAACCCGACGGGCCGAGGCAGGCGAGACGGCGTTCGAGCATCCGATCTTGCCTCAGCGCGCGGACAGCAAGATCGATGCGACGCCCACTCGGGACGCCGCTTCCGGTTCGCTGGTCAACGCGCTCACGAGTACCGACGTGTCGATGTAGAGCATCAGTAACGCGATTCATCGCGCACGGAACGGAGCCAGCTTCTGGCTGGCGCCGGCTGCATCGGCATGGATTGGGTCAAAGCCTGCAAAACCTTGAGATCGACAGGCCTCGGTTGCCGCCCGATGCCAGTCAGGCGCGCGACAGCCTTCCCTCGCCGCGTGATCCGGACAGGTTCGCCCCGCGCGGCGCGTTCGACCAGTTCGCTTTCGCGCGGGCGAGAGTAACCTCTTCCATGACGTCCTCATGACCATCGGTTTGGTCACCTATAGCCGCCGGGGCCAAATCGCGAACCGCCCAGTCCCCGGGCAGGCCTCCCAAACTGAGGCACTACCCTCCGCGGTGGCCCTGAATTTACCTGGTAAGGTTCTCGCGCCCTATGCCGCTTCCACCGCAAGTCCGCGCGGCGTTTGGACGATGCGCGCGGCGCCGTCGCGAAGGATCAGGTTCACATGCGCGAGCGCCTCGCCGAAGGCGAATACGAGCTGATGCGGGTCGTCGATCTTCCGGCCGAAGATGACCGGCACCAGATCGGCGACCGTCTGCGGCTCGACCTTGCAGGCTTCGACGATCGCCATGCAACGCGCCTCGTGATGGGCGATGAGCTCGTCCGCCCGCGTGCGCAGGCCGACGAACGGCAGGTTGTGGCCGGGCAAAACGAGGACGTCCTCGGGCAGCGTCGCTTTCAGCTTTTCGAGCGAGCGCAGATAGAGGCCGAGCGGGTCGCCTTCCGGATCCATCGCCTCGACGCTGACGTTGGGCGAGATTTTTGCGAGGATCTGATCGCCTGAGAGTATGAGGTTGTCGTCGGCCGAATAGAGCATGACCTGTTCGGGCGAATGGCCGGCCCCGGTCATCACCTCGAATTCGCGGGAGCCGATCTTGACCTTTTCCTCCGCCACAAGGCGCAGGAAAGTTCTCGGCGGCGTCGACACCATGCGCAGATAGTTCAATCCGTGGCCGAGCAGAATCTCGGTCCCTTCCTCGGATAGACCGCGCGAGCGGTAGAAGCTTCGATAGGGCTCGGACCTCAGCGCCTGCGGGTCGAGTCGGATGTTGAGCGAAATCAGGTACTCGGTCTGGCTCATCGCGAGCTCGAGATCGAAGCGCTCGCAAAGCCAGCCGGCGAGGCCGATATGGTCGGGATGGAAGTGGGTCGCGATGATCCGCGTGAGCTTGCGCCCCCTGAGAGGGAGGACGAGCAGCGCCTCCCAGGCGGCGCGCGAAGCCTTGTTATCGATCCCGGTGTCGATCAGCGCGAGACCCGCGCCGTCCTCGATAAGGTAGATGTTGACGTGGTCGAGCCGGAACGGCAGCGCGAGCCGGGCCCAGAATATGCCGGGCCGCACTTCGACGACGTCGCCGGTCTTCGGCGGCCCGGCGAAGGGAAATTCGAGCATCTGCGGCATGGCAAGGGTCGACATCGGGTCCTCAATTCATTCGAGCGGCGAGAAGCGCGGCGCTTCGGCCGCGTCCAGCCGCCCGTCGGGCTCAGCCCGGAAGACGCCGCGCGCCGCATTGTGCGGATGGGCGGCCGCCTCTGCGAGCGTCAGCACCGGGGCGAAACAGACGTCGCTGCCCTCGAGCAGCGCGAGCCAATGCGCGCTCGGCCGGCTCGCGAACAGTTCGCGAAAGCGCGCCTTGAGCGCGGGCCAAGCGGCGATGTCGTTTTGCGCCTTCGGATCGACATCCGCAAGGCCGAGCTTTGCGAGCAGCAGGGCGTAGAATTGCGGCTCGAGCGCGCCGACGGTGATGAACCGGCCGTCGGCGCAGCGATAGGCGTCGTAGAAGGGCGAATCGTGAAAGATGCTCGGCCTCGGCCCGTCCAGCACGCCGTTCGAACGCGCCCAGAGGGCGATGCCGCTGAGAGCAGCCGCGATGTCGACGATGGCGCAGTCCACGACCGCGCCTTTGCCGGTTCGGCTCGCGGCGAAAATTCCGGAGAGGACGCCGAAGGCGAGCCCCAGTGCGCCGCCCGCATCGCCGAGAACGGTCGGGGGCGCGATCGGCTGGGCGCCCGGACGCTCGGTCAGCGACAGAACGCCGCTCAGCGCAAGATAGTTGAGATCGTGGCCTGCGGCCTGCGACAACGGCCCGTCCTGCCCCCAGCCGGTCATCCGGCCATAGACGAGCCGCGGATTGCGCTTCGCGCAATCGGCGGGGCCGAGACCGAGCCGCTCCATCACGCCGGGCCGGTTGCCCTCGATCAGCGCGTCCGCGGCCTCGATCAGCGCCAGCGCTTCCCCGACCGCCTCAGGCCGCTTGAGATCGAGCGCGACGATACGCTTGCCGCGCCGCAACGGCAGCTCCGCGTTCGCTAGGTCGAGGTGGTCGAGCCCAGGCTTGTTCGGGCGAACAACCGCGACCACCTCGGCGCCCTGGTCGGCCAGCATGCGGCCGGCGAGCGGCCCCGGGCCGATGCCCTCGAATTCGACGACTTTCAGACCGGTCAGCGGACGCATCATTCTGGAGTCCTTGCTTGCGGTGCTTTCCCGAGCACCGGAGTTTGGCGAGTATCGCCCTTGACGCATAGATCGATAGATTTTTCACGCTTCGGTCCGCCGGTTTTCGCACATAGTGTCCGGAGGGACAGGCGCTCTAAGCAACTTTGGACAAAGGTGGGAACCATGGATACGAGCGTCGTCTCGGCGTCTGGCGTGACGATGAAGGACCACGGGGTCGACGTGCCGCTGCCTGGCGGCCAGTCGGGCTACTTCAATTTTTACTGGCTCAGGGACAATTGCCCGACGTCGTTCGACAGCCAGACCAGGGAACGGACCTTCGATATTTTTCACCTCTCGCGCGAGCCGCGCCCGGCCTCCGTCAGGCTTGCGGGCGACGCTCTCGAAATCGCCTGGATGGAAGACGGGCACGCCTCGCGTTACCCGCTCGACTGGCTTTCGCAGTATGGCGAAGGCAAGCGCCGTCAAGATCCGGCCGATCTTCCGCGCCGCGCCTGGTATGCGGATCACTACCCCGACATTGCCCGCTTTTCCCAGCCTAAACTCAAGGAAGACAAGCGGGAGGTTGTGAAGTGGATCGAAGCCTTGCTGGCAGAAGGCGTCGCCATCGTCACCGACATGCCGGATAGCGACGAGGCGCTGACGGAAACGGTGCGCTTGATCGGCCATGTCCGGCCCACATTCTTTGGCGAGTATTTCGACGTCAAGACGCACGTCAACCCGACAAACCTCGGCTACACCGCCAAAGCGCTTGAATTGCACACGGACACCCCCGCCGAGGAGATGGCGCCGGGCGTGCAGTTCCTGCATTGCCGCGCCAACAGCGTCGAGGGCGGCATGAGCCTGTTTCTCGACGGGGTCGCCGTGGCCAATGATCTCAGAAAGGAATATCCCGAGGATTTCAAGCTGCTGTCGGAGACTGTGATCCCCTACTATTGCGAGCACGACGACTACGACATGCGCTCGCGCCAGCGTGTGATCGAACTCGACGAGCGCGGCGAAGTTTCCGGCGTCACGATCAGCCGGCACATGGCCGACATCTTCGATCTGCCGCAAGCCTTCCTCGATCGTTATTACCCCGCCTTTTGCCGCTTCGGCCGGATGCTGCAATCGGACAAGTACGTGATGCGCTTCCGGCTGAACGCCGCGGAGTGCATTGTCTTCGACAATCACCGCATTGTTCACGGCCGCTCGGCCTATTCCGCGACAAGCGGGGAGCGCTACCTGCGGGGCTGTTACGCCGACCGCGGCGAGATGCGCAGCGCCTATCGCGCGTTGACGACGGAAGGGAGGTTCAAGTGAGCGAGGCCAAAGCGTCAGCCCATCGGGATCTGACCGACGACGACGTGCGCCAATTGCGGATCGACCTGGCGGCGGCCTTCCGGCTCGCCGTCGAGTTCGACTGGCATGAATCGGTGGGCAACCATTTCAGCGCCGCGGTGTCGGCAGACGGCAAGCGCTTCCTGATGAACCCGCGATGGCGGCATTTCGGCTCGATCCGCGCCAGCGACCTCATGCTGCTCGACGCCAACGACGAGGAGGTGATGAACTGTCCTGACGCCCCCGACCCCTCGGCCTGCACGATCCACGGCACGATCCATCGACGGCGCCCGTCGGCTCGCGTTCTTTTGCACTGTCATCCGCCCTACGCGACGGCTCTTTCCACCCTGAAGGACCCGTCGATGAAGCCGATCGACAACAATACGGCGCGCTACTTCGGGAGACTCGGGTTCGACCTCGATTTCGGCGGCATCGCCAATGAGGCGGAAGAAGGCGAGCGGATCGCAAAGGCGCTCGGCAATCACCAGACCTTGCTGATGGGCAATCACGGCGTCACCGCCACCGGCGATACCGTCGCCGAAGCTTTTGAGGATCTCTATTTCTTCGAAAGAGCCGCCAAGACGCTGATCCTGGCTTATTCGACGGGCAAGCCGCTCAATATCCTCTCAGACGAGATCGCCGAAAAGACCGCAGAGGGGTGGGGCCCCTACAAGGGCGCGGCCTTCGCCCATTTCGATTACCTGAAGACGCAACTCGACAAGGCGGACCCGTCCTACCGGGCATAAGGCTGGCTCACTCCGGATGCGGGCTCAAAGGCTAAATCCTAGGTATTTCTGAGGTTGTTGAATTTAATGTCTTCCACTCGGGAAAGTCTCTACCGATCAATTGCGACAATTCTTCCGTCTGCCTTCGTTGAAGGGGTCGCAAACCCCGCACGACAGCTTCGATATTGACGCCCCGCCGATTGATTTGCCGATTAGACAACCTGGCGCCATAATATTGCCGAAGAGGTTCTGGAACGTAATTGATAACTTTAAGCAAAAGACTATGTTTTTCCGAAACACGCCTTACAACGCTCCACCATCTTGCGCGTTGCCTGACTATGTCTGGACTAAGATTCTCCTGTGTAACCGGAGAGATCGTAATTGAAGGATCAAGCCCCAACCATAGGAAAATAGATTTCATCGCTTCATTGGGGTTTTCAATTAAAGGCTTATCCCTCAGGGTCCGGGCCTACGATGGGTAGTGACAAGGGCGGGCGCTTGGGGTAAGAACATAACGTGAACATTCGGTTCGCTTGAAGGT
>Ga0209040_10002885_pt1 | contig 13266 bp, 10 predicted proteins | sample BogFormECP12_OM3_FD_188240 | JGI IMG/M metagenome (GOLD analysis project Ga0209040, IMG submission 188240) | Bog forest soil microbial communities from Calvert Island, British Columbia, Canada - ECP12_OM3 (SPAdes) (version 2) | ecosystem: Environmental > Aquatic > Freshwater > Wetlands > Bog ... | reverse complement strand
GATCACGGCCTCCTGAGCGGGGCCCGGGGCGCCGGCCGGCTGTGCCACTACACCCTGTCGGGCGACGCGGCCGATGGCAGCTCGCCCGCGCGCTCCGGCGCCGGGCGCCGACCCGGCTGCATGCCGTACTCCAGCGAATCGACCAGCGCGTCCCAGGAGGCGGCGATCACGTTCTCCGAGACGCCGATCGAGCCCCACACCTCGTGGCCGTCGGAGGCGTCGATCAGCACCCTCGTGACCGCGCCGGTGCCCTTCGTCTCGTCGAGTATGCGCACCTTGAAGTTCACCAGGTCGATGTCGCGCAGGTGGGGATGGATCTCGGAGATCGCCTCACGCAGGGCACTGTCGAGCGCGTTGACCGGGCCGTTGCCCTCGGCGGTGCGCACGTAGCGCTCGCCGCCCAGCCAGATCTTGATCGTGGCCTCGGTCTCGACCTTGCCATCCGCGCGCTGCTCGACCAGCACCCGCCAGGACTCCAGGCGGAACAGCGGCTCGTACTCGCCGCTCTCCTTGCGCATCAGCAGCTCGAAGGAGCCGTCTGCGGCCTCGAACTGGAAGCCCTCGTGCTCGAGCTCCTTGACGCGCTCGACGACGCGACGAGCGAGGTCCTCGTCGGCGGCGATCCCGGCCTGGCGCGCCTTCTCGACGATCGTGCCGCGACCGGAGAGCTCGGAGATGAGCACGTCGCGGCTGTTGCCCACGACGGCCGGGTCGATGTGCTCGAAGGTCTGGGCGTCCGCTCGCACGCCCGCCGCGTGCAGGCCTGCCTTGTGCGCGAAGGCGTGCTTGCCCACATAGGGCTGCGCCGGGTTCGGCGAGCGGTTGAGCAGCTCGTCGACGAAGTGGGCCGTCTCGGTCAGCCGTGCCATTCGCTCCGCCGCCAGCACCGTGCAGCCCATCTTCAGCTGCAGGTCGGCGATGATCGTGATCAGGTTCGCGTTGCCGGTGCGCTCGCCGATGCCGTTGACGGTGCCCTGGACCTGCGTCGCGCCGCATTCGACGGCCGTGAGCGTGTTGGCGACCGCGCAGCCGGAGTCGTCATGCGTGTGGATGCCGAGCGGCGTCCCGGGCAGCGCTTCGGCCACCACCGCGAGCGCCGTGCGGATCTGCGGCGGCAGCGAGCCCCCGTTGGTGTCGCACAGGACGAGGCGCTCGGCGCCAGCGTCGGCGGCCGCGCGCAGGCAGTCCAGCGCGTAGCCGGGGTCGAGCGCGAAGCCGTCGAAGAAGTGCTCGGCGTCGAGCAGCACGCGCTTGCCCGCGCGCTGCAGGAAGGCCACCGAGTCGGCGATCATCGCGAGGTTCTCCTCGCGTGAGACCCGAACCACCTTCTCGACGTGCAGCACAGAGGCCTTGCCCACGATCGTGCACACCGGCGCGAAGCACTCGGCGAGAGCGCGCAGTCCCTCGTCGCCGTCGGCGGCGAGGTCGCGGCGGCGGGTCATGCCGAACGCGACCACCTGCGCGACTTCCAGCTGCTCGCCGGCGAGCAGGGCGAACAGCTCCTGCTCCTTGGGGTTGGACGCGGGGAACCCCGCCTCGATCATGTGCACGCCGAGCTCGTCGAGGGCGTGCACGACGCGCACCTTCTCCTCGGCGGTGAGGCTCAGGCCGCCTCCCCCCATGCCGTCGCGCAGGGTGGCGTCGTATAGCTGTATGTCGGCCATGGCCTAGCCCGCGGCTGTCGTCCGCGAGTCGGCCACCGACTGCGCCGACGGCACGGCGCCGCCGCCCCCGTTCTGCGACCGCCCTCCCCCGCTGGCCTCGCCGGTGGGCGTCTCGAGCGCCGGCGCGCGCACCACGTCGAGCCATTCGCGGTACTCCTCCGAGCGCCCGTGAACGGCGTCGTCGAAGGCGGCCTGCAGCACGCGCGTGATCTCGCCGGGGCGCCCGTCGCCGATCGCGTGGTCGTCGACCTCGCGCACGGGCACGAGCTCGGCGGCGGTCCCCGTCAGGAACACCTCGTCGGCGAGATACATCTCGGCGCGCGCGACGTTGCGCTCGACCACCGTGTAGCCCTTGTCGCGTGCGATCTGGATGATCGAGCGGCGCACGATGCCGTCGAGGATCGAGTTGTGCTGCCCGGGCGTCGCGATCTCGCCGTCACGCACGATGTACACGTTCTCCCCGGTGCCCTCGCACACATGCCCGTGGTCGTCGAGCAGAATCGCCTCGTCGTAGCCGGCCTTCAGCGACTCCACCTTGGCGAGCACGCTGTTGAGGTACTGCCCCGAGGCCTTCGCGTGCGGGATCAGCGAGTCGGGGCTGATCCGCCGCCAGGAGGAGACCTTCGCGCGCACCCCGTTGCTGGTGCCGTCCTCGCCGAGGTAGGCGCCCCACTCCCAGCAGGCGATCGTCACGTCCACGGGCGCCTCCAGCGGGTTCAGGCCCATCTGCCCGTAGCCGCGGTTGACGATCGGGCGGATGTAGCAGGAGCGCAGGCCGTTGCGGGCGACCAGCTCGAGCGTCGCCGCGCGCAGCTCCTCTGCCGAGTAGGGCACCGGCATGTAGTACAGCTCCGCCGAGCGCAGCAGGCGATCGATGTGCTCGGCGTTGCGGAAGACCGCCGGGCCGAGCTCGGAGTCATAGCAGCGCATGCTGTCGAAGACGCCCGTGCCGTAGTGCAGGCCGTGCGTCAGCACGTGGATCTTGGCGTCCTCCCAGGCGACGAATTTCCCGTTCATCCAGATGAGGTCGGTGGGCTCCACGTTCGTTGCGCTCCTGTTAGAGGTGATCGAGCACTGCCTGCGCGGCCTGCGCCGTCCCCGCGTCTCCTCCCAGATCGGCGGTGCGCAGACCGGCGTCCAGCGCGTCCTGCACGGCCGATTCTACAGCGGCAGCCTCGCTTGCCAAGCCCAGCCCGTGCCTGAGCATCAGTGCGGCCGACAGGAACATGGCCAGCGGATTGGCCACGCCCCGCCCGGCGATGTCCGGCGCCGATCCGTGCACGGGCTCGAACATGCCCGGCGTGGCGGGGTCGGCAGCCCCGAGCGAGGCGCTCGGCAGCATCCCGATCGAGCCCGTCAGCATCGCGGCCTCGTCGGAGAGGATGTCGCCGAACATGTTCTCGGCGAGGATGACGTCGAAGTCGCGCGGTGAGGAGACGAGCTGCATCGCGGCGTTGTCGACGAGTACGTGCTCGAGCTCGATGTCGGCAAACTCCCGCGCATGCAGCTCGCTCACGACCTCACGCCACAGGCGCGAGGTCTCGAGCACGTTGGCCTTGTCCACGCTGCTGACCTTCCTGCGCGCCGCCGTGAAGGCCGTCCTTGCGATCCGCTCGATCTCCTCGCTGCTGTATGCGCAGAGATCCGAGGCGCTCGTGGCGGTGCGCGTCTTCTCGCCGAAGTAGATGCCGCCGGTCAGCTCGCGCACGACCAGCAGGTCGGTGCCCTCGATGCGCTCGCGCCGCAGCGGCGAGGCTTCATACAGTGCCTCCAGCGGCTTGACCGGGCGCAGGTTGGCGTACAGGCCGAGCCCCTTGCGCAGGCCCAGCAGCCCCTGCTCGGGACGCGGGCGGCCCGCCTCGGTCGTGTCCCACTTCGGCCCGCCGACCGCCGCCAGCAGCACCGCGTCCGAGCGCCTGCATGCGTCGAGCACCTCGTCGGTGAGCGCCACGCCGTGGGCGTCGATCGACGCGCCGCCGAAGAGGTGCTCCTCGAAGTCGAACTCGCCGAGCCTGCTCAGCAGGTCGAGCGTCGGGGCCATGATCTCGGGGCCGATCCCGTCGCCGGGGAGCGTGACGATGCGATATGCCATGCCGGTCCCTAGAGCGCCGTCGTGCTCACGGCCCACGCCGCGCTGCGCTCGCGCTCGTATTCGGTGATCGCGTCCTCCTGGCGGAGGGTCAGGGCGATGTCGTCGAGCCCGCCGAGCAGCCGATGGCGAATCTCGTGATCGATCTCGAAGGCCACGTTGCGCCCGTCGAAGTGGACCTCCTGTTCGACGAGGTCGATGCTGCCCTCGCCGGCCTCTGCGAGGCTGCGGCAGTCCTCCGCGCCGAGCACCACCGGCAGCAGTCCGATCTTCGTGCAGTTCGAGTAGAAGATGTCCGCGAAGGACGGCGCGACGATCGCCTGGAAGCCGTAGTCCTGCAACCCCCACGGCGCGTGCTCGCGCGATGAGCCGCAGCCGAAGTTCTCGCCGGCGACGAGGATCGGGTTGGCCGGCAGGTCCCAGCCGGGCTCCTTGGCCCAGTCGTAGAAGAGGAACTGGCCGAAGCCGGAGCGCTCGACGCGCTTGAGGAACTGCTTGGGCATGATCTGGTCGGTGTCCACGTCCGCCCTGTCGAGGTGGCTGACGGGTCCCGAGATGACGCTGATCGGTTGCACGCTGTCCTCCTAGGACCAGTCGCGGATGTCGACGAAACGCCCCTCGATGGCCGCCGCGGCGGCCATCTGCGGGGATACGAGATGGGTGCGCCCACCACGGCCCTGGCGCCCCTCGAAGTTGCGGTTGGACGTCGACGCGCAGCGCTCGCCGGGCGCGAGCACGTCGGGGTTCATGCCGAGGCACATCGAGCAGCCGGCCACGCGCCAGTCGAAGCCCGCATCGCGGAAGATCCGGTCGAGGCCCTCGGCCTCGGCCTGCGCCTTGACCTGCTGGGAGCCGGGGACGACCATCGCGCTCACCTGCGGTGAGACCCGGCGTCCGGCCACCACCTCGGCGGCCGCACGCAGGTCGCCGATGCGCGAGTTGGTGCACGAGCCGATGAACACACGGTCGATCGCGATCTGCTCGATCGGCGTCCCCGGGGAGAGGTCCATGTAGTGCAGCGCGCGCTCGGCCGCCTCACGCTCGGCGGGGAGGTCGAAGTCCTCGGGCGAGGGCACCGTCTCGGTGACCGCGCGCACCATCCCCGGGTTGGTGCCCCAGGTCACCTGCGGCGAGACGGCCGCGGCGTCGATCACGACCTCCTTGTCGAAGTACGCGCCCTCCTCGCTGCGCATCTCGCGCCAGCGCGCGATCGCTTCCTCGAGCTGCCTGCCGCGCGGCGCACCCGGGCGCTCGCTCTCCAGAAACCAGGCGAAGGTGGTCTCATCGGGCGCGATCATCCCTGCCCGCCCGCCGCCCTCGATCGTCATGTTGCAGACGGTCATGCGCCCCTCCATCGAGAGCGCCTCGATCGCTGCACCGGCGTACTCGACGACGTGTCCGGTCATGCCCCCTACGCCCAGCTCTCCGAGCGTGGCGAGAATCAAATCCTTGGCGGTGACGCCGAAGCCGAGCGCGCCCTCGTAGCGCACGCGCATCGAGCGTGGCTTGCTCTGCACCATGCACTGCGTCGCCAGCACGTGCTCGACCTCGCTCGTGCCGATGCCGAACGCGAGCGCGCCGAAGGCGCCGTGCGTGGAGGTGTGCGAGTCTCCGCACACGATCGTCATCCCCGGCTGCGTCACGCCCAGCTCGGGGCCGATCACGTGCACGATGCCCTGGCGCGCGGAGCCGAGCGAGTAGACGGGCACGTCGAATGCCTCGCAGTTGCGCTCGAGCGTCTGCACCTGCACGCGCGAGAGCTCGTCCTTGATCTGCGCGGCTACGGGGGTGCCGTCGGTCGGGGTGTTGTGGTCGGCCGTCGCGAGCGTGCGGTCGGGTCGCCTGACGGCGCGCCCGGCGAGGCGCAGCCCGTCGAAGGCCTGCGGGCTGGTGACCTCGTGGACGAGATGCAGGTCGATGTAGATGAGGCCCGATTCCGGCCCGCCCACCTCGTGGGCGTCCCAGATCTTGTCGAACAGCGTCTGTGGCATGGTCATCTCCTAGCTTCGCCTCAAGCCGGCCGAGACGACCGCCAGGAAGGCGGCCTCGGCTGTTGTCGGGTTCTCGAAGTGGTGTGGCAGGTCCGCGTCGAAGGTCACGCAGTCGCCCTCCTGCAGCACGTGGCGCTGCCCGTCGCACACGAGCACGACCGAGCCGCGCTCGATCAGCGCGGTCTCGCGGCTGCCCGGCTCGTGCATCGGGGGGTCATCCGCCGCCCCCGTGGAGCCGCCCGGCGCGAGCGTGTGGCGCGAGAGCTCCGCGCGCTGTCCGGGCTGCGCTGCGGTCATGACCTCGAAGCTGTGCCCGCGCCTGCGGCTGCCCCCCCGCTGGCGCGCGGAGGCGCGCACGATCGTGACCGAGCCGCCCTCGTCAAGGCGCAGCAGCTGGGAGAGGCGCAGCTCGAGACCCGCCGCGATGCGCGAGGCGACCGTCAGCGTGGGGCTCGTCTCGCCGCGCTCGACCTGCGAGAGCATCGGAGCGCTAACGCCGCTGCGCGCGGCGAGGTCGCGCAGCGACAGCGACGAGGCCTCGCGCAGGGCCTTCACGCGGGCGCCGATGACCGCGGGGCCGAGCGGGTCGAGCTCCGCGGCCGCGGGATCGCGCAGTGCCGAGGCGGCGGCACCGACGGGCGTCTGCGCGCGCTTGCGCTGCCTCGGTCGCTCTCCCACACTCGCCATACGCGCGTACGTTATCACAGACGCCCGTCGGGGTGCTGTCGCCGACCGCGCCGCATCCTCCCGCGCGCCCGCCCGCAGCGCCGCCAAACGCGGAGCGGGTGCGCGCTAGGCGGCCGTCTCGGGCAGGCCGACCGTGGCGTCGGCCTGCGAGCGCGCCACGGCCACCGACAGCGCCCGCACATACGCGCGCGCGGCCGCGTCGATGATGTCCGTGGAGACGCCCTGCCCGGCGCCGGTGAAGCCGCCCACCTCGAGCACGATCGAGACCTCCCCGAGCGCATCCTGGCCCTCTGTCACCGCGCCGATCGTGAACTCGCCGAGCTGCGCCGGCACACCGGTGGCCGCGTTGATCGCCTGGAAGACAGCGTCGATCGGCCCGTCGCCCGTGAACGTGCCCGTCGCCGAGCCGCCGTCCGGGAGCGTCACCGAGACGCGCGCGTGCGGCGGACGCAGCGAGGATGCCTCCACCTCGAACCAGTCCAGCGCGAATCCCGCGATCTCCTCGCGCAGCTCGTCGGTGACGAGTGCCTCGAGGTCCATCGCGGTCACCTGCTTCTTGCGATCGGCGATCTCCTTGAAGCGCTTGAAGGCCGTGTTCAGCGCCTGCCCGTCGAGCTCGAAGCCCATCTCCTCCAGCGCCGCGCTCAGCGCGTGGCGTCCCGAGTGCTTGCCCAGCACGATCGAGTTGCTGCGCAGCCCGACGGTCGTCGCGTCCATGATCTCGTACGTCGTGCGCTCCTTGAGCACGCCGTCCTGGTGGATGCCCGCCTCGTGTGCGAAGGCGTTGCGCCCCACGATCGCCTTGTTGGGCTGTACCTGGTAACCCGTCAAGCGCGACACGAGCCGGCTCGTGCGCGCGATCTCGGTGCTCTCCACACCCGTCCACAGCCCGAGGCTGGGCGCGCGCGTGCGCAGCAGCATCACGATCTCCTCGAGCGAGGCGTTTCCGGCGCGCTCGCCGATCCCGTTGATCGCGCACTCGACCTGGCGGCAGCCGGCTTCCAGGCCGGCCAGCGAGTTGGCCACCGCGAGGCCGAGATCGTCGTGGCAGTGCACCGAGACGACCACGTCGTGCAGGCCCGGCACGAGGCGGTAGAGCTCGGCGAACATCGCCGCGTACTCACGCGGCATCGTGTAGCCGACCGTGTCGGGCACGTTGATCGTCGTGGCGCCCTCCTCGAGCGCGATCTGGATCACCTCGGCCATGTACTGCACGTCCGAGCGCGAGCCGTCCTCGGGTGAGAACTCGACGTCCTCGGTGTACTCGCGCGCCTGCGCGACCGCCGCGCGCACCTGGCCCTTGACGTCCTCGCGCGTGGTCTGCAGCTTGCGCTCGATGTGAATGTCGCTGGTCGCGATGAAGGTGTGGATGCGCGGGCGCGCGGAGTCGCGCACCGCGTTCCAGGCCGCCTCGATGTCCTGCTTGCTCGTGCGCGCCAGCCCGCAGATCACAGGACCTTCGACCTCCCGCGCGATCGCCTGCACGGACTCGAAGTCACCGGGCGAGGTGATCGGGAAGCCGGCCTCGATCACGTCCACGCCCAGACGCGAGAGCTGGTGGGCTATCTCGAGCTTTTCCTGCTTGTTCAGTGAGATCCCCGGCGACTGCTCGCCGTCGCGCAGGGTCGTGTCGAAGATCAGGACGCGGTCCGCATCGTTGCGCCCGGCTGCCGGCTGTGTGCTCATGTCGTTCGTGCTCCTTCTCTATCTCGCTTGCGGTTCCTCTCTGCTGGGTATGCGGCTACGCGGCCGCCACGCGCTATTCCCCCCGAGGGGGGAGCAGGAGAAGCGAGAGAAGCGAGAACTGAAACGACATCTTGGGCCCGAGCTTAGCACCAGATCGTGGCTGCCGGCACCGAAACGCTCACCCCGCGAGTCCGACTCTGCTAGATCTCACCCGCGACGGTCCTCAGCAGTTCGAGCGTGTGCGGGCGATCGGCTTCGTCGTTGCCGGGCGTGCTGTACACGCCGAAAAACGCGACCTCGTTGCCGACTCGCACCGCCGCCTCGCTGTCGTATTCGGCCCCTTCAGGCCCGGTGGTCATCATGAGTTTCAGCAGCGCTTCTTCGCCGTAGCCGGCGATTGGGGCCAGGCCGGGCGTGCGTTGGAGGGCCGAGAAGAACGTCTGCGCGCCGAGGAGCGAGGGCGACCTGAGCACCATCGCGAAGCCGATCGCCCCCCTGAAGGCGCCTTCGGCGTCGACCGATGCGTCCTTGGTCAAGAACAGGCACTCCGAGACGTAGCTGCCGCCGGGCTTGGAGATGCTCTGGAGCAGGCCTCCGGGGTTTCCGACCGTTTGCCCGATCCCGCGCGCGATTTCGGTCACGAACCCGGGCAGCAGCTTTTCGCACGACACCTCGGGCTGCACCGATTCGCAGGGCTTGCGGCGGGTGAGCACGACCGACCCGCCGTCGGCCCCACCCGTGACGGCGATGTCCCCGCGCTCGAACGGGGCGTAGTGTATGGGGCAGTGCGGCGTGCTGCACCCCTTGGAGTCCGAGCAGAGCAGGATCTGTCCGGTGATCGCCTCGTTTATGTGCCCGCCTTCGGTCGCGGCGATGCGTGCGTTACCGGATTTCAGGACCACTTCGACCGCCGGCTCGGCGGGAGCGGAGGTCTTGCCGGGAGCGGGGGTCGTGATCGACACGCTGTAGATGGCGTCGGCGTGGGGCTTGGCGGTCAGCGTCAGGGGCTTCGAGCTCGCAGGGACGGTCTTGCTGATTGGGTTTGCGCGCACTTCTTTGGAGCTCGGCACGTTGGGGCCGGTCTGTTCCCACTCGCTGCCGAGGTGCGATTCGCGGAAGAACGAGGACGCCTCGGAGTCGAGGTAGCCGGTCTGGCCGCCGACCGCCTCGTTCCACGCTTCCTCGGGGCTCGTGGATTTGAACATCACTTTGAAGCGGCTCCAAGGTGAGATCCCCGAGGAGGCCATGTGACCGAAGAAGCCGACTCCGTCGTAGGTGCGCTTGAACAGTTCTCTCGTGGGCTTGGCAAGGTATTCCTTCCAGTCGCTGCGCACGAGCGAGTCGTTGCTGACCAGGACCGATGCCACCCAGTTGCTGGCGCCCTCGATCAGCCAGCCGCCGAGAGCCGAGTACTGCGCTGCGCTGTCGGCCATACGGAACTCGAAGACGTGGAAGACCTCATGCGCGATCACGCCTCTCAGCACGCCTTCACCGCGCGAGCGCGAGATGCCGAAGATCGTGATCTTGGCGCCGGTCGCTTCGGTCTGCGATGCGTTGTAGATCGGGTCCGTGAGCGCGCCCGCCGTGAACGTTTCGCCATATTCGTGGACGCGCACCGAGTACTTGGGCGAGTCGACGACCTCGATGAACTTTTCGGGGCCGCCCGGAAGCGGTTCGCCCAGGTGGCTTCCCTCGGCGGTCGCATAGAAGTTGACGAGCGCCCGGTCGGATGACTTCGCCGCGGCCGGCGCAGCCGGAGCGAGCACACACGCGAGCGCGAGCAGGGCGCACAGGCTCGAGCGGCGCGCATACGCGCTCCCGGCCCGCCCCCGCGGAAAACCCCCGTGCGCTCGCCCGAGCATCGCGCGCGGGATGCTACTCCCCCGGAGCGCAGCTCCGATGCGCGCTCGCCCCCCCGCGACGATCGCTCGCGTCCGCCGCGTTTAGGGCACGAGCACGACCTTGCCGACGTTGCGCCGCTCGGTGAGCATGTTCTGCGCCGCGCCTGCATCCTCGAAGGCGAACTCGCCCGCGATGACCGGTTCGATCGTCCCGTCGTCGAGGAGTCCATGCAGCGGCGCGATCCACGGCGCGAGCGTGTCGCGGTCCTTCCACAGGCTGAGCATGTTGAGGCCGATCACGGCCTTCGATTCAGACATCTGCTTGACGAGGTTGAAGCGCGGCATGCGCGCCAGCGTGCGCAGGGCGCTGGGCAGGCTGCGCCGCTCGCCCGAGACGACGGCCGCGGCGCCGAAGGCGACGAGCCGCCCGCCGGGTCGCAGCAGCGAGTAGCTGCGGCGGAAGCTCGCGCCGCCGAGCGCGTCCATGACCAGATCGAAGCGGGGCAGGCCGCGCTCCCAGCCGGGCTTGGTGTAGTCGAGCGCGTGATCGACGCCGAGCTCGAGGATCCGCTCGTGCTTGCCGGGCGAGGCCGTGCCGTAGACCTCGGCGCCCGCGCGCTTGGCTATCTGCGTCGCGGCGATGCCCACGCCGCCCCCGGCCGAGTGGATCAGCACGCGCTCGCCGACCTGCACGTTGCCGTAGCCGATCAGCCCCGCCCACGCGGTCGTGTAGTTGACGGGGATCGCGGCGCCCTGCGCGAAGCTCAAGCGGTCCGGGAGCGCGACCACATCGCTCGCCGGGATGGCGAGCTGGGAGGCGTAGCCGCCGAATTTCGTGCCCGCGAGCACGCGCGCGCCCTCGCTGAGGTTCTCCACCCCCTCGCCGCGCTCGACGATCGTCCCGGCGACCTCGTAGCCGACGACGCAAGGGGGATCCGGCGCGTCGGGGTAGACGCCGATGCGCGCCATCACATCCGCGAAGTTGATGCCGGCTGCCGCCACCGCGATACGGACCTGCCCCGGGCCGAGCACCGGGTCCGGGCGCTCCTCTACGTGGAGCACCTCAGGCCCACCGTGCTTGGTGAGAACGACAGCGCGCATCGTGCGCGAGCCTATCCGATCGGCCGCGCTCGGCCGACCGGCCGTCGCCGCTCAGCCGAGCTCGACCGACCAGCCGTTGTGGAAGCCCTCCGAGGCGACGATCTCGCGCAGCACGTCCGCGGGCACCGGCGAGTCGGTCGTAACGACCATCGCCGCCAGGCGCTGGCCGACCTCCTCGCCCTCGCCATCGCCGTGCCCGTCGGGCGTGTGGCCGACCGCGGCCGAGGAGATGTTGATGCCGTGCGCGCCGAAGATCGTGCCGACGCGCCCGATCATCCCCGGCAGATCCTCGTAGCGGAAGATCGTCACGTTGGGCTCCAGCTCGATCGTCAGGCGCCGACCCTGCACCTCGACGAGGTGGGGAACGCCGCTGGGGCCGATGCCCGTGCCGGCGACCGCCACGCGCTCGCCGCCGGCGATCACCGTCACACGGATGAGCTCGTTGAAGTCCTGCGCCTCGGAGACCGCCTTGGCCTCGAACACGATCCCCCGCTGGTGGAGCATCGTCGGGGCGTTGACGAGGTTGACCTGCTCCTCGGTACGGCCCTGGAGCGCGCCCACGATCACAGCCAGGCCGAGCAGGCGCGTGTCGAAGTCGGCGATCCTGCCCATGAAGGCGGCCTCGATGCGCTCGACCGAGCTGCCCTCCGCGAGCTCCATCGCCAGGCGGCCGAGCTGCGTGGCGAGAGGCAGGAAGGGACCGAGCGTCTCCATGTCCTCGGCGCCGACCGCGGGGATGTTGACCGCCGTGGAGACCACGCCGCCGGTGAGCGCAGCGACGACCTGCTCGGCACTCTGAAAGCCGGCGCGGTCGGTCGCCTCGGCCGTGGAGGCGCCGAGGTGCGGCGTGACGACCACGTTGGGATAGCCGAACAGGGGGTGTTCGGTGATCGGCTCGCTCGGAAACACGTCGAGCGCGGCGCCCGCGATCGTGCCCGCGTCGAGCGCATCCTTCAGCGCTGCTTCGTCGATCAGGCCGCCGCGGGCGACGTTGAGGACGCGTGCGCCCGGCCGCATCGCCGCGAACGCCTCGGCACCGACGAATCCTTCGGTGTCGGCCGTCTTGGGCAGATGGACGGTGATGAAGTCGGCCTGCGCGTAGATCTCCTCGGGGCTGTCGGCCTTCTCCACGCCCAGATCGCGGTAGCGCTCCGCGCTGACGAACGGGTCGAAGGCGAGCACGTGCATGCCGAATCCGCGGGCGCGCTGGGCGACGAGCTGCCCGATCCGCCCGAAGCCGAGTATGCCGAGCGTCTTCTCGTACAGCTCGACGCCGGAGAACTTCGAGCGCTCCCATTTGCCGGCGGTGAGCGAGGCATACGCCTGCGGGATGTTGCGCGCGAGCGCCAGCAGCAGCGCCATCGTGTGCTCGGCGGCCGTGACCACGTTCGACTCGGGCGCGTTGGCCACGACGATCCCGCGTCTGGTCGCCGCCTCGACGTCGACGTTGTCCACGCCGACGCCCGCGCGGCCGATCGCGCGCAGGCGCCCCGCGCGGTCGATCAGCTCGGCGGTCATCTTGGTGGCCGAGCGGATCACGATGCCGTCATACGCGCCGATGCGCTCGGCGAGCTCCTCGTCGCTCCAGTCGACGCCGACGTCGACGTCGAAGTGCGCGCGCAGGAGGTCCACGCCCGGATCGCCGATCTTCTCCTTCACGAGCACCTTCGCGCGCCCGTTCGCGCCCGCGGCCTGCGTGCTCGCCGTAGGAGGCGTCGCGGCGCTCATCGGGCGATCCTCTCCACGACCCACTCCACGCACGCGGTCAGCGCCTGCACGTCGGCGGGGTCGATCGCCGGGAACATTCCGACGCGCAGCTGATTGCGCCCGAGCTTGCGGTAGGGCTCCACGTCGACGATGCCGTTCGCGCGCAGCGTCGCCGCGACCGCGGCAGCGTCGACCGTGTCCTCGAAGTCGATCGTGCCGACCACCAGCGAGCGGCTGGCCGGATCGGCGACGAACGGCGTGGTGTACGCGGTGCGCTCGGCCCAGTCGTAGAGGTGCTGCGAGGAGGCCCGGGTGCGCGACACGCACCAGTCGAGCCCGCCGCCCTCGAGCATCCAGGCGATCTGGTCGGCGAGCAGGAACAGCGTCGCCACGGCCGGGGTGTTGTAGGTCTGGTCCTTGACCGAGTTCTCGAGCGCCGTGGCGAGGGACAGGAACTCGGGGATCCAGCGCTCCGAGGCGGCCAGCGCGGCGATGCGCTC
>Ga0209040_10002884_pt1 | contig 13270 bp, 13 predicted proteins | sample BogFormECP12_OM3_FD_188240 | JGI IMG/M metagenome (GOLD analysis project Ga0209040, IMG submission 188240) | Bog forest soil microbial communities from Calvert Island, British Columbia, Canada - ECP12_OM3 (SPAdes) (version 2) | ecosystem: Environmental > Aquatic > Freshwater > Wetlands > Bog ... | reverse complement strand
CTCGGACGCGAGCAGAACGAGCTCCGCGCAGATGCGGTTGGCCATGTCGTCGTCGACCTGCTGACCGAGGAAGATGATGCGGTGCCGCAGTAGCCGCTGGAACAACTGGTCCCCGAACGGCGGAAGGGGCGGCTCCACGGCGGCCACGATCGATGGTGGCGTCGGGGTCCACAGGGGCTGAGTCACACTTATTCACCTGCTCCAGTCACGTCTGGTGTCACTGACAGGACCATAACGCCGCCGCGGAACCCGTTCGTCCCACAGAGCCTGCTGTTCGCTACTGGCGCACCGAGTTGCCACCCGCAATGTCCGTGATCGCGAAGATTTGGGTACCGCCTGCCTGCGGTACCAGATCCTTCATGATCGCGAAGACCCCCAGTCTGTGCAGACTGTGAAGTCTGCGTGATCACGGGAACCGAGGGCGCGGGGGTGCGCGGATAAGAAGCAATCAGCGCTGAGGCGGGGATCAGCGCTGCGGAGGTGTCGCGTCCGGGGCGGTCAGGCTTCGGTGGTTTCCTCGGCCTCGCTGGCTTCTGCGGTCTCGCTGGCTTCCGCGGGGGCGTCGGTCTCCGCCGCGGCCAGGACTTCTTCGTCGGCAACGGCTTCGACGCCGTCCGCGGCTACGGCCCCAGTGGGCCCCAGGGGCGTGTTGAGGGCGGCCTTGACGTCGACGTCGTTCCCGGCCGTGTCGGTCACCTTGACCCGCTCGGCGATCACGTTCATGGCCTTGCCGCGCAGCACCTCGGCGGCCGCGTAGCTGAGCTGGCCGCTGTCGGCGAGCTGCTTGGCCAGCCGGTCGGGCGCCACGCCCATCTGCTCGGCCTGCCGGGTCACGTACGCCGAGAGCTCGGCCTGGTCGACGCCGAGTTCCTCGGTGCGGGCCAGCTGGTCCAGGACCAGGCTGACCTTGACCGCGCGGCGCGCCCGCTGGTCGATGTCCGCCTCGAACTGCTCCTGCGTCTGGTTCGTCATCTCCAGGTAGCCGTCCAGGCTGGCGCCGGCCCGGGTGAGCTGATTGAGCATTGATTCCCGGTTGTGCTTGGCCTCGTCGGCGACCACGCTCTCCGGCAGCGGGATGTCCACCTTGTCAAGCAAGGAGTCCAGGGCGAGGTCACGGGCCTGGATGACCTGCCGCATGGCCTTGTCCCGCTCCAGCTGGGTCCGGGTGTCGGCGCGTAGCTCGCCGAGCGTGTCGAATTCGCTGGCCATCTGGGCGAAGTCGTCGTCAAGACCCGGCACTTCCTTGGCCTTGACGCTGTGCACGGTCACCGTCACGTCGGCCTCGCGGCCCGCGAACTCACCGCCGGCCAGCTCGGACCGGAAGGTGGCGGAGTCCCCCGCCGACATGCCGATCAGCGCCTGGTCCAGGCCGTCCAGCAGGGACTCACTGCCGACCGGATAGGACAGGCCGCTGGCCTGGGCATCCTCGACTGGCTTACCGTCCACCGAAGCGGACAGGTCGATGGAGACGTGGTCATTCTCCTCGACGGGACGCTGCACGCCCTTCAGCGAGGCGAACCGGTCCTGCAGCATGGCCAGCCGCTCGGCGACCTCGTCCGGGGTGACCAGGGTGTCCTCGACGGTGACGGCCAGGCTGGACAGGTCGGGCAGCTCGAACTTGGGCCGGATGTCGACCTCGACGGTGAAGGTCAGCTCCTTGCCGTCGTCCAGGTTGGTGATCGCTACCTCGGGCTGGCCGAGTGCGTAGATGTCGCCGTCGGCGACCGCCTTCGCGTACAGCTCGGGTATCGCGTCGTTGACCGCCTGGCTGAGCACGACGTCCCGGCCGACCCGGCGGTCGATCACGGGCGGCGGCACGCGGCCCGGCCGGAAGCCCGGGATGCGGACCTGGCGGCCGACCTCGCGGTAGGCCTTGTCGAGGCTGGGCTTCAGCTCATCAAACGGCACCTCGACGCTCAGCCGGACTCGGGTCGGGCTCAGCTCTTCGACGTCAGTCTTCACGTCGCGTCACTCCGGGATTGTGGATGGTAACTCAGCATGGATAGCTGAGCAGTCTAAGCCGCCAGTCTAGGGGCTAGCGAACTCTGACTACGCGAACTGGCGGAGGCTCGTTGTCCTTCAGGCGGTTGTCCCCGATCAGCAGGTGCAGCAGCCAGCTCACCAGCCCGACGATGATCGCGCCCCAGAAGGCCGGCCAGAACCCCGTCACGTGGAACGGCAACTTCAGGTCGCCCGCGATGACGCTGGTCAGCCAGAGCAGCAGGCCGTTGACGACGAGCGCGACCAGACCCAGCGTGAGCACGTAGAACGCACAGCCGACGATCTTGATCAGCGGCTTGAGCGTGGCGTTGATGACGCCGAAGATCAGGGCCACCACGAGCAGCGTGCCAACCTTCGACCACCCGCTCCCGGCGAGCAGCTCAATTCCGGGCACCGCCGCGGTCGCGACACCCAGGGCAGCCGCGGACACGACCACCCGAAGCAGGAACTTCATAAACCAGATATTACTCGACTCTGTTGACTCGGGGTGTGACAGAGGCATTGGCAGAACGTCACCTAAGATAGGACTTTCTGCCACTGGCCGGTCGGCTCTGTCCCGGTCATGCTGGAAAGATGGACGCTTACATTTCTTCTTCACCACCAAGCCAGCGGGCGTCCTGGATCGTCAGGTTCGCTCGCCGGGTCTACCACGCATTCAGCGAGATCAACCGGGCGAACAAGCGCGCCAGCATGCTCCTGCTCACCTACGGCCTGGCTGAGTCCGACCGTGCGCCGGACACGTACGCCGAATTCCTGCTCCGCTCGCGGGCTAGCGTGCTGCATGAACCGGCGGCCCGCAGCCGGTCGGCCGGGCGCCGGGTCAAATAGGCCCGCCCGGGCTAGCCGCCCGAACCCGGCGGCGCGCCCGGCGGATACGGCCAGCGAGCGCCCGCGGTGGCCAGGACCCGCTGCGGGTACCGGGCGGCCCTTCGCCGGGCACGGTGAGCAGGGGCGACGTCGTCCGCGCCGACCGGACCGCCCCCGGTGGCGTCGGGAAGGACGCGATGATGTGCGCCGCGTCCGCGGTAGCACGCTGGCGCGGTGAGCCCTCCGTCGGCGCGGTCAGGTTATGCGCCGCGGTGACGCCGGCCGACGACCGGGCGTGCTGGGTCCCGCAGATCGCCGTAGTCCGCTGACAGGAACTCCAGATACCGGGAATCGTCCATGCCGGTACTCTGCCACCGCCGGCCGGCATTGAGGCGACCCGGCGGGGTAGCCTCCCGGCCAGCGACGAGACGCAGAAGACCGGGGCGGTGAGCTAGGACCGTTCGGGATAAAAATTAGGTGGTGTGCGGCGGCGGAAAGCGATGAGCGGAGTCCGGCCCTGATCAGGACCCTCGGGTGGCGGGGCGGCTGGGGCGGCTGGCCGGACGGCTGGTCGACGAGTTCGGCGGCGGCAGGCTCAGCCGGATCTTCACGCTCCGGCTGATGGTCTGCATGGGCGTGGCGGGTTTCGTGAGCGAGGTGCTGCCGCTGCAGCGGTCGTACTGGGTGCCGCTGACCGTCGCCATCGTGCTCAAGCCCGACTATGGTTCGGTGTTCGCGCGGACGCTGCAGCGGGCCATCGGGACCGTGGTGGGGGCGGTCGCCGGGGTGGTGCTGCTGGTGCTGGTGCACGGGACGTGGCTGCTGATCCCATTCGCGGTGCTCGCCGCCTTGCTGCCGTACGGCCGGAGCCGGAACTACGGCCTGCTCGCGACGTTCCTGACCCCGCTGGTGGTCGTGCTCATCGACCTGCTCACCCCGGCGGGCTGGCGGCTGGCCGAGGACCGGCTGATCGACACGCTGATCGGCTGCGCGATCGTCCTGGTGGTGGGGTACGCGCCGTGGCCGATGAGCTGGTACGCGCACCTGCCGCAGCAGTTCGCACAGACCGTGCTCGACGTGTGCCGGTACATGGAGGAGGCGCTGGCTCCGACCCCGGCCTCGCCGGCGGCCCAGTCGCGGATGCGGCGGTCGACGTACCGGGCGCTGGCCGATCTGCGCACCGAGTTCCAGCGCACCATGTCCGAGCCGCCGTCGATCAGCCGGCGCGCGACGGCCTGGTGGCCCGCCGTGGTCGCGCTGGAGCAGGTCATGGACGCCGTTACCGCGACCGCGGTGGCCGTCAGTCACGGCGCGGTCGTGTCGCCAGACGGCGTTCGCCAGCTGCCCGGGACACTGCAGGCCATCAGCGAGGCGGCGGCGGGAAAGGCGCTGACGGCCGTGCCGGAACTGCCGGACGATGAGACGCTCAAGCCGATCACCGAGGCGCTTCGGGCGTTGCTCGGGGTGCTGGGCAGCGGTGAGCGGCTTACCGCGCACGGGTAGCGGGCCAGTGCCCTGGTTTCGTGGTCGGGCTGGCCGGATTCGAACCGGCGACCTCCGCGACCCAAACGCGGCGCGCTAGCCAAGCTGCGCTACAGCCCGTACTTGGGTGAGTGTAGCGGTTGAACCGGCATGTTCGCTGTCCGCGGGCGGGGCGGGTGGGCTATGGGGTGGTGAACTGGTAGCCGGCGGCTAGGAGGCGGGGCAGGACTATTTTCAGGGCGGCCACCGTCTGGGAGCGGTTGCCGCCGCCGTCATGCTCCAGGATGATCGAGCCGGTCTTGGTATTGCGCATAATGTTGCCGACGATGGAGGCCACGCCGGGGCGGGACCAGTCCCGGGGATCGACGGACCAGTCGAGCGGGGTCATCCCGGTCTGCGCGCAGCGCTGGAGGATGGCCGGGGACCAGGCGCCGTAGGGGGCACGGAACAGGGTCGGCACCCGGCCGGTTACCGTGTGGATGGCGTCGGTGGCGCGGTTGATCTGATCGGCGACCGTCACCGGCGCGAGGACGGCCAGGTCGAGGTGGGACCAGGTATGGTTGGCGATCATGTGGCCGGCGGCCGCGACCTCGCGGGCCATGCCCGGGTGGGCGTCCACCTGGAGGCCGATCATCGAGAAGGTCGCGGTCACCTGGTACTTGTCCAGGAGCTGGAGAATCTGCGGGGTGTACACGGGGCTGGGGCCGTCGTCGATGGTCAGCGCGATGACCTTGGGGCCGTCGTCGACGTGAATCATCGGCAGGTTGCCGGCGTCCCCGCGGTGACCGTGCGCAGCGACCCGCGGACGGGTCCGGACCTTATCCTTCCTGGCCAGGCGAGTTCGGGCGGACGGCGTGCTAACGGCCCGGGACGGGTCGGCCGTGGGACTGGCCGACGGCGTCCGGCCGGGACCAGGCGCGGGATCGGGCGTCGGGTGCGCGGCGCCGGTCCGTGCCGCCTCGGCGTTCCGCCGGGCGGGATCCTGCGAGTAACCGGCCAGCAGTGTCACTCCCCCGGCCACCAGCACCGCCCGGCGGGTCATGCCCGCCCGCGTCGCCCTGCCCTTAGCCATCGGCCGGCCCCCCAGATGATCGTCGACGCTGGCCCGCCCGTTTTGCGTACCAAACATGAAGACTGCCCAGCGATGGCGCTGGTTGCACCAAATACTTTAAAGTCAACAATTGCACGCGGTCAGTAAGTAATGAAAGGCCCTGCACTGTTCGGCGTGTTGCGTCCGGAGTAGGCCGATGATCAGGAGATTTCCTGTTCGGTCACGTCGGGCTCGCTGCCTTTCCACCGTCGGTCGAACCAGTTCACGGCCAGCAGCGCGGCGACGAAGACGAAGATCATCGCGATGAGCAGGGCCAGCTGCGGGGTCGGGACCGTGCCGGTGCCGCTGAGGACGACGAGGACCCTCCTGATCACCGCGACCAAGCCGACGATGATGAATGGCTGCGCCACCAGGTGGTGAGCCCTCAGCGACAGCACGACGGTGTGCACGATCTCGACCAGGATGAGCACCAGCAGCACCCGATCGAGCAGGTTGATGCCGGCCGAGTCGAACGAGGTCTTCTTCACGTCAGAGAAGAAGTCGATGATGCCGGATACCAGTTCGGCTCCGGCCAGGACGATCAGCACCATGCCGACGATGACCGACACGAGATCCTGCGCATGCTCGAGCAGCCAGGCGCTCGCGTCTACAGCGCGAGCCCGGCCGTCCTCATTACCTTCGGGCACGGGCACCTCCTTCGCCTGCGCGAACCGCCTCCAGACCTAGTACATCGGACTAGGCATAGCAGCTGCAACCGTTTGCAGGCCAGGTAACAAGATCTTGGGCCGGGCGGGGGCGGATAGTGGCGCGGGCGGGCGGGATTCGGGGCGGCCTTCGGCGGGGATTCGGGATGGCCTTCGGCGGGGATTCGGGACGCCCTGAGGCGGTGCGGGCCCTAGCCTTAGGGCGTGCTCCCGGCACGGGGGGCTCCGGGTCCGCCGGCCCATGCGACTTTCACAGAGCGAGGCATCGACTTGAGCAAATACAGATCCCCGCGGGCGGTCCTCGCGGGCGCGGCCGTGATCGCGCTGGCCGGGTGCGGCGCATCCGCGAGCACGTCGGGTACGGCGTCGGGCAGCACCTCATCGGCCAGCACCGCGTCGGGCGGGTCCCCGTCGGTGACGGCGAGCGCGGGGGCGACTTCGGGGACCCCGAGCGCGACCTCGAACTCGTTCGTGTCGGCCGGGTCGATCCCGTTCCCCATCGCGGTCGGCAACACCTGGGTGTACCAGACCCTCTCCAGTGTCAACAACACGCAGAGCCTGGTGACGAACCGGGTCTTGTCCGTGGCCCCGGTGCCGGGCGGCCACCGGGTTACGATGTCCGAGACCATCACCGGTGGTGCCACGACGCAGCAGACGTACATCTTCTACGCCAACGGCCAGATCGGGTACCCGGTGAACGGGGCCAACGGCGTGTCGGTGGTGGGCAGCGGCGGCTTGCTGTGGCCGGACGCCGCGGACCTTGCCTCCGGCCGGGTCTATCGTTCGGCGCTGCGCGTCCGGGTCAGCAATACCATCTCGGCCAGGTACGAGACCGCGAACGTCACGGTCCGGGGCGGCGGCACGGCGTCCGTCACCGTCCCGGCGGGCACCTACCAGGCCACCACCGTGGACATGGTGCTGGCTATGAAGGTCGGCAGCTTCAGCACCAGCGTCCTGGTCAAGACCTGGACCGCGCCGGATACCGGACCGGTGAAATCCGAGGTGTTCGTCCTGGCGGCGGGCAAGACCCAGCTCACCACGACCGAGGAACTGCTGACCTTCACCAGGGGGTGACCCGGATGCCGCGGCTGACCGTGACCGGGACCAACATCGACGCGCCCGACGCCAACGCGCTCGCGGACTTCTACCGCCGACTGCTCGGCTGGACGGCTAGCACGGAAGGACCCGGCTGGGTCATCCTCCAGCCGCCGGGCGGCGGTCACACGCTGAACTTCCAGACCGAGGAGCGGTACGTGCGCCCCGTCTGGCCGGCCGACCCGGGCGACCAGCAGATGATGATGCACCTGGAGATCAAGGTCGACGACATCGAGGAGAGCGTCGCGCACGCGGTCGAGGCGGGCGCGACGCTCGCGGACTTCCAGCCGCAGGACGACGTGCGGGTCTGCGTCGACCCGGCGGGGCATCCCTTCTGCCTGTTCCTCGGATAGGCCCACACGGGCCTATTGGGTCGATTCCGCCAGATTGTGCCATGTATTGCGGCGTTGCGAGGTGACTTAGGCCGCAAGAATTCCTACTCTTAGTGCCGCGAACCGGGCTTTTGGGCCGCCAGCGCGACTCCCCCAGAGCGAGGCAGCTACATGAGCAAGCATGGATCGGCGAGGGCGGTTCTCGCGGGCGTGGCCATCCTCGCCCTGGCCGGGTGCACCGGCGTGGGGACGGCCACCGCGCCCGACGTGCCCGGCGAGGCGGTGGGGAGCACATCGACGGCCGCGACCTCCCCGGCTTCCAGCGCGACCCAGGGCAGCGGGCATCCGGGCGCGACCTCGATCAACGGCGCGCGTCAAAGGGGGACCTCGCAATCGTTCGTGAAGGCCGACTCGATCCCGTTCCCCGTCGCCGTCGGCAACACGTGGGTGTACCGGACGACGGTCAGCGGCCAGACCGGCCGGACGACGAACAGGATCGTCTCGGCGGTGCCGGCCGCGGTCGGGTATGAGGTCACGATGTCCTCGACCACCGACGTCGCCGGGACGGCCACCGCCGTCCAGCCCGTTTACGTGTTCTACCCCGACGGGACGATCGGCTACCCGGTGCCCCCGATCGACGGCGTGTCGGTGACGGGTGGCGGCATCCGCTGGCCAGACGCCGCGGGCCTGGCGTCTGGCCGGGCCTACCACTCGGTGCTGCGCATCCTGGACAGCCAGACCGGCCAGTACGAGAACGCGAACGTCACCGTGCGGGGCGAGGGCACGACGTCCGTTCGCGTTCCGGCGGGCACCTACCAGACCAGCGTCGTGGACATGACCATCACCGCGAAGGTAGGGGGCTACACCACGACCGTCGAGGTGGCAACCTGGATCGCGCAGGGCACCGGCCCGGTACAGACCGCGGTGCTGATCCAGGCGGCGGGCAAGACCGAACTCACCACCACGAATGTGCTGCTGTCCTTCACCAAGGGGGCCGTCGTGGGGGTCGGCAGCTGAACCCGGGGCCTGGACGGGCGTGCCGCGGGGCGGGAACCCAGGCCGTTCGGGATAAAGATGTTTAACGGGATACCTCTGAGCGGTCCTGTGCCCACAGAGTGTGGAAGGTGCCGTCGCGGTCTACCCGGCGGTAGGTGTGCGCGCCGAAGTAGTCGCGCAGGCCCTGGATGAGGGCGGCCGGCACACGTTCGGTCCGCAGGGCGTCGTAGTAGGCCAGGGCGGCGGAGAAGCCGGGGACCGGGACGCCGAGCCGGGCGGCGGCGGCGACCACGCTGCGCCAGGAATCCTGGGCGGCGGCGAGGTCCTTGCCGAACTCCTCGTCGGCCAGCAGCGTCGGCAGCTCCGGGTTGGCTGTGTAGGCGGCCCGGATGCGGTCGAGGAACGCGGCCCTGATGATGCAGCCGCCGCGCCAGATGGTGGCGATCTTCCCGAGGTCGATGCTCCAGTCGTACTCGCGGCTTCCGACGTCCATCATGTTCCAGCCCTGCGCGCAGGAAACCAGCTTGGACGCGTACAGGGCCTGCTCCACCTGGTCGGCGAACTCGGCGGCCTGGGCGGGCGCGGTCGTGTTGAATGGGCGCCTCGGCCCGGGCAGCTGGCGGGCGGCCTGGCGCAGGTCCGCGTGGCCGGACAGCGAACGGGCGAAGACCGCTTCGGCGATTCCGCTGACCGGGACGCCCATGTCAAGCGCCTCCTGCACGGTCCAGCGGCCGGTGCCCTTCTGCTCGGCCTGGTCGAGCACGATGTCCACGAAGGGCTGGCCGGTGGATGAAGGGGCAGCGTCGACGTGCGCCAGGACCTCGGCGGTGATCTCGATCAGATAGGAGTCGAGCCGGCCGGTGTTCCATCGCCTGAATACTTCGGCAGCCTGGGCGGGCTCGAAGCCGATGGCGTGCCTGAGCAGGTCGTAGGCCTCGGCGATGAGCTGCATGTCGGCATACTCGATGCCGTTGTGCACCATCTTGACGAAGTGGCCGGCACCGTCCGGGCCGATGTGCGCGCAGCACGGGATGCCGTCCACGTGCGCGCTGATCGTCTCGAGCATCGGGCCGAGGGACTGGTAGGACTCCTGCGAGCCGCCGGGCATGATCGAGGGGCCGTTCAGTGCGCCCTCCTCGCCGCCGGAGACGCCCATGCCGACGAAGTGCAGGTTTATCTGGCGGAGCGCGGCCTCGCGGCGGCGGGTGTCCTTGAAGTGCGCGTTGCCGCCGTCGATGATCATGTCGCCGGGCTCGAGCAACGGGGCGAGCTCGTCGATCACGGCGTCGGTGGCCGGGCCCGCGTTGACCATGATGAGCACGCGTCTCGGGCGCTCCAGCGACGCGACGAACTCCTCGGCGGTCTGGGCCGGGACGAAGGTGCCCTCGTGGCCGAACTGGGTGACCATGTCCGTAACACGGGAGACGGTTCGGTTGTGCAGGGCCACGGTGTAGCCGTGGCGGGCGAAGTTCCGGGCCAGGTTGCGGCCCATCACGCCGAGGCCAGTGACGCCTATCTGCGCCGTTGCTTGCGTCATGTGCTGTGGATCTCCTGTTCGGTTTCTGCGTTTCGCTCCCGTGGCTGAGTAACGATCATGTGGCTGAGTAACGATCACTATGCCATCTGGGGCGGCGATCAATCCTTGAGTCTCCGCACAGATGCAACCTGGAGCGGCGGCCGGCGCATTTGTCTAGCGTCGGCCCTAGCCGACACTAGACGCCGGCCTGAACGAGGGCCTGAACAACGGAGAGCCAGTCGGGTGACGTCCGCCGAGGAGTTCACCGAGTTCGCCACGGGGCAGCGCCGCGCCTGCGGCGGACCGCGTTCCTGCTCTGCGGGGAGTGGCGCACCGCCGAGGACCTGGCGCAGACGACGCTGGCCAAGATGTTCGTGTCATGGCGCCGGATCAGCAGGCAGGACGCGGTGTACGCCTACGCCAACCGCACCCTGGTGAACACCTACCTGGCCGACCGGCGCCGCCGCCGCAGCCGGGAATTGGTGGCCGGCTGGCTGCCCGACCACGCGGCCGAGTCAGGGACGCCCGAACTGCGGATGGTGGTGCTCGACGCGCTGGCCACGCTACCGCCCAAGATGCGGGTCATGGTGGTGATGCGCGACTGGGCCAAGACCGCCTACGTTCTGTGCAACGCGCCGGCCGTGGTACCGATCTCCGTGGCCACCGACACGGCCGAGCGGCCCATCGGCGGGATCCACTCCGGGGCCGACGCACTGGTGATCGCACCCTGACTCCGGAGACGGTACGCTACCGGTGTCAGCTGCGGCGTTCGGTGTTAGCCGTGTCGTGCGGCGGCTGCGGGCGTAGCTCAATGGTAGAGCTCCAGCCTTCCAAGCTGGTCATGCGGGTTCGATTCCCGTCGCCCGCTCCAGCTAGACAGCTTTTTTCGATTTACTGTTCACCTAGCTGCTATCTGATGTGGCTTATTGGCCGTTATGGCGCCCAGGCCGGTATTTTCCCTGGTCAAACGTGATCTTCGAACCGAGTTATGCAGACATGAGGGGCTGGTTGGACTCCCCGTTTTTCTACCCAAAGTGCCAGCAGCCTTCAAGCTGGTCATGCAAACTCGATTCCGCCGCCCGCTCCACCCTCGCTCACTCCACCGTGACGCCCCAAGACACCGGAATGGCCATGACCCTCACTGGTTACAGGGCTTCCCCGACCGCCGTGACGCTGACGGCACCGTCCGGTCCGGGCTGGAGGCACCGACGACGAGACCGGCCCGAACGCCGGGCATGCGCCGCATTGCGAGATACCCGGGCGGCCCCGGGTCCTGCCGCCCGACGAGCTGGTGATCCAGTCCGCAGGTCCGCTCGCGGCGGGCGCAGCACACCGGGAGGGCGGCCGGAATACTGTCAGGGCCCGCGAATGCGTCACCGCGCAGGGCAGTGAGGTGGAGGACCGCGGCGGTGCGCCGGCTGAACTAGCGGCAAGATTCAGCGCGGCTACCAGAACCCAGCCTCACGGGCCTTCCCGATCAGCCGGGGCTATAAGGTCTCACTCTTCTGCCGATGAGCGGGCGCGGGCTAGCCGTCGTCTCGGCAGAGGCAGAAGGGGTGACCGGCTGGGTCGAGGAGCACTCGGACGTTCTCCTGCGGTTGGTGCGCAGCCACCGTTGCTCCGAGGGCAACGGCCTCGGCGACCGCGGAGTCGAGGTCGCCGACCTGGAAGTCGAAGTGCATCATCGGACGCTGCTCCCCGTCGACTGGCGGCCATACGGGGGCTTGGTAGCTGGTCGCCTGCTGGAACACGATGTAGATGGATCCCGGGGGCGCGGCGAGGATGGCCGTACCTGGTTCCTCGTGCCCGATGGGCCAGCCAAGCAGCCCGGAGTAGAACCTCGCCAGTGCGCCGGGGTCCGGCGCCTCGATGGCGGTTCCCCACCACATGCCCTGCTTCCGAGATTGCACCTTGCACCTCATCCGAGAAGGATCGACCTGGTCAAGGGACGCTCGCTCGTGCCGCGTCATGATCAGCATGCTAGGTCAGGTTCCGGACGTTCTGCTTCCCGGTTGCTGGCAGGTGCGGTGAAACCCGATGCGAGCCCCGGCAGGAAGCCCGGGCATCACCGCGGACTGGCTCAGCGGTAAGCCCGGGCATCTGCCACAGGTAGGCAAGTCGAGAAAGCTTCCGGTCATGCCGCTGGGAGCGCGATGAGATGGTAACCCGGATGGTTGCTGGCCCTGACTTGTGACAGGATTGGCCGCCCACGAGGCCTGCGGCTCGCTCACCTGGGGTTTCGTGGTTCGGGGCGCCTGGGTGTGCGCACTAATCAGGGTCCTGAGGTGGCCTGGTGGCCGTATCTGCGGACGGTGAGGACGGCGTCGGGCGCGACGGCGGTGCAGGTCGTGTACTTCTCGCAGCGGGGGTCGCGGGAGATCGGGCATCTGGGCTCGACGCGTGATGAGGCGGAGCCTGAAGCGCTGAAGGCGGCGGCGCAGCAGCGGCTGGCGGCGGCGCAGAGCGTGCTGGATCTGGGCCCGTGCTCTCGGCTCCGGACCCGCAGTCCCGCCTTCAGCCTGCATCAGGCGGGTGAACTCGGCCGTGATTGCTCAGGAGGGGTCCCGGGCCAGCCCGCGGCGTCGAACACGGCGATCGGGTCGAGGTAGTCCCGCCAGTGCGTCACCTTGTGGTCCTTGACGGTAATGATGGAGACAAAGCGATTGTTGTACGGCCGGCCTGTCTGGACCGATTCGCCGTGCACCTCGTACTCCAGGACGACGACCGGCGCTTCCCGGTCCCGGTAGACGCGGAGATTGTCAGCGCTGTGCACCGTCATGAAGTCGCCGTAACCGCCGTACAGGTCGATGATGTTCTGTCGCCCTTCTACGCGCCTGGGGTAGCCGGGCACAGAGATGACGTACTCGAAGACCACATCGTCAGTCAGGAGGTCGAAGTAGTCCTCTCCGTCGGCGAGACCCTCGAGTCCTTCCCGGATGATGCGGAAGAAGGGGCCATCAGCTCCGAAATTTGAGCTGTCACTGGCGTACTTGGTCACTTGTCCTCCGAGGCGGGGGGTCTATCTCGCTCACGGTGTTTCCGGCGGTTGGTCAGCAGGTCCCGGCGGCCGGGAACCGGCCGCCGAAGGTGATGGCGAAGGCGTTGATCGCCGGCTTCCATCGCATGGCCCGTCTGGTCCGGCCGGTGCCGGTCGGGCCGGGGGACCGGGTGACCGGATACGGGCACCTTAGTACCGACTGCTCGTCCGGGAAGTGGCCGCGGGCGCGGACCGCGCACCGGGAGCGGGCGTTCGGGCTCTCGATGGCATTCGTCGCGCAGGTCACTT
>Ga0209040_10002883_pt1 | contig 13274 bp, 11 predicted proteins | sample BogFormECP12_OM3_FD_188240 | JGI IMG/M metagenome (GOLD analysis project Ga0209040, IMG submission 188240) | Bog forest soil microbial communities from Calvert Island, British Columbia, Canada - ECP12_OM3 (SPAdes) (version 2) | ecosystem: Environmental > Aquatic > Freshwater > Wetlands > Bog ... | reverse complement strand
GGAACCCAGACCGCCGCCGGCCCGATGCAGCTTGGCGAGGTTGAGCGCATCGCGCCGATCCGTCTTGATCCGATCTCCCGCGACGATCACCGAAGGCGCGCGCAAGGAGGCTGCTGGCATCGTGTCCGGGTTCAATTCGCTAACCCCCGTACATCGCCTTCCTGACGATAGATTGCGTCGCGACCGCGTCCTGAAGGGCAATGGCCCCGATCAGTTCATTGTCGCTGGCGAGGCGGTCCACGACACGTATCATCGACTTCACCGTGGCGATGTTCGCCTCGCATTCCCGAACCGGATCGAGCCCGGTGAGGTCCGGAAAGGTGTCGAAATAGATCGGCCCGTCGAAACCATCCGCATAGACCTGCCGCAGAAGCTCGATGGTCTGAATCGAGTGAACGGCCCCCACCATGAGGCCGTCGTCGCGCTTGGAATAGCCGTCGTTCAGATGCACGCCAAGCAGACGGCTGTGTCGGGCGATCAGCGCTGCGGCAAAGGCCGGCTGTTCGTCGGCGTAGAGCACATGGGCGAAGTCCAGCGTCACGCCGAGATTCGGCAGGCCCACTTCCTTGAGCGCGAGCAGTGTGGTCGCACAGTCGGGCATCAGGCTGTAGGAACGGGGCTCGTTCGGCTTGTACTCGATGCTGATGAGGCAATCGGGATCATGTTCGGCGACTTCGCGGATGCCCTCGATCTCGTCGGCCCAGAGGCGGGCGTAGTCGGCCTGAAAGGAGTAGTCGAAGCCGTCCTGCCCGAGCCACAGCGTCATGAGATTTGCGCCCGCCTCCCGCGTCGCGTCGACGCCGCGCTTGGTGAGGTCGATCGCTTCGCGGCGGACGGCAGGATCGGGATTGGTGAAGGCGCCGATCTTGAAAGCCGGGTTGGAATAATAACGCATGGCGAGCCCGTTCACTGCGAGGCCCAGGTCGCGGATCGCCTCGCCCGTCGCGCGGGCGTCCTGGCCCAGATGGTCCGGATAGTTGAGATCGATGTCGGTGAGCCCATCGGCTTTCGCGGCGCGCTCCGCAAGATCGAGCGGCGTCGGCTTGCCGTGGCCCTTCGACCAATAGGCGTCCGGCTTCGAGCTGAACGAATTCAGGCGGGTCGCAAAACGCGGACTGACGTCAGACAAGGGCGCCTCGGCGGTTCAGATACGATAGACGCGCTCGGCGGTCTGAACGAGGACCGCGTGATGCTCGGGCTCCGACAGTCCCGCGACCGACGCGTTGATCGCGCGCAAAATCTTGGGACCGTCGCCAAACAGGCTGTCGACCGGCAGATTGGTGCCGACCATCGTCCGGCTGGGACCGAACGCATTGATCGTCACGCGAAGGAGGGGACCCGTGTCTTCGAGCGTCCACGCCGGATGCCCGAGTCCAAAGCCGGAAAGCTTCACGAAGACATTCGGCGCCTTCGCCAGACGAGTCATCGCACTCGACCATCCCTCGACGCTGCCCGGGCTTCTGTCGATCGGCATTCCGAAATGGTTGAGCACAAGGGTCGCGTCAGGGAAGGCGCGAGCGAGGGCAAGCGCCCCATCCATCTGGGGCCAGTAGATCTGAAGATCGAAGCTCAGTCCGAACCTGGGCAGAAGCGCAAAGCCCCGCCGCCACGCGGCGTTCTCCATCAGGTCCGGCGCGGAGGCCACGCGGAAAACAGGATTCTCATGCCAGTTCAGGATCTGCCGGATCCCGCGGACGGCGGGGCTCTCTACGTGGCGCTCAAGCAGAGCCTCGACCCGTGGGTCCGCGAGATCTGCGAAGGCGACGATCGCCGCCGGCGTCCCGCCGGAGGCGGCAAGGCCCTGCAGCCATCGGGTCTCCCCGACCGGATCGTGCGGGTCCCATCCGTTCTGGACGTGCATCGTCTTGACGACCTTCGCGCCCGCCACGTCGCGAGCGTAGTCGGCCGGAAGGTAGTTTCGCCGGATCGCCGAGAGATCGCCTTCGAGTTGGGGCCGCCGGTCCGCATCGCAGAGCCACGGATAATAGTGCGCACGAAGATCCTGAAAATGCTGGTGCGCATCGACGAGCGTCAGCACCGTCTCCGGCGCGATGGTCCTGTCCAGCTTCATCTGCGTGGCCGGGCGAGCCGGTCGGCATAGACCGCGAGGATCACGACGAGGCCCGACGCGACATACTGCCAGAATGACGGCACGTTCATCAGCGTCAGACCATTCTGAAGTCCGCCCAACGTCAGGGCTCCGATCAGCGAGCCGAGCGGGTTGCCCACGCCTCCGAAGAGGCTCGCGCCGCCGATGACCGCGGCGCCAATCGCCTGCAGCTCGAAGCCGTTGCCGCCGATCGGCTCCGCCGCGCCGATCCGGGCGATAAGGACGAAGCCGGCGAGGCTCGAGAGCAGTCCCGACAGCGTATAGACGATGATCTTGACGCGATCGATGTTGATGCCGGAAAGCCGCGCGGCCTCTTCGTTTCCGCCGACGGCGATGATCTGCTCCCCCAGCGCCGTATAGCGAACCAGGAAGAAGGCCAGCGCGGCGACGAGGATGGCCAGGAGGACAGGGGTCGGCACGCCCAGCAACTGGCCGCCAAAGGCCGCCCGGAAGCCCTCGGGCAAGCCGTAGATCGGCTGCCCGTTGGTATAGATGAGCGCTGCGCCGCGATAGACGCTGAGCGTCCCGAGCGTGACGATGAAATCGGGGAGCTTCAGCTTGGCGATCACAAGCCCGTTCACGAGTCCGCAGACCAGACCCACCACGAGACCCGCTACGATACCAAGCACCATGTTCTGGCTCATGAGATCCGAGGCGATCATGCTCGAAAGGCCGACAATCGAGCCGACCGACAGGTCGATGCCGCGGGTGATGATGACGAGCGTCATGCCGACGGCGATGATCGCGTTGATCGCCGACTGCAGCATGATGTCGATCAGGTTCGACGGTTGATAGAAGCTGCTCGTCAGGACCGAGAAGATGGCGAAGAGCGCGACGCATCCGATCAGAACGCTGGCCTGACGGAAGAGGTCGCGATTGATCGCGGCCGCCCTTGGGGCGGCGGGCGCGAGAGCTTGCGGTTTGGCTGCGTCCTGGATCATGACAGACTGCCTGCGGTTGCGTGGCGCATCAGGATGTCCTCATTGAGATGGCTGCCGTTATCCAGCATCTGGGTCAGGCGACCCCGGTTCACGACGCCTATGCGATGGGAAAGAAGGAGAAGTTCGGGAAGCTCGGACGAGACGACGAGGATCGCGACGCCCGCGGCCGCGAGCCGCCTCAAGAGGGCGTAGATCTCGGTCTTTGCTCCGACGTCGATGCCGCGCGTCGGTTCGTCGAACATGAGAACGCGGGCGCCCGTCGCGAGCCAGCGCGCAATGACGACCTTCTGCTGATTGCCCCCGGACAGGTTGGCGATCGGCGTTACGATCGCCGAAGGCCGGATTTGAAGATCGGAAACATATTTGCGCGCCTCGGCGCGGCGCATCGCGCCGCGAAGCGCTCCGAACCATGCAAATCGCTTCTGGTTGGCGAGGCCGAAGTTTTGTTCGATCGTCATCATAGGCACGATCGCATGGCCGCGCCGGTCTTCGGGAATGAGGGCCACCCCGGCCAGCATGGCGTCTTTCGGCTCCCGGATCGAGACAGGCGCGCCGCCGACGCGGATTTCGCCAGCGGTCAGCGCGTCCACGCCGAACACGGCGCGCATGATCGCTGACCGGCCGGAGCCGACCAGCCCCGCGAGTCCCACGATCTCTCCAGGCCGCACAGTGAGATCCACGCCTTGAACCCGCTCGGAGCAAAGGCCACGAAGCTCGAGGAGCGGAGCCTGCTCTCTCTCGAGACCGGGAGGCCGGCCTTCCATGGCGAGGGAGAGCTCCCGGCCGGCGATCATTTCGTTGAGCTGCGCGTCGGTGTAGCCCTTCATCGAATCCGTCGCGACGACGCGACCATCCCGCATGACGGTGAACCGGTCGGCGATCGCGCGGATTTCATCCATGCGATGCGAGATGTAGATGATCGCCTTGCCCGAGTTCCGCAGGCCGCGGATGACGTTGAATAGGCCGTCGCGCTCCTGGGGGGTGAGGCTGGAAGTCGGCTCGTCGAAGGCGATGATCCGGCCGCCGCGGGCGAGCGTCCGGCTGATTTCAACGAGCTGGCGGTCAGCCATGCCGAGCTTCGACACGGGGGTGTCGACGCGCAGATGAGGGGCGAGCGACTTCAGGATTTCGACCGCCTCTTCCCGATGACGGCCGCGCGGAACAATGTCCAGGCCCGCCGTCTGCCCCAGGAAGATGTTCTGCGCCACGTCCAGTTGAGGGACGAGACTGAGCTCCTGGCTGACCAGCCCTATGCCGAGCGATAGCGCGTGACGGGGAGACTCCACCTGAACGGCCCCGAGCGTATCGATCTCGATCACGCCCTCTTCGGGCGTGACGATCCCGAACAGCACCTTCATCAGCGTGGATTTGCCGGCCCCGTTCTCCCCGAGCAAGGCGTGGACCTCGCCGCCTCGCAGGGTGAGGTCCACGTTGTTGAGGACACTGACTCGGCCGAAGGTCTTCGAGACGCCGCGCATCGCCAGCATGGGGCGGCGCGTCGTGCTCGTCCCCTCTGACAATGCAACGGCGTTCATCGACAGGCCCTCAGTTCGACTGCGGATCGGGGAACTTGGCGACGTTGTCCTTGGTGATGACGGCGTTCGGCGACACCACCCACGGCGGAATGGCTTGACAGCCGATCAGCCGCAGCGCAACCTCGACGCCGAGCTGGCCCTCCTCGAACGGAAACTCGGCGACGGTCGCGCTCATCTCCCCGTTCTTCACCGACTTCTTGGCCTCGCGAATTCCGTCGGTTCCGACGACCAGAGTCTTGCCCACTGCGTTGGCGTTCTTCACGGCTTCAAAGACGCCGAGCGCCATTCCGTCGTTGTTGGCGTAGATACCGGCAAGATCGGGATGCTGCCGCAGGATATTGCTAGTCGCGTTGAGCGCGGTCAGGCGGTCCCAGTTGCCGGGCTGGCTCGCGACCAGTTTGAGATCGGGATAGGTCCCAAGCTGCTCCTTGAATCCCTTGATGCGCGCGCGGGCGTTGGGCGATCCAGCGGCGCCCTCGATCTGGGCGACAGCGCCGCCCTTGGGGTTCATCTCATGGAGGAAAGTCGCGGCCTGCGCGCCGATCTTGACCTGGTCGGTGCCGATATAGACGCTGGCACCGGAAGTGCGGGCGTCGTCGATGATGACGGTTGGAATGTTCGCCGCCTGCGCCGCCTTGATGACCGGGACGAGGTTCGAGTCCGACTGCGGCGACAGCAGCAGCGCGTCCGGCTTGTGCGAGGCGACGGTCTGGGCGAGGTTGAGCTGCTCGACCATGGACGACTCATCCTTGGCGGCCTGCACGTCGACCTTGACGCCGTATTTGGCAGCTTCGCTCTTCACGCCTGCGGCGACGTCCTGCCAGAACTCGTTGATGAGGGTCTTGGTCACATAAGCGAAGCGCAGCTCCTTGCCGGGCTTCGGAACGTCGCCGAACTTCGACGCCAGGTCCGAGCTCTCGATTTTCTCTGCTGTGCCCGTCGGATAGGCCGAGCAGTTTCCGGCTGCGTTCGCCGTCGCGACGCTTGTCGCGAGGACGAAGATGCTGGCGGTCGTCATCAAGTTGGAAAAAGTCTTCATTTGCATCCTCCCAAGGAGTTGCGCGGTCTTCGACCGCGTCCGGCGTCGCGTGGCGTGGTCTTCTGGTTTCGAGGATCTGCCCTCAGCCGAAGCGCATTCTCAGCGATCGCGGCGTTCCTTGAACGGCGTGCTGCCGTTGGTGTTCGGCGTCTCCCCGAATATGTCGGCGTCGTTGTCTTCGGTCCCGACGCTCGACTTCTAAGCGAAGGCGTCAGTTAAGAGCAATTTAGATGCTTTGCGCCAAATGTTAGATTTGCTAACGAGAACGGGTTTGGCTTCGGGGCCTTCTCGATGCAGCTTCCCATCCGCGCAATCTGCGTGTTTCACGCGGCTGCGAAAGCCGGCAGCATATCGAAGGCGGCGGCGGAACTCAGCGTGACGCCCTCCGCCGTCACGCAGCAAATTCAGCTTCTCGAAGTGCAGCTCGGCACGTCGCTGATGGTGAAGTCGGGCCGGCATGTTGCGCTGACAGAAGCCGGAGAAAGGTATTTCGCGTCGATCCGCGACCAGGTCGACCGGATCGCCGAAGCGACCGATCAGATTCGCGGCTTCCGTTCCCTGATGACCCTCAATGTGCGGGCGACGCCGACGCTTTCGAACAAGTTTCTGCTGCCGCGCCTCGGCTCTCTGATCGACAGCCATGCGGACCTTGAGATTCGCCTGGACGGCACGAACGAGCCGACGGACTTCGACAAGGAGTCCGTGGACGTCGAGATCCGGCATGGCGACGGGCGATGGCCTGGATTGTTCGTCGAGGGACTCGTGGAGGAAGAGTTCTGGCCGGTTTGCGCTCCGGACCTTGCGGAAGCGGGAACCCTCGAACCGTCGGATCTGCCGGATCGCCGATTGATCCATTCGGTCAAGTCGCAGGCGCAATGGCCGCGCTGGTTCGCGCTCGCCGGCGTGGAAGCCCCCGGAAGATGGCGCAAGGTTCTCTTTGACCGGAGCCATATGGCGATCGACGCCGCGGCGGGCGGCCTTGGGATCGCGCTCGAAAGCACATTGATGACCGAGCGGGAGCTGACGGACGGACGGCTGATCCGTCCCGTCCGCAACGCTCCCAAAATCCGGCTAGTCACCCAGTGGATCGTGTGCCCTCGCGACCATCTGCGGCGGCGCAAGGTGCAACTGTTCCTGGATTGGCTGCGGACGGAGCGCGACGCCTGGCAGGCGCGCGCCAAAGCGGGATAGCGGCCGCAAAGTTTCGGACCGGCGCCGACCCTCAGGCCGCCGCGGACGTTGCGTTGAGTCTTCTTAGCTCGACGAGCAGCTGGGGTCGAGGTCAGCGCCCCCGTGCGCGACCAGCGAGGCAAACAGTCCGTCGACGCGCTGAAGCGTCGGCAGTGTCAGCCCAAGGTCAGCCGCGCAGGCGAGCGCCGTGCTCGTATCCTTGAGCTGATATTTCGCCGGGCCGCCGGGGCAAAATAGCCCTCCGCCAAGCCATCGTCACGAAAATCATCGACGAAGGCGCTGACTACCTGCTCGTGTTTTCCTGGTTTTCCGGACACGATAGGCCGGCCGGTGCGCTCGCCAAGTCCGCGCCAGGAGTCCTCAGAAGCGCGCTCGACGTGGCGATAGCAGGTGTTTTAAAGGTCGCGACGCCAATGAGCAGTCTCGCCGCATCCATCCGCACCATACCCGACTATCCGAAACCCGGGGTCCGGTTTCGCGACATCACCACCCTGCTCGGCGATGCGCGCGCGTTTCGGCGCACGGTCGACGAACTCGTGCAGCCTTGGGCGGGCACGAAAATTGACAAAGTCGCGGGCATCGAGGCGCGCGGCTTTATTCTCGGCGGCGCGGTCGCCCACCAGCTGTCGGCGGGATTCGTGCCGGTCCGCAAGAAAGGCAAGCTCCCGCATCTTAAGGTGTCGATCGCCTACTCGCTGGAATACGGGCTCGACGAGATGGAGATTCACGAGGACGCCATCCGGCCGAACGAGCGCGTCATCCTCGTCGACGACCTCATCGCGACCGGCGGCACCGCAGAAGGCGCCGTCAGGCTCCTGCGCAAGCTCGGCGCCGATGTCGTCGCGGCCTGTTTCGTCATCGACCTGCCGGATCTCGGCGGCGCCAAGAAAGTGGGAGCTTTGGGCGTTCCCGTGCGCTCCCTCATCGCCTTTGAAGGGGAATGAACGCGGCGACTCCATTGGCCTTCCTTCAAGCCTCTGACGTGACGAGTGGCGCGCGCAAATCAGATTCGCGTCAGCGCGAGCGGAGCGTATCGCGTGAAGAACCTCGAAAGAGCAACCTCAAGGTCAACCTAAAGATCAGGACGCGCTCGACATGCGCAACCTGGAGTCTTAAGAGCGCTTTTTTCCAATCGGCTGTGCGTTGCGGGCGCTTCGGGATGATCATAGCCATCGACGGCCCCGCGGCTTCGGGCAAGGGCACGATCGCGCGCCGGCTCGCCGCTCACTATGGGCTCCCGCATCTCGACACCGGCCTCCTCTACCGTGCGACGGCCGCCGCGCTCATCTCCGAGGACCGAGACATCTACGACGAGGGGGCGGCGGTCGCAGCCGCTCGGGGCCTCGCCCTCACCGATTTCGACGAGGCGCTCTTGCGCTCACGTCAAGTGGAGGAAGCAGCGTCAGTGGTTGCGGCCATGCCGGCGGTGCGCGCGGCGCTCCTCAACGCTCAGCGCGCGTTCGCCGCGCGGCCGGAAGGCGCCGTCCTCGACGGCCGCGACATCGGCACTGTCGTGTGTCCGAACGCGGACGTGAAGATCTTCATTACGGCCAGCGCTTCGGCTCGCGCTCAGCGCCGCGCGCTCGAGCTTGCGCAACAGGGCGAGCGGGCCGACTACAACGCCATCTTCGCCGACATTTTGCGCCGGGATGCTCGAGATACCCGACGGGCTGCGGCGCCGCTGCGCGCGGCGGACGACGCGGTCCGCCTTGACACCACCCATCTTGGCGTCGACGCCGCGGTCGCGGAGGCGCTGCGTATCGCCGAGGCGGTGCGCAAGCCGAGGCCGCGACGCGGCTCGGCGCCGAAAGCGGCGGTTTAGGCGGCGGCGCCCTGCGTCAGCCGGCTGTGGGTGGCCCACAGCCTCTGGATGGCGTCTTCGATTTCTTTGCGCTGCCGCTCCAGATGCCCAATCTGGTTCACAATCTGCTGCGGCTGCAGTTGCTCCTCGAGGTCGGGCGTCTCGTTTGCGCCCTTGCCGCCGATGAGATCGTTGATCTCGGCCAGCGTGAATCCGAGCTTCTTGCCCCTGAGGATCATTTCCATTCGCACGCGGTCCGCGCCCCGGTAGTAGCGGGCGTTGCCCTCGCGACGCGGCTTGATCATGCCCCGGTCCTCATAGAATCGAAGCGTGCGAAGGCTGACGCCGTAAAGGCGCGACATTTGACTGATCGTCATTTCTGCCCCTGCATCATCATTGCCTTCCGGGGCGCTTGATGTCGCGCTGCCTGAGAAATCCAAAGACGACATTCGGCTCATGACCTCTCCTCTTTGTCGGACGCCGTTGGGTTTGCGCCTCTCTGATTCGCGCGCCACTGCGCGATCGGAACTCACTATGCCTAATTGGTCGCAGAGTGCAACTAATAGTTGCTTACATGGTGATACTACAACCTTACGGTCGGGAGTCCATCGGCGGCGGGAACCGCAATTAACTCATTCTTCACCATGCCGACCCCAAGGATTTCGGGGCGAGCGCCACGGTCGGCCGGCAGGTGATTCGCAGAACGAAAGCGGCGGTCGAGCGCATGAGCACAACCACGTCGCGCACACTGGGCAGTCTCGACCCTAACGCTCGTCGCGTGGCCGAACGAGCCGCACGCCGCGCCGGTATGACTCTCGAAGACTGGTTGAGGGAAACGATTTTGGAACGAGCGGATGTCTCGGCCGATGAGGAAGGGGTCAGCTTTGCCGAGCTTCAATCGGGTCGATCCGACGAACCTTTGCGCAGAGGCGGGGCGGAAACCCGCTGGCACAGCTCGAGCTCCGAACGCCGCTCAGAAGTAGAGAGCCTCTCTAACGCCACCTTGGATCGCCTCGAACAGCGCTTCGCGCTCAACGAGGAGCGGACGACCCTCGCCTTTGAGTCGATTGCTCTTTTGCTGGAGCGGGCGACGGCGGAGGCAGAGCGCCAGGGACAACACGCCAGCACACAAACGCCGGGAGACGAAAGTCCCGCAGCAGCTGTGGAGCAATTTCCCGTTTGCTTCCCGAACCCAGCCTCTCCGCCAGTGAACCCGCCAGAAGCACCACTCGCTTCAGCAGGCGACATGCATCGCCGCGAAAAACCATTCACTGAAGAGAGCGCCCCCCAATCTGGTGCAAAAGTCGTCCAAATCTCCGCGGATGACCTCCACGCTTTGCACAACGAGATTGACGGGACGGCGCGTTCGCTCACGGATTTGGCGCCGCGTAACGCGGTCGTTGCGCTCGAAGGTGCAGTCAAGGCCCTGTCTCATCGGGTGGCTCTCCTTCGTGAAAACGGGCGTGGCAAGAACTTGCTGGCCCCGCTCGATGACATGGCGTCTGACCTTCGCGCCGCTCTGAAGACGCATGATATACCAGAACTGACCGCGCTGCTGGAGAGTGAAATACACGCCGTCGCGGCGAAAATAGACAACCTAACACAAAAGCTTGTCGACCCGGCGGCGTTTGAGAGCATCCGCATCCAGACACAGGAGGTGCGGGACCTGCTGGCGGCCGTCGCAATGCGGACGACGCCAGTCGAAGCGCTTGAACGCCAGATCTGCGAGCTTGCAGACGGCATCGAGAAGCTCGCCGCGAGTCCCGCCCCTCACATCGAGTCCGCTGAAATGGCCGCTTCTCTCGACGAGCTGCGCCGCGAGATCGTGCGAAACGCCCCGACCGCTGCCCTCGCTTCCATCGAACAGCGACTCGAGCTCATAGCCGCACGCCTAGACGAAGAGACTGCGCGCGCCCATGAACTCGTAGTTGATCCCCGCCCTCTCGATGATCTTGCCCATAGCCTCGAAGGTATTCGCCAGAGCCTAGAAGCGCGAGCACAGGCCCCCGAATTGGCCGACTCGGACGCTCCAGCCATCAAACCGCTTCTTGCCGAACTCATCGAGAAGCTCGATCGCCTGCCCGAGCCAGAGGCGAACGAGCACCCCATCGATGTTCGAGCGATCGAAACGGGCCTGGAGGCTCTGAACGCAAAGCTCGAGATCGAGGGATCCCTCAACGAGAAGACGATCGCCAAGCTCGCTGACAAGATTGCGCAGCGCATCGAGGACCGACCCGCGCGTTTCTCTGCCGATGCGATCGCGCAGGCACACCGCCGGCCCGACGCGTTCGCCAGGCGTTCAGATGAGCCGGAAAGTCTTGCGCGTGAGGGCGTGGATAAGTTGCGGGACGCTGGCCTTGTGGGCGGCGCCGAGCGCAATGACACGCGTTCAAATCTCGCCCTCTATATCGCAGAGTTTCGCTCCGAGCACGCGAACGCCGACCGCCGGATACAAGCTCGTCTGGCCACGCTGCAGAGTCTCCTGGAGCAGCCTACGGCGCGGCTTGCAAAAGCGGACACGGCACCGCGGTCCTCATCTTGTGAAGAGCAGCCGCAGCAGGGCGGAGGCCGCAAAGCGTCGGAGCCCATCCTTCGCAGCGTTGATATGCTTGGTATCGAGGATGGCCAGCGGGCTAAAACGTCGCACCCGGCCCTCGAGCCCTCTCTGGAAGAAGGCGAACCCACGCTCACGACCGCCCGTAGTGAGGATTTCCTGCTCGAGCCGGGCGCTGGCGCGCCTCATTGGGCGAAGGACGCAGGGGAGTCTGCGCAAACGATTGGCTCCAAGACCAATCCGGCAGTGACCGCGCATATCGCCGCCGCCCGGCGCGCGGCACAAGCCGCGCTCGCGGAAAGCGGCGTCAAGACGTCCGGCGCCGCATCTTCAAGCGGCGTTGCTTTTTCGAGAGCCGAGCGCGCGAAGACGTTTTACACCCACCACCGACGCTCGGTATTGCTTGCAATCGCGCTCGCGGTGGTCGCAGCGTCCGCGGCCCGCATGGTCGTCCTTCACCCGCCATTCTCACTAAGATTGGAGGTGAACAGCGCTCCCGAAAAGGCCACAAGCTCGGACGCTCCGTCTATCAGTTTCCCCTGGGTCCCGAGCGCTATGGCGCCGGACGCGAGGCCCGTGGACACAACCCCGACCGCTTCTATTACGTCAGCGTCCGAAGCGCTGAAGCCGCTTGAGATCGAGAGGGCTTCGCCTAACCTTATCCTGGACATCCCAATGGGCGTACCGCAGTCGTTGCGGGACGCAATCGCCTCAGGACGGCCCGACGCTCAGTACGAGCTCGCGCAGCGCCTCGTAGAGGGACGGGGTGTGCCGCAGAACCAAAAGGCGGCTGCCCAGTGGTTCGAGCGCGCCGCCTCAGCTGGCTTCGCTCCGGCGCAGTTCCACATCGGTATGATGTACGAAAAAGGGATTGGCGTTTTAAGCGACCGCGCCGCCGCCAGGCGCTGGTATTTCCAGGCGGCTGAATCCGGCAATGCGCGCGCCGCCCACAATCTCGCCGTGATGTACGCCGAGCCGCCGGACGACAAGCCCGATTACGCGCAGGCAGCGAAATGGTTCCGTAAGGCGGGCGAACTTGGGGTGCGTGACAGCCAATTTAACCTCGGGGTCCTGTACGCGCGCGGGCTCGGCGTGCCGCAGGACCTCGGCCAGTCGTGGCTGTGGTTTTCCCTTGCCGCCGCGCAGGGCGACGCGGACGCGGAGAAGAAGCGCGACGAGGTCGCGTCCAAGATGGATCCCGCCGCGCTTGCCGCAGCGGCCGAGGCGCTCTCGAAGTTCAAAGTCTCAAAGCCCGACCCGGTCGCGAATGAGGCCGCCGCTGCACCTGGCGGATTAGGAATGAAGCCGCCGCGTTCCGATCAGTCCCTGATGCCGCTGCCCGCCGGCCCGAAATCAGAAAAGGCAATGTAACGCAGGCTGGGTCCTGACTTCAACTGATACCCTTGTCAGCGCGCGCGGTCCCGCAGCCTTTGTTTAAGAAAGGTTTGATTACCAACGGACTCAGACATTGACCGTTGTCCATGATCGGTTTGCGATTTTCCCGATGCGTTGCTTGTCGTTCTCGAAGAACGTACATGCGTCGCAAGTGACGTCGAGGATGTCCTCATAGCTGTCGGACACAGTGATGGCGAGCTTGGGGTCGCGCAGAGATTCCCGGACGTCTTCCACCGGATTGAGCTCCGGGGCGTGTGTCGGCAGGGGGACGAGCGTGATGTTGGAGGAACCACGAGGCCCTCGGCGATGGGATAGCCGGCGCCGTCGAGGACGAGGCCGCATGCGCGTCCGGCGTTTGTGGAAGGTCGAGCTGCAAAAGCTCGCCGACCAACTCGGGCTCGCCATCACCGTGTGTCACTTGCCGCCGGGCACGAGCAAGTGGAACAAGATCGAGCATCGCCTTTTCTCGTTCATCACCATGAACTGGCGCGGCAAGCCGCTCGTCACTCATCAGGCAATCGTCCAATTGATCGCCGCGACGACGACCAGGACCGGCCTCGAAGTGCGTTGCGAACTCGATCCCAGCGCCTATCCCGATGGCGTGAAAATCTCCGACAAGGAATTCGACGCCCTGAACATCACCCGCCACGATTTCCACGGCGATTGGAACTACACCGTCACCCCAAGACTCCCTTGTTTGGGGCGTTA
>Ga0209040_10002882_pt1 | contig 13276 bp, 12 predicted proteins | sample BogFormECP12_OM3_FD_188240 | JGI IMG/M metagenome (GOLD analysis project Ga0209040, IMG submission 188240) | Bog forest soil microbial communities from Calvert Island, British Columbia, Canada - ECP12_OM3 (SPAdes) (version 2) | ecosystem: Environmental > Aquatic > Freshwater > Wetlands > Bog ... | reverse complement strand
CACGTGGCCCGCGGCGCCCAGGTGAATGCAGTCGGGCCGGTTCTCCAGCATCGGCACGCCCGCGGCCACCATGTCGACCAGCAGGCCCGGAAACAGGCTCTCGAACTCCGCGGCCCCCCTTGCCATCAGCATATGCAGGTGCCGGTCCTGGGGCACCGCCGCGCGGTTCGCCGCTGCGCTCGGCAATTCGTCGCGCTCGTAGACGCTCACCCGGGAATAGGAATCCGACAGCACCCGCGCGGCGCACAAACCGGCGATGCTTCCCCCGATGACCACTGCGTGGTCACTCATGCTTTTTCCGCTATCCGGCATGTCCGCAGACTACCCAGTACTGTGACGGACCAACGGGTCCCAGCGGGTCGGGAGGCGGGCGGATGGCAAATCGGTGGCGCACGAAATCGGTCGAACAATCGATCGCCGACACTGACGAGCCGGACACCCGGCTACGCAAGGAGCTGACGTGGTTCGACCTGGTCGTGTTCGGGGTCGCGGTGGTGATCGGCGCCGGTATCTTCACGGTCACCGCGTCGACCACCGGCGACATCACCGGGCCGGCCATCTGGATCTCGTTCGTGATCGCGGCGATCACCTGCGCGCTGGCGGCGTTGTGCTACGCCGAATTCGCGTCGACGCTGCCGGTGGCGGGCAGCGCCTACACCTTCTCGTATGCCACGTTCGGGGAGTTCCTCGCCTGGATCATCGGCTGGAACCTGCTGCTGGAATTGGCGATCGGCGCCGCCGTCGTGTCCAAAGGATGGTCGAGCTACCTCGGTAACGTGTTCGGATTCGCCGGTGGCACAACCCAAATCGGCTCGGTTCAGCTCGACTGGGGCGCGCTGCTGATCGTCGCGGGGGTGGCGATCCTGATCGGCCTGGGAACCAAGTTGTCATCCAGGTTTTCCGCGGTGATCACCGGCATCAAGGTGTCGGTGGTGCTGCTGGTCGTGATCGTCGGCGCCTTTTACATCAAGGGCTCCAACTATTCGCCGTTCATCCCGAAGCCGGAGGCCGGGCACGAGGCGAGCGGCATCAACCAGTCGGTGCTGTCGCTGCTGACCGGGGCGCACAGCAGTCACTACGGCTGGTATGGCGTGCTGGCGGGCGCATCGATCGTGTTCTTCGCGTTCATCGGATTCGACATCGTCGCCACCATGGCGGAGGAAACCAAGAAGCCCCAGCGCGACGTCCCGAGGGGGATCCTGGCGTCGCTGGCGATCGTCACCGTGCTCTATGTCGCAACCGCGATCGTGCTGTCCGGCATGGTTTCCTACACCCAGCTCAAGACCGTCCCCGGCCACAAGCCGGCCAACCTGGCCACGGCCTTCGCGGCCAACGGGATCCACTGGGCCAGCAAGATCATCGCCATCGGGGCGCTGGCAGGGTTGACCACCGTGGTGATGGTGCTGATGCTTGGGCAGTGCCGGGTCTTGTTCGCGATGGCGCGCGACGGGCTGTTGCCGCGACCGCTGGCCAAGACCGGTTCGCGCGGCACGCCCGTCCGGATCACCGTGCTGGTTGCGGTCGTCGTCGCGGCGACGGCGTCGGTGTTTCCGATCGCCAAGCTCGAGGAGATGGTCAACGTCGGAACGCTGTTCGCGTTCGCCCTGGTGTCGGCCGGCGTCATGGTCCTGCGCCGGACCCGGCCGGACCTGGAGCGGGGCTTCCGCGCCCCGTGGGTGCCGCTGCTTCCCATCGCCTCGATAGCCGCGTGCGCGTGGCTGATGATCAACCTCTCCGCGCTGACCTGGGTCCGGTTCGGCGTCTGGCTGGTGGTGGGAACCGCGATCTACGTCGGCTACGGGTATTGGCACTCCGTCCAGGGACGGCGGCAGGCCGGGCAGCCAAGCCCGGCGGCCGCGGTCGAGGCCGACCCGGTGGCCTAGCCGGCCGAGGGTTTACAAAATAGTGTCTCGTGTCTAGACACAAGACACAAACTACCGTATTGTCCAACCTCGGAGTGGCAGTGACTCACAAGGAGGTTTGGCAGATGACCACACTCGGACCCGAAGTCGGCGAAGTGGCCGAGGCGCCGGTCTGGCGGGACAAGAAGCGCCACCTGTGGCTGATGGGGTTGATCGCCCCGACGGCGCTGTTCGTGATGCTGCCGATCGTCTGGGCGATGAACCGGCTCGGCTGGCACGCCGCCGCCCAGGTGCCACTGTGGATCGGGCCGATCCTGCTCTACATCCTGCTGCCGATTTTCGATCTGCGTTTCGGGCCCGACGGGCAGAACCCGCCCGACGAGGTGATGGAACAGCTGGAGAACGACAAGTACTACCGCTACTGCACCTACGTCTACGTCCCGTTCCAGTACCTCAGCGTGATCCTGGGCGCCTATCTGTTCACCGCATCGAACCTGGGCTGGCTCGGCTTTGACGGCGCATTGAGCTGGGCGGGCAAGCTGGGCGTGGCGCTGTCCGTCGGGGTCCTCGGAGGGGTGGGGATCAACACGGCTCACGAAATGGGCCACAAGAAGGATTCGCTGGAGCGGTGGCTGTCCAAGATCACCCTGGCGCAGACCTGCTACGGGCACTTCTACATCGAGCACAATCGCGGTCACCACGTGCGCGTCTCGACCCCGGAGGACCCGGCGTCGGCGCGCTTCGGCGAGACTTTCTGGGAATTCCTGCCGCGCAGCGTTTTCGGCAGCCTGCGCTCGTCATTGCGGCTGGAGGCGCAGCGGCTGCGCCGGCTGGGCTCTGGCTTCTGGAAAAGCCCCTGGAACCCCAAGACCTATCCGTCCAACGACGTGCTCAACGCCTGGCTGATGTCGGTGGTGTTGTGGTGCGTGCTGATCGCGATTTTCGGCCCGGCGCTGATCCCGTTCGTGATCATCCAGGCGGTCTTCGGCTTCAGCCTGCTGGAGGCGGTCAACTACCTCGAGCACTACGGGCTGCTGCGGCAGCAGAACGCCAACGGTCGCTACGAACGCTGCGCGCCGGTGCACAGCTGGAATTCCGACCACATCGTCACCAACCTGTTCCTGTACCACCTGCAGCGGCACAGCGACCACCACGCCAACCCGACGCGGCGCTACCAGACGCTGCGCAGCATGGAGGGCTCGCCCAACCTGCCGAGCGGGTACGCGTCGATGATCTCGCTGACCTACTTCCCGCCGCTGTGGCGCAGGGTGATGGACCATCGGGTGCTGGCGCACTACGACGGCGACATCACCAAGGTCAACCTGCAGCCGCGGCTGCGCGAGAAGCTGCTGGCTCAGTACGGGGCCACGAAATGACGGCGACCTATCAGTGCCCGGTCTGCGACTACGTCTACGACGAGGCCAAAGGCGATGCTCGAGAAGGCTTTCCGGCCGGTACGCGGTGGCAGGACATTCCCGACGACTGGTGCTGTCCGGACTGCTCGGTAAGGGAGAAGCCAGATTTCACGGCGCTTCGAAAGGATGAGGCAAACCGATGAGCGACTACAAGCTGTTCCGCTGCATCCAGTGCGGCTTCGAATACGACGAGGCGCTGGGCTGGCCAGAGGACGGCATCGCGCCCGGCACCCGGTGGGACGACATCCCCGACGACTGGAGCTGCCCGGACTGCGGCGCGGCCAAGTCGGACTTCGAGATGGTAGAGGTAGCTAGGTCCTGAGCGGCCCCAAATGCGATCTAAAAGCGATAACCTCGCGCCTGTGAAGCGGATGCCTTACGCCGAGGCGTCGCGCGTCCTGCTGCGTGACTCGGTGCTGGACGCGATGCGGGACCTGCTGCTGGCCCGGGACTGGTCCGCGATCACGCTATCGGACGTTGCCCGCGCCGCGGGCATCAGCCGGCAGACCATCTACAACGAGTTCGGCTCGCGGCAAGGCCTGGCGCAGGGTTACGCCCTGCGGCTGGCCGATCGCCTGGTCGACGCCGTCCATGCGGCCATCGACGCGAACGTCGGCAACATCCACGAGGCGTTGCTGCAGGGTTTTCGTTCCTTCTTCGCGGAGTCGGCCGCCGACCCGCTGGTGATCTCGTTGCTGACCGGTGTCGCCAAGCCCGACCTGCTGCAGATCATCACCACCCACAGCGCGCCCATCATCACCCGGGAGTCGGCGCGGCTGACCTCGGCGTTGACCCAGAGCTGGGTGGCGACCAGCGATGAGGACGCCGGGGTGCTGGCGCGCGCCATCGTGCGGCTGGCGCTGAGCTACGTGTCCATGCCGCCCGAAGCCGATCACGACGTCGCGGCGGACCTGGCCCGGCTGATGACACCGTTCGCGGAGCGGTACGGGGTCGTCAACGTTCCCTGACCGGTTGGGCCGACTGCCCGGCGACTACAGTGACGGAAGAACATACCTAAGCTAAGTACCGCTTGGATCCAGTGAGCCCTTTTCAAGCCAAAGAAGGAAGAAAAACGCTATGACGACGACCGAAAATTCGCTGACTGCCGACGTCCGCAACGGCATCGAGTTCAAGATCGCCGATCTGTCGCTGGCGGACTTCGGCCGCAAGGAGATTCGGCTGGCCGAGCACGAGATGCCCGGCCTGATGTCGCTGCGTCGCGAGTATGCCGAGGTGCAACCCCTCAAGGGAGCGCGCGTTTCGGGCTCGCTGCACATGACCGTCCAGACCGCGGTGTTGATCGAAACCCTCACCTCGCTGGGCGCCGAGGTCCGCTGGGCGTCGTGCAACATCTTCTCCACCCAGGACCACGCCGCCGCGGCGGTTGTCCTCGGCCCGCACGGCACTCCAGAAGAGCCCCAGGGCGTACCGGTGTTCGCGTGGAAGGGCGAGACGCTCGAGGAGTACTGGTGGGCCGCCGAGCAGATGCTGACCTGGCCCGACCCCGACAAGCCGGCCAACATGATCCTCGACGACGGCGGGGACGCCACCATGCTCGTGCTGCGGGGTGCGCAGTTCGAGAAGGCCGGCGTCGTGCCGCCCGCCGAGGACGACGACCCCGCGGAGTGGAAGATCTTCCTGGACCTGCTGCGTCGCCGCTTCGAGACCGATAAGGACAAGTGGACGAAGATCTCGGAGTCGGTCAAGGGCGTCACCGAGGAAACCACCACCGGCGTGCTGCGGCTGTACCAGTTCGCCGCCGCCGGGGACCTGGCCTTCCCGGCGATCAACGTCAACGACTCGGTCACCAAATCCAAGTTCGACAACAAGTACGGCTGCCGGCACTCCCTGATCGACGGCATCAACCGGGGCACCGACGCACTGATCGGCGGCAAGAAGGTGCTGATCTGCGGCTACGGCGACGTCGGCAAGGGCTGCGCGGACTCGGTGAAGGGCCAGGGCGCGCGCGTCGTCGTCACCGAGGTCGACCCGATCAACGCGCTGCAGGCGCTGATGGAGGGCTATGACGTCAAGCGGGTCGAGGACGTCATCGGCGACGCCGACATCGTCGTCACCGCGACCGGCAACAAGGACATCATCACGCTCGAGCACATGAGGGCGATGAAGGACCAGGCCATCCTGGGCAACATCGGCCACTTCGACAACGAGATCCAGATGGCGGCGCTGGAGAAGTCGGGGGCGACCAAGCTGAACATCAAGCCGCAGGTCGACCAGTGGACCTTCGGCGACACCGGCAAGTCGATCATCGTGCTGTCCGAGGGCCGGTTGCTGAACCTGGGCAACGCCACCGGTCACCCGTCGTTCGTGATGAGCAACAGCTTCTCCAACCAGGTGATCGCGCAGATCGAGCTGTGGACCAAGAACGACGAGTACGACAACGAGGTGTACCGGCTGCCCAAGCACCTCGACGAGAAGGTGGCCCGCATCCACGTCGAGGCCCTCGGCGGCGAGTTGACCAGGCTGACCAAGGAGCAGGCCGAGTACATCGGCGTCGACGTCGAGGGCCCCTACAAGGCCGATCACTACCGCTACTGACGGCCACATCACCGAGCGTCACGCCAGCGTGGCATTCGGCGTCGAGCGTCGCGCCAGCGTGTCCCCCGCAAGCGGGCGGTGCCCCCAGACCGGCCCCGGCGATAGGCTCGCGCCGTGCTGATCGCGATCGAAGGGGTTGACGGCTCCGGCAAGCGGACGTTGACGGAAGGGCTCAGCAAGGCCTTTCGTGCGGCCGGGAAGTCGGTGGCCACCTTGGCCTTCCCCCGTTACGGGCGATCGGTGACCGCCGACGTCGCGGCCGAGGCCCTGCACGGCGAGCACGGCGACCTCGCGTCGTCAGCGTATGCGATGGCGACGCTCTTCGCGCTCGACCGCGCCGGGGCGGTCGAGGAGATCGAGAGCCTCGGCCGTGACCATGACGTCGTGATCCTGGATCGCTACGTCGCCTCCAACGCGGCCTACAGCGCCGCGCGCCTGCGCGAGGATGCGGCGGGGGATGCGGTGGCCTGGGTGCATCGGCTCGAATACCAGCGGCTGCGGTTGCCCCCGCCCGACTGGCAGGTGCTGCTCGCGGTCTCGGCCGAGCTCGCCGCGCAGCGCGCCCGGCACCGGGCCGAGAACGAGCCGGGCCGGGCGCGCGACAGCTACGAACGCGACGACGAACTGCAGCAGCGCACCGGCGCCGTCTACGCCGAGCTGGCCGCCGCGGCCTGGGGCGGGCGATGGCTGGTCGTCGACGCCGAGGTCGATCCGGGGGCGCTGGCGGCGACTCTGACGGCTCCGGACGGGCGAATTTGACGGGTTTTGCCCTTCTAGCGCAAGAAACGCCCGTGTGGTGCCTGAGTTTTATCCCGATCTGGTGACACCATGGACTCCATGAGGCAAAGGATTTTGGTCGTCGACGACGACGCTTCGCTGGCCGAGATGCTCACCATCGTGCTGCGTGGGGAGGGCTTCGACACCGCGGTCATCGGCGACGGTACTCAGGCCCTGACCGCGGTGCGCGAGTTGCGCCCCGATTTGGTGCTGCTGGACCTGATGCTGCCCGGCATGAACGGCATCGACGTGTGCCGGGTGTTGCGCGCCGACTCCGGCGTTCCGATCGTGATGCTGACCGCCAAGACCGACACCGTCGACGTGGTGCTCGGCCTGGAGTCGGGCGCCGACGACTACATCATGAAGCCGTTCAAGCCCAAGGAGCTCATCGCCCGCGTGCGCGCGCGGCTGCGGCGCAACGACGACGAGCCCGCCGAGATGCTTTCCATCGCCGATGTCGAGATCGACGTGCCGGCGCACAAGGTCACTCGCAACGGCGAGCAGATCTCCCTCACACCGCTCGAGTTCGACCTGCTGGTCGCGCTGGCACGCAAACCGCGCCAGGTGTTTACTCGTGATGTGCTGCTCGAACAGGTGTGGGGATATCGTCACCCGGCGGATACGCGCCTGGTGAACGTGCACGTCCAGCGTCTGCGGGCCAAGGTCGAGAAAGACCCTGAGAACCCGACTGTGGTGTTGACCGTTCGAGGAGTGGGATACAAGGCCGGACCTCCGTGATCTGGGGCTCGCGGCGACGCACTCGAAGTCGCTGGGGGCGCTCTGGCCCCATGACTCGCGGCATGGGTGCGTTGAGTCGAGCCGTGGGCGTTGCCTGGCGCCGATCGCTACAACTGCGAGTCGTGGCGCTGACGCTTGGGCTGTCGCTGGCAGTGATCCTGGCGCTCGGCTTCGTGCTGACCAGCCAGGTCACCAACCGTGTGCTGGACGTCAAGGTCAGGGCCGCCATCGAGCAGATCGAGCGGGCCCGCACCACCGTCCGTGGGATCGTCAACGGCGAGGAGACGCGCTCGCTGGACAGCAGCCTTCAGTTGGCCCGCAACACGCTGACGTCCAAGACCGATCCCGCCTCGGGCGCCGGGCTGGCCGGCGCGTTCGACGCGGCGCTGATGGTGCCGGGCGACGGCCCGCGCGCCGCCACGACGGCCGGACCCGTCGACCAGGTGCCCAACGCCCTGCGCGGTTTCGTCAAGGCCGGACAGTCGGCCTATCAGTACGCCACGGTGCACACCGACGGCTTCTCGGGACCGGCCCTGATCATCGGCACGCCGGCGTCGTCGCAGGTGGCCAACCTCGAGCTGTACCTGATCTTCCCGCTGAAGAACGAGCAGGCCACCATCCAGCTGGTGCGCGGCACGATGATCACCGGCGGCGCGGTGCTGCTGGTGCTGCTCGCCGGGATCGCGCTGCTGGTCTCCCGCCAGGTGGTCGTGCCGGTCCGATCGGCGTCGCGGATCGCCGAGCGGTTCGCCGAGGGGCACCTGTCCGAGCGGATGCCGGTGCGCGGTGAAGACGACATGGCGCGGCTGGCCATGTCGTTCAACGACATGGCCGAGAGCCTGTCCCGCCAGATCACCCAGCTCGAGGAGTTCGGCAACCTGCAGCGCCGCTTCACCTCCGACGTCAGCCACGAACTTCGCACCCCGCTGACCACCGTGCGCATGGCCGCCGACCTGATCTACGACCACAGCGCCGACCTCGACCCCACGCTGGCCCGGTCCACCGAGCTGATGGTCAGCGAGCTGGACCGGTTCGAGACGCTGCTCAACGACCTGCTGGAGATCTCGCGGCACGACGCCGGTGTGGCCGAGCTGTCCGTCGAGGCGGTGGACCTGCGCACCACCGTGCAGAGCGCGCTGGGCAACGTGGGCCACCTGGCCGAAGAGGCCGGCATCGAGCTGCTCGTGGACCTGCCCACCGAAGAGGTGATCGCGGAGGTCGACGCGCGCCGGGTGGAGCGGATCCTGCGCAACCTGATCGCCAACGCCATCGACCACGCCGAGCACAAACCGGTGCGGATCCGGATGGGCGCCGACGAGGACACCGTCGCCGTCACCGTCCGCGACTACGGGGTGGGGCTGCGGCCCGGCGAGGAGAAGCTGGTGTTCAGCCGGTTCTGGCGCTCGGACCCGTCGCGGGTGCGGCGGTCGGGCGGCACCGGGCTGGGCCTGGCGATCAGCATCGAGGACGCGCGGCTGCACCAGGGCCGGCTGGAGGCCTGGGGCGAGCCCGGCCAGGGGGCCTGCTTCAGGCTGACGCTGCCCCTGGTTCGTGGCCACAAGGTCACCACCAGCCCGCTGCCTTTGAAACCCATTCCGGAGCCTTCCCATTCGGGTGGGCAGCCGCCCCAACAACCCGCGGAAGCCGTGCAACAACACGGCAAGGCCCGCCACCGCGAACACGCCGACAGGAGCGTCTGATGCGGCGGCTGCTCGGGCTGCTGTTGGCGGCGGTGCTGCTCGGCGGCTGCGCCGGGGTGCCCAGCTCCTCGGCCCCGCAGGCCATCGGCACCGTCGAGCGACCGGCGCCCTCGAATCTGCCCAAACCGACCCCGGGCATGGATCCCGACGTGTTACTGCGCGAATTCCTCAAGGCCACAGCCGATCCGGCGAACCGGCACCTGGCGGCGCGGCAATTTCTCACCCAGTCGGCGTCCAACGCGTGGGACGACGCCGGTAGCTCCCTGCTGATCGACCACGTCGTGTTCGTGGAAACCCGTGCCGCCGAACGGGTCTCGGCGACGATGCGGGCGGACATCCTGGGCTCGCTGTCGGATGTGGGCGTGTTCGAGACCGCCGAGGGTGTGCTGCCGGACCCCGGCCCGATCGAGTTGGTCAAGACGTCGGGCGGCTGGCGAATCGACCGCCTGCCCAACGGAGTCTTCCTGGACTGGCAGCAGTTTCAGGCGACCTATAAACGCAACACCTTGTACTTCGCCGACCCGACGGGCAAGACGGTGGTTCCCGATCCGCGCTACGTCGCGGTGTCCGATCACGACCAGTTGGCCACCGAACTCGTCTCCAAGCTTCTGGCCGGGCCGCGGCCCGAGATGGCCCACACTGTGCGCAATCTGCTCGCCCCGCCGCTGCGGCTGCGCGGGCCGGTGACGCGGGCCGACGGCGGCAAGAACGGGATCGGGCGCGGTTACGGCGGCGCTCGCATCGATCTGGAGAAACTTTCCACCACCGATCCGCACAGCAGGCAATTGCTTGCCGCACAGATCATTTGGACCCTGGCCCGTGCGGACATCAGGGGCCCGTACGTGATCAACGCCGATGGGGCACCTCTGGACGACAGGTTCGCCGAAGGGTGGACAACCTCCGACGTCGCCGCCACCGACCCCGGCGTGGCCGACGGCGCGGGGGCGGGGTTGCACGCCCTGGTCAACGGGTCACTGGTCGGGCTGGACGGACAGCGCGTCACCACCGTGCCCGGGGCCTTCGGCCGGATGGGGGACCAGACCGGCGCCGCGCTGTCCCGCAGCGGACGCCAGGCGGCGTCGGTGGTGACGCTGCGCCGCGGCGCCCCGGATCAGGCGGCGTCGCTGTGGATCGGCGACCTGGGCGGCGAGGCGGTCCAGTCCGCCGACGGACACAGCCTGACGCGGCCCAGCTGGTCGCTGGACGACGCCGTCTGGGTGGTGGTCGACAACAACAACGTGCTGCGGGCGATCCAGGAACCGGCGTCGGGCCAACCCGCGCGGATCCCGGTGGATTCCGCGGTGGTGGCCGGGAGCTTCCCCGGGCCGATCACCGACCTGCAGCTGTCCCGCGACGGAACGCGTGCCGCGATGGTGATCAACGGACAGGTGATCCTCGCCGGGGTCGAGCAGACGCAGGCCGGGCAGTTCGTCCTCACCTACCCGCGGCGGCTGGGATTCGGCCTGGGCAATTCGGTGGTCTCGCTGTCCTGGCGGACCGGCGACGACGTCGTGGTGACCCGCACCGACGTCGGCCATCCGGTGTCCTACGTCAACCTCGACGGGGTGAACTCCGACGCGCCCGCGCGCGGTCTGCAGGTCCCGGTGTCGACGGTCGCGGCCAACCCGTCGGCGGTGTACGTCGCCGCTCCGCAAGGGGTGCTGCAATATTCGGCGTCGGCCCCCGAAAGCCAGCAGAGCTGGTCGGAGGTTTCCGGATTGGAGGCGCCCGGGGCGGCGCCGGTGCTGCCCGGCTAGGCGCTGAGCCTTCTTTCTGCGAGCTCGTCTTTCCGGCTACCCTCGCAGTGAGGAGGCGCGCCGATGTCGCCTAAAGTTCCCCGCCTGCGTTGGGATGATCCCTTGCGCGCCTTGGACGTGCTGTCCTCGCTGTGGTCGTCGAGCGGGTTGCCGTCCGTCGGCGCAGGAGCCGCGCAGGCGGTTGCCGCGCCCTACCGGACCCTGTTCACGAGTCTGCAGCAACTGCTCGTCGGCAAGGAAGTCACGGTAGGCCTGGGCGACCAGGATGTGGTGCTGACCGTGACCGAGTTGGACTCGGCGCTCGAGCCGCAAGGGCTGGCCGTCGGTCAGCTCGGCGAGGTCCGGGTGGCCGCACGCGACATCAGATGGGGCGAACAGCGCCTGCAGCACGCCGTTGCCGTTCTGCACAACGTGCACATCCGTCCGGGCGTGCCGCCGGTGGTAGTGGCGGCGCCGGTGAAGTTGTCGTCGGCGCTGCCGGCCAGGATTTTCGATGATGTGGTGCGCCAAGCGGTGCCGCAGCTGCGTGGTGAGCTGTGCGAGGACGGGACGGCCCGGCTGCGCTGGGGGCGCCAGCCGGGCTGGGGAGGTCTCGAGGTTGACGTCGACGTGGTGGGGAAGACGCTGTGGCTGCGGCCGCGCGCCGTGGTGGCCGGGCAACGACGATGGATGCTGCCGGCCCGGACCCCCGCTTATCGGGTACCGCTGCCCGAGGTTCCACATCAGCTGCTGGTCACCGACGTCAGCCTCGGGTTGGATTCCCTGGAGATTTCCGCGTTGTTGCCGGAATGGCGAATGGACCTGCCGCTGAGGAACCTGGAAGACGTCATCACCCGGTTGAGCCAGGGCGCACTCAGCTTCACCTGGCCCTCGCTGCTGAGGGGCTCCGGCTGAGCGCCCGGGTGAACTTGTCACCCCGAGCCGCCACACTTTCTCCTGTGCTCGACCTCATCCTGCCGCTGGAATGCGGCGGCTGCGGGGCGCCGTCGACCCGCTGGTGTGAGGCGTGCGCGATCGAGCTGTCGGTGGCCGCCGACCAGCCGCACGTGGTCAACCCCCGCATCGACCCGCAGGTGCCGGTGTTCGCGCTGGGCCGCTACGCCGGCGCCCGCCGCCGGGCGATCCTCGCGCTGAAGGAGCGCGGTCGTGGCGACCTCGCCGCACCGCTGGCCCGCGCGCTGGCCGTCGGGGTCCACCGGCTGCTGAGTTGGGGGATGGCCGAGACCCCGCTGACGCTCGTGCCCGCGCCGACCAGGCGTTCGGCGGCGCGCCGGCGCGGCGGTGACCCCGTCACCCAGCTGGCGCGGGCCGCGGTGGCCGGACACCCGGACGTCGCCGTCGTGCCGGCCTTGCGGATGAAGGCGCTGGTCCGCGACTCGGTGGGCCTCGGCAAGTCCGCCCGCGAGCGCAACATCGCCGGCCGGGTGGTGCTGCGCGGTCAGCGGCCGCGCACCGAAGTCGTGCTCGTCGACGACATCGTCACCACCGGGGTGACGGCGCGCGAGTCGGTGCGGACGCTGCGCGCCGCCGGGGTCAGCGTGGCCGCGGTCCTGGCGATCGCGACCGCTTGAGGCTGTGCGGCGGCCAAGAGGTTGTGAAGAACTCGCAACAGCTGTGCGAAATTGGTGGCGTCCCAAGGCGAACACGAGCTAACGTCGAGGACAACCTTCAGGAACATCCTGGGCTTCCCGGTCATTACGCACCGGTTGCGACTTCCCAGGTTGAGACGCCACATGCGGAGGGGGTGAGTATTCGACACCTTGCACCGGCGGGCAGCCTGCTGCGGTGACCACTGGGAAACCGCTCCAACCCCGTCGGCGCGTCTTGTAGAAAGCCGACACGCTGCGCGTGCGACGTGGAAAAGAGAAACGAGTTGTCACGTATGTCAAGGCCAACCGTGGATTCCGGTCAGACTCTCGACCAACCGCCGGCAGAAGCCGAGCCGGCCGAACAGACAACCAACGCCGAAGTCGTGTTCAAAGGCCGCAACGTCGAAATCCCCGATCACTACCGCATTTACGTCTCGCAAAAACTCGCCCGCCTCGAACGATTCGATCGCTCCATCTACCTTTTCGACGTCGAGCTCAAGCACGCGCCCAACCGGCGTCAGCGCAAGTCCTGTCAACGCGTGGAAATCACCGCCCGCGGGCGCGGGCCGGTCAGCCGGGCGGAGGCCTGCGCCGATAGCTTCTACGCCGCCTTCGAGTCGGCGGTCGACAAGCTGGAAAGCCGGCTGCGCCGCGTCAAGGACCGCCGCAAGGTCCACTACGGCGACAAGACGCCGGTCTCACTTGCCGCGGCCACCGCGGTGGCCCCGCTGCCGGAGAAGGCCTTCAACGACGCACCGGTCGAGCCGCACCAGCACGATGGCGCCGGCTTGGAAAACACGGTCGGTCATGACGACCACGAGCCGGGTCGGGTGGTGCGCACCAAGGAGCATCGGGCCACGCCGATGTCGGTCGAAGAGGCGC
>Ga0209040_10002880_pt1 | contig 13279 bp, 11 predicted proteins | sample BogFormECP12_OM3_FD_188240 | JGI IMG/M metagenome (GOLD analysis project Ga0209040, IMG submission 188240) | Bog forest soil microbial communities from Calvert Island, British Columbia, Canada - ECP12_OM3 (SPAdes) (version 2) | ecosystem: Environmental > Aquatic > Freshwater > Wetlands > Bog ... | reverse complement strand
ACAATGGTGAAAGGAGCGTGTTGACTTAGCGACTGGCGGGTACAGACTGGAGAGGCCAACTGCTCGCGCCGGGCAGAATCATCGGGGGACCGGCAACATGACTGAGGATGAAAATGGCGACGTACAGGTCGGAGGCCATATAAACCGAGCGCTCGGCGGGTTTGCGCTCGCGCTCGGACTCTGCCTCTTCTCGGCAATTGGCAGCGCAGCAGGACCTTCAGGCCGCCCGCAGTTTCCGGAGCTGCGCACTTTTCTTGCCAGCAGCGATGCTCTATCGGAAGCTGCCATGGCACGACAGTCTGGAATGGGGCTGAACCCCCCGGCGATCATCACCAACGACCAGAGCGCCGGCCCAAGAGTCCGGCTCTGGGACGAGCTGAAACTCGGGCCGCTGATGGCGCCTGTTACAAGCGGAATGACAACCGGCGGCAGCGCCGCCAAGTAGGGGGTCGCCTTTCCGACCGCTTGCGCCGGGCACGCGTCGCTGCTGGGCCGCGTTCGAGCTACCCTCGGCTTTGCGCTCATAGAGAAAATCTGTACGGGACCTCCACCAGCACTTTCGCCGCCGGCGTGTTCGCGCCGGCGCCGATTCCGACGCTGAGATTGAGCCTCGTCGATTGCGAGATCTGATATCCGAGCCCAAAATTGAATGTTCCGAAAGAATAGGGTGATCCCGTAATCGCCTGCCCATTGGCATAGGCAGTAAAGACATGCGTCTGCTGGTAGCTCAAGGTCAGCGCGGCCCGGTCGTTCAAGGCAAAGCCGATACCGAAGGTGAGCGCCGGAGATTCGCCGGGCTGCAGATTGACCTGGGTCGGCGGACCGCCCTGACGGTCTTGGATCGGTTGGGTCCGGGCGAGGTTGTGCTGAAACTGAAGGTTGGCGAACAGAACGCCGGGGGCCGTGGGAAGCAGCACCGTCACGCTGGGCGTCAGAGTATAAAACCCCGTTCCGGTCGCCAGCCTCTTCGGAGTCCCCGACAGGAACTGCCCGTTCGGGTCGTTCAGCGTGGTGATGGGTACTTGGAACGGGCTGGTCCCGGTAACCGTTTTGAACAGAAGGTTTCCGACAAAGATCGGCCACCCGTTCTCGCCGGAATTGATCTGATAGCTGCCGCCGGCCTGAATGTCGCCAATGCCGGAGCCATTGGCGCTGACCGAAAGGAGCTGGGCAGCGGTACCTAGCGGAATAAGGCTGCTCGTGCTGCCGGCGTTGTAAACAAACGGGAACTTGGCGTTCAGTTCCAGCCGATCGGTAACGCCGCCGCGCACCGTCACGGCGGCCGTCGAGATGTTCTGCTCGAACCGCGTGACAAAGATATTCCCAAAGGTGATGCCGGGAATAATCTGAAAGCCGTTGACGCCGAGCTGGTTCTGCGACCAATAGTCATATTCGAAAGAGGGGTCGATTACGATCTGTCCCTTCGGCGTCAGAACACCGCCGACGCTCGACAGTGTCGGAGCGGTTTCCACAACCTGTCTGGCTTGCTGCTCCTCAGCCGATGGGCCGGTGATGGGGGCCGATTCGCCCCCTGCGGATGGCGCGGAGGCGGCCGGGGCGGTGCTTTCCGGGGCGGGTTGGGCAGCGGGGGAAGGAGCGGTCGTCTGGGCCACTTCCGCCCCCGCCGGCCTCGAAGGGCTTGCGGCGGCCGGCGTCGTCGGGGTCGCAGCTCCCGGCGCCGCCGTGCCGGCCGCCCGCAAGGTCCGCAGCTGCGAATCGAGGAGTTGGCTCTTCTGGTCGAGCCGCAAGAACTCCTGGTGGAGCTTCTGTTCCCGCTTCTTGAGGTCGGCCAGCTCCTTTTGGATGGCGGCACGCAGCTGTTTGAGGTCTTCAGCGGTATCGTCGGCAAGCACGGCGCCAGGCGGCGAGACGAGGTACGCCCCGGCGAGAAGCAGTGCCGGCACGCTCATTCGAAGGCGGTGTCGCACACAAGGCCAGGCCGCTGGCGGGGGGGAACGTCGGTAGGAGGGGCGTCGAGTGTGACGGGTGGTCACCATCCCAAAAATCCGCATACGGCCTGTCCGGTGGAGTTTGCCACGACAACCTTTCCCCGGCAGACAATGCGTTTTTCGCGATGATTTGGCAAGTAATTCCACCCGAGCGCTGGCGCCGCGCTGTGACCTCCTCGCAGCATGACCCGCGGCCAACCGGTGCGGAGGTTCCATGAAGGCGCGGCTGCACCTTTGCGCACAGCAAGTGCAACGAGCGCATGACGTGCTCGTGCGGAATGAGGCCGCCGCAATTGAGCCAGGATGCCGCTGAGGCCGAGTTCCTGTTGCAGGCCGATCAGACGCTCGGCGACCATCGGCGGTGTGCCGACGATGACCTTGTCGCGCAGTGCCCCGTCATAGGTGATGCGCTGGAGGCGCTGTCCCCCGGCTATGCGCCGCTCGTGTCGGCGATGCCGGCGCGTGTCGCCGATTCCTCGAGCCGCGCCCCGAGATAGCGGTAAAATTGCATGATGTTGTGCTCGGGCTCCGAGCGCGCCTGCTCGTATGTCTCGCCGACATAAACCGGGGCGCGGGGAGAAACACCTCCCCCCCTGGGTGGCCGGCCGCCTTCCAGGCATCGCGGTAGATGCGCAGGTTCGGGTCAAGCTCCTCGATCGTGCCGTGCGCACCGCGACAAAGATCGGGTAACCCAGCGTGCCGGCCGAGACAAAGGTGTCTTCGCTGTTCGCTGCGATGCGAATCGGCGGGTGGGGTTTATGGTACGGCTTGGGTACCAGGCAAACATTCTCGAAATTGTCGTACTTGCCGGAGAACGAGAACCGCTCTTCGGTCCAGGCCCGCTTCACGACATCGAGGACCTCGGCAAAGCGTTCGCGGCTTCCTCGGCCAGACGCAACGGGTGACAGAGCGGCAATACCTGCGCAGCAAACCTCACTGCCCCGCCAAGGCCAGCGATTGCGGCCCATCGGCGATGGCCGGCATGATGTCGCGCGCAAACCGGCGGATGTTCTCGCGCGAGCCGCCGAAATTGATGATGACGTATTCGACCCCGCCCCGGCGTAGGGCATCGAGCTTGCGCATGATCTCGTCGGGCGTGCCGAAGAGGGCGCTCTCCGCGCTCTCGTACCGGGCCTCTTCTTCGTGCGATTTGAACCGCGTCCTCGCGTCGCCGTCCGGGCGCCGCGCCAGCGCGTCGATCCGCATATGCCCCCGGTACCGCCGCTCGAGCGCGGCTTCTTTGTCGGCCGCGTCTTTCGCGATATGGACGGCGCGCGCGACGGCGACACGCATCGGGTCGAAGGCGCGGCCGCGTGCCTCGACTTCCCCGCGGAATTGGGCGACCTGATCGAGGATCTCCTCGGCCAGCGAATGCTGGCCCAGCAGCATGTTGTAGCCGCGTTCGGCCACCTGATGGACCGAATTCGGGCTGCCGGCCCCCATCCAGAAGGGCGGGTGGGGCTTCTGCGCGGTCGGCGGCTCGACGACGATGTTCTCGAACTGCCAGTACTTTCCCCGGTGGGAGAATGGCGTCTCGGAGGTGAAGGCCTTGGTGATGATTTCGACCGACTCCTCGAACCGCGAATCCGCCTCCTCCATCGGCAAGCAGAACCCGGCAAATTCGTTGTAGCGGTACCCCTTGCCGATGCCGAAATCGAGCCGTCCGCCGGACAGCAGATCTAATGTCGCGGCCTGCTCTGCCAGCAAAACCGGATTGTGCCAAGGCAATACCAGCACCGCCGTGCCGAGCCGCAAATGGCGGGTGCGGGCGCCGAGCCAGGTCAAGAGGTTGAGGCTGGCCGAGACCTGGCCAAAGCCGGTGAAGTGGTGCTCGACCAGAAAGGTGCTGTAATAGCCTAGCGCCTCGGCTTCGACATTGTTGTCGATGAACTCCAGGAATCCCTGGCTGCTGTCGGTATCAGGGCCGCTGCGCGTCGCTTGCGCGCTGCCAAACAATCCAAAACGCATCGTCTTCTCCTCAAGAAACGAATTCTATCAGATTCTGTCTCGTATGGGCTCCAAGGAATTATCGGACCGGTGCGCGGGGATTATTCTGTCCGCCCCTGCATATCCTTTGCGCTGGAGCCATCATGCAAGACTGTGTCGTCGATAATGGCTCCGCTGTGAACCCAAACTCGACGGAGGTCTTTCGTGAAACGGATACTGCTCGCCGCTGCGCTGGCGACAACAACCGCGATCGCGGTTCCGATCATCGCCCGCTCGGCCGAAGATGCGCAGATGCAACAGGCGCAGGCGGCGCCGGCTGACGAGCAATCGGGCGAGGAGCGCGGCGGTCCCGGTGGTGGTCCAGGGCGTTGGATGCGTGGCGAGGGCGGTCCGGGCATGCATGGCTGGCCGGGGATGATGCACCGCATGATGATGCGGCGAAACCCGCACGAACGATGCGAGGAGCGACTGGCCTGGCGTGCCGCGATGCGCGCCTACACCGAGTCGAAGCTCGATCTGACCCCAGAGCAGCGCCCGCTATGGGACAAGATGCAGAGCATCGCCCAATCCGAGCAGCAGAAGGAACGCCAGCTCTGCGCCGCGCTGAAGCCTGGCGAGGAAACGACTGTGCTCGACCGGCTCGACCGGATGCAGCAATTCCTGTCGACGCGGCTGGAGGCATTGCAAGCGGCAAAACCGGCCGTCCAGGCGCTCTATCAGGCGCTGACGCCGGAGCAGCGGGCAATTTTCGATCACCCCTTCCGCCGCTAGTGTTCAGACCGGGGAGGGCTCTAACCCTTCCCGACCCCTATCGAAAAGGGCGCGCCTTTATGCGGCTTCCGCTACTCCGCGGCGCCGCGGCGGTGCGAGAAGCCCTGCTCTTGGCTGGTGATGAATTCGAGCAGCGCGGCGCGTCCGTCTTCCGTCTGGCGGCGGGCGCGCAGGATCGCGTCACCGATCTGCGCCGGGTCTTCGACCCGCTCGCTCCATCCGCCGAGATCGCGGGCGATGTTGGCGTAATTGCCGCCGAGGTCACGCGCCCGATACCGCTCGTGCGACAGCGCCATCGCGTGCGTCTCAATCGCCATCGTCGAGTTGTTCAGTACGATCGTCAGGATCGGAATGCCACAGCGCGCCGCGGTCTCGAAATCGAGCCCGGTCATGCCGAAGGCCGCGTCGCCCATGAAGTTGACGCAGAACTTGTCGGGTGCCGCGACCTTGGCGCCGATCGCCAGCCCAAGCCCGGTGCCGAGCTGGTGCGATTTGCCCCAGCCGATGTACCCGCGCGGTCGCGTCGCCCGGTAGAACGGGTTGAGCTGCTCGCGCGGGCTGCCGGAATCGTGGGTCACGATCGCCTCGGCCGGGTTGACGACGCGCATGAATTCCGAGATCACCCGGTAAGGGTTGATCGGGCGTTCGTCGGAACGCAACTTTCCTTGCCAGCGGGCCAGCCACTCCTCGCGCTTGCCTGCGAGTTCGGGAGCGACGGTGCCCGGGCGCGCCTTGCCGTTCAACCGGTCCCCGACGGCCTCGATCAATTGGCCGAGCACGAGCTTGGCGTCGCCGAGGATGCCGAGATCGGCGGCAAAGGCCTTGTGCAGGTCGCGCGTGTCGTTGGTCGCGTGAATGATCTTCTTGCCGGGCGGCAATACCGGGGTGGCGATGCCATGCCGCGTAAAGCTGCAGCCGACGCCCAGGACCAGATCCGATTTGTGCAGGAAATGCCGGCCGTGCCCGGTAAACGTCCCGCCGCCAGGCCCGAGCGCCAATGCGTGATCCTCCGGAAAGGCACTCTTGCCGTCGAAGGTGGTCATGACCGGGGCCTGCAGCAGCTCGGCGAGCCGCCGCAGCTCGTCGGTCGCTTCGGCATAAAAGATGCCCTGGCCCGCGAGGATCATCGGACAGGCGGCGTTGAGCAGCATGCGTGCCGCCTCGTCGACATCGCGCTCGTCGCCGGCCGATCGGGTGATCGGGACCGGCCGATACTCGTCGGGGTCGACGGCGACTTCGGTGGTGACAACGTCAGCCGGCACTTCCACCATGACCGGCCCCTGGCGGCCGTTCTTGACCTGGCTGAAGGCGCGGCGCATGACGTTCCCGATCTGTTCGGGCAGAATGACTTCCTCGACCGATTTGGTCAGCGAGGCGTAGGTCCGGCTCGATTTGAACATCGGGAACAATTGCGCGGTCTCGCGCGGGTGACCGAGCGGCAGGAATACCACCGGGCTCGAATCCGAAAAGGCCGTCGCGACGCCGGCAAAGGCGTTCTCGGCGCCTGGCCCATATTGCATCGCGAACACCCCCGGCGGGCGGCCGTTGGAAACGCGGGCGAAACCATCGGCCATATGGACGCCGACCCGCTCCTGGCGGCAGATCACCGGCTTGATCCCGACCGCCGCAGCGGCCTCGATGATCGGGGTGGTCGGGAAGCAGAATAGGGTCGAGATGCCCTCGCGCTTCAGGATCTCGGCAATGACGTTCATGACGAGCATCGATGGTTCCTCCCAACGGTCGTTCGGGGTGCCAGCCGATTGCGCCGGCAGACGGCCGAGTTTAGCTTTGACGCTGTGTTAATGTCATCAGCCCGCCCCACGGTTTGCGCGCTCGCCTGGCTGATATCGCTGTTAATCCAGCAAAAAAAGCAGCGAAGGAGCTCGCATCGGCGCAGAATCCCTGGGATTCGGAGAAGGGAAGGAGCAAATAACAGCTAAAGTGACCGCTGATCCTGGCTGTTATGCCGTTGTAAGCAGATGCCGAGGACATTCTTTGACGTGTCATCAACAAAACCTACTCGCCCATACATTGCCAGGCCATTGCGGCTATTTTCGGGTCCCTCGCGCTCTGGTCGCAGCTTGCAAGAGCCTTAATTCCTACCTTCACTGCCTGATCGAGCAAATCTTCGTTCGACAGATCTGCCCAGTGCATCTGATAGACCGTACGGACGCCATATGCTCCCAAAATCCTTTGAACCCCGACAGGTACATTTGAACCCCGACAGGTGTGGTCGAGCAGGACTTGGGCCGTGCTCTGCGAACCGGATTACCGATCGCACCCGCCCCCACCGGCAACCCCTCGAAAATCTCCCCGGCGATCTCCTCAGGCGTATAGCCGTCTTTCGCGTTGTCGATCACCGCTTGCGCAGGGACACGCGTTCCCTTCACGACCCAGGCGCCCGACACCTTACCCGGCGCCCGCTCGACGTCAGAGCATTGCGACCAATTCATACGCCAAACTCCGTCTCCACCGGAAGGGCAGTAGCGAGAGTACGAACTCCTACCCCATTTTTACTAAGTAAACTGTCCCCATAATTTGCATAATTTGGCACTTCATTAAGTAAACTCGCTACTCGGGCGGCCCAAACTTGAATAAAGTTTCTGAGCTCCGGAACGGAGTGCGAATTTACCGTTCGGTTCTTGGCCCTGGGACTGGTACCCCACGGCAGCAGAGGTGTGAACATCGCTGGTGGCAGACAGGCAGTCGTCGCGTATCAAGGCGCCCCGGGGGATCCCCAGACGCCAACAGATCGTCGAAAATTGCTGGGGTCAGCGCAGTAACGGCGTAGACCATCTTGGCTTCCGGAGCGCTTTTCTTTTTTTAGGGACCGCCATGTCTTTGAAAAATTCAAAGAACAACAAAAGTCCGCGAGAATAGAAGAATTTGATGAATTCCTCCGTTCTGACGAGGCTAGGCATGCCATTCTCGATATATTGACAAGTGCAAAGGAGGAATTCGTTCGATGCCTCCGGTCGAACGAGGCCGAGCAAGTCATTCTCGATATACTGACAAATGCAGAGGAGGAATTTATTCGCTGGCCGGGCCCCTCCCTCTTCCCGCAAGCGGGGCGAGGGGCCAATCCGCCTCACCCCGGCTGCAGCACGTGGATTGTGCGGCTCGCAATCATGTCCCGGGTCTTGGCGGCGTAGGCGGACATGTGCGGGGAGGCGGCATGCGCCTTCAACGCCTCTGGGCTCTCCCATTTCTCGAGCACGACAAAGGTGTCGGGACCGAATTTGGCCTGAAAGCTGCCGATGCCCTCGGCGTCGACCGCCGGGCCGTATTCGATGCAGCCCTTCTCGGCGTGAACCGCCGGCATGTTGGCATGGAATTCCTTCAGGATCGTCTCGCGCATGCCGGATTTGGCGGTGATGATGGCGATGACGTGGATCATGTCTTCCCCCCTCGGGCGATGCGTTCGAAGACGCTGTGGTGGCGGCTCGTCAACAGCGGCCGGATCTTGGTCGCCCAGCCGCCATAGGCTCCGGCTTCCTCCCAGGCCATGCTCTTCAGCACGTCGGGCGAGTCGAGCTCGTAAATCGTCAAATAGCGCTGCATGCCCGGCACCGTCGAGTGCTCGAGCCGATAGCGCGCCGCCGAGCGCACCCCCGGTACCTTCGACAGCATCGGGAAATGCTCGGCGTCGTAGACGCGATTGAACTCGGCCTCGTGCTCGGCCGGGATCTCCAGCTGCACGACAAAAATGTGCGCCATGGTCAGGCGATCCGCCGGAAGACGCTGTGCTGGCGGTTTGTCGTGTGCGGCCGGATCTTGGGCTTCCACTCGCCGAGATCGGAGGCTTCCTGCCAGGCGGGGCTGTTTATCACTTCGGCCGAGTCCGTCTCGTAAATCGCCAGATAGCGCGGCATGCTCGGCACGGTCGAGTGTTCGAGCCGATAACGTGCGCAGGACCTCACCCCGGGGACTTTGAGGATGGTTGGAACGTGGTCCTCGTCATAGATCCGATTGAACTCGGCCTCGAGGTGCTGCGGGATATCCATTTGCACGACATAGACATACGACATGGGCCGCGTCCTCCCTACTGCTGGATCGGTGATCGGCAGATTAGGCCAAACCGGACGCGATCACGATAGGATTTGCGTTGCGAGTCCCAAGGGAGTTTTTAGTCAAGGGACGAATTCGATGTCCCACTCTTTCGGCGGGGCGACGTCGGTCCGGTTCCACCAGCCGCCGCCGAGCGCTTGGAACAGGGCGGCGGTGTCGGCATAGCGGGCAGCCTGCGCCTGGACGAGAGCGATCAGGGCCGTTTGGTAGGTGTTCTGGGCGGTAAGCAGCCCGAGATAGGTGATGGCGCCGAGCTGCAACTGGCGCCGCACGATTTCGAGGCTTTTGAAGGCGGCGCGCTCCGCTGCATACGCGGCCTTCAGTGTCTCGGCGTCGGATTGTAGCGCATGGAGGGTGTCGGCGACATTCTGGAAGGCGGTGATGACCGTGCTGCGGTACATCGCCGCCGCCTCGTCGAAGGCGGCGTCGGCGGCGCGTTTCTTATGCAATAAGGTGCCCGCATCAAAGATCGTTTGCGCCACGTTGCCGGCCACGGTCCAAAAGGCGGTGCCAGGCGTAATAAACAATTGGCCGATTTGGTTGGCGGTCGTGCCGGCATTGGCGTTGAGCGTGAATTGCGGCAGCTGGGCAGCAACGGCGACGCCGATCAGAGCACTGGCCGCATGTAGCTGCGCTTCGGCCGATTGGATGTCGGGGCGCTGCTCGACCAGTTTTGACGGCAGGCTGACCGGCAGATCCAGCGGCAGCTGCAGCGCGGCGAGCTCGAACTTCTCGGCCGGCTCCTGACTCGGCAACCGCCCGATCAGGGCGGTCAGCAGGTCGCGCTGCACCGCCAATTGCTTCTGCAACGGCGGCAGTGTCGTCTCAGCCTGCGCCAAGGTCGCCTCGACCGCCGCCACATCCGCCCCCGCCACCTGCCCGAGCTCGAGTTGCTTGCGCAGGATGCCGAGCGATTCTGTCTCGATCTTGATGATTTCCTCGGTAGCGGCGATCTGCCCGCGCAATGACGCCTCCTGCACCGCCGCGGCGACGACGTTCGACGTCAGGGTCAGATAGGTGGCTTCGACCTGGTAGCGCTGTAACTCGGCCGTCGCCACCAGCGACTCGACTTGCCGCCGCGTGCCGCCGAACACATCCAGCGCATAAGACACGACCACCTGGGCGGTGTGGAGGGTGAAAAAGGGTGGGCCCGAGGAGGCCGCCGTGAAAACGACGCCGGTCGCCGTCTTGTTGCGGCTCGCCGAGTAGCTGGCTACGGCGGTGGGGAAGAACGCGCCTTGCGCGGCATAGACGTTCTCCCAGGCCTCGCCCAGCGCCGCCTGCGCCGCCGGCAGGGTCGGGTTATTATTCAGCGCCTCTTCGATCAGGACGTTGAGGGCCTCCGAGTGGAACAGCGTCCACCATTGTCCGGGAATGTCGAGACCTTGCACGAGGCGCTGCGTCTTGCCGCCGGCGATATCCGCTTTCGCAGTCTCGTCCGGCAAGGGCTCGCGCGCATAACCCTCGACCTCCGGCGCAGCCGGCCGCTCGAAATCAGGCCCGACCGCGCATGCACCGAGGCAAGCGAGAAGAAAGACTGTCGGAAGCCGGCGCAAACGCCGCTGCCCTCACCCACCAAGCCCTGCGGGCTCGGTCCCCCCTCCCGAGAAAATGAGCACCACCCTCGCCCACCAAGCCCTGCGGGTTTTGTCCCCCCTCTCCCGCGGTGCGCGCGGTGCGGGAGAGGGCGCCGAGCGCAGCGAGGCGGGTGAGGGTCTTGCCGCGGCCCAGATTTTCTCCCAGCGTGGTGCGCGCGCGGCGCGGCGGTTGTCTCTCCCGCGGTGCAGGAGGGGAGCTTTGAGGTGAATTCGTCGCAGCCCCTCTCCCGCATCGCCATCGCGGGAGAGGGTGCCGAGCGCAGCGAGGCGGGTGAGGGTCGCCGCGCGAGGAGTTGTTGCTGTGGGCTGTGCCATGCCGGGCCTACTCGGCCGCCGCGGGTTGCGGCTCCGGCTCCTCGACCAACTGCCGCCGCCGGGAGAACAGGTCGATCAGCACTGGCAGCACCAGAAGGATCAGAAACGGCGCCAATAAGCTGCCGCCGACGACGACGATGGCGAGCGGCTTTTGCACCTGCGAGCCGATGCCGCTGGACAAGGCTGCGGGCAGGAGCCCGACGCAGGCGACGATGCAAGTCATCGCTACCGGGCGCATCTGAACCCGGCACGTGCGGAGAATGGCGGCACTCCGCACGATGCCGGCCTCGATCTGCCGATTGAAATAGCCGATGACGATGATCCCATCCATCGCGGAAATGCCGAACAGCGCGACAAACCCGATCGCGGCCGATACGCTGAACGCGGTGCCGGTCAGGAAGAGCGCGAAGATACCACCGATCAGAGCCATCGGCACAGCGCTGGCCGCCAGCAGCATCTCCGTCACCGAGCCGAAATTTAGGAACAGCAGCGTGCAAATCAGGCCAAGCGCGAGGGGCACCGCGACCGCGAGCCGCCCGATCGCTTCTTGCAATTCGCCGAATTCACCGACCCATTCGAGACGGTAGCCGGCTGGCAGCTGCACCTGTTGCGCGATCTTCTGCTGGGCCTCGGTGACCGCGCTGCCGAGGTCGCGCCCGCGCACGCTGAACTTGATCGGTATGTAGCGCTCCTGGTTCTCACGATAGATGAAGGACGCGCCGGAGACGAGCCGTACGGTAGCGACGTCGGTGAGCGGTATCGGCACGATACCGCTGCCGCTCGGGTTTGGCGCACCGATCGTGATCCGGCGAATGGCGTCGAGGCTCTGGCGGTAGTTCGGCGCGAGGCGCACGACCATCGGAAAGTTCCGGTCGCTACCCTCTTCGTACAGATTGCCGGCCGCCTGCCCGCCGATCGCGGCGGCTATCGTGGAGTTGATGTCGCCGGGCGCGAGGTTGTAGCGCGCGGCGCGGGCGCGATCGATGTCGATTTGGACCGTCGGTTGGCCGAGCGAATTCAACACCGCAAGATCGGCGATCCCCGGCACCGTGCTCATGAGGTCTTTGATCTTGGCGGCCGACTTTTCCAATGCCCCGAGATCATTGCCGAACAGCTTGACCGAGTTCTCGCCCTTTACCCCGGATGCCGCCTCTTCGACATTGTCCTCGATGTATTGTGAAAAGTTGAACTCCACGCCGGGGAATTGGGCCTCGAGCGCGGCGCTGACCTGTTGCGTCAGCTTTTGCTTGTCGACACTGCTGGGCCAGGTCTCGAAGGGCTTGAGGGGTACGAAAAATTCGGCATTGAAAAAGCCCGTGGCATCGGTGCCGTCGTCGGGTCGCCCATTTTGAGAGATGACGGTCACCGCCTCGGGAAAGCTCTTGATGACACGCCGCATTCGGTCGACATACCCGTTGGCCTCCTCGAGGGAGATCGACGGCGGGAGCGTCGCGCGTATCCAGAGGTTTCCTTCCTCGAGCTTGGGCAGGAACTCGAGACCGAGCGACGGCAGAGCGACCACTGCGAGGCCGAAGAGCAACGCAGCGGCGCCGAGGGTGACGATCCGGTTCGCCAGGGCGAATTCGAGAACGGGCCCGTAAAGGCGGTGAAGGCCGCGCACGACGAAGGTCTCGATTTCGCTGACCCGCTCCGGCAACAGGATCGCACTCAAGGCCGGGGTTATTGTAAAGGTCGCTATCAGGCCGCCCGCAATGGCATAGGCGTAGGTCTTCGCCATCGGCGCGAAGATATGGCCTTCGACACCCGACATCGTGAACAGCGGGACGAAGCCGGCGATAATAATCGCCGCGGAAAAGAAGATCGCCTGATTCACCTCGCTCGCCGAGGCGTAGATCTCGACGAGCTTGCCTGACAAACGCGTCGCCCGCCTTGCGCTCTGTAGCGTCCGTTGCCGCAATGGGGTGGGCGGCTCGGCCAGATGGCGGAAGATGTTCTCGACCATGATCACCGTCGCATCGACGACCAGCCCGAAATCGATCGCGCCGACCGACAGCAAATTCGCCGATTCGCCACGCAGCACCAGCATCGTAATCGCGAAGAACAGCGCAAACGGGACCGTCGTCGCGACGACCAGGGCGCTGCGAAGATTGCCGAGGAACAGCCATTGCACAAAAAAGATCAGCACGATGCCGAAGACCATGTTGTGCAGCACCGTCCGCGTCGTGACGTTGATCAGGTCGCTGCGGTCGTAGATGCGTTCGATCCGCACACCGGGCGGCAGGATGTTCGAATTGTTGATCTTCTCGACTTCGGCTTCGACGTTGCGGATCGTCGGCATGCTCTCTTCGCCGCGCCGCATCAGTACAATACCCTCGACGATGTCGTCCTCATCGTCCTGTCCGGCAATCCCGAGACGCGGCTGATGACCAGCTGTCACAATCGCGATGTCGCCGACCCGCACCGGAACGCCGTTGACCGCCGTGATCATCGTGTCGCGGATCTGATCCATCGAGTGAATGAGGCCGACGCCTCGGACGATCGCGGCCTGCGGTCCGAAATTGACGGTTTGGCCGCCGACATTGATGTTGCTGTTGTTGAGCGCCTGCAGCACCTGCGGCAAGGTGATTCCGTTGGCGAGCAGACGGTCGAGGTCGACGTTGATCTCGTATG
>Ga0209040_10002879_pt1 | contig 13279 bp, 18 predicted proteins | sample BogFormECP12_OM3_FD_188240 | JGI IMG/M metagenome (GOLD analysis project Ga0209040, IMG submission 188240) | Bog forest soil microbial communities from Calvert Island, British Columbia, Canada - ECP12_OM3 (SPAdes) (version 2) | ecosystem: Environmental > Aquatic > Freshwater > Wetlands > Bog ... | reverse complement strand
GCCGTGGTCGGCCTGGTGCTCGCCGATCAGGCGGTTCGGTGGGTCGCCGAATACATCTGGTGGATCGGCGGCACGCTGGCCGTGTGCTTCGCCCTGTCCGTCGCCGCGAGCATGACGCTTGAGGCGTGGGCCGATCGCCGCGCGGCCAGGTACGCCGCCGCTCACGGCATCCTGTCGCGTGCTGACGTGATCCTGCCTGAGCCGCTGAGGGTACGCGCCGAGGTGATCACGGACACCGCCCCGGCCAGCCGGCCCGCGATCGAGAACCATTACCACGTCCACTATCACGCGGCGGACGAGGCGGCCCGCGCCGTCATACCGGGGAAGGCTGAACCGTCATGAGCATGCGTAACTGGCTGCGGCTGGAGAACAAGACATGGCCGCAGCTACGCGAAGCCGCATGGGTCGCCATCGGCGTCCTGAAGAACACGGACAGCAGCGAGGCCCGGGAAGCGCTCCAGAAGATCGAGCACATCCTGAGCCCGGACTGGCCCGGAGCCGGGCAGGGGTCGGCGTATGCGCCGCCACTGCGGTCTTGCTGCTATACCGAGCCGGACGACGACCACCGTCAGGGCTGCCCCCAGGGCGGCGCCCCCATCACCGAGAGGAACTGATCATGGCTAAGAGGTCCGGCCTGGAGCAGGTCAGGCGCACGCTGTACAAGACGCAGCGGCTCATCGGCGACGGGCAGGCGGCGCGGCGCGGGGCGGTGCCGCTGGCCAGGCGCCTCATCCGGCGCAGGCTGACGCGGGATCTCTTCCGGCTGCTGCGCTAGCGCTTCCAGATGATCCCCTGTCCGGGTGGCAGTACCTTCCCCGGGTCGAACCGCCGCGCGCCGCTGCCGGACGGGTACAGGGTAACGGTCATGAGCGTGTCGACGACGGCGCGCCGCAGGTCCAGGCCGAGCGCTTCCCATGCCGCGGCGACATCCGCCGCGGTGACGTCTCCCTCGACCTGGGGGGTGAGCAGGTGAATGGCGTCCGGTGCGGACAGGGCGTCGACGACGGCCATGCTGATGTGCTCGTCGACTTTCTCGCGTTTCACCGCGACGTGCGGCCCCGGCCGGTAGTTCCGTGTCTCCAGGTTGCACCGGTAGGCGGGCAGCCCGTTCGCGCTGGAGCCGCCGGTGACGTAGTTCCCGCACCGGCAGAACGCGATCCCGCCGAGCAGCGAGGTGACGCCCCGGGTGGGCCTGCGGAATCTGGGGTTGCGGAGGATCTCGGTGACGGCCCGCCACGTCTCCTCGGCCAGCAGCGGTTCCCACTGGCCGCGCCCTTTCTCCTCGCCCTTGTAGACGGAGATCCCGGCGACGCGCGGGTTGGCGAGGATCTCCCGCACGCTGCTGCGCGTCCAGGGATGCTCTGCCAGCGGGCCGTACGGCGCCTGGTGGGGGCGCAGGCCGCGGCGCTCCCAGTCGCGGGCGATGCCGGTCAGGGTGCCGCCGGCGAGTATCGCGCGGGCGCCCGCCGCGATCGCCTCGGCCTCGGCCGGGTCAGCGTGGATGCGGTCGGCGAGCCAGCCGAACGGGCGCGGCGTCCCCTTGCGCGGCAGTCCCTCGAGGGCGGCCTGGTAGTTGGCGAGCTGCTGGCGCCCGGCCTTCAACTCGGACTCGGCCGTCGTCATCCGGCCGCCCACTCCTGCCGGTAGTCCGGGTGAGTGCTCCAGTCGGCGGCGAGGTGAAGCAAGGTCTCGCAGGGGACCGATTTAAGACTCGCATCATGCGCGTCACAGGGGTCGTATCCGATCCGGTGTATCTCGACGATCGCCCGCAGGGTGGCCACGTGACGGAGGCCGAACTCCACGCTGCCAGCGCTGCGCCGCCACGAAACGTGCTCTGGCGGCTGTCCCTCGTCCCGCGATCCGGTCTGCCAGGGAAGCGCCTGCCGTCCAAGGCTTTCCCATTCGTCGAGCCGGGCACCGAGGAACTCCGGAAGCGCGTCATGGTACTTGTGAGTGTGCGGCATCCTGTGACATTATCAGAACCACGCGGGCGCGAGGTGCCCGCGATAGCACTGGTCGGCAACGCGCAGCGGGGCCGGCCAGTGCACGACCACCACGACCAGGAGCCACCGCAATGCCCCTCACCAAACCCGGACCCGCCCTCACCGGGGGCGACCATTACGTCATCGCCAAGGCCCGCGAGCTGGCCGCGATCAAGGACATCGACGCCCTCCGCGAGCGCCAGGAGACTGACGACGACGGCACCGCCCTGGCCTTCACGTGGGGTGAGGCGAGGTTCCTCCTCGGCGAGCTGGCCGCCATCGCCGACCGCCTCGGCGGCGACGATGCCTGACGGGCGCGCCGAGGTCATGCCGGACGGCCCCGGCTTCGAGTGGTACCGGGAAATGGCCGAGGAGGGGCCGCAGGCGCGCCGGTACGCCTACCTCCCTCATGTCACCCCGCCCCGCAACGGCCTGCCGGAGCGGCCCGAGCCGTACGTCTACCGCGGCACCGGCGACGACGTGATGGCCGGCCAGTACGGCGATCCGCTGCTCGACGAGCCGTACGACTTCTAGCCCGGGTGAGCGTAGACGGGCACAGGTAAGCGTGATGTACCGGAAATTGGCATAGACGTGCATGCACGTATCCGCCTAACGTGGGGGGCACGCAACCCGAGGGGGGAATCATGGCGATGGAGCCTGACTGCTTTGATCCGGTGCCGATGGTCAGGGGTGAGCTCGATTACTCCGGCCAGGTGCCCCGGCTGGCCTCGTACCGGCAGGCGAACCCGGACGCGCAGATCATCTATCTCGGCGCCTGGTGGCAGTACATCCTCGTCGAGGGCAACGGCCTGACGGTGATCGTGCGGTACACGCTGGCGGAGCTGATGGACAAGCTCGAGTCCCTCGACGGCGGCGCGGGCGGGCACTCCCTGACCCCCCCCGGGGATGTGCCCGCCTCCGCCGTGTAAGACGTCGCGCCGGGCGGCCCGGAGGATGAACAGGCGGACACTGGCGCCTATGGCCCTGCCGCCCGGCGCGGCAGCCACCCGCTAGCGCTTGTCCGGCATCCGGGTGAAGGCGAGCAGCGACGCCTCGTCGCCGTTGTACCGGTCGGTGTCGACGGGGTTGTCGCCGTCCTGCCAGAACGCCCAGCTCGACCACGGCTGCGGTACTTCCGGCTGGGTGACGCCGTAGTTGGCGATCCACAGGTGCCACGCTTCCATGCCTGCGGTGTGCCCGGCCTGCGCGAACGCGGGATAGGTGTAGACCAGTACCCGGTGCCCGGGGGCCATGGCGTTGACGGCGTGCAGGAACGCGATGCCGCGGCGGGCCACCTCGGCGGGCGCGACCTCGTCGTTCAGCCCGGTGCCCGCGTCGGTGGCTTCGAGGTCCAGGACGAAGTTGTCGCCGGGCAGCAGGCCGTGCGCCTTGACGGCGAGGACGAGCTGTTCAGCCTGCTGCACGGGGTCCAGGCTGGCGTGGAAGAAGCAGTACGCGAACCGCGGCATCCGGTGGTCGGCCCGGTAACCCCACATGGCGTCCCAGTTGCGCCCGAATTCCGGGTCGGTGTACCCGGTGCCCTCGGTGGCCTTGGCCATGCCGAACGACAGGCCGGGGTGAGTCCTCCAGTCGAAATCCCCCTGCCACCGGCTGACGTCGATGCCTCGTACGGTCATGGTTTGCTCCTAAGCCGCTATCAGGGTGAGGGTGCCGTACACGGCGGTGACCAGCGTCGATCCGTTGTCGATGTCGATGCGGTACCACATTACGCTCGACGGGACGGTATCAGCGTGGGGTATCACCCAGTCGAACTGCCCGGCCGTCTCGAAGGTGTAGGTCAGGCCGCTGCCGATGGTGAAGGTCACGCCGCTGGCGTCGGCAGAGGTGGCCGAGGCTTTCAGGACGGCGATCGGCGTGTAGAGGGTCAGGTCGAGCCGCTCGGCGTTCAGGGTGACGCTGACGTGGTACTTCAGGTCGTTGCCCGCGATCGCGACGAGGTTCTGCTGGATGCTCACGAGATGACCCCTGCGTAGTTGTCGGCTGTGACGGCGCCGGCCATCAGGTCGGCGGTGATTTTCCCGGCGAGCAGGTTCGGGTCGAGCAGCGGCGCCGGGGGTGCCTGGTACGGCCACGGGGGGTCGGAGTGGCGGCCGCGGCTGCTGATGACGTGCGGGTACCGGTGGCGCGTCCCGGCCTGCCGGGTGAACGACGGCCACGCCTGGCCCTGCGGGCCCTGGCCCCAGCCGGGGTCGGAGCGGCGGCGCCTCGACGGCAGGAGCCGGGCGGCGAAGCGGAGCGTGCCCGCCGGGCGCAGGTACTGCGGCGGCGGGAGGGTGACCGTCACCCACGGCGGATCCCAGCGGCGCCCGCGGGAGGTGACGGACCGCGCGGCGAACCGCGGGTGCTGGCCGGGCTGGGTGATGAACTGCGGGTGTGCCGCGCCCTGGCTGCCCTGCGGCCACGGCGGGTCGTTCTGCCTGCGGCGCGACGGCAGCAGCCTGGCCGCGAACCGCAGCGGCCCGGCGGGCCGGAGGTACTGCGGCACTCCCGGCGCGGGCGGGAACCACGGCGGGTCGAACCGGCGGCGGCCGGACGGCAGGAGCCTGGCCGGGGCCCGCAGCGGCCCCGCCTGCCTGATCCAGGACGGCCACGCCTGGCCCTGGTTGCCCTGGCCCCAGCCGGGGTCGGAGCGGCGCCTGGCCGACGGCAGCAGCCGCGCCGGGGTCCGCAGGCTCCCGGCCTGGTGTATCCACTGCGGTGGCGGGATGGGCGGCGGCGGGAACCATGGCGGGTCGAACCGGCGGCCCCTGGACACGATGAGGCGCGCACCCCACCGGGGACGCGACCCCGCCTGCTTTATGTACGACGGCCACGGCTGGCCCTGCGGGCCCTGGCCCCAGCCTGGTCCCCAGGTGCGCCGCCCGGACGGCAGCAGCCGGGCCGGCGTCCGCAGGCTGCCCGCGGGCCGGGTGAACGACGGCCACGCCTGCCCCTGGCCCGCCTGGCCCCAGCCGGGATCGTTCCAGCGCCGCCGTGATGGCAGGAGCCGGGCGGCGAAGCGGAGCGTGCCCGCCGGGCGCAGGAACTGGGGTACCGACGAGACGGGCTGCACCCACGGGGGGTCGAACCGGCGGCCGCGGCTGCTGATGACGTGCGGGTACCGGTGGCGCGTCCCGGCCTGCCGGGTGAACGACGGCCACGCCTGGCCCTGGTTGCCCTGGCCCCAGCCGGGGTCGGAGCGGCGCCTGGCCGACGGCAGGAGCCGGGCGGGCCACCGCGGCCGCGACCCGGCGGGGCGGATGGCCGGCGGCGGGTACTGCGGCGGGACAGGACTGACCGGGGGCGCGCCGAAGTACGCGCCCCTTCGCAGCCGCAGGCCCCGCCACCGCCTCACGGGTTAGTCACTCCTCCCATTCAAAACTGGCCGTGTACAGGTGGGATGTCGGCAGTGCGTTGCCGACGTTGAAGAACGCCAGGCCGTTGTTCGCCCCCTGGATCCACAGCTCCTCGAGCAGCTCCCACGGCAGGTCGACGCCGCTCTGCGTATTGAAGGAGACCTCGAAGGAGTAGTTCGCCAGCGCGGTCCCGGCCAGCGTCGGCGTGGTGGACCAGGCCGAGTCGACGCGCATCAGGGATGTGGTTGAGTTCGGGTCGAGCTGGTTGGGCGTCGCAGTGGTGGTCTGCGTCCCGCGCGCACTCGAGCGGATCGCCGCGATCGACACCTGCTGCGAGGTGGGCGCGCCGGTGCCCGCCCTGACGCCGAAGGTGAGCCTGCGCATCCGGGCGGTCCCGGCGGCGGACAGGTTGAGGCACGCGAACAGTCCGCCGGTGGTGCCCGAGGCGGAGTTGATGCCGGTCGTGAGGGCCGTCGGAGACTCTACGACGGTATTGAACCTGGCCATGCGTTTCCTTCCGTTGGGTTAGAACATGCCGCTGTTCTGCGACAGGTAGGGGGCTGGCTCGGCCGCCGCGGCGGTGACGGTGACCTCGACGTCGATCCAGTACGTGTAGGCCCCGGCGGAGGTGCCGGGGAACGAGATGCTTCCCGCCGTCGTGGAGTACGAGGCGGCGGTCGCGTCGATGATGTTCGGGTTCGCGGGCCACGTGTACGCCTGGAATGCGACGGTGGCGCTGTAGTAGACGGCGACCGCGTACGGGTAGGCGCTGCCGTTCAGGGTCGGCCCGCTGTAGGTGCATTTCACCCAGCCGGCGCCCGCCGCGCCCGACCAGCTGGGCGAGCTGTTCAGCGTGCCGGACACGACGGAGGACCCGCCGACGTCGTAGATGGCGCAGGCGGTCGGCAGCGGGGTCGCACCGGACGGGCTGTACACCCAGATGCCGGTGAGCTGGGCTGCGGTCGACAGGTTGAAGTCCGTCGCGAGCGTGCCGGTAAACCCGGTCGTCGTGAACGACTCGGCGGCCTGGCCCCAGATCGAGTAGACGGTCACTGCAGCCCCTCGCCGGGCGGGTTGCGCAGCTCGATCTGGGTGCGCAGCCGGACCTGCTCGTCCTTGACGTCGGCGACATCGGCGGCTATCCGGTGGACCACGTCGCGCATGGAGCTGCCGCCGTTGGGGCGCGTCTCCGCCTTGACCTCGGCAACCTCATGCTGCAGGTCGGCGATCGCGGTCTTCATCCGCGGCCAGTCGGCGAGGAAGTCATGGGTGCCGACGAGGAGCCGGGCCGCCTGCCGCAGCAGCCACGCCGCCACGCCGAGGACGGCCAGGGCGATGGGGCTGATCGCCGCCACCCACGCGGGGTTGAGGTGCACGGCCCTATCCTTTCTTCACGCGGGCGAGCTGGTTCTTCAGGTCGGTGACCGCCGTCTCCAGGCGGGTGCACCGCTGCTGCAGGGTGGCGACGGCGGCCTTCAGCGCGGCGATGTCCGATGCGGTGCTCACAGGCTCACTCCCGGCCGTACGTGATAGGCGCCGCCTGCATACTTGTCCGCTGCGGCCACCCGCGCCAGGGCGTCGGTGCCGATCTCTCCGCACGCCACGAGGACGAGCATGGGCATAATGTCTCCCCTGCGGCCATCGGGGCGGCCGAACTTCGGGGATATGAGCGTTATCGCGTCGGCGCACTGCAGAAGCGGCTGCATCCATGTCCGCTGCAAGGCAGGTAGCAACGCCAGTCCCGAGCGATGAGCGGCGAAACGCTCCACCCAGGGGCGGGTATTCGAGAATGGCGGATTCATCCAGACCAGCCCGTCCCACGGCTGGGCCAGGCCGTCCTCGATCAGCGTCAGATACCGCAGCGCCGGGCAGGTGCGCCGCACGGGGTCAACCGGTGCGGAAACGTCCACGTCGAACACGAGCCCGGCCGCCTCGAACAGCCATGGGGGCGTGTAGTAGTCATCGGTCGTGTAGGCCACGTCTGCGGCGGTGACCTCGAAGAGTCCGGCGGTGCTCATATGGACACCAGCGTCACGGTCATGTACGAGCCGCCGTCGGTGAACCCGGTGCTTTCGCTGTGGGAGCTGTAGGCGATCAGCTCGACGTAATCGAGCACGTACAGGTAGGGGCTGATCATCGACGTCCCCACGGCGGTGTAGTTGACGCCGGTCGCGCTGGTCACGTTCGGCGGCCGGGACGCGCCGAACGAGGTGGTCACCCCGGCGCCGCCCGGATGGTTGACGCCCGTCGTCATCTGGAAGTAGGCACCCCGGTAGCCCGCCGACGTCTCGGCGGTGGACTGCCAGACGGCCTCGAACAGGAAGTAGCCCGGCGTCTGCGCGGTGTACCTGGTGCGGTTGCCCGATGACCAGCCGCTGTCGCTGTCGAGGATGGCGTTGTTCCAGCCGATCGCCGTGGCGGTGGTCGCGCTGATGGACTGGCCGCTGGCGTACGGCGAGGCGTTCGTCTGCTGCAGGATCGCGCGGGGCGGCTGCAGCAGGAACGACACGGCGTAGCCCAGGTTGTTCAGCGTCGCGGCGGACGGCGAGGACCCCGCGGTGAACGTCGGCACGCTAGGAACGGTGGCCATCAGGCAGCCCATCCTTCGTACGGGCGCGACGTGCGCCAGCGGTCCTTGACCCAGCGGAGCGGCCAGCCGCCGTCTTTCACGTCGCCGGGAGCAAGGCAGCTCAGCTTTCCGCCGATCCAACGCTGATGCATATCGAACAAGCGCACCGACGCGAACGTCTGGTGGCAGCCCGAGCAGTGAGCTGCGGAGGCGGACGGGACGGGGTGAGCGCACATTACGTGTACCCCTGCCAGTAGAGCGCGAACATGGATCCGCCGTCAGCGGTGCCGAGCGGCAGTGACGCGGGCGACCCGGCGGCGGCGGCGATGACCTGGATCGTGTCCCCGGCCGAGCATGGCCCGATCTTCTGCGCGATCGCCACCGCGCCGTACGGCGCGCTGCTCAGGTAGGGGATCACCTTCGCGCCCCACTGGCTGGCGACCCCGCCGAGGGTGGCGGCGAACCACGCGGCGACCCCGCCGAGGCTGGACGTGCCGGTGGCGGCCTGGACGACGGCGAGGCACAGGTAGTAGCCCGCGTACCCGGCCTGCACGGTGTAGGTGGTCAGGTTGCCGAACCCGCCCGCGGTGTCGGCGAGCAGCGTGTCCCAGGTGACCGCCTGCCCGGCGAGGGTGGTGATGGTCTGCGCGGCGGCCTGCTGGGCGATGGCCAGCGGCGGCGTCAGCTTGTTCTGCGTGCTGACGGTGAGCGTCCGCCAGTCCTGCGCCCCGGCGGACCCGGTGCGGTTCAGGCTGCTGCCGAACGTGGCGACCGGCGTGTAGGGCGGCCCGAGCACCGTGGGCGTCGCGGAGCGGCCGACGGTATCGGTGGTGCCGAGGACGCCGAGCAGCGTGTCGCCGGGGATCCAGGCGGCGTTCTGCGCGAGCGGCGACGTGTAGAGCTGGCAGGTGCGGGTGTGCAGGTCGAGGGTCTCGTTGACGCCTTCGATGACGTGGTAGGTGGCGAGGGGCTGGCCGGTGCTGTCGGGCGCCTGGGACGGCAGCCCGGCGAGGTGCACCGCGGAGCCGATGTCGGTGCCGTAGAAGCTGGCGATACTGAATTCGCTGGCGGGCTGGGTGAGCAGGTCGACGGTCAGCGACGGGACGCGGCTCACCGGCTGCCCGTTGACGCCGACCTGCCAGTTGCCCGCGTCCATCACGTCGTCGGTCGAGTAGGTGTAGGCGGTGCCGGTGACGTCGGCGAACGGGGCCACCTGCGGTGATGACACCGACCCGGCGTTCTGGTTGTACGGCCCGTAGTCGGCCTCGGCGCTGGTGCTGGCGACCGGGTAGCCGCCGGGGATGTGCGTGGTGGAGTAGTTCGCCGACGTGCACAGGTACTGGTCGTTGCTCTTGAATGACGTGTCGGGCTCGTACTGGCCGGCGGTCAGGGTGAACGCGGAGGCCGCGGCCCCGGCCGAGTACCTCGAGGCCCGGTCGGCGAAGACCAGCTGGCCCGCGGCGTTCACGTACAGCACGCCCGCCTCGGCGGTCTCGTACAGCTGCATGGCGGCCAGGGGCTGCTGCCCGTTCAGGTCGTAGTAGCTGGCCAGCGTCAGGCCATAGGACGGGTCGGAGGTCCCGGATGGCGCGGTGTAGTAGAACGACGGCAGGCCGAGGTAGCTGGCGATCTTGCTGATCATCGTGCCGGTGCTCGACCCCGCGAATCCGGTGGTCCCGGCCGTGTAGTGCACGCCGACGCGGCCGCTGGACAGGGGCGCCGGGTAGACGGCGGCCAGCCCGGCTGAGCCGTTCCACCCGCCGAGCCAGCCGCCGTAGGAGCCGCCGACGGTCGCGTAGGCGTAGGAGGCGCCCGCGGGCAGGGTCAGCGTCCCGGCGGACACGTCGTTGACGTAGAGGGTGGCCACGCCGGTGCTGGCCGCGACGTCGATGAAGACGTGGAACGGGCTGGTCGGGGTCTGCCCGGCGTCCACCGTGGTCCAGGTGGGGTTCCGGGTGCCGTAGCCGCTCGTGCTGGCGAGCTGCAGGTGACCGGACTGGGTGACCCACACGGCGATCGCGTCCTGGCCGCGCGGGTTCACCAGCGTCATCAGCGCCGACACGTTCGGCTGGCACTTCACCGTGATCTGGCCGGGCGCCCCGGATCCGGCCTGCGACGGCGCCGTGGCGCTACCGAGGCCGCCGCCTCCGCCTCCGCCCGGCGCCGCGCCGGGCGTGCCGCCCGAGCCCGCGCCGTCACCCGCGCCGCCCGCGCCGCCGCCGGTCACGGCCGTACCTCCGGCGCCGCCGGTCACGCCCGCGTTACCCGCCTGGTACTGGCCGCCCGCCGACCCGCCGCCGCCGCCCTTGCTGCCGCTGTTCGCCGCCCCCGAGCCGCCGCTGTTGTGGTTCGTGTTCGAGCTGCCGGATCCGGACGCATGGGCCAGCACGGTCACCGAGTCGCCGGTGAAACTCGTATTGCCGCCCGCGCCGCCCGACGGCGACCCGGCCGCGCCGACCGTGCCCCGGTAGACGTTGTCCGGGGTGCACGCCAGCGCGGGCTCCTCGGCCTCCTCGCCCCCGGTTCCGCCCGATCCGCCGGAGCCCGCGCCGCCGCCGTTCGTGCCCGCGGTCCCGCCCGCCACGCAGATCACGTCGGGCGCGATGACACCCGGCGGGCATGACCAGGCAGGAATCGCGCCCGCGGTCGTGAACGTCCATGTCGCCTGCGCCGGGAAGGTGGCGAAGGATCCCCAGACCTCGGCGGCGAACCCGGCCGCCGCGGTGACCGCCTGCGGCAGCGGGCCCTGCAGTACCCGCGCGCCGAGCGTCGCCGACGGGGTGAACAGCCACGACCCGGCCGGGCTGTTCTGCGTGTTACTGGCAGGCGGGATATAGGTGTAGACGATCGTGACGCTGCCCGTGCCGCCCGCGGCTCCGGCCGACGGGGCGCTGACGCTGCCCTCACCGCCGCCTCCGCCGCCGCCCGGCTGGGAACCCGCGGTCGCGCCAGCGCCCGTCGAGTCCCCGGCGCCGCCCGCGCCGCCGCCGGTCACCGCGCCGCCGCCCGCGCCGCCCACGATGCCGTTATTGCCGGCCTGCAGCGTCCCGCCCGACGACGCGCCGCCGCCGCCCTTCGCGCCGCTGTTCGCCGCCCCGGAACCGCCGCTGTTGTGCTTGGTGTTCGACGAGCCGGAACCGGCGCCGTGAGCGGTCACGGTGACCGAGTCGCCGGTGAAGGTGGTATTGCCGCCCGTCCCGCCGGGCACCGCCCCGGCCGCGCCGGCCGAACCCGAGTACGTCAGGCCCGGCGTGACCGCCAGGGTCGGCTCCTCGGCCTCCTCGCCGCCCAGGCCGCCGGTCCCGCCCGCCGGGGCGCTCGTGCCGTTCGTCCCCGCGGTCCCGCCCGCCACGCAGGTCACGTCGCAGCTGACCAGCGTGCCGAGCGGCGCGGTCCAGTTGAAGGTGCCGGGGTTGGTGAAGGTGAACGTCTGGACCTGCTGCACCTGGGTCACGACGTTGGACGTCTGGATCTCCGTCAGCGGCACCCCGGACCCGGCCGCCGCGGCGCCGGTCCCGTCGCCCTGGCTGACGACCTTCAGCGGCAGCGCCCCCTGCCCCGCCTGGTCCGTCGCCTGCGTCACGCTCGAGGAATCCGCCAGGGACCACAGCGCGATAGGGGAGTCGGCCAGCATCTCCTGCTGAGTCCAGGACAGCAGGTTCGGCTGCCGGGCGATCCACGCCAGGATGTCGCTGGCCTGGATCTGCGCCAGCGCCTCGATCCCCGGCATCCCCTCCCACGTGTTCGGCAGCTCCCCGATCAGCCCGTCGAACCGGGTGTGCAGGGTGCCCGCCTCGTCGGGAATGTTCACCTGGATCCGCCGGCCGATCTTCACGTTCGGCGCCCACGGCGACCCGGACCGCCCCACCGTGAACCGGCCGTCGCTGTTGTCCGCGGTCAGCGTGCACCGGCCCGCCGGGACCGCGGTCATGTTGTCCTGGCGGCCCCGCTGCAGCGACAGCGGCTTGTCCAGCCGGATCCACGCCGTGACATCCGTCCACGACGGCGACGTATTGAACGGCTCGGTTGACCAGGCGATCAGCACCTGCGCGCGGCCGGAGTACGTCACCGGCGCCTACGCGATCCCGAGGGCCGCGCCCCCGCCGTGCCGCTTGTACTCCTTCAGCACCTGCACCACCTGCCGGGCCGTGTCCTGCGTATGCACCATCGCCTCGAAGTGCACGTGGAGGTCCCCGCCGCGCGCCCCGCCGCCGCTGCCGCCGCCCCACGGCTGCGTGGTGCGGGCCGCCAGCGCCGCCGACGCGCCCACCGCCACGTGCGCCGCCCGGCTGATCCCGACCGCGACGCCCTGCGGGATCGACTCGCCGATCTCCGCCATCAGCAGCGACGGGGAGTGAGACTTGAGGTCCTTCTTGATCTCGGCGACCATGCTGTCGGCCAGCTGCTTCATCGCGGCCTGCACCGCGGCCAGCTGCGACTTGATGCCCGCCGCCAGGCCCTGCCCGGCCTGGACGCCCGCCTGGTACATCGCCGGGGCCGCCGCGTCGCCCAGCTGCGCCGCCGACGACTTGATCTGCGATTCCAGCTGGTTGACCTGGGTGACTGACTGCTTCCCGCCGGACAGCAGCGCCTGCGCGACCGGCAGGCCCGACGCGCTGCCCGCCTGCACGATCTGCGACAGGGACGTCGCGTTCAGGCCCTCGGCCTTCAGCTGCTTAATCGCGGCGGTGAACGCCTTCACCTGCGCGGCCTGCTGCTGCATCCCCGAGATGACGTCGCTGGTCGCCACCGGCGTCGCCGGGGTGCCCTGCGCGGCGGCCTGGGCGAGGCTCGCGGCGTTCATGACGCTGTTGGCCTGGATCTCGGACGTCGCGGTCTGCTCGGAGAGGGTGATCTCCTGCTCGAGCTGCTGCCGCTGCGCCGCCAGCGCCTGCAGCTTGCCGTTGTCCTGCTGCAGGATCGCGGTCAGCAGCAGCTTCTGGTCATAGCCGAGCTTGCTCCCGGTCACCATCCCCGTCAGCTTGCCGACCGACGACGTGATCGCGCTGGACGTGAACGGCTTGACGACGGACGCCGCGATCGCCTGCGATGCGGCCGACACCGCCGCCTGGCCGCCCTCCAGGCCCAGCACCAGGCCCTGCACCGCCTGCTGGCCGATCGTCTGCATCACTTTCGACGGGGACCTGATGTGCAGGAATCCCGTGACGGCACTGACGACAGACGACGCGACATGCTCGGCCGCGGAGACCGCCGCCCCGGCCATCGACTCGATCCCCGACACGAGCCCGGTGATCAGTGACCGCCCGGCCCCGGCGAGCAGGCCGCCGAAGCTGGCAACGGAGCCCTTGACCTTCCCGGCGATGGAGGCCACGGCCGACACGACCTGGCTGACGCCGGACTGCGCGGCCGAG
>Ga0209040_10002877_pt1 | contig 13281 bp, 10 predicted proteins | sample BogFormECP12_OM3_FD_188240 | JGI IMG/M metagenome (GOLD analysis project Ga0209040, IMG submission 188240) | Bog forest soil microbial communities from Calvert Island, British Columbia, Canada - ECP12_OM3 (SPAdes) (version 2) | ecosystem: Environmental > Aquatic > Freshwater > Wetlands > Bog ... | reverse complement strand
GCATTTATCTGGGCAACGATCCCGTGAACATTCACGAACTCGGCGATAAGGTGAACGCGCAATTGAAAAAACCGCAAGATGCGGTGTTTCTGCGCTGCGACGAGACCGTGCCTTTCGGCGCCTTCGCCACGGTGGTCGATTCCCTGCGCCAGGCGGGTATCAACAACATTAGTATCGTGACGCAGCCGCTTACCGAACGCGCCAAGACGCGCTGAGCCTCAACGCGGAACCGGATTCGCTAAAGATGACCAGCACTGCCAATTCGTACTACACCGCCCCGGACGACGAATTTAGTTTGACCAAGTTCATTGTCTACTCCGGGGCTCTGCATGCCATCGGTGCGCTGGCCATCGCCGTTTCAATTTATTTTAATTTCCATGGGAACCAATGGGCGGGCGAAGGCGGCGACCTCGGCGGCACCAAGGTAAATCTGGTCAGCGCGGCGGGGATCCCTATGCCGCGTCCGGTGATTCCGACGGAAAGCCAGGTGGTGGATCCCACGCAGGGACTGCACGAAATCGAGCCACCGAAGATCGAGCAGCCTCCTGTGGACGTTACCAAGCTGCCGCAGTTTAAGAAAGATAAGCCACTGCCGCCTTCGCACAAATCCAAGATATTCGACAAAAAGATGCCGCCTCCGCCCAATGCTGTGCCCTACGGAGGAGGTGGCAGCCCGGATATGCCAACGGGATATTCGACAAATCCCGGCGGCTCTTCGGGCGTAGCAATTCAAGGCCAGGGCGGCGGAGATTTCGCCACGCGTTATGGATGGTACATTTCTGCGGCAAAACGGCGCGTGCTTTCTAATTACGATCAGTTATCGATCGACGCCACAGTCCGCAACTCCAAGACGCTGCATTGCTCGGTGTCCTTTTCGGTGGCGCGTGACGGCTCGATCCGTAATGCGCGCATCGCGGAGTCCAGCGGCAATCTCTCCTGGGATAATGCCGGATTGCGCGCCATCATCGCCTCAAATCCGTTTCCGCCTTTGCCCAACGACTATTCCGCTGGCAGCGTGGATGTAATCTGGGATTTCCCGGAGCGCGGCCGATAGTCGCCACCGCAGCTTGATTTGCAAGTTTTATGGAGGATGTCTTGAGGTTATCGTCCCTTGGAGTTTTCATCGCATCAGTCGCCCTTGCGCTGGGAAGCGCTGGAACCGCGCTTGGGCAGGATTGGTTCCGTGCCGGAACCGGTCTGGGCGACACCAGTAAACCGCGCATCGCGGTGGCGGACTTTGGGCCGCGCGCGGATACGGCCAAAGCGCACGCTTCCCTTTTCACCCAGGTGGTCCGCGATGATTTGCAATTCAGCGGCATCCTCGAACTGGTCAGCCCGAGTATGTACCCGACCAGCGCGCCGACCCTCCCGAACGAATTGCGCAATCTGGATTGGACCAATGAGCCTGCCAACGCCAACATGGTGGCCTTCGGCAATATCACGGAATCCCCCACGGAAGTCGCCATTCAGGCGTGGCTATACGACGTGCGCAATCCCTCCTCGCAGGCGGTGATTGGCAAGATTTATCGCGGGACGCCATCCGACACCCAAGTACGGCGTTTTGCGCATCAATTCGCCGACGAGATCATCAATAAGCTATCCGGTGGGCTGCCCGGAGTGGCAGGGACGCAGATCGCCTTCGTCAGCTCGCGCAACGGGGGCACCAAGGAGATCTGGGCCATGGACTACGACGGCGCAAATCAGCATGAGTTGACGTCGCTGCATTCCATCGCGCTCACGCCGCGCTGGTCGCCCGATGCTTCGCGCATCGCGTTCACCTGCTTTGCGACTTTTGCGAAGGTCACGGGCCCGCAGATCTGCATGTATTCCATGGATTCGGGCAAAGTAGTTTCTTTCCCGCGATTTAAAGGCACTAACAGCGCCCCAGCCTGGTCGCCCGATGGCTCGCAGCTCGTTTTTTCCTCCTCCATGGGCGGCAACCCAGAGCTGTACGTGACGGACACGAGCGGTAGCCATCCAAAGCGGCTCACGTTTTCCAGTGGTGCGTCCACATCACCGGCGTGGAACCCAAAGACCGGACAGTCCATCGTATACGTCGGAGATCGCGGAGGCGTACCTAAGCTGTACATGGCCAACGCCGACGGGACCAATACCACGGAGCTGGATGTTCCGGACAAAGGGTATTTGATCGACCCGGCTTGGGCCCCGAATGGACAGTTGCTGGCCTTTAGCTGGCGGCGGCCGACCGGGAATTACGACATCTACGTCATGGATGTGGCTACGCTGCGCATCGTGGAAATCACGCGGGATTCCGGGCGTAACGAACGGCCCAGCTGGGCTCCGGACGGGCGGCACATCGTGTTCGAGTCCACGCGTGGAGGCAACCGCCAGATTTGGACCATGCTGGCGGATGGTTCGCAGGCGCGGCAACTGACAACGGTGGGCCACAATGAATCGCCGAACTGGTCGCCGAAGTAGCTTTCTTTTGCGCGCAAGATACATCTGGGCGTTTTTTTCGCGCGCAATGTCCCGGTACGATGTATAATATATCGTGATACGAGATATTGACCGTATCCATCGCGCGGGTGGTAGCATCAAAGCGACGACGGAATCACGGCACCCCACGCTACCAGGAATCTGAAGTCGAGGAGAACAGCAATGAATCAGCTCACGCGAGCGCATCACCGGGCCCTGTTTTGCCTGATGCTAGCTGCCGCCATATTTACGTTTGGTTGCCATAACCCGCCAAAAGCCACGCCTCCGACACCGGCACCCTACGTTCCGCCACCGGCCACGCCGACGGTGACGCTGCAAGCCAATCCGAGCTCGATAAACAAGGGTGAGAGTTCAACGCTGAACTGGTCTTCCAGCAACGCCACCCAACTGACCATCACCCCGGACGTGGGACAGGTAACCGGGGAAGGCTCAACCAAGGTCACGCCCACGGATTCGGCGACGTATACGATTACGGCTACCGGACCGGGAGGCTCCGCGAATGCCAGCGCGCGGATCACCGTGGCGACTCCGCCGCCGGTGGCCGATACCGGCACCAGCTCGGACTTGACCGATGCGCTGTTCCTCAAGGAAGTTCGCGATGCGTATTTCGATCTCGATAAGGCGGATATCCGCCCCGACGCGCGCGAGGCGCTTTCTCACGACGCGGAATTCCTACGTAACTATCCGCAATTAAAAGTTACCATTGAGGGCCACTGCGACGAGCGCGGCTCGACGGAATACAACCTGGCGCTGGGCGACCGGCGCGCCGCGGCGGTCAAACAGTACCTGGTCTCGCAGGGTATCTCGGCCGACCGCCTGAGCACCGTGAGCTTTGGCAAAGAGAAGCCCTTCTGCTTTGAAAGCAACGAAGACTGCTGGCAGAAGAACCGTCGCGGACACTTCGTAAAGGCCAATTAGCTGAACAAGACAAATTGGCAATCTGCGCACCGCTTCCCGCCTCGGCCCTGACAGCCGAGGCGGCCTTTTTTTAGGCTTCAGCTGGCTGAACCTAGGCAAGTCGGGCTTCTTCAATCTCGCTTGCTCGCTCATGGCTCAGCCGTTAAAGTAGAATCAGGGTTCGGCCCAGAATTTTTTGCCAGGTGCAACGCACCGGGGCCCCAGCCGCCACCAGTTCGTGGGAATTCACTTTGCGGCGGCATCGGGCTTTTTCGAGGAGGAAGTGAAATGCGCCTACGTAACCTAGTTATTTTTGCTGCCGCGGCCATCGCCGGCGTTTTTGTGGGCAGCGCGGCAGGCCCGCGACCCGCCAGCGCGGTGTCCCGGGAGATCATCGACTTGCAGCACGATGTCAGCTCCCTGCTGCAAGGGCAAAAAGATCTGGCCACCCAGATGACCCAGGACCATACGGTGATGAAAACGTTGGTGGAGCAGTCCAACGACAACGTTGGCAAGCTGAACGCCACGATGAGCGCGGTGCAGAAATCGGTACAGGACGTCCAAGCCAATTCCGGTGCACGGCTGGACACCATGTCCACCCAGGTGCAGAGCCTTTCGGACAATTTGGAGGAGATCAAATCGCGCCTGGGCAAACTGAATCAGCAACTGGTGGATCTGCAGAATACCGCGCAAGGCATCGACTCCAAGATTTCCGGGGGGGCGCCTTCCAGCGCTCCGGGTGGCAATGCGACTGTAACTCCGAACGCGGCTGCCGGACCCAGCGGGCCTGCACCGAGCGCAGACACGCTGTATTCAAACGGGTTGCGCGACATCACCAGCGGAAAGTACGACCTGGCACGCTCTGAGTTTCAGGACTATCTGAAGTATTACGGCGACACGGATCTCGCCTCGAACGCACAGTTTTACCTTGGGGAGATCGCGTTTTCCCAGAAGCAATACGACCAGGCGGTGGCGGAATACGACAAAGTCCTCACCAACTACCCGAAGAGTTTCAAGCTCGCGCCGGCGCACTTGAAAAAAGGATTTGCGTTGATCGCTGTGGGCCAGAAGCAGGCCGGAATCAAAGAACTCCGCGAAGTAATCAAGCGCTATCCCAAGACCGACGAGGACCAGCGCGCGCGCGCCAAACTGAAAGAACTCGGGGCACCAGTTCCCGCATAGGGAGAAAACCCGGCGCCCCCCGACCTGTGGCCTCTCTCAAGCCGCGCTCGACTATTTCTGCGTTGGGCGAACCACTTCCACGGAGCAAGGCGCATTTAGAGCTACGGCTTCGGACACGCTGCCCATCCAAAAGCGTTCGAATCCCTGGCGGCCATGCGAACCTAACACGATCATATCCGCAGGCCAATTCTCCGCTTCTTCCAAAATCGCGGCCTTCGGGCCCCACAACGGAGCAGGCACGTCGGTATGTACAGTCAATCTTGAGCCCGCAAAAACCTTGCTGGTCACGTCCACGGCATCCCTGGCCTGCGCCCTGCGCATCTCCAGCAGTTCTTCCCAAGCCACCGCGGTGGCGATTTGATTTTCCAGCAATGGCTTGACGGCTTCCGGTACGCACATCACCCGCACCTCGGTTCCCGCCGGCCAGGGCCGCTGCGCTACGAATTTCGCGGCGTTCAAGGAGCAGGCCCCTCCGTCGGTGGCCAGTAAAATCTTTAGCGCCCGGACCGCCGGTCCCGTGAAGCGGTGTTTATTGCAGCGCACGATCTCCACCGCGCACGGCGCATTGCGCACCACCCGCAAGGCCGTGCTGCCCAGCAAGAATCGCGGCACCGCGTAAACGCCGTGCGAACCCACCATCACGAGGTCCGCTCCCAAGGACGTGGCGGTCTCCAATATCGCCGGCGCCGGATACCCGTGAGGAACCGCCGTCTTAACCTTCAAGCCGCGTTCCTCCAGGGTCTTAGCTGCTTTGGCCACGATATCCTCGGCGGCATTTTCGGCGCCCTTCACCAAAGCCGGGAGGTCGGCGGTGACAAACGAATCTACCACCGAAATAACCGTAAATTCCGTTTCTGCGGGCCAAGGCCGTTCGCCCACTGCGCGCAGGGCATTCTGCGAACTGGGTGCACCATCCAAGCTGACAAGCACTTTCATGTTCCACCTCTCACAACTCGTACTGAGGAGCCTTGCATCATTACCGTAGACCCCAGCGGAGGGAGAATCGGCAACGCAGCTCACAGGCCGAAGTAACCTGCGTCACATTTCCTGGCAACCTCCTGCCGGTTGCGTTGAATGGTTATTCGATGATGGTGCGGGAGTTGCTAATTGCGGTCTAAGGGACTCGCATTTGGGGTAACGCCACGATTGGCCCCCAAGTCTCTACTTCTGTCCCGGGCAGCCTTCGCTTACGGAAGTCAGCGTGTTGTTAGCCGCGGTCAGCTTGCAGGAATAATCGCCGCCGCGCGAATCGATGTAGGAATACTTTTGTGAACTCTTCTGCCCGCTGTGCCCCAGCAGGTTGAATGACGAGTCAAATTGCAGCGTATCCGTGCTGTTGACCTTATTGTCCACCGCGCTGGCGAAGAATGGTTCGACCACGTCATGTTTAAAGCGCTGTTCGGAAGTGGTCTGCAAATTCAAGGAGCCATCCGAGTTAAAGACTTCGCTGATGTTCAGCGTCAGCGGATACTGAAAAGCCTGCAGGGTGGCGAAAATCCGGCCGTCATCGCGGGTGATGGTGCGCGACTCCACGGTGGTCTTCTGCGTGATGTCCTGGACGTAGCTGGAGGCGCTGATCGTGAAATTCTGCGCGTTGCTGAAATTCACGGTCTGGCGCACGTCGGTGTCCACGCGGCCGTGCGACGTCTTCACATACCCGGCAACGTGAAATTCCCGTGCCGAGGTTACCGTCACAGTTCCGGTGATGTCTCCGGAGGAATCGGTTTGCAGATTTTCCACCACGCTGGGTGTGGGCCCCGCTCCTATGGTGTTCGCGGTTACAGCTCCCGTTACCTGTGTTGACCCGTGGTCCTCAAACACCAACAGTGTCGCGGTGGCCAAAAAGTAGCTATCGGCGTTGAATACGGTCACCGCCACAGTATGCGGCTGGCCGTTGCTCAAAAGGCCCGCGAAGGGCGTCAAATCGATACGATAAGGCACAAAATTCAAGGTTTGTACGCCGGGGAGCGGGAACCACAGATACGGATCAATGCCCCCAGTGTAGATCCACGGGTACACTGGAGCCACACCTGCGGGTTGCCCATCCACGCTGATTTCCGCCTCGCGGAACGCGGTGTTGCTGCAGCTCTGCAGCTCGCTAGCGACGTCATTGGGTACGCAGGTATACCAAAACTCATCGTTCGATTGGCTCTGCGTGATGACGTCCAGGTACGCCCGTTCGACATTGGTTGGCAGGGCAAAGGTTTCGGCCAGTTGATCGGTGGTTTGAAACAATCCTTTCGCGCCCCCCGCGGCGTTCGGCAGGGGATACAAAGCGTCGGCGGTCCTCCGTCCCATGTGGTCATCGCCATCGCCACCATCGTCGTGTCCGTGTCGGTGTGACGGATAAAATTCCAGCGTCGCGCTCCCGCTGATGACCCCGGTGTAGGTGCTGTTCACCAAATTGCCCAGCTGCACCTCGCCGGCTTGCGCGCTGGAAAACAAAGCACTGTAATCGGTGACATCGCGCTCCACGTGCCACGAAGGAGAGAGAGCGCTACCCGGCTCGGCCGTGGTGCCGTAGAAAAGATTGACGTGCCCCAGGAAAACCTGTGCGGTGCGGTCGTATTGCACCCCGGCGGTGACGCTGAAGTCGGCGGTAAAAATCACCTTGTCCCAAGGTCCGGCGCAACCAACGGCTGGAGTGTACGAATAAAAGCGCGGACTAAAATCGTTGAACAGCACGCCGGAATAGAGCTGCACCACGCAGGACTTACCCTCCGGCCGCGACACTGGCGAGTCCGCCGTGACAGTATTCTGCGAGCCCACGACAGGATTGTACTGAGCCAACGCCGCGCGCGGCGTGAGCGTAAGGACGGCCAGCGCGGCAATGAATACAATCCGACGAGTGAGGGCACCAGCCGGCTTCATAGGAAACTCCTCCGCGGGGACAGTTTGGGTAGAACTACGAGGAGCGAGTATATTGCAAATCGCTCATCCGGCCAATTCACAAATAGCTGCCCGGCCGCCGTTTGCGGGCCGGCGGTGCGCTATCACTCGTGATCGATCGGTGGTCTGGAGGGGTAGGCGCGATTCTAATAGTAAAGGTATTGCTACGGGAGAGCCCTAAGGCTTACCCGTTGAGAACCTATCCAGTGTTTCGGGCGACTCTACGGCTCGTACCAAAACTTCACGCTGACCGTGACATGCCCTGACACCGGTTGCCCATTCTTGAGCGCCGGCTTGTACTGATAATGCTTAAGCGCCTCCAGCGCCGCAGCATGCAAGGCGGCAGGGCCGGAGACCACTTTGGCGGAAGAAACCTTGCCCTTTGCGTCAACCGAGGCGTCAAATTTAACGTCGCCGGTCACAAAATTTTGCACCGCCTCCGGCGGAGGCACGGCGTTTACGGCTTTCACCAGCTTTGGCGGCTCGTAGTCGTCAGAGACGGCGTCTTGCACGGGTTCCTCAGAACTCGTCAAGACCACTGCTGCGCTTTGCCGCTCGGGATCGGCGCTCATTGTGGGGCGCCCGGGATTCTGAGAGGTCGATTCCTCGCCGCTTGGCTGAACCTCCGTAGTAGTCGTGGCCGCCGGAGCCGCAGCGTTAGCCGTCCCGGAACTCGCCTGGTCAGCCGCAGTGGCCTGTGCCGATTTGGGACCCCCCTTGGGCACTCTTGGAGGCCGGATCGGCAAAGAACCAATCGTTCCCGCGCTCGAGGCCCTGACGCCGCGGTTCGCGAACCAATCACCGAGAAGCCCTTGTTGATATGCGACGCCAGCTAACAACACCAAAATCAAAACGGCGGCAAGCAGGGTCAAGCGAACTGGGCTCTTTCCTGTCGAGGGGAGTTTCAGGTCTTCTTCCTGGGCGTCCTCGGCAGTGATTTCCCCGCTTATATCCTCGAGATTTTTAGCGACGGGGCTGGACGGTTCCGCATCCATCGCCCCGCTGCTCGAAGTTTCTTCCCGGCCGCCGTCGTCATGCTTCTCCGGTAGGGTCGAAGCCGTGGGCGCAGCCGGCTCGAGGGCGGGAAACAATGCCCGCAAATCGCCCAATTCGTCTGGCGGCCCCAATTCCTCCGGCGGAATGGAGGCGCGGTTGGAGGTCATTGTCGCGGGGACTAGTTCCGGCTTGGGCGCGGCGCTCTGCAACAGATCGCTTAACTGCCCCATGGTGGCCGTGAGGTCACTGGCAGGCGTCGCGGGTTCCCGGCTGGCGATGGGGTTCAGTAACACGTACAAGCCTTCGCCAGCATCGTGGTCCGCAGCATGGTCAGCCGCATCTCGCGCAACGGCGGTTTCCGTCTGCTCTGTCACCGACTTCTCGGCCAGAGTGCTAGGAGCCGGCGAGAGAACCTCACCCCAGAATCCCGGCGCAGGTTCCGCGAACTCCAACTCCACGTAAGTGCTTTTGGTGCCAAAACTTCGCTGACGCAGTACCCGCGTCACCATCTCTCGCTGCGACTCTTTGTGCTTCAGAAAGAGCATTTGTCCCACAGCAATTGCGGCGGAAAGCCGCACTACCGCTCCATCTGCAAACACCAGGGTGGTGTGTGTGTCTTCGCTGAAAAGTTCACGGGTTCCGCCGCTACCGGCGACCTGGGCGCCGCTAACTTCGACGGCCACTTCCAGAGCCTCTGGTTGGCTGCCTAAAGTCCGGTCCGGCCGCAAGAACCACTTTTCCGATGCTATCGCACTCATAACTTGGACCGACTCCTGGTGTGCAGGGTCCTGGAAGGCCCGCACGCTGTATTAAAACGGTTTAATAAAGAATTCCTATGATGGGAACTGCGCAACAATCGAATTTGCCAATCCAATCTCGGCCAATGTTCCCCCGGCAGCGCTAAAAGACCCGTCTCAGGGCAGCGCGGGTGCAGGGTACACACACTGGCGATGTTCGCTGATGAGTTGTTGGCGGGCAATAGTCCGAGAGTACTGGTGGGAAGCGGCTCGGTCGCGCACCGTCTTGGCGGTGTCGACTTTGGGAAATGCCTTCGAATGCCCGCGGAATTATCTGCTTGCTTGGTGAAGGGCTGAGGCGGTAACGCCAGAACCCTTTCCGACTAGACTGGCCGCGACTGTTCGCAACACGCCGATCGCTCGTTCGATCCCACCGCGGTCGACGTCGCAGTGGGTAACGAAGCGCACGGAATATAAGGCGGTGTCTTGCGCCAGTACCCCCTGCGCAGCAAGCATGTCGCAGAATTCAACGGCGGTCTTGCCCGTCTGCGAGCAATCGAAAATTAGAATATTCGTGCGGACCTTCGCTGCGTCGACGCGCAGTCCCGGCGTGTTAGCCACGGCTTCCGCCAACATCTTGGCGTTTTCGTGATCGAGGTGCAGGCGCTTCGGCGATTTTTCTAGGGCGATAAGGCCCGCCGCCGCAAGCACACCCGCCTGGCGCATGCCGCCGCCAAACATTTTACGGTACACGCGGGCTTTTTCGATAAACTGCCGGCAGCCGGCAATCATGGAACCCACTGGCGCGCCCAATCCCTTCGACAGGCAAAACATGACCGAATCGACCTTGCGCGTAAGCTGGGCAACAGTTTCACCCAATGCCACCGAGGCATTGAACACCCGCGCGCCGTCAAGATGAACCCTCAGTCCCACGGCGTGGGCAGCCTCGCAAACATCAGCAATCTGCGCGCTCGTGTACAGCATGCCTCCGGCCATGTTGTGGGAATTTTCCAGGCAGATCAGCGCACTTTGCGAGTCGTAATAAATCTTGGGGCGAATGACCGCCTCGATGAGTTTCCAATTCAGAATGCCGTCGTCTCCACGCGCGATGCGCGGCATGCATCCGGCGATGGCGGACATGGACGCCAGTTCGTACAGATTTACGTGACTTTTTTCGTCGCAAATCACTTCGTCGCCGTGGTGCGTCCAGATTTTTATCGCGATTAAGTTGCCCATGCAGCCGGTGGGGACAAACAACGCGGCTTCTTTCTCGAAGATTTCCGCGGCGCGTTTCTCAAGTTGATTGACGGTGGGATCTTCGCCGTAGACGTCGTCGCCGACTTCCGCTTTGGCCATGGCTTCGCGCATTTCCGGAGTGGGACGGGTGAGGGTATCGCTGCGGAGGTCGACGGCGTTGCGAAGGACCTCTGGCCCCAGCCCCTGCACGGTATTGGTTTCGATGCTCTTCGTGCTCATGTGCTGCCCTGCCTTGTTTCTGTGGAAAATTGCACGCGCGGATCAGCGCATTAGTTCGACAAAAACTTCGTTGGATACGCTCAATTTTAGCGGCGCGAGGCGCACCACGTCGCCCTGACGCTCAAGCAGGCCCTGTTTTGCTAGGGGATCGAATCGCGAGGCTAGCTGCACACCGTAGTCGCGTTCGATTTGCGCGACGTCTACGCCGTCGAGCTGGCGCAAGCCGAGAAACAGCTCCTCCTCCAGCGCGCGCTCGGCTGTTAAGACCTCGTGCTGCTCGACGGGCAAGCGCGCTTCAGCGATAGCCTTCACATAATCGGCCGCGTCGTGGACGTTGGCCCAGCGATTCGCCGCAACGAACGAATGGGCGCCCGCTCCGAAACCCAAATACGCATGGCGCCGCCAATATTTCAAATTATGGCGAGATTCGTATCCCGGCTTGGCCCAATTGGAGATTTCATAATGGTGGTAGCCCGCGGCGCGGAGGTGTTCCTGCGCGGTCTCGTAGAAGCTAGCCATGTCGTCATCGCATGGAATATCGCGCGCGCTGTAGCGGCTGCCGCCCTGCAACACTTCCAGGCCCAGGCGGCTCCCTTCGTCGATCTCCAATAAATAGACGGACACGTGCTCTGGCTGCAGGACTGCAAGCTCATCAAGCGACTGGTGCCAACTTGCCGCCGTCTGATGCGGCAGGCCAGCGATGAGGTCGAAGCTGATGTTGCGAATTCCCGCTTGGCGCAAAATGGGCACCGCGCGATAAATGTCCGAATGGCGATGCATGCGTCCCGCTGCTATGAGTTCCTTGTCGACGAACGACTGCAAACCGAAACTGACGCGGTTTACGCCCGCGGCAACCCAGGCTGCGGCTTTTTCTGTATCGATTGTTTGCGGGTCGGCTTCCAGTGTGATCTCCGGAGCGCCCCACGCAAATGTTTCACGCATCATTCGCAGCAAATCGGCAATGTGCGCCGGATCGAGCAGGCTGGGAGTACCGCCGCCGATATAGACACTGTCGACGGTCATCTCCGCCAGCGCGTCCGAAATTCCGAGATGCGCACGTTCATAAAGCGAGGCGTGCCGGCTGATCTCCTCGCAGACGGCCTGAATGTACGGAGCGAAACGCGAGGTGGCAACCACTCCAGTATGGAAATTGCAGTAGGTGCATTTGGTCTGGCAAAAAGGCACCTGTACGTAGATTCCGAGCGGTGGCATGGAAAGAAAACTTTAGCACATTCGACGGCAAGGCGTTGCCAGGCGGAAATCGCGTCAGGGCGCATCCGGAACGATTTTCACGTATAGCCTCCGGTCGCGGGGACCGTCGAATTCACAAAAGAAAATACCTTGCCAGCGGCCAAGCGCCAGTCGTCCGTTTTCAACGAATACCGTTTGCGTTGCTCCCACGAGAATGGCCTTCATGTGCGAGTCGGAGTTGCCTTCACTATGTTTGTATGGTCCGCGCAACGGCACCAGGCGGTCGAGGGCGGCTTCCACATCGCTGGCCACGTCCGGGTCGGCATGTTCGTTGATGGTGACGGCTGCGGTGGTATGCGGAACGTACAGATGGCAGATCCCGGTTTTTACTTCCGCCTTGGTTACAGCGGCCTGCACTTCCGGGGTGATGTCAACGAGCTGCGTGCGGCGCTCCGTTCTTACGTGTAACGTGTGCATTGGTTTAAGGCTACGGCCATTGGATTATGAAATGGTGGCCGAGTTTTTTGCCCGACGACAATTTCTGCAGCTCATCCACCGAACTGCTTCCCCAACGCGCGAGGAACGGCAGGAAACCCAGTGCCCGCGACTGCAATGCGTGGCGGGGATACAGCTGCTCTTCCAGGAATCGCTGGTGCGCGCCCAGCAGCGCGTTTTTTTGGTCCTGAGCGCGGCCGGTCTTGCGCCGCAATTTGTCGAGCTGGAACGCGATTTTCTTTTGCGCGGTCCTTACCGAACCTTGGAGCGTGCGGTCGAGTTTTTCAATCTGTTTGCCGAGTTGCGCTAGAGTGCGGGCGAGCTGCTTTTGTTCGCGATCGAATTTTGCGGCCAGCGTTTTGGGAACGGCGCCGCGTTCGAGCCGGCGGCGCAGGGCCTCCGGCCCCTTCCAGACATCCTCCACGGTGAGATGGTATTGGCGCAACAGCTTGGCCGCCTTCACATCCACGAGTGTGAAACCAGCGCGCGGGAGCACTACCGGCATGCGCCCAAGCACTTCACGATAAATAACTTCCGATTGCGCGAAATAAGAGATTTCCGCCGCGCCGGCGATGTAAGCAACGGTGGGGAGCAAGAAGTCCTGCACCACCGGTCGCAGCAAGGCGTTAGGGCTAAGGTTCTCCGGTTCGGAGCTCACCATGCGTGCAAATTCTTCGCGCGTCCATGTTTTCGCGCCTGCTTGGAAGCCCGCGGCATTTGCGGTGACCACTTCGCGACTACCGCCACCCAGGTAGAAAAGCAGCGTGCTCTTGGCGGTGACTTTCACCTGCGCGGCGTATCCCGCCTTCTCGAGTTCTTTGCCACGATGGAGAAGCGCCTCGTTCAGCGCATCGCGTTGCGCCGCGGCGCGTTCGTAGATGGGCGCGGAGATGTGGTGTAGTTCAGGGTCCAACGGATCAAGCAAAATCAGGCCGCGTTCAGCGAAGATCCGGGCAAACAT
>Ga0209040_10002876_pt1 | contig 13281 bp, 14 predicted proteins | sample BogFormECP12_OM3_FD_188240 | JGI IMG/M metagenome (GOLD analysis project Ga0209040, IMG submission 188240) | Bog forest soil microbial communities from Calvert Island, British Columbia, Canada - ECP12_OM3 (SPAdes) (version 2) | ecosystem: Environmental > Aquatic > Freshwater > Wetlands > Bog ... | reverse complement strand
ACTGAGAACTGAGAACTGAGAACTGAGAACTGAGAACTGCCATACCTACTCCGCGTTCAGGCTGTCAAACATTTTCCACAGTTTGTCGGGGGTGGCGCGGTAAATCGTGTATCCACTTCCTACATCCGAAGTCTCCCGAAATAACAGTTCTCCCCGACCGTCTCCGTCCGCATCAATTACATCGATCAATTCCAGCCGCGGCGTTACATCCAGGTGATATTTGTCCGTAACTCCGGAAAATAGTTTGCGAAGATTCCCATAGATATCAGTCCGCACCACGAGAATCACACTAAACGGCTCCGCCGCAGCCGTAACACCGGTCGAGCCCGGGATCCTAGCTTCCGCGCTCAAGATCAGCACCGGCTGGTTGGTCGTCCACACGTCGAAGCCGTGAAATTGAACGTTCTCAAACACTGGCTCCGCCTGCTTTACTGGCGCTCTGCGCCCGCCTGCACCCGCCTTGGGCGCAACCGGATGCGCCAGAATCTGGTTCTTGACCAGCGCAGTTACATAGGCCCGAACCTCGTTCCCCGCCAACGCTAACATCTGACCTCGTCGCTCTTCCTCTTCTCCCGTCTTCCAAAAGAATTTGTAGGATTGTGGCTCAGGTCCTCCGGCATCGGAAATTGCCGCTACCGTCCGCAGCGGAACTGAGCCAGGGGTCGCTGGCGTTGCCGTAGGTGTGGAATCAACTTTGCCGCCCTTCACCCTCCCAGCGTCATCTTCGTCCGCTGGCGTCGGCGCCGTCGGCTTGCCCCGGCGCAACGTCGGTCGATAGTAGCTGCCTTCCGCTTCACTAGCCGATGTTTGACCAGACGGTGTTTGATCCGATGGCGACTGACCGGATGACGATTTGCTACCCGACGTCGGGGCCGGGGAGCTCTGCGTTGGCGAAGTTTGGCTCGGCGGCGGCTGTCCGGGGGAAGCCTGTCCTGGACCCGTCTCCGCGACCGGCACAGGTTCCTTATTACCCGAATTCGTCGGCTTATCTGCGGTCGCCGGCGCTTGTTGCCCGGAAGCCGACCCCGTAGACGCGCTGCCAGCGGGCTTCGCTGCCGCCGGTTCTTTCAGGCCCGCCTTATCCCCTGATCCAGCCCCGCTCGGAGCAGTACCAGAACTCGCATCCGGCGCGCTGGCTGCCTTGGATGTCCTTTTCAGCCGAGGCGGTTCATCCCCGCTATCACTCAGCCCCACCGGGACGTCTTCCGCTTTGCGGGTCGTCTTCGGAGCCTCCGCTCCCTGGGGCAAGTAGGTTCCGCTGCCGATCCAGGGTTGCGGACTCGCCGGGCTCTTGCTGTGCAATGCCCCATTCACCGTGAATAGCCCCTGCGAATCTCCGGATTGCTCGGCCTCATACACCGTGCCCGATTCCAGCGCCATCGGTATCGGATCCGCCTTGTAAGCGCTCGCATCGTAGAACTTCCCGTCGACGAGGATCGCCACTGGAATTAATGTTGCCTTGCCATTGCCGTTGAACTGCACCAGTCCTACCGCCCGCGGACCTTTCACCTTTTTCGGCTTCTTGGTTTCGCCGGGCTTTTCCAGGGGCGTGTCATTCCGCCGCTTCAGCTGCGGTTGTTGCGCCGCGCTTGGCAGACCCCCCAATGCGCAAAGTCCCGCCACGACGATGACGAATGCACCCCATCTGCGGTATAAACAATTTCTGGAGACTCCCCGTCCCAGCCTTGGCTTCACTAACGCTGAGATCGCGGACGCCGCCTTCAACCCTGATTCCCTTGGAAATGAGATGCCCATGAATATCAATGATAAGGCCCCCGAGTTTACTTTGCAGGATGAGAACGGAAAGGAAGTCTCTCTCAAGGATTTACGCGGCAAAGCAGTGGTTTTGTATTTCTATCCTCGCGCCGATACCCCCGGATGCACCGTCGAAGCCTGCGCTTTCCGGGACACCTATAAGCAAATCCAGAAAACCGGTGCCGTTCTGCTCGGGGTCTCTCCAGACACTCCGAAAGCGCAGAAAAAATTCCAGGAGAAATTCAAGCTACCCTTTTCCCTGCTCGCCGACGCCGACAAGAAAGTCGCCAATGCTTATGGCGTCGTCCAGGAAAAAAATATGTACGGCAAGAAAGTGATGGGTATCGCCCGAACCACCTTCGTAATCGGCCCTGACGGTAAGATTCAGCACATCTTTCCCAAGGTAAAGCCCGAAGGTCATGCCGTCGAAGTATTAGCCTACTTGAACGAATCGGCCAAAGGCGCAGCGTGACCCGCGCTTTGATCGTGTTCTACATTCCGGATGTTAAGGGGACGATGCCGCGCACGCTCCACGTCCTAATTTCCCCATGACCTTGGAACGCGCCCTGTCACACCCGCCGATGCACCCCCTCGACCGATCATTCTTCGCCCGCGGTCCACGCCGCGTCGCTCGCGAACTGCTGGGGAAAGTCCTGGTGCGTAACCACGGAAAGCTCCACCTGGCGGGCCGCATCGTTGAGGTGGAGGCTTATCTCGGCGAAAACGATCCCGCCTCCCACTCCGCCGCCGGCAACACCGCCCGCACCTCCGTCCTGTTCGGGCCGCCCGGTTACGCCTACGTTTATTTCATCTATGGCAATCACTATTGCCTCAACGCGTCGTGTGAGCCCGAGGGCAAGGCCGGGGGCGTTCTTTTCCGGGCGCTCGAACCGCTCACGGGCATCGAAGCCATGGCCCGGGCTCGAGGCATCACCTTGCAAAGCTCCCGCGATCTTCTTCGACTCACCAGTGGCCCCGGACGCCTCGCCGAAGCCTTCGGCATCACCCGCGTCCGAGATAACGCATGCGATCTCACCTCACCCAGTTCCGGCCTGTGGATCGCGGAAGATGGCTTCCACGCAACACGCATCCAAATTACCCCCCGCATCGGCATCAGCAAGGCTGCCGACCGGCCGCTGCGCTACATCCTTTCGGGCAACCCCTTCGTTTCTGGAAGGCGCTCCCTTAAGCCACTACCGACTCCTGTCCGTACTTGACAACCGGGTGTAAACTCTCTTTCGGGTCAAATGTGCTGAAACCAGCGAGGGTCAAGGCTTTTGACTCGCTCGCCGCTGTACCGGAGCTCCTGCCGGTCAGCGCCAAAATGATTCCCTGTTCCGCCGGATCGAGATTGCGAATGAGTTCTCCTCCCCGCATCCTCCGAGCGGCATGAATCATCTGATTGGTAGGAGTTCGCTTGCGCCGTTCTCTCGCATTTCGCACTTTCATCGCAGCATCGATCTTCCTTGCTGCGGCTTTGCCCGGACGCTCGCAACAACTGAACACGGCTCTCATATCCCAAAAGACGAGTTCTGCTTCCAATATCGTCATCGGCTTCGTAGGCGGCTTCGTCGACCATAACAACCCTCACCATGGCCCGGTTCAGCTTGCCCAGCGCATACGGCAAACCGTTCCTCCGGGAACCTATGTCCGAGTTTTCGAGAACCGCCATAGAAAGCAGGCCTATAACGCCGTTGTTCATCTGCTCGACACGAATCGAGACGGTGTACTTTCTGCCGAAGAAAAAACTCGGGCCCGCATCATCCTCTTTGGCCACAGCTGGGGAGCAGCTGCGGCGGTTTTACTGGCCCGTGACTTGGGAGAGCGAGGTATCCCGGTTTTATTGACCGTGCAAGTAGACAGTGTCGCTAAATGGTGGCAGAACGACTCTGTCATTTCCGACAACGTTGCCCAAGCCGTAAATTTTTATCAGACCGCGGGCATTCTCCACGGCCGTCGCCAGATCACTGCCGCCAATCCCGCAAGCACTCAAATCCTCGGGAACTACCGCATCGATTACAAAAAGACTCCTGTCGAATGCCCCGAAGCCGCCTGGTGGGAGCGAGTCTTCACTCCCGGCCACATGCAAAGCGAGTGCGATCCCAGCCTTTGGTCGCAAATCGGAAGCATGGTAACTGAACGCCTCGCTCCTCAGCCCACGTCCGTCGCCGTTTCTCCCCCAGACCACGCCCAATCGAGCCGCTAGTCTCAGAGCAGAATGTTATCGATCAGTCGCGTCGCGCCTACAAATGCCGCAACGGCCACCAAAGCGCCCTTGCCGACATTTCCAACCGGGTCGAGGCTTTCAGGATCGGCAATTTCAAAATAATCAAGCCTCACTGAATTTTCCGTGCCAAGTTCTTCCCGACCCGCAGCCAGCAGTTTTTCCGCAGAGTGTTGGCCGCCTTCCCACATTTTTTTCACTCGCATCAGCGACCGATGCAAAACCAGCGCCTCTTTTCTCTGCTGCGAATCGAGATAGGCATTCCGTGAACTCATGGCCAATCCGTCCGGCTCACGCACAATCGGGCATGCCACAATCTCCACCGGAAAGTTCAGGTCGCGCACCATCCGCCGGATGATCGCCACTTGCGCCGCATCCTTCTGTCCAAAGAACGCCGCATCCGGCTCGATCACGTGAAACAGCTTCGCCACCACAGTAGTTACGCCGCGAAAATGCCCCGGTCTCGACCGTCCATCCAACTTCTCACTCAGCCCCTCCACCGTCACCCAGGTTACAGCCCCGGCCGGATACATCTCCTCTACAGACGGAGCAAAGAGCAATTCCACGCCCTCCTTTTCCAGCAACTGCCGGTCGCGATCGAACGTTCGCGGATACTTGGCCAGATCTTCTGTGGGCCCAAACTGCGTCGGATTCACAAAAATCGACGCCACCACCACATCACACTCAGCCCTGCCTGCCCTCACCAGAGATAAGTGCCCTTCATGCAGCGCGCCCATGGTGGCAACAAATCCCAATCGCTTGCCGCCGCTTCGCACACCGCGGCACGCCGCACGCATGTCTTCGATGGTGTTGCAGATTCTCATTTTTCTTGGGATGTTTCTTTAGGAGGAAGGATCCAATTGATAGTCACGTGCGCGCTCTGCAACTCGCCGGCCACCAGGCCGCGGTTTCGCCGCAGCGCGATCTTATCCTGCTCAGAGCTGGTCGGCTTCGCATCCACAAGAACCGCAACCGCGCGTCCGTACGGCCACGCCGATGCCGGCAACTCCGCCAGAGCCTTCAACACTTCTTCCGGCTTCAAAATCTGTTCTTCGTTCGCCGCAACTCCCGTCAGCAATCCCACGGTCGCTGGACGGATTACAAGATACGGATTGCTCCAATGTTTCGTCTCCTGCAGCGCCGGAAACTTCGTCGGATCGGCTGGAGCAACGGCCTGCAACACGGTCTCGGCGTCCGGCACCGGCGGCGCTTTCGGCCCCGAGCAGGACGCCAGCGAAAAACTCGCCATCATCACCAGTAAGAGGGTCGCCAACCCTCTGCGCAGAGAATTCATGACCACAGCCCCAGAATCCAACCAACCTCCGCCCCTCCCATAGGCTAGCACCATCGCGAGGAACTTTGCTAAGAGGTTGTCCTGCACGATCCGTGTCGATCCGCGAAAAAACGTGGCCCCGCTTACCGCGCCATCGCACGCTTCCTCGCCAGCACCGTATCCAGCCCCTCCTTCGTCTCTTTGGGCAGATGATACGACTCCTGATCCGATGGATACTGCAGCGACTTCACATCCGCGCGGAAGGCCTGCGCCGCATTCGTGATCAGCGCCGCCGCGTCGCCGTATCGCCGCACAAACTTTGCCGGCGGCCCAAACGTCAGATTCATGATGTCGTGAAACACTAGCACCTGCCCATCGCATTCCGGCCCGGCCCCAATCCCAATCGTTGGCGCAGCAACCTCCGCCGTGATCATCGCCGCCACCTCACGCGGAATGCCCTCCAAAAATAGGCATGCCACTCCCGCGCGATCCAGCGCCACGGCATCTCGCATCAATTGCTCGATGCCACCAAGATTTTTCCCTTGCACCTTGTAGCCGCCCATCACATTCACCGACTGTGGCGTCAGCCCGATGTGCCCCGCCACCGGAATCTCAGCGTCAATGATGCGGCGAATCAGGTCGGCACGCTTTTCGCCGCCTTCAATCTTCACCACTTCCGCTCCGCCTTCTTTCACAAAGCGCGTGGCATTATCGAGCGCAACCTTGGCGTCGATCTGATATGACCCGTAAGGCATATCTGCCAGCAGCAGCGCGTTCTTCGTGCCGCGCCGGACGGCCTTCACGTGGTGCAGCATCTCATCGACCGTGACGGAGAGCGTGTTCTCATAGCCCAGCATCGTTTGGGCTAGCGAATCGCCCACCAGGATCATCTCGATTCCGGCTTCATCGACCAGGCGCGCGGTCGCGTAGTCGTAAGCAGTTAAGCAGCTGATTGGTTGATGTTGGAGTTTCTGTTCCCGCAGAGAAGCGGTTGTAATTTTATGGCGAGGCTCGCCAATCGGAGTAAGACTCACTGTGTCCTCCAGTGCCCCTCCGGCTCGGCCGGATAGAGCCTGTATGCATCTTCTTGGATGCTTCAGCCGTTATTGTAGCGTCAAACGCGTCGTTCGTCGACAATCCTAGGTGCTGGCGCCAGAAGGGTTTAGGGGGAATGTCTAGCAGTAGAGTTCGTCGCCGCGACAACTCCCTACGCTCCTACGGCTTCCCCGCCCAACGGCAAAAAGTATTGCGTCCCCTTGATCGGCTCTGTCACCTTCCGCAGCAGCTCCTGCAAGTCCTCATTGCGGTCGACAAAATCAATATCTGAGGTATTCACGATCAACAGATCCGACGACGTGTAATGAAAAAAGAAGTGCTCGTACGCCTTCACCACTTCTTCCAGATATTCATCGCTCACCGCCCGCTCGCCCGGCGCATTTTTTTTCTTCAGCCGCTTTTTCAACACCTCGGGCGTAGCTTGCAAATAGATCACCAGGTCCGGCGTCGGCAACTTCTCGCGAAAGTGGTTGTAGTAACGGTTGTAGGTATCCAGTTCTTGGTCGGTAAGATTGAGGCAGGCAAACAACTTATCTTTTTCGATGATGTAGTCGGCAACCACCGTCTTCTGGGAGTTGGCACCCAAATCAAGCGCCTGCAGCTGCTCAAAACGCCGCACCAGAAATGCGAACTGCGCCTGAAAGGCCGCCCCACGCTCCCCCTCGTAAAATGCGCCAAGAAAAGGATTCGACTCCGGCTCCATCACCCGCTGCGCATTCAGCCGCTCCGCCAGAATGCGGGCCAGCGTGCTCTTGCCCACTCGGATCGGACCTTCCACTGCAATGTAACGGGGGAGCTCGAAAAGATTCGCCATGGCCTCGCAATATTTCGGAATTGGCAGGATAGCTCGTCTATCGCCAAGTCGCAATTGCGGGAAGAGTTAACAGCTAGAAGAAGGCAGAAGACAGAATTCAAAATGAAGAAATAAAACTTAAAGCGTGGGCAAATCAAGTTTTTACTTCCGCATTCCAAATTTTACCTTCTCACTTGCATTTACAATCCCGACATGCTTGCCCTCGCCTTAACTGGCGCTGTTTCTGCCGCGGCCGCCGTCGCTGCCGGCTACCAGTCCATGGCGCCAACAGGTCAATGGTATGGTAAGACTTTCACCGGACTCGCTCGCCCGTCGCGCCAGATCGCGCTAACTTACGACGACGGCCCCAACGACCTGCACACTCTTCGATTGCTCGAAGTCCTCGCTAGGCACAACGTCCACGCAACTTTTTTTCTGATCGGTCACTACGTCCAGCAACGTCCGGAAATCGTCCGCGAAATTGTTCAAGCCGGCCACGTCGTCGGCAACCATACCTTCACGCATCCGCTCTTGATCTTCCAGAGCGAAACCGAAATCAGACAGCAACTCTCCGAATGCCGCGCGGCACTGCAAGATGCTATCGGCGAGCCCTCCAATCTCTTCCGCCCTCCCTTTGGTGGGCGCCGCCCCGCCGTTCTCCGCGCGGCGCGTCGCCTCGGATTAGAACCCATCATGTGGAGCGTAACCGGCTACGACTGGAATGCCCCGCCTGCCTCAGTAATCCAGCGCAAAGTCGCAAGCCAGATTCGCGGCGGCGACGTAATCCTCCTTCACGATGGTGGCCACAAGCAAATGGGCGCAGACCGCTCCCAGACCGTGATCGCTACCGATCATTTGATCACTCGCTATCAGTCCGATGGATTTGAATTCGTAACCATACCGCAGATGATGAGAACGCCGGCTGTCGGTGCTCCGAAATCGGCCGTCACTTAGAGCGCTTTTGGTTCGTGGAATTTCTCCGTGCCTCTGTGCCTCCGTGGTGAAATTGCTCCTACCCCTTTACCGCCGCAAACGCCCCCTTCGCCGCCGCAATCGTCTGCTGCACATCTTCCGGCGTGTGCGTCGCGCCCAAAAACGCAGCTTCGTACTGCGAAGGCGGCAAATACACTCCGCTATCCAGCATGGCGCGGAAGAACTTCCCAAACGCTTCCGTATTTGACTTCGATGCCGAATCCCAATCCATGACTGGCCCCTGCGTAAAGAACCATGTAAACATCGACCCAACCCGGTTGTAGCACAGCGGCACGCACGCATCTTTGGCAGCTGCAGCCACGCCCTCCACCAGTTCTCCACTCAGTTTATCGATCCGCGAATAAATCTCCTGCTTGTGATCGCGCAAATGCTTCAGCATCGCGCATCCCGCCGCCATCGCCAGCGGATTTCCTGAGAGCGTCCCTGCCTGGTACATCGGCCCCAGCGGCGCCACCAGGTTCATAATCTCGTTTGGTCCGCCATATGCGCCCACCGGCAGTCCTCCGCCAATAATCTTGCCCATCGTCGTCAAGTCAGGACGAATGCTGTACAGTTCCTGTGCTCCTCCGAAGGCCACGCGGAATCCCGTCATCACTTCATCAAAAATCAAAACCGATTTTTCCCGTTCCGTGATCAACCGCAGCGCCACCAGATAATCGTCCGCCGCCGGAACGCATCCCATATTTCCCACCACCGGTTCCACGATCACGCAAGCAATCTGATGCTTGAATTTCTGGAACGCGTACTCCACCGCTTTGGTGTCATTGAACGGCAACGCCAGAGTGAACTGCGTGAACTCCTCCGGAACCCCCGCCGATCCTGGGATTCCCAGCGTAGCCACTCCCGACCCCGCCTTCACCAGCAGCGAATCGGAGTGCCCGTGGTAGCACCCTTCGAATTTCACAATGTATTTGCGTTTGGTATAAGCCCGCGCCAAACGAATAGCTGACATGGTCGCTTCGGTTCCCGAACTCACGAAGCGCACCTTCTGCAGATGCGGAAACGCCGAAATCACCAACTCCGCCAGATCCGCCTCCGCTGGCGTCGACGCCCCGAAGCTCGTGCCATTACACGCCGCGCCCACGATCGCATCCAGCACGTCCGGCGCAGCATGACCAAGAATCAACGGTCCCCAAGATCCCACGTAGTCGATGAACTCGTTTTCATCGGCATCCCAAATGTGCGAACCCTTTCCGCGCACAATAAACGGTGGTTCGCCCCCCACGGAGCCAAAGGCCCGCACCGGCGAGTTCACTCCGCCCGGAATCATGCTTTCAGCACGCTGCTGTAAACGCCGCGACTGCTCGGCTTTTCGAGACGTTGTGGATGGCATCAAGGCTCCCACATCAGAAGAATGTCGACACTCGGAACTGCGCGCAACCGATTACTATACCAGCGCCCTACGGAGCGAATTAACCAGATATTCATCCGGCAGCCATCATTTTGCAACATGGCTCCGGTAACGTAAGGTCATCAAGTTGCCCTTCTAACCGGGAGGGTTCAAGGACGGCTTCGGGGGCTCCGGGCTGTCCTTCTTTTCATTTTCTTGGACAGCGTGCCGATCACTTCAGGTAAGCACGCACCAGCCCGATCAGGTCTTCTCCCAATTCTTCCGGCGACTCCATTTCATGCTCGGGATTCATCATGTGCAGCCGTATGTGATCTTCCAGAATCTCCGCCATCAGCCCGTTCACGCCTCCGCGAATCGCCGCCAGCAACATCAGAATGTCGGCGCATTCGTCGCCTGCCGTAAGCGCCCGCTCCACCGCCGCGAATTGGCCGCGAATCCGCTTGATCCGAAATAAGAGCTTCTGCTTTTCCTTTGAAATCACCGGGATCTTATCTTGCATTTTTCATTTTCCTCGAAGTTTTTAATTGCATGTACCCTAGGGGGGTATGATATAAGAAAATTGATGGGAAAATTCACCAAATCTTCTCGAAAGGAGGGTAACACCAATGGCGTGCATCACTCTCTTCGCATCACCAGTGGCGATGGCGACGACGCAGCTCGCGCGCATAATTCGTTACGAAGTGTCCGCTCCGTGGCAATCGGAACCAGCCACCGAACGGCAACCTCTGCGCATGAACTGGGTCGTGGTCACCGACAAGAATGGCACCCGGCGGCTCCGGATGCAGTGGACGCCTTCGGGAAGCCGCTGAGGCGTTGTCGCTCAGTCTTTAACATTCCTTTAACCGGCTCTGCGTAGGCTCAGTGGATTGGCCGAACCGTCCTTGGTATTTTAGATGGTTCGCCATCTCTGCAGCCGCGCGGAGCTATTAACTGTGATTAACTATCCATGGCATAGTCGCGTTAACTAACCGATGAGGACGCAGCATCTGGGGGTCTCATCGCGAATCGACCTAGGTGAGTACAGTCGGGTGACATCAGGCATCGATCTGATTTCTCTATCCCGGCTGACATGTAATTATGAAAGTGAACTTCATTTTCAATATTGCCAGGCCCGCAGCACGCCGCTCATCGACTTCCGCCGCAAGCGCGGAGCTTTCCGCCTTCGCGATTCTGCTTGCCCTTAAGGCCTGTCTGATCCTCTTATTACCGCTGATTTTCTTAATAGTGATCGTCTTCGCCAGCACTCCCTCAGCGCTCGCTCAACAAATCAACAGCCCTTCCACCCCTGCACCCGATGCCGCTCCGCCGTCCGATCCATCCAACGTTAGCGATCCGCCGCCGGACGAATCCACCGAAGCCATGTTCCCCCACTTCAAAAGCTCTCGCTTCTGGCTTTCCGGTCAGGCTAACTTTATTTTTCAGACCCATCCACCGTTCCACGCCGACTACAGCGGCAAGAATAGTCTCAGTCCCAATTACGAAAAGGCCACCTCGCGCGTGCTCACCCTCTACGCCGGAGTGCGCCTCAACAATTCCACCGAGATTCTGGTCGACATTGAAGAGGCCGGCGGACAGGCTCTCAGCCTCGGTCTCGGGCTCGCCGGTAACACTGATCTCGACATCGTGCGCAATCCTCTATTGAGCAAAGCCCCCTACCTGGGCCGCGGCATGATTCACAAGGTCTTCGCCCTGAGCAAAGACAAAGTTGAGAACCAGCGCAGCTACCTCTCGCTGTTCGACGAACTGCCGCGCCGCCGCCTGGAGCTTCGCTTCGGCAAATTCAGCATGCCCGATTTCTTCGACGTGAACTCCGTCGGCTCCGACACCCACTTCCAGTTCATCAACTGGACCACCGACAATAACGGCGCCTACGACTATGCCGCTGACACACGCGGCTACACCGTCGGCCTCACCGCTGACTACGAAGATCGCAACTGGGGTTTCCGTTTCGCCGAAACGCTAATGCCCAAAGTAGCGAATGGAATTGATCTGGTCTATCGGCCCTGGCAGGTCCACGCCGAGAATTTCGAATATGAATTACGGCGCGGCATGATTCCAAAAAAGGCAGGAGTGGTTCGTCTCCTCGCCTACACCAACTACGCCAACATGGGTATCTATCGCGACGCCATCGCCAACTTCGAAGATGGCCTGACCTCCATTCCGGAAGTCACCAATCATCCCTGGCACATCACTCGCAAGTACGGCTTCGGGATCAATCTCGAGCAGAACCTCACGCACTATCTAACCGCGTTCGCCCGCTTCGGCTGGGACAATGGTAAAACCGAGTCTTTCGCCTACACCGAAGTCGACCAGACTTTCGCCGAAGGAGTGGACGCGAACGGCTCTTGGTGGCATCGCAAACAAGATCGCGCCGGTATCGCCTTCATCTCGAACGCGATCAAGAAAGACCATCAGACCTACCTCGCCGATGGCGGTCTGGGTTTCCTGCTGGGCGACGGTGCCCTCAACTACGGTCGCGAAAATATTCTGGAAACCTACTACACCGCCCACGTCTGGCGTGGCATCTACGTCGCCCCCGGTCTCCAACACATCAATGACCCAGGCTACAACCGCGACCGCGGCCCCGTCCTCGTCCCTTCTTTCCGTCTCCACGTCGAGTTCTAACGCTCAGCTCAAACCCTCCGGAGCCCCTCGCGTCGAGATCGGGAAGGACGCGACTTCAGTCGTGCCGCAAGCTTCTCCGATCGGACTGCGCCTTTTGACCTGAGGTAAGAGTTCCCTCTACTTCTCCACCTTCACCCCCTTCCAAAACGCCACATATCCCTTGATCTGCTTGGCTGCTGCCTTCGGCTCCGGGTAGTACCAAGCCGCCCCCTCATTCCGCTTCCCATTCACTTCCACATCGTAATAGCTCGCTGTACCCTTCCACGGACAAATGCTGTGTGCATCACTCGGTTTGAAATATTCCTTGCGAATCGCATCTGGTGGAAAATACTGATTCCCCTCCACCTCGACCGTCGCTCTGCTCTCCGCCAGTACCGCGCCTTCCCACGTTGCTTTTGCCATAATGCCCATTTAGATTCCTAACAGCCGCAACCGCTTCACAACCTTGAGGAACAAATGCTAGAGGTAACAACAAGAACTCTTTTCAACGGACATTCCATGGTTGCCCCGCTGAAACGTGTCATGGTCTGCTCCCCGCGCACCGCCGGATGGAACCAGCCTGATCGAGCAACTCACTGGCGGGCCTTAGGCTTTCATCATGCCCCCGATTTCGACAAAGCTCAGTCGGAGCACGACACTCTCTGCCGCGAATTGAAATCAGCGGGAGCCGAACTTCTCGAGATGCCTCCTGCTCCCGATCTCTCCCTCGATGCCATCTACACCCACGACGCATCGCTTCCCACCGACCACGGTTTGATCGTATTGCGTCCCGGCAAGCAAAACCGCGTCGCCGAAAGCCCGCACCATGCCTCGTTTTGCGCCTCTTTGGAAATCCCCACGCTTGCGGCCATCACCGCTCCCGGCACCACCGAGGCCGGAGACATCCTCTGGCTCAACTCCAAAACCCTCCTCATCGGCCGTGGCTACCGAAGTAACGCGGCCGGCATTCAGCAAATGCGTGCCCTGCTCGCCCCTCACGGCGTAGAAGTTCTATCAGCCCCCCTCCCCTACGGCCCCGGCCCGTCCGCCTGTCTTCATCTCATGTCATTGATCAGCTTGATCGACGACCACACCGCATTAGTCGATCTCCCTTGGCTCGCCGTTGAAACTGTCGAACTGTTCAAGTCTCGCGGATTCAAATTCATCGAGATCGATCCCTCCGAGCGCGACTCCCTCGCCGGCAACGTTCTCGCTCTCGGAAATAATCGCCT
>Ga0209040_10002874_pt1 | contig 13288 bp, 13 predicted proteins | sample BogFormECP12_OM3_FD_188240 | JGI IMG/M metagenome (GOLD analysis project Ga0209040, IMG submission 188240) | Bog forest soil microbial communities from Calvert Island, British Columbia, Canada - ECP12_OM3 (SPAdes) (version 2) | ecosystem: Environmental > Aquatic > Freshwater > Wetlands > Bog ... | reverse complement strand
GGCCGCGGCCAGATGTTGACGTAGCGCTGCTGGTTGAAGCGGCCGTTGAAGGCGAAGGTGTCCTGCTCGGTCCATGCCCGCAGTACCAGGTCGTGCGCCTCGTAATAACGCTCGCGCAGCATGCTCGGGTTCTGTCCATAGGCAAAGCAGGTGTCCATCGGTGTGCCGACCGGGAAACCGGCGATCAGCCGTCCACCCGAGATCACGTCGATCATCGCGAATTCTTCGGCGACCCGGGTCGGCGGGTTGTAGAGCGCCAAGGAATTGCCCATCACGCAGAGTGCCGTGTCACTGGTACGGCGGGCTAGCGCCGAGGCGATCAGATTGGGCGACGGCATCAGCCCGTAGCCGTTCGAGTGGTGCTCGTTGACGCAAACCGCGTCGAACCCGCACTCGGCGGCGAATTCGAGCTCGTCCATGAAGTCGTTGTACATGTGATGGGCGCGCCGTGGGTCGAACAGAGAGGAATGGATGTCGACCCATACCGAGGGATGCTTCTCGCGAAAATCATCCGGCAATTCGGTATATGGCATCAGATGAAACCACATCAGCTTCATGGTTCTGGCTCCTCAATTCTCCGATCGAGCATACTCCATAGAACCAAGGTCAACAGCTTCTATAATGCCCAGCGTTGACAGACGTTGGCTCGAACGCGAGGCGCGCATGACGGCTCCCTCCTTTGCTTCCATCCACGAGGCGGCGCGCACCCGCCTTGGTGCGGCGGCGCTCGAGGCACGGCTGACGCGGCCGCGCTCGCCGGCCGAGCTCAAGGCGCAGACCAACGACCGCTATCTGTCGCAGATGGAGCTCAGGATCTTTCGCGCCGGTCTCAAGCACAGCCTCGTCGACGCGAAATGGCCGGCCTTCGAGGAAGTGTTCGACCAGTTCGAGCCGCGCCGTGTCCGGGCGATGTCCGACGAGGCGCTCGAAGCCCTGCTCGGCGACAGGCGGCTGATCCGCCATTGGGGAAAACTCAAATCGGTCCGCGACAACGCCGCCGCCATGATCGGGGTGGCCGAGGAGCATGGCAGCTTCGGCGCTTGGCTCGCCGACTGGCCGGGGACGAACATCGTCGAGCTATGGGAGACGCTGGCGAAGCGCTTCAGCCAGATGGGCGGCAATTCCGGCCCGAGCTTTCTGCGCATGGTCGGCAAGGACACCTTCGTCCTGACCCACTCGGTCTCTGCGGCATTGAAGCACTGGGGCGCCGCCGAGACGCCGCCGAAGAACCGCAAGGACCGTGCGGCGGTTCAGTCGCACTTCAACGCCTGGGCCGCCGAAACCGGCCGGCCGCTCTGTCAGCTCAGCCTGATCCTTGCGGCGTCGGTCGAGGATTAACGGATCAATAGTTCGAGATCTCAACGAGGTTCCGGTCCGGGTCGCGGATATAGACCGACTGGATCGTGCCGACGGCACCCGCCCGCGGTCCGGGCCCGGCTATGATCGGCACACCGCATTCTTCGAGATGCGCGGTCACCTCGGCGAGCGGGACCTTGGTAATGAAACAAAGATCACCCGAGCCCGGCGTCGGCCGGTCGGCGACGAGACCGGGGATATTGTCGGCGGGGTGCAAGTTGATCTTATGCTGTCCGAAACACAGTGCCGTGCGCCCTTCGCCAAAGGTGACGACCTCCATCCCCAATACCCGCGTATAGAAGTCGCAGGTGCACGCGATATCGGCGACGGTCAGGACGAGATGATCGAGGCGTTCGATTTGCATGGGTCGGCCTCCCGGCTGTAAGGAGGGGTCGAGAGTGCCATGTTCGCGACCGCGCTGCCAGGCTGCGGCCCAGAAGGAGGATCGCGGCATGCCGAGCCCGCAGACGATCGCCGTGTTCATGATCTCGGCGCTGGCGCTCAACCTGACGCCGGGACCGGCTATCCTCTTCATTTTGTCGCGCTCCTTCGGCCAGGGGCGGGCTGCGGCTGTCGTTTCGGTATTCGGGCTGGCCACGGCGTCGGTGATCCAGGCGGTGGCGGCGGCGTTCGGATTGTCGGCGCTGTTCGTCTATTCGCCGCTTGCCTTTGCGATCGTCAAATTTTGCGGCGCCGCCTACCTCGTCTATCTCGGCATTACCGGCTTTCTGTCGGGCGGTCTCGCCGGCATCGCCGATCGGGCCAAAACCGGCCGCCGCCGCTCGCTGGGGACCGCCTATTGGCAGGGCCTGCTGACCGACCTGCTCAACCCGAAGCTCCTGCTGTTCTTCTTCTCGTTCCTGCCACAATTCGTCGACCCGGCCCGCGGCGAACCAAGTCTGCAGATGCTGGTCCTCGGGCTGTTGTTCCAGGTCACCGGCGTGCCGACCAATCTGGCGGTGGCGCTCGCCGGCGGGTCACTCGCCGGGCTGATCGCCCGCCATCCGTTATGGGCAGCTGTTCAGCGCTGGTGTTCGAGAGCGGTTTTGGTCGGGCTCGGTGTCCGGCTGGCGTTGAGCGACCGCCGCTGACAGGATAATCCGCCGATCGAAGGGAGGAACACGATGAACCGTCTCGATGGCAAGGTCGCCTTTATCTCCGGCGCAGCGCGCGGCATCGGTGCCGCGACCGCGCGGCTGATGGTCGAAGCCGGCGCCAAGGTGGCGATCGGCGACGTCTTGGACGAGCGGGGACGGGAGACCGCGCGGGCCATCGCCGGCACCGGCGATGTGGCCGTCTACCAGCATCTCGACGTGACAAGCGAGGAGGACTGGACGGCGGCGATAGCGGCGACGGTGGTTCGTTTTGGCGGGCTCGATATTCTGGTCAACAATGCGGGGCTCTTTCTCGGCAAAGGCATCGAGGAGGCGAGTCTCGAGGAATGGCATCGGCTCTGCGCCGTCAACCTAACCGGGGTGTTTCTCGGCACCAAGCATGCGTTGCCGGCATTGCGCGAGCGCGCCCGGCAGAGCCCGCACGGCAGCGCCATCGTCAATCTCGCCTCGGTTGCCGGGCTCGTCGGCTCGCAGCTCGACCCGCTCTATTCGATGACCAAGGGCGGTGTCACCTTGTTCACCAAATCGGCTGCGCTCGAATTCGCCCGCAAAGGCTATCGGGTGCGGGTCAACTCGATCCACCCGGGTCTGATCCAGACCGATATGGGTGAGCAGACCTTTGTCAGCCGGGCGCGCAACCTCGGCAGCAACGATGTCGATGCGGTGCGTCAACAGGCAATGTCGAGGCACCCGATCGGCCGGCTCGGCGTTCCCGACGACATCGCCAAGGGCATCGTCTTTCTCGCCTCCGACGATTCGGGCTTTATGACCGGCGCTGGGCTCGTGGTCGACGGCGGGTCGACGGCACAGTGAGCGCAGCTGCGGCGCTCAGAGCGGCTCGGCGTCGCTCACCGCGACCCCTAGAACCCGGCCGTCCGCCGCCTGGAGGAGCCCCGCGACCCGGTCGCAATTCCAGGGAATCGGCGCTGCGATCGTGGCCGCGGTGCCGCTGTACCGCGCGATCTCTTCGACGCCGCGTACAACATCGACATGCGCCAGGGTTCGCCCGCGATTTTCGCCGCGCTCCACCGCGCTGACGTGGTGGCGTTCGAAGCCGATCAAGAGGACAGAGGCCGACACCGCACCATCGCCCGGACCCAGCTTGATCTGCGCTTGGCCGTGATCGAGAGCGAGCGAGACCGATACTTCCCGGCGGTCACGTCGCGCGAGGTCGAGCGCATGCTCGACATCGGCACGGTCCGACCCGACTGCCTGCCACTTGCCGTCGACGACGATCTGCGGCGTGTAGACCGTGGCAAGATGGAGAAGCGTCGAGTAACGGTCTTGGCGTTCGGTCGCCTCGGGGCTGGAGAAAGGATCCTTCCAGCCGAGTCGGTCCCAGTAATCAACATGATACGACAATGCCAGCACATCGGGACGGCTCGCGAGTTCCGCGAGCAGCAGATCGGCCGGCGGGCACGACGAACAGCCCTCGGAGGTGAAAAGCTCGACCACAATCGGGCGTTCGCCCGCCTGAATCGGTGTGACGCCAAAGGCCAAACAGAGCGAACGGAGGAGCGCGGAGAATCTGATCATACGTGAAACTACACCAGCGAGCCGGCCATAGGGTTCAACAGAGCGTGAAGAAGGCTCGCTGCCATATGCGCAAAACGTGCGGCTGCAGAAAAGGCGAACCTGTCGATGACACAGTCCCGCGAGCTGTTGCGGACGGCCTGGCGAGCCGTAGGGCGCGAAATGCAACGGCCCGCTCCGGTGGCAAACAGCGGTCTCGCGCAAACCGTCGCCCGAAACCCGTCCCCGACCGGCGCCAGGCCGCGCTGCTGCTGCCGGTGTCGGCCGCCGAACGAAGAAGGAGATCGCGACTGCCGAGCCGGTGGCCGCTGCAGCGCCAAAGCGACGAAAGAGGCAGGGGAGCGCCATTTCCCCTTCCCTGCCGCGACGGGAAACTCAGGATTTTTTTTGGGCTCTCCCGCACCGAAAGTCTTTTGTAATCAAAACCTTGCACGCGATTCTCCGGCCGAATCCAAGGCGCGGCAGGGAAACGGCAGGGAAGCCCAAAAAACCGCCGGATCGCCGCTTGGCATCGGCCGATTACTGCTATCATCGTAATTATTAAATTGATGTTTTGGTGCGGAACTTCATTTTGGCAAGCGGACGGCAAGTGTCGTCCGCGCGGCGCGGGTGAAAAGGATGGCACAAGCCCCATGTCCGAGAACAAGCGCGATTACGAGGGACTGGAGGACCTTTCGGCCGAACCGGCGGCGCTCAATCGGTCGGCCAGATGTCCTCTCGTGGTTCGAGGTTAGGCGCGGCGTTCGGCCATTTCACCGGGATTACGGGTCTGGCTGAACGCCGCGAGGTAGTCCGAGTAGGGGATGTGGTTGCCGAAGTCGTTGCACATGGCCTGGGAGTTTAGCGGGATTTATGCAAGCTTGGATGTGCCGGCGTATCTGATGTTGTAGCTTGCCGACAGTAGGGGTGTGCCACGAAGAGTGTTCTTCATGATCCACTTCTGGAGCGGCTGCTGGCGAAGCTTCATGGGGAAAGCGACGCGCAGGCCCAGGCGATACGCGAACACTATGATGGGGCTGCGGATCTATCCTCGGAGGATCAGGCCGCTCGAACCAAGGCATTTCTGAGCGATAAACTCTATGCGCTTGACCGTGACAAGGCCGAGTTCTGCTATCAACTTTGCCGCGCCATCGACGCCCGCCGGATTGTCGAGATCGGCACCTCCTACGGGGTTTCGACGCTTTATTTGGCTGCGGCTGTGCGCGACAATGTTCGTGCTGCTGGTGGCGGCAGCGGCGTGGTAATCGGGACCGAGTACGAACCTGAAAAGGCACGCGCCGCACGAGAGCACTTCAAACAGACTGGTTTGAGCAACTTCGTTGATCTCCGCGAGGGCGATCTCCGCGACACGCTCCGTTCGATTGATGGCCCGGTCGACTTCATGCTGGTCGACATCTGGATTCCAATGTCACGGCCGGCGCTCGAACTGGTCGCCCCGCATCTGCGGCCGGGAGCCATCGTGATCTGCGACAACACCGAGCAGCATCGGGCCGCGTATGCCGACTACTTCGCCTTTATCAATGATCCAACACAACGCTTCCGGACGATGACGTTGCCCTTTGGAGGCGGTCTGGAAATGTCGGTGCGAGCGATCTGACGGATAATCAGGCACGAAACCCAATGGCCCTCTCGTCCTTGGGCTGGTCCAGATCGACGACATGTCTGAATGGTTTGTTGGGCGTTACTGCGCGGTGCGTTTAGAGGAAGCGTTCCAACCCATAGGGCTCGATAAGACGATCACGTCGGCCGCTCAGTATCTCGTCAGCGACAAAGCGACCCATAACTGGAGCAAGTGTGATCCCAGAGTGCATGATCGCAACATAAAGTCCGGCGATGTCGGCGGCGCGACCGACCACAGGGAACCCATCCTTCGGTATCGGACGAACACCGACAACATGAGCTTCGGGTACGTGGGAGGCATCGGAGACGATCATTTCTCTCAGCGTGTCGAATGCGGCAGCGGCAGCTACCGCACCATCCGCGTCCACATTCCCATCCCGGAAGTTCACGGCGGCGACGAGCTGCCCTTCCGGTGTCTGCCTTAGCTGCATCGCCGGCGACATGACGAGGCCATTAAGCAGTTTGGCATGAGGCTGGGTACGAACAAGCAGTGCGGGCGATGCCGTTATCGGCAAGGTAAGCCCGGCAGTGGCTACTAAGTCTGCTGTTCCGGCCCCGGCGGCTACCACGATCTCGTCGGCGAACAGGAGAACAGCGTTGGTCTCGACGCCAGCAACGCGACCAGCATGCAGGTTCAGGGCGCGCACCGGATTGTTCGCAATGACGGTTGCGCCGAGCACCCGCGCTGCGGCCAGGAGAGCCTGCGTAGCGGCGAGCGGTTCCACGGCGCCCTCAGTGGGCGCATACAGTGCAAGTTCGGGGGGATCGGCGAGGTACGGCTCGATCCGTTGCGCCTCGGCGCGTTCGACCGGGCGAATATCGTAGCCCCAAGCGGTGTGACCGATCTGGAAGCTTCGTAGCTGCTCCGGCGGTAGCTCCCACAGCAGGCTACCGACCCAGGCGACGCGAATATTGGGCACCTCCTGCTCAAGCCTGCGCCACTCATTCATCGCACGGACGCGCAGACGAAAATATGGCTCGGGATTGCCCCAACTGGCATTGATCCAGGCCCATGAATTTCGAGTCGCAACGCCACCCGCCTCGCTGGCATCTATCACGGTGGTGCGCGCACCGGCGCGCGCCACACGCCATGCAATCGAGGCTCCGATAATACCCGCGCCGACGATCAGAACATGTGGGCGATCGGTCATCTCGCCATTCTCTCTGCATCGGACGCCGGGTCAAAGTAGGAGTTGAAGCCGACCGATCGTCCGATTAAAGACTTCCGGAGCGATGGTCTATCCGCCTTCGGCGGCAGCAAGGACAATTACCTCCGGTCGGTCGCGTCAGTTCAGTGGATCGCTGGCGACGCGCCCGAACATTCGGAAATCGTGGAATTCATCCTTGAAGTGAGCCTTCTGCCGTAGGGTGCCCTCGTATCGGAAGCCCGCCTTTTCGAGCACACGGTCAGACGCCCCGTTGCCAGGCAGCGTCCAAGCCTCGATGCGATTGAGACCGAACGCCTGATGACCGACAGCGACGACTGCGCGGAGCGCTTCGGTCATCAGGCCGCGCCCCCGGAATTCGGGGTGCAACTCGTAACCGACCTCGCCGACTTTCCATTTCCGCTCGAAGTGGTTGAACCGGATGGCTCCGATCAATGCCCCCGACGCGCCATCCTCGATGATCCAGGCGCAGCCGCTTCGGCTGGCGTGGAGTTTTGACATCCATTGCATCGTCCGTTCCCCATAAGGCTTTTTCGGAGCATCGGGCCAATTGGAATAGCGGGTGACCTCCGGGATCGACAACAAGGCTCGGAAGACTTCGGCATCGTCCATGTGGGGCGCACGGAGCCGCAGCCGCTCGGTTGTCAGGGATGGGAACTCGCGGTCGGACTTTGCCATCGCAACCATGTATCAGGAGTTGGCTCCTCTGTCCGAGCGCCATGTCGAGACCGCGTTGAACTTTGCAGGTAATGGAAGTCGAACAGGACGCCGTAAAACACTTTTCTGAGAGTCTGTCCATACCGTACGCACGACCGACGGAATTATCTTAGATTAGAATGATTCGCAGCGATTCTGTAGATCACTCATAAAGGGCGCGGAAGACAAAGTTTCTAAGTCCGGCTTCATTCAGCGTTACGATCTCGGTCAACACACCTTCTCATTGCTGACGGTCTATTTCGACCGCCGCGACTATCGGCGTCAATACATCGATGTAGTGGGTTCGTTGAAGATCCAGAGGGATGCCGCCCGCAAGGCCGCTACAGATTTTGGCGTTTCGTTAGGTCGCGCCATTCTCGACGCATTCCGTTTTACCTCGCACCGACAGGGACGAGATCGAGAGCTTCCTGCGCCGCCCTGATCTGCTCCGCTCCTGGGGCGCTATAAGAGCGCAACAGCAGCGCAATCAGGGCAGTCCAGCCGGTTTGATGCGAGGCACCCAGGCCGCGGCCGGTGTCGCCGTGAAAATACTCGTAAAACAGCACATTGTCGCGGAAGCGGAGATCTTCCTGCTCGAGGCGCGAAGTGCCGAAGACCGGCCGGCGGCCCTCCTCGTTGCGCAGAAAGATCCGGCCCAGACGCCGGGAGAGTTCGTCAGCCACTTCGCCGAGATGCAACAGAGTTCCGGATCCCACCGGACATTCGACCTTGAAATCGTCGCCGTAATAGCTGTGGAACCGGTGCAAAGATTCGATGATCAGGAAGTTCATCGGCATCCAGATCGGGCCGCGCCAATTGGAATTGCCGCCGAACATGCCCGTGTCCGACTCTCCCGGGATGTAGCGGACCTCGAGCCGGTGGCCGGCACGTTCCAGCACGTAAGGATTTTCCCCATAAAATTTAGACAGCGACCGAACTCCAAAGTCGGATAGGAATGCAGTCTCGTCGAGCATCCGGCTGAGCAGGCGTTTCATGCGGTGGCCACGCAGCAGTGACAGCAGGTGCCGCTCACCGCTACTTACGTCATGCCACCGCGACACCAGCCTTGCGAGGTTCGGGCGGTGTTCGAGAAACCAATGCGCTCGGGCGCTGAACCTCCGCAGTTGAGTGAAAACCGGAGCATCGAGGACCTCGACGGCAAAGAGGGGGATCAGCCCGACTATCGAGCGCACCCGCCATGGAATTCGCTCCCCGTTGGGGAGGTGCGCGACATCGTAATAGAATTCGTCCTCCTCGTCCCACAAGCCGATCCCGTCGCCGCCGATATTGGTCATGGCTTCGGCAATATAGAGAAAATGCTCGAAAAATTTGGAGGCGATGTCTTCATACACGTGATCCTTGAGCGCCAGCTCGAGCCCAATGCGCATTAGGTTGAGCGTGTACATCGCCATCCACGCAGTGCCATCGGCCTGGTTGATGTGACCTCCGCTCGGCAGCGCTTCGTTCCGGTCGAATATGCCGATGTTGTCGAGCCCGAGAAACCCGCCCTGAAAAATATTCCTGCCCTCGACGTCCTTGCGGTTTACCCACCAGGTGAAGTTGAGCATGAGTTTGTGGAAGACGCGTTCGAGAAAATCCCGGTCGCCCTCGCCGCCGCGGTGCTCGCGATCGATCTCGTAAACACGCCACGCCGCCCAGGCATGCACCGGGGGATTGACGTCGCCGAATGCCCATTCATAAGCCGGCAGCTGGCCATTGGGGTGCATGTACCAGTCGCGCGTCAGCAGCAGCAGCTGGGTTTTGGCGAAGCTCGGATCGATCAGTGCCAGGGCGACGGCGTGAAAGGCGAGATCCCAGGCGGCGTACCACGGGTATTCCCACTTGTCCGGCATCAGGATGATGTCGGCGTTGTTCAGATGCGTCCAGTCGGAATTGCGTCCGTGCCGCCGCGCCGCCGGCGGCGGGGGCTGCAGCGGATCGCCGTTCAGCCATTCGGGAATATCGGTGTAATAGAACTGCTTTGACCACAGCATGCCGGCAAGCGCCTGGCGCTGTACCAGTCGCGCATCGGGGTCGGTGATGTCCTGCTGCAGCTCCGCATAGAATTCGTCGGCTTCGGCGCGGCGCTGATCAAATACCCGGTCAAAATCATCGAGACCGGAGGCGTGCCCGACGAGGCGCAGCCGCGCACGCAACCGGCCGCTTTCTTCGGGCGGCAGACTCAGCCGATAATGCGCCGCGGCTTTGGTGCCCCGAGGATCCGGGTTCACGGCCCCTATGTCGCCATTCACGACATAGTCGTTGATGCCGTCCTTGAAGTGGTGGCCGGGCGCGCTGATTCCGCACAGCCGCCTTATATTCGTCTCGTTTTGACAAAACAGGAATTCCGGCCGGCCATCAAAGTGTAGCCGTAGGTGCGGCAAATGCGGGTGATCAACAGAGATACAATTTTCCTCACGTGCAACCAGCTGCGGCCTCATCGAATCAGGCTGCCACGACCAGGTGTTGCGAGCCCAGAGCTGCGGCAGCACGTGTAATATGGCCGGTTCGGCCGCACGGTTATGAACCGTTACCTGCATCAGGATGTCGTCGGCATCAGCCTTTGCGTATTCGATCTCGATGTCGAAATAGCGGTTGTCGGCAAAGACGCCGGTGTCGATCAGCTCGAACTCCGGCTCCTCTCTCCCGCGGCGGCGGTTCTCCTCGACCAGCCAACTATAAGGGAAGGCGGCTTGCGGATACTTATAGAGCATCCGCATGTACGAGTGGGTCGGTGTGCCATCGAGGTAATAGTACAGCTCTTTGACGTCTTCGCCGTGATTCCCTTCCGAATTGGTCAGTCCGAACAACCGCTCTTTCAGGATCGGGTCGCGTCCGTTCCACAGTGCAAGGCCGAGACACAAAAGCAGCCTGTCATCGCCAAAGCCGCCGATCCCATCCTCACCCCAGCGATAGGCCCGACTGCGAGCATGATCGTGCGGAAAATATTCCCAAGCCGTGCCGTATTCGCTGTAATCCTCGCGCACCGTTCCCCACTGGCGCTCGCTGAGATAAGGTCCCCATCGCCGCCAGTGGACACCCTGGCGTATTTCTTCCAGACGCGAAGCTTCCGCGGTACGGGTAGCTGTCGCGCGCAACCCCGTCTTTGCTGACGTCGCCATCGGTTCCGTCCCTCCTGGAGCACCGACCTAGCCTATTACGTCGGGTCCGCGACGGCCAATCCCCTTTACCCCGGCGGGTTCCGGAATCGCCCGTTTCGCCTGCTCGAGGCGCCACCACGCCTCGATCAAGCAGGCAACCGACCAGGCCTGCGACGGAGCCCCGACCGGAAGATGCGGGGGTGCCGCCTCGAAAACCTCGCTGGATCGTGCCGAGCCCGACATCGAAAAGATGGTCGCGTATTGCGGTGAGCCAGCCGCAACGCGAGATCGGCATCGCCATAGACGCGATATTCTGCCAGGACGTAATGGCCGATCAGCCAGGCCCAGACGGTGCCCTGATGATAGGCGCCGTCGCGATGCCGGGGATCGCCGCGATAATTCGGCTGGTAGTCGGGATGCTCGGCCGACAGCGAGCGCAATCCGTACGAGGTCAGCAACCGGCGCCTGCATAACTCAACCACCTGCGCCTGCAGGGCCGGCGCGAGCGGGCTGTGCGGGAGGCTAACCGCAAGGATCTGGTTCGGCCGGATCGACCCGTCATTCCCGGACGGGCCATCGATCACGTCATAGAGCCCGCCCGTCCGCTCGTCGCCGAAACGGGCGAACCCGGCGCGCACCCGCTCGGCAAGCCGCCGATAGGTGTCCATCGGGCGGTCCAACACCCGGGCGAAACCTGTCATGATGCACAGCGCGTTGTACCATAACGCATTGATCTCGACCGGCTTGCCGATGCGCGGCGTTACCACCCAGTCGCCGACTTTGGCATCCATCCAGGTGAGCTGCACGCCGGGTTCGCCGGCGCTGAGCAGCCCGTCCTGCGGGTCCACATGGATGCCGTAGCGTGTGCCCCGGAAATGCCATTCGACAATCTCGGCGAGGATCGGGAAAACTTTGGCAAGGCTCTCGCGATCGCCACTGACCTCGATATAAGCGCGCCACGCCTCGAAGAACCACAGGGCTGCATCGACGGTGTTGTAATCGGGCTTGTCGCCGGCGCCGGGAAAGACATTCGGCAGCATGCCGCGATCGACCAAGCGCGCGAAGGTCAGCAGGATATCGCGCGCCCATTCCTGGCGACCGGTGGCCAATGTCAGCCCGGGCAGGCCGACCATCGTGTCGCGTCCCCAATTCGCCGAACCAGGGATAGCCGGCGATCACCGACTTGCCTTCGAGTCGGTCCGGCAGACGCCGGGCGAAGATGAAGCTGTCGGCGGCGAGCAAGAGCTGGGCGATCCAATGCGGGGCTGCCGTCATCTCAGGGACATGTCCCGCCGCCTGGTCGAGAACCTCGCGCTGCCACAGCTGCCGGCGCTGCAACGCGGCCTCCAGATCGCGGGAGGGATCGGGCTCCAAGCTGCCGACGACGCCGGTCCACCGGCCGGGCAACAGCTCGAGCCGGGCCTCGGCGATCTGCAGGTGATTGTCGCGATCATATAGTCCGCGCTCGTGCTCCACCGGCAGGTCGAAATTCTCGATCCATTGTCGGGTCGGAGTAATGACGCCATGGCAGGCGCGGGAAGTCAGGGCAAAGGCGTGCTGGCGCACCCGCAGCCCTGCTTCGTCGGCCTCCACCTGCGGGTCGATATCGCCGATCGTGGTCTGGCTATGATGGTCACGATCATTGATCAGCAGCCGGACACGCAGAGAGAAGGGGGACGAGCGCAGTTCGGGCTCGCCAGAAGGCGCCAGGCGACATGGGTCGTGTTGGCTCCCTGTTCGAGCCAGACGCGCGCTTCGATACGGATCAGTCCGATGGCGAACAGCCAGACGGGGATCGCGCCATCGAGATGAAAGGCTTCGAGGTGGACATGACCAGCCGGGCTGATTGCGCCGCTACCCCAGCGATTGGTGAAGAGCGGCCAGCTCGCCTCGCCATCGATGAGGTCGGCATCGGCCTTGGCCCAGACAAGCCTGCGGCCGAGCGGCGGCTCGACGGGCGCGATCAGCAGCCCGTGATAGCGCCGGGTCAGGCTGCCGGCGACGGTGCCGCCGGCATAGGCGCCGAGCCCATTGGCAAGCCACCACTCGCGGCGCTCCGCCTGCTGCAGATCGCCGCAGATGGCACGGCCGAAGCGGATCATCGTCGGGGTCTGAAGCAGCATCAGCAGCTCCAGCCGCAAAGGGTGGCCGTCGGCATCCCTGGCCTTTGGTTCCGACTCCCCCTCAAGTCGCACTCGCCGGGCGCGCTGTCGTGGCCACGCCACAGATTGACGATCTGCAGCGCGCCGATGACGCCCCCGGGGCGCACGAAATGCCGAGAAGCAGCAAGACCCCTGTCAGCACTTCGAGACCGGTGTCGTCATTGTCGGACAAGGGCGGCCCGAACTTCGAAGCGAAAGGCGCCGCCGCGCCGGGAATCGCCGCAGACGTGCCGCGCCGTCGCGTTGTGACCCGGACCCCTGTAATAGTCGGTCCGAGTTGGCTTGAAAATTTGGATCGACAGAAATGTCACTCAGTCCGTTCCGGATTGATGATCTCCGTTTTTATACTCCGGCCGCCGCGGCGGGCAAGTTGCAGGGTCAGTTCAGGGTTTCATCGACCATTAGGAAGTAGCGGGCCTGCTGCACTTCCGTGCCGAGCAGTCCACCACGACCCGCGAAACCACGATGACCGGCGCGCATCCGCATAATACCCTCTTGGCATTTCTGCCGGATCAATCGACGGATTACCTGCCAACCAT
>Ga0209040_10002873_pt1 | contig 13289 bp, 15 predicted proteins | sample BogFormECP12_OM3_FD_188240 | JGI IMG/M metagenome (GOLD analysis project Ga0209040, IMG submission 188240) | Bog forest soil microbial communities from Calvert Island, British Columbia, Canada - ECP12_OM3 (SPAdes) (version 2) | ecosystem: Environmental > Aquatic > Freshwater > Wetlands > Bog ... | reverse complement strand
GCGAAACTCATGTCGCAGGCGAGCGTGATCTCGCTGCCGTTGCCCGTCGCACGGCCGCGGATGAGGGCGATGGAGACGACTGGCACGCGGGTCAGACGCACGAGAAAGTCGGGCCAAGGCGGCAAGCCTGTCGGACCAGCCGGCAGTGCGGTCAGGTCCTCGAGCTTGGCCAGGAAATCGGAGTGATTCAGGAAGTAGTCGTCGACCGCGCTGTCGAAGACCACGACCCTGACATGCTCGTCGGCCTCTAGAGCATTGATGACTTCCTGAAACTGCTGGACCATCTCCGGGCCCATAACATTGATCGGCGGGTTGTCGATTGTGACACGCCAGTAGGCAGGCGACCGTCGGGTCAGGCGGATCTGTGCGGGTTTCGTAGGTGGGTTCACTGTGGTCATTGGATTCTCCTCTGTACTTGTTAGTCTCGTGAACTGGTTGATCGCCCTTAACGGCTTTCTCGTGATCCGGATTATTTGTTCGTCGCCGGGAGTCGGTTAATTGTCGCACCGCCGGTAGCCCGGCTGTGCGACAACCGAATTCACGAAGATGTTGCCGTGAATTACGAGGACACTGCCGCCCGCCCGTCGCCGACGCTGGGGTTGCGAACCGACTGTACTGATCGGTACGGTCATGCCGTGGCGGCGCGCGGCCGCCCCGGGTCCAACGACGCAAGGAGTCTCTAGATGACCACCAAAGCACTGCTCGTCCGCCTCGAAGCTAAGCCCGGCAAAGAAGACGCGGTGGCTGAGTTTCTCCGCTCGGCGCTTCCCCTCGTGGAACAGGAACCCGGCACCAGCCCATGGTTCGCCATCCACTTCGGCGCGAGCAGCTTCGGCATATTCGACGCGTTCCCCGACGACGATGCGCGCCGAACCCATCTCAACGGCCCGGTGGCCAAAGCGTTGAGCGAACGCGCCAACGAACTGTTCAGTAGCCCACCGGAGATCATGTCGGTCGACGTGGTGGCGCATAAGCCTTAACCGGCCACGCTGCACCACCGGCGGACGGCGTGTACCCACGGTGCGCCGGGCAGCGCAGGCCTAGACGAATCTCACCAACTCACCTGTGCGCCTGTGCGGCGAAGTGGTCGAGCAGCGACGGCGCGCGAGAACCTTCACTGAACCGCCGGCGCGAAGTGGGCCCGACGACGGACACCACCAGATATCGCACGCGTTAGGCCAGAAGTGTCAGCACTTCCCGGGCTAGGCGTTCCCCGCGGTCTTCTTGAAGGAAGTGGGACGCACCCTCGATCTTGACCTGGGCGCCCGCGGTCGGGATGAGGTCGCAAAAGACCTGCCCGGCTTGCGGGTAGGGAAAAACCGGGTCCATGTCGGAGAAGGCGATGAGCGCGGGCTTTTTCCAGCGCGACAACTCATTGCTGATCGCCAGCATCTGCTTCGCCCCGACCGCGTCCTCGCTGGTAGGCACCAGCAGTGGGAACTGCGCGGCACCGGCCTTGGACTCGGCGGTGGGAAATGGGGCCTCGTAAGCGGCGACAACGTCGCCCGGGAGATCCGTCGCGGTGGCGCCCTGAATCACTAATCCGACAGGCAAATCGGGATTCCTCTCGGCGAACTCGCGCCACGCGAGGAACCCTTTGGACACCCGGCCGGTGAACAGCCCGGTATTGAAGATCGCCAGCGCCGCAACGCGATCGGGGTTCTCGACCGCCCAGCGCAGCCCGATCGGGCCACCCCAGTCCTGCACGACGACAGTCGCCTCGCGCACATCAAGCGCACCAAGCACGTCGATCATTAGCGCGCTGTGGCGGTCATATGTGTACCAGCGGCGGTCGGTCGGCTTGTCCGACCGACCGAAGCCCGCGTAGTCGGGGACGATGACGCGGTGCCCACCCTCCACGAGCGGGCCAATCATCTTGCGGTACAGGTAAGCCCAGCTCGGCTCGCCGTGAAAGCACACCACCGGCGCGCCGTCGCGTGGCCCTTCATCCAGGTAGTGCATCCGCAGCCCGTCGACGTCGAGGTAGTTCGGCGCGAAGTCGTATCCGGGTAGATTGTCGAAACGGGCGTCGGCTGTCCGATACACCTCAGGGGTTTGGGCACTCATCAGTCTCCGATCGGAATGGCGGGAAATGCCCGCGCGCAGTCGTGGTGACGGCGACCAGCTCGTCATCCACGCCCCCGTGGTTTTCCGATATGGCTAGCCGATCTGGCGCCGTTGGGCGTACCCGCGAGCGTCATCACTGTACTTGAGAGTACAGTAGGTGGACAAGGCTTCAACCGCCTAGGCGATCGACGTGGGAGGACGGTCATGAAGGTCCGGCCAGGAGACGCCATCCGGATACGGGAGTTGGTTACCATCGAGGGCGACGCCGTCGCGGTTCCCGATCCCTACCGGTTGACCCACCTGCAGTTCCGGCGCTTCGCGGGCTGCCCAATCTGCAGTGTGCATCTGCAGTCGGTGGTTGCCAGGCACAGCGAGATCACGGCGGCCGCCATTCACGAGGTGGCGTTGTTTCACTCCACGCCGCACGAACTGCGCTCCTACGCTTGGTGATCTGCCGCTCGATGTGGTGGCGGACCCGAATAAGCAGCTGTAAGAAGTTCGGGGTGGACGCCTCGCCGCGCGCGGTGCTGGACCCGCGGGCGTTGGCGCCGGTGCTCGGGCGGTGTTGCCGGGTGCCGCGGGCCCGAGACCTTCGGCCGGCATGCCGGCCCGTCCCACCGGCGGGCGCCTCGGGTTTCCGACGGACATCTTGATCGACCAGGGCGGGAAGGTGCTGGCCGGCAAGTACGGCATCCACGCCTTCGACCAGTGGTCGGTCGATGAACTGCTCCGGTTCGCCGCGCCGGCGTAACGGGTGCCCTTCGCGATACACCAGATGCGCCGCGGCTCTCGGCGCTTGGCCCGGATGCCGGATCAGGCGCCGCACACCGCGCCGCGCCGCGTCCGGGCGGTAACGCTGAGGCTGGCCGTCTCCAGAGGCAGGCGGCAAAGACGTTGCGGCAGCGGCGCCGGCTGCGCGTCCGGCGGCCAGGGCCTCCTGGCGCGCGCCGTGGCCGCGCCAGCGCCTAGTTCCCAACCCCCGTAGAGATGTCTTATACAGTGGTTTTCGTGCCCGCGTCGCAAACTGCCGCCGCTGCGCGCCCGTTACCGGTGACCGAGCGGGGGCGGCGTACCCGCGCGTCGATCATCGACGCCGCGGCGACGCTGATGTATCAGCGCGGCGTGAGCATGACCAGTCTTGATGACGTGCTGGCGGCGGCCGGCTCCGGTAAGTCGCAGCTGTATCACTACTTTGACAGCAAAGCGGAGCTGGTCGCCGCGGTTATCGAGCGGCAACTGCAGCTGGTGCTCGCGCAGCAGCCCAGCCTGCATAACATCGACTCCTGGGACGGGATCGACGCGTGGGCGGCGGAGATCTTGCGGGTGCACTCCGCGCCGGGAGGACCGTTCGCGTGTCCGCTGGGTACGATGGCCGCCGAGCTGAAAAACGACGAAACGTTTCGACCGCTTCTCGACGACGCCTTCCGCCGTTGGGAAGCGCCGCTCGCGCGCGGGCTGCAACGGATGCAGGACCGCGGCGAGCTGGTCGCCGACGCGGACCCGGCCCGGCTAGCGACCGCCGTGATCGCCGCGCTGCAGGGCGGGATGCTGCTGGCCCGGGTGCGCGGGGACGTCACACCACTGCGGGACGCGCTCGACAGCGCGGTGGCACAACTGCATCAGTGGGAAGCAACAACCCCGCGGCGACCGCGCCGGGCACGCCGACCCGCCCGCGACCACCGCGCCAGCTGAGATTATCACCATGGCAACGCCTCGGGCGCTCGTCGCAGAACGCCTCGTCCAGCTATGCTGTCACGAGCTCGACGAGTTGTGGTCCCACCAATTGTTTTCTCGTGCACCGATTCTGGCGTGCCCCGCCGACCCGAGCACGGTGACTGCAGTCTGGGCCGACAACGGTCGGTAGGGCGGCTTGACGGTTGTGCGTTTCCCGGGGACGTCGTCGTCGCGGCGCCCGCTACGGATCAAGGCGGCATTACCGGCATCCGTGTCGAGTCAACGCCCAAGCACGGGCGAGCTGTCAAAACGCCGCAGACACAACTCATCCACCGAACCTGCGGCCTCACGAGGGCCGATCTGACGCAATCCGACAGCAAAGCATGTCGCCGGAGCCCGGCGATCCCTCATGATGACCTACCAATATGATGACCTACCAATCGGCGCCGCCCGGTTGCCTCACTGTACCGCTAAGTACACAGCTGCGTCCACGATCTCGTCACGGTAGTCGCCCGATCGACCGCGCTGCCAGGCAAAGCCGTCTTCCTGACGCGTGACGCACCCTAGGCGCCGCGCCGAGCTGACGCGCCGCTATAGTACTTGACAGTACAGTGCGTGGCTGGCACCCTTGGTGCCAACATCAACGAACGCAGCGTCGACTTTCAGGATATGGCGCTGGCGCTGGTGGTACGCGTGGAAGACGGGGATCGACATGACGCGCTTTAGCCGGCCGCTGAACGCAACGACCCCCGCCGAGCCACCGGTGTCCAAAGCCGCGGCCACTGATTCTGTTTGCGACGCTGAGGTGCCCGGCTCGGCGCCGGTGGGCCGCTACGGGTTTCCGGACCCGATGTGGCGGGCCCTCGCCGATCATCCGCCGCCGGGGCTGTCGAGGATCCGGTGGCGCAGTCCGCTGCGCGGGCCGTGGCTTACGTCGGTGTTCGGGGCGACGCTGCTGGTGGTGCTGCCCATCGTGATCATCACCGGCCTGCTGTCCTACATCGCCTACGGGCCCCGGTTCGGGCAGGCCATTCCCTTTGGTGTGGGGTGGCTCAAACTGCCCACCTTCGACTGGCCCACCACCCCGTCGTGGCTGTACCGGTTGACCCAGGGCCTGCACGTCGGGTTGGGGCTGGTGGTGATACCGGTGGTGCTGGCCAAGTTGTGGTCGGTGGTTCCGCGGCTGTTCGGGTGGCCGCCGGCGCGGTCGGTGGCCCAGGTTCTCGAGCGGGTGACGCTGCTGATGCTGGTGGGCGGGATCCTCTTCGAGATCGTCACCGGTGTGCTCAACATCCAGTACGACTACATTTTCGGGTTCAGTTTCTACACCGCGCACTATTTCGGGGCGTGGGTGTTCATCGTGGCATTCGTTTCCCATATCTGTTTGAAGCTGCCCACCATGGTGCGCGCCCTGCGGTCGCGGTCAATGCGCAGCGTTCTTGCCACCTCGCGCGCCGACACGGTGCCCGAAGAGCCCGACCCGGACGGGCTGGTCGCACCCGACCCGGATCCGGCCACGCTGAGCCGGCGCGGCGCGCTCGCCGTCGTCGGCGGTGGTGCGCTGCTGGTGGCGGTGCTCACCGCCGGGCAGACCCTGGGCGGGTTCACCCGGGGCGCGGCCCTGTTGCTGCCCCGGGGACGCAGTTACGGCAAGGGACCCAATGACTTTCAGATCAACCGCACCGCCGTCGCGGCCGGTATCGACCCCGCCGTCACCGGGCCCGGGTGGCGCCTGCAGCTGCGCGGCGGTCCGCGGCCGGTGCTGCTGGACCGCGCCGCGCTGGCCGCGATGGCGCGCCACACCGTGGAGTTGCCGATCGCCTGCGTCGAGGGGTGGTCGACCACCCAGACCTGGACCGGTGTGCGGCTGGCCGATCTGGCCGCCGCCGCCGGGCGCCCGCACCCCGGCTCGGCGGTGGTGTTCTCGCTGGAGGCCTTCGGCGCGTTCAACCATGCGATCCTGCAGACCAACCAGATCCTCGACCCCGACGCGCTGCTGGCGTTGCAGGTCAACGGCGCCGACCTGTCGCTGGATCACGGCTATCCGGCGCGGATCATCGTGCCCGCGCTGCCCGGCGTGCACAACACGAAATGGGTTTCGAGCATTGAATTCCGGGACATCTGATGGCCGCCGTGGCCCGACTGGCGGCGCACCTGTACGCCGAGCGGATGTTTCATCTCATCGTTGTCCTGGCCGCGCTGGCCCTGGGCGGCTACGTGGTCGTGGTGCTCGGCGTGCGAAACCTGTTCAACCCCACCGTGTGGTGGCAATCGATTGCGGTGTGGTTCGCCGTGGCGGTGATCGCCCACGACCTCATCCTCTTCCCGCTCTACGCGCTGGCTGACCGGCTGCTGGCCAGGCCCCGCCACCACCATGGCGGTGCGCCCCGACATCCGTCTAGGCGTATACCGCTGACCAACTATCTCCGGATGCCCACCTTGGCCGCGGGGTTGCTGCTGGTGATGTTTCTGCCCGGCATCATCAAGCAGGGCGCACCCACCTACCACGCCGCGACCGGGCTGAGTCAGGCCCCCTACCTGTCCCGCTGGCTGCTGCTCACCGCCACCTTCTACCTCACCAGCGCAATCTGGTATGCGGTCAAGACCCTACTCGCCCAACGCCGTTCCGCTGACGGCGCTGCGACGTCGGCGCCGGCGACCACACCGCCGGCCCAGCAATCTGCCGACCCACACCCCGCCGGGCCTACACCGTCGCCTCGCATCACCGCGGCAGTCGTCGGTCACCAAGAAGCCAGCGCGATCAACACTGGGCAACGACCCGACCGTCAGGCCGGAGCCGGGTTAGCGGACACCGAGCGGGACGAAGGGATAGCCGATCAGGGCGGGGCTCGGAAATAGCTGGCACCCAATGTAACGAGAGCGAACGTCGTTGTTGCCAATCATAATCCAGGAACCCCGAACCGCCCTGGTGAGTCCGGATGCGTCATGCCCAGGTCGATGCAGGCGCACGGACCGGTCTCCAAACCGCTCCGAGTTGATTCATCTGATGCATCATCTGCGGCAAATCTGCACCTCAGAATCACGAAACGCTGCGGACTCGTTTTATCGCAGACCCACATGTACGAGACTCAGAAGCGTCAGGAGTGGGAGAAGCGACTAGACGTCGTCGAGACGATGGTTGAGCTCTCGCGTTTTCACGCGATCACCCACGTCACTAATGCGTCATGGTGCGCCGAAGTCAACGCCACGGTGCATTCGGAGATCTGCGCGGTGCCCTATGAGCGGCTGGCTGAGGAACGCACCGTGCTGAAGGCTCTGCCGTCGTTGAGGCCCGAGATCGGGACGGGGTCGGTGCGCCGCAAGGTCGACCGCCTGTCGTGCATCCGCTACGGCTCGGCCCGCTACTCGGTACCCACCCGCCTCGTTGGTGCCACAGTCGCCGTCGTGGTCGATCACGGAGCATTGATCGTCCTGGAACCGGCGACCGGGGTGATCGTGGCCGAGCACGAGTTGGTCGGCCCGGGTGAGGCCTCGATCCTCGATGAGCACTACGATGGGCCCGGCCGGCGGCACCGTCGCGCGGACCACGCCCGAAAACCCCAGCGGAGAAACAGTTCTGCGCCCTCGGCGAAGAAGCCGAACAGTTCCTGGTAGGTGCCGCCGCGATCGGTAACACGTTTCGTTTGCAAGTCAGAATGCTCTCAGGCCGGTCCACCTACGGCGCGGGCGTCAAGCGGGACCCGGCGGACCACCTGTGCGTTGCCGGCGAGTTGCTCCCCGCGCAACCGGTCGGTGACCGCTGGGCGATCCGGGGGTGAGCTCGTCGAGCTCTCCCGCTGACACAGCGGATCCGCAACGAGCGCTGAGGTAGCGGCCGCCGCCGGAATCAGGGTGAACTCGACGGTCGTTGACCCGCGGCGCTTTGACGTCTACGGTCCATGTCGCGGCCGGCGTCGGTCCCCCGGCGGGGGAGTGGCACGACTGGCCAGCCCGTGGCTGAGGCCCGCAGGATCATCGACCCCGCTGACCGTACCGGGGGCTCGGTTCATCTGATGTATCATCACCGACATGTGTGCACCCTTCGGCGGTGCCTGAAAGGCGCTGGGCCAGTGCCCGTCTCGTAACAGAACAATTATCGGCAGATAACGGGACGCGAAATGCGCTGCAGTACAGTGCATTAACGAACACAGAGTGGTTTACTGGTAACTCTGCATATTCGAAACCGTCGTATTCCTCGCCTCGTCGCCAAGGATCGACTGGCGTCGCACCATGGTCTCGCAGAACCGGTGCCTGTCGGCGACGACGGCGATAACGGACGTCTTACAACTTGTACGACACTTGCTGTATGGTGTAGTGGTCCGGCCGGTCAGAATCGAAAGCCCACAAGGCAGAACAACATTCGGCTCGATCCGTAGGGTCGGGCCAGCGCGGGCGCCGTCAGGCGCATCGGTGCAACGTGCGCGGAATGCGGGGGTGGGGCCAGAGCCTAAACTCTGACCCCACCCCGCTCGCGCTAATCCTTGGCCGCGTCGGCCAAATACTGGTTGTAGACCTCTTCAGCATCTTTGGCTCCGGTCACGATCTCCTCCACAGCCGCTAGGAGATACCCGTTGTCGGCCAACCAGCGCAGGTAGTCGCCGCTGGGAACTCAACGCCCGACCGAAATGTCTAGACCGAGCGCTGCAGCAATACCTGGCTGTTGTCGGCGAAAACCACTTGCACTGCAGCGATCCGGTTGATCGGCGTCGAAATGCTGCCCGTGGGCATCGCGGTATGGCCCGGGATCGCCACCCAAGTCGCCAACCGGGTTTGGCTCCCGTCGCGACCCACCACGACCAGCGCCACCGTGTCGTGGTGGGCATCCAGCGCAGCCAAACACACGAAGTTAAGCGCGATGTATGTTCCCCACTGCTGGCCGCTGAGCGCCACCGTCGAAGCCAGCATTGTCGTCCCGACCTGGGCCCATCGGCAGCGCCGACACCGTGGTCGTCTGCGGCGGCGGAGACGTCGGGAAACGTCCCTGAATCCCGACTACCACTGCGATCGTCAGCACAACCGCCGCAGCGGCCGAGATCGTCCAGGTCATCAGGCGGGTGCGGCGGCGGCGGCAACGCACCATGGCCAGCAATGACGGCAGCAACTGCGACGACATCGCCGGCGCCCCGGATGCGTGGCCGGACCCGTTGATCGCGGCGATGTCATTACCGTCGAACTGCGACAGCATGGCCGGCATGCCACTGATTTCGACGACGGCCTGTCGGCATGCCGGGCAGTCGGCCATGTGCGTCTCGAATTTGCGCCGATCGGCGGCATACAGCGATCCCAGCAGGTAGGCGGCGTCCCACATCGCGTAGCGGTGGTGACCATCCATGAATACGTCTCTGTCGCCGGGTGGGCCGAGATCCCGTAGCGACGTCATCATGGCACTCCGTCTCCTGTAGCCATCAACGAGCCGGGACCGACACCCGCGGGGATGGGTTATAGCGCGGCGGTCTTAGCGTCGAGCCAACTAGCTGGCGCCATTTGGCATCCGGATGCTGCCAGGCTCGCAACAGCGTCTCCTCGACGACGTCCTCGGCTTGGCTCGCGTCGCCCGCCAGCCGGAGCGCGTGGCGCCACAAACCCACGGCATACTCGTCATAGGGTCGCTTCATCAGATCATAGGGTCGCTTCATCAGAAGGGCTTTCGTATCCGCTCTGTCGGCGCCTCCGGGCACTCGATCACCTCCCGCTATTGAACACGAGTTGACCACCTGGCAAGTTCACAAGTCGATTGATGGCTTGCTCTAAGAGTGCTAAGGACAGCGCCGTACGCCGCGAACCACGATCGGCTCGCCGACGCGCAGGTACTCAGGTACTGTTCGCAGCGCCCAACCCTGGACTTAGGTTGCGGCCCGCGGCGTTTCACCGCTTCCCTACAGCAACGCGGGTTTCCTGCGCTTGGGGTCGACACGTCGCGCGCTGCGGTCGAGCTGACCCGTCAGCGCGGCGGAACTGCGATCCACGCTGACCTTTTCGCGCCGTTGCCCGCCCGAAATGGTTGGCCATTCCAATGGCAGCGCCGGCGCGGGCGCGCGGCGGAGCAGCGAGCGGACTCGAAGTGCGAGCTCACGCGGGCTGAACGGCTTGGTCACGTAGTCGTCTGCGCCGGCCTCCAACCCTGCGATGCGGTCATCCTCCTCACCCAGCGCGGTCAGCAAAATCACCGGGATCGCATAGCCATCGCCGCGGCGAAGGGTCCGGCACAGCGCCAGCCCATCCTGTCCTGGCATCATCACGTCGAGCACCACGAGGTCGATTCGTTTGGTGTCCAGTAGCCGCAGCGCCTCATCACCGTCGTCGGCGACCGCGACGTCGAGCCCGTCACGCTCCAAATAACGGCGCACAACATCGCGCACGACGATGTCGTCGTCGGCGATCAGCACGCATGCCACGGCAATCGAGGTTAATCTGCGGCGCCCGCTGGCCTGCACCGATGTCACAGATTCGTCATCATTTCGGCGGTTCGTGATCCCCCCGGCTGAACTAACCTCCGGTTACATGCCCAAGTGTGTGCTCATGGGGCCGCGGCCCTGTCGTGATTTCGCCCGAGTGGTTAGCGCCGGCGCAGTGCCGACGGCCACCCGGGCGCCGAGTGCGCCCGCGGCACCAAGCACCCGGTGCCACCTGGGCTGCACGTTGGTTCGCGCCACCGTAGCGGCGGGCCGGTGAGATGTTGGGCAACCTCTACGACCGCGCGTTAGCAGGCGAGCGGTGCTGGGTCCGCGACGACGACGGGCTCAGACGCACCCTTCCTGTGCGCAGCTGGCTGGGCGGTCGAGGTGGCGACGCCACGTTTGACGGGGCGGTGGTGGCACTGTGCAATGGGCCCACGATCGACTTGGGTTGTGGCCCAGGTCGTTTAGTGGCGCGTCTGTTACGGTGCGGGGTACCGGCGCTTGGCGTTGATCAGTCCCTGACAGCCGTTGCGCTTGCGCGGCGCAGTGGCGCGCTGGTCCTGCACCGCGACATCTTCGAGCCGCTGCCCGCGACTGGTCGCTGGCACACGGTCCTTTTGGCCGACGGGAATATCGGCCTCGGCGGCGATCCGGCCCGAATGCTCGCGCGCGCCGCTGAGCTGTTGGGCCGTGGTGGCCGCTGTGTCGCCGAATTCGACCCGGGCGCAACGGGAGTCCGGCGACGGTGGGCTCGGTTGGAGTCGGCCGGTGGCGTCGGGCCGTGGTTTCGCTGGGCAACGGTCGGGGTCGATTCAATCGCATCGCTGGCCAAGCAGGCCGGGCTTGTGCCGGTCGGCATTCATCGCGCGGGCCGGCGCGTGGTCGCCAGTTTAGCGGCGATATGAGCAGGCACATCTGTGCGCAGCGCGCCCGCCACCGCGCGGGTAGGCACGTGGCTGGAGCCAACGCCGCAACGACGCCCACAAGAAGTGAGGCAACGAAAATCAGCAAACCTCCCGGTGGCCACTCATGACACCGCATCACCAGCGAGACGATGAGGCGCCCGCCGAACAGGGGCCGTACTCGGAGCCCGCCGGCGACGACCCCGCTGGTGGCGGCGAAACCGGGTCAGTGTCGGTGGGCAACTATGGGTTTCCTTCGGCGCTGTGGCGAGGTATCGGTAAGCGCCCGCCGCCTGTGCTGTCGAGGATCCGCTGGCGCAGCCCGTTGCGGGGGCCGTGGCTGACGTCGGTGTTCGGTGCAGTGCTGCTGGTGGCGTTGCCGGTCGTCGTGATGACTGGGTTGCTGTCCTACATCGCCTACGGGCCGCGGTTCGGGCAGGCCTACCCGGTGCAGGGTGTCCAGCATCCAATTCCGGGACAGCTGATGCGCGCCGTGGCCCGACGCGCGGCGCGCCTGTACGGCGAACGCCTGTTTCACCTCGTCATCGTGGCGGCCGCGCTGGCGCTGGGCGCCTATGCGATCTCGATCCTTGGCGTACGCAGCCTGTTCAACTCGCACGTGTGGTGGCAGTCCATCGCGGTGTGGTTCGCCGTGGCCGTCATCGGCCACGACCTCATCCTGTTCCCGCTCTACGCGCTGGCCGACCGCCTGTTGATCGGGCCGCGCACGCCCGCGCGCCGCCGCGGCCGCACATCCACCCGACCACCAGCACACCCGCCCGCGGCCAACTATCTGCGGTTGCCGACCCTGGCCGGGGCGCTGCTGCTGATGGTGTTTCCTACCCGGAATCATCCAACAGGGCGCACCGACCTACCACGCCGCCACCGGCCTCACCCAGGCTCCCTACTTGACACGCTGGCTGCTGCTCACTGCCACGTTCTACCTCATCAGCGCCGTGTGCTACACCGCCAAAACGGTTCTAGCGCAGCAGAAAAGGGGAGTCTGATTAAATCTGACCCTAGGACAGCGATCGCGCTGTTCGGTGGTGCAACCATTCTTGGTTTAGCGGTCGGCTGCGGCGGCGGCAAGTCGCCAAGCAGCACGACCACCACGACACCGACGATGACCACTTCGTCCAGCGGGACGCCAGCGCCCCCACCTGCAGCAACTCCCGGAGGTCCCGCCGGCGGCGCCTTCCCCGGACGCCCCATCATGTGTTATGTCGGCCTCAACTGTGGTTGTATTCCCCACCTCACCTGCCCTGGGTCAGCTCGGCGGCCTCTGACTGCGCCACCGCCAACACCACAGCCAACACGCCCGGGTGGAGGACCGGATCCGTGAGGCCAATTCCACCGGGCTGCGTAACTTGCCCTGTCACCGCACCCGACGCGAACGCCGCATGGCTGGAAATCATCATGGCGGCAACGGATTTAGTGGCGTGGACCCAACTGATCGGGTTCACCGACCACCCCGATGTAGCCACCTGCGAGATCGCCACCTTCCGCTACCGGGTCCTGCCTGTCGGCGCCCACATCACCCGCGCCGCCCGACGAATCCGGTTACGTATCGACGCCCGCGAAGAAGGGGACGAGTGCCATAACGACGGCGCCGCAAACGCCTCGGCGCGTGGACGGCCGCGCGGCAAGCAGCCCAAACGGAGCCCACGACAAGAGGCGCACCTGGTCGAGCTGTATCGCGCCGGCGCCCACACGATCGGCGAACTCGAAGAGCTTTTCCCGGTGAGCCGCTCCACGATCTACCGGGCCGTACAGAGGGCTAGCACGCTGAAGCCAGCGCGGGCTCATCGAGAGTGAGCGGCGATCGGCAAGGACCCGATCCTCTCCGTGATTTCGTCGAATTGGGTAGCGCCCTTGGGTACTCGGTGCGCTGGGTTCTTCGGACCGTGTTGTTGGACCGAGCCGGTATCGAGCCATCGACCATTCAGCACGGGTATACGTGCCTGCGGCGAGTCCGCCGACTTCGGAGATGAGCCCGACGGTCCGGTCGGGCGCGATGTTGTGTTCTTGATCAGTTGTGGCGGCCAGGACCAGCGACGTCATCGACCGCCTGCCGCAGCTCGGCGCGGCAGGCGATTACCTCAAACAGACCATGGCCGACAAACTCGTCGAACACACCCTTTACATCAATACCTGCTTTGCGTCTGACTTCGCCGCAGAGATCCGGGTAGGAAATTACCCAAGACTGGCAGTCTTCTCGGGTGATCCGAGAGGAGTTGTTCATGCCCGA
>Ga0209040_10002872_pt1 | contig 13289 bp, 12 predicted proteins | sample BogFormECP12_OM3_FD_188240 | JGI IMG/M metagenome (GOLD analysis project Ga0209040, IMG submission 188240) | Bog forest soil microbial communities from Calvert Island, British Columbia, Canada - ECP12_OM3 (SPAdes) (version 2) | ecosystem: Environmental > Aquatic > Freshwater > Wetlands > Bog ... | reverse complement strand
AGCGAATTTTCCATATCGCCTCACCGACCCCGAACATCCCCGCGTTCGTCCAACGGAGCTTCCGCGGCGGCTGCGCGCCGCGAAAACTCTTAATTCGTTATGTGACGGTGGGCCGGTGCCGCTTCCAGCGGACTCAATTCCATCACGAAGAAGCAGGAAGGTTTTCACGAAGAAGCAGGAAGGATGATTCGGGCGCTTCGCGCCGGCCGTGATCCGGTTCCGCGCGAAGCGCCAATTTTCTTCTGCTCCGTGATCTTCGTGAAAACCTTCCTGCTTCTTCGTGAAAAGAATCATCAGATCGCCCGCACAGACGGCCGACCAGGCACTTCAAGCCGCCTGCGCCACCGTCATCGCATCCCCCGCAACCGTCGTCCGCCGCATGTCCCGCACCTGCGTTTCGTCGAAGCGCGTCACGCGGTGCATGGTCTGGCGGTTGTCCCACATCACCAGGTCCCACTGCCGCCACTGGTGCGAATACACGAACCGCGGCTGCGTCGCATGTTCGACCAGATCGCGCAGGAACGCACGCGCCTCCGGCACCGGCCAGCCGACAATCCCGCCGGCGTGCGCCGACAGGAACAGCGACCTGCGGCCAGTGACCGGATGCGTGCGCACCAGACGCTGGCGCACCGGCCTGAACATCGCCCGCTCCTGCTCGCTCACCTCGGTGAAGCCGAGCGCGCCGCGCGAGAACAGCAGCGAGTGCTCGCACACCAGGTCCTCGATCTCCGCCTTCGTTGCATCGTCCAGCGCGTCGTAGGCCGCGCGCATGTCGGCGAATTCGGTGTGTCCTCCCCGCTCCACCACGATGCGCCCTGACAACAGCGAATACTTCGCCGGCACCGCGCGGTACGAACTGTCGGAGTGCCACAACCGGTTGCCGATGTTGAACATGCGCCGCCGATCGTCGCGCGCCAGCGGCTTTTGATCCTTGTCGAGGTTGGACGCGTCCTGCATGTCGAGCGGCAGCCGACGTTCCGCCGCGGTCGCAATGTGGCCGCCGGGCGAGGCCTCCAGCGTGCCGAAGTTGCGGGTGAATTCCCGCTGCGAATCGTCGGTCAGACGCTGATCGTGGAATACCAATACGGCGTAGCGATCCATGCCGGCCTCGATCGCCGCGACATCCTCGCGCGACAGCGGCCGGGTGATATCCACACCGGATACCTCGCCGGCGAACACTGGCGTGATCTGGCGGATGCTGATCGGCATGGCGGCTAATCTGCGGCCTGCGCCTGCTCCACCATCGGGCCGGTGCCCTTGATCGAGGTGCGGCGCAGGTCGCGCACCTCCTTCATATCGTCGAAGCGGCGGGCGCGGTGCATCACCGTGCGGTTGTCCCACATCACCAGGTCGTTCACCCGCCACGCATGTGCATAGACGAACCGGCGCTGCGTCGCGTGCTCGGTCAGGTCGCGGATGAAGGCACGTGCCTCCGGCACCGGCCAGCCGACGATGCCACCGATATGCGACGACAGATACAGCGACTTCCGCCCGCTCACCGGATGGGTGATCACCAGCCGGTGCCGCACGGGACGCAGCCGCTCCTCGTTACCCGGGGCGTAATCGGCAAAGCCGATCTGCTCGCGCGAAAACACGATCGAGTGTTCGGTGATCAGGTCCTCGACCTCGGCCTTGGTCGCGTCGTCCAGCGCATCATAGGCGGCGCGCATGTCGGCGAATTCGGTGTTGCCGCCCTTGCCCGGAATGACGCGGCCGTGCAGCAGCGTATAGCCGGCGCCGACCGCGCGGAACGAGGCGTCGGAGTGCCACAGACGATTGGCCAGCGCGTACATCCGGCTGTGGTCGTCGCGCGCGCGAAGCTGGTTGCGCGCGGTGAGGTTGGAGATGTCCCCGAGCTCCAGCCGATCGCCGAGCCGACGTTCTTCCGGCCTGGCCATCTGGCCGGCCAGCGTGACCTCGAGCTCGCCGAAATTGCGGCTGAACGCCAGCTGCTGGTCGTCGGTGAGCGGTTGATCGCGGAATACCAGGACGGCGTAACGGTCCATGCCCGCCTCGATGGCGGCGACCTCGCCCCTACCCAGCGGCTGCGAAATGTCGATGCCGGAGACCTCGCCGGCGAACACCGGATGGATCGCGCGGATGCTGATGCTCATGTTCGGACGTTCCTTCTGGAGCTGCCCGATTATAGGCGCGGCGCTGCCGCTGACCATACGCGCCGCCGCAATTCCCCTGCCGGCGCGCTTCTGCGATACCGTTCGCCACAATGATGTCGTCCTCGCTGCTCGCGCCGTTCCGCATCCGCAGCTTCCGATTCCAGTATCCGGCGGACCTGCTGACCTCCTGGGGCAGCGAGATGGAGACGCTGATCCTCGGCTGGTACATCCTGGCCGAGACCGGCTCGGTGCTGCTGCTCACCCTGTTCGGTTCGCTGCAATACTTCGGCACGCTGGCGGCGCCGGTGTTCGGCATGGCCGGCGACCGCCTCGGCCACCGCACCGTCCTGTGCGCCATGCGCGCCGGCTACGCCGTGCTGGCGCTGCTGCTGATGACGCTCGCCTACACCGCGACGCTGCGGCCGCTGCACGTGCTGATCATCGCAACCATCGCGGGTTTGGTGCGGTCGTCCGATCTGGCGATGCGCAGCGCCCTGGTCGCCGACACCATGCCGCCCGACCGTTTCGTCAGCGCCATGGGCGCCTCGCGCACCACGTCGGATTCCGCGCGCACCGTGGGAGCGCTCGCCGGCGCCGGATTGTTCGCCGCACTCGGACTTGGCACCGCCTATGCCGCGATCACCTGCTTTTATGTCATGGGCTTCCTGCTGACCCTCGGCGTAGGCACCGCGCGCCGCGCAACACACCTCGCCACGCGCAACTCACTCTGGCGCGACCTGCGCGAGGGACTGGCCTATCTGTGGGACACACCAGCCTCGCTGGCGGCACTGTGGCTCGCCTTCCTGGTCAACCTGACGGCCTATCCGCTGACCAGCGGCCTGCTGCCCTATGTCGCGCGCGACATCTACCATGTCGATCAGACCGGTCTGGGCACCCTGATCGCCAGCTTCGCGTTCGGCGCCCTGATGGGATCCATCCTGATCAGCATCATCGGCCGATCGATCCGCCCCGCGCGCATGATGATCGTGTTCGCCATCGCCTGGTACGCGATGCTGCTGGTGTTCGTGCGCATGCGCGACCCGACCAGCGGCAGCCTGACGCTGATCTGCGCCGGCCTGGCGCAGAGCCTCAGCCTGGTGCCGATGTCGGCGCTGCTGCTGCACGGCGCCGGCGCCTATCGCGGCTGGGTGATGGGGATGCGCATGCTGGCGATCTACGGCCTGCCGATCGGCCTGCTCGGCTCGGGGGCGCTGATCGACCGGATCGGCTTCGCGCCGACCGCGACGCTGTACTGCTCGGCGGGCATCGCGGTGACGCTGCTGATCGCCCTGCGTTGGCGCGCCGCGCTATGGCCGCTGCACGCGCCGGCAAACGCGCGGTGAGGGGCCGACGCCGTCGCCTGCGACATTTCTCTCGCTCGAAGCGGGTGAGCGTCGCGACGGGCGGTGACAACGAAAACGGATGGTTTTGGCTACGGTCGGCGGGTACCTAAAAGTGACGGTAGAAAGCCAGCCTTCAGTGACGGTCAGCAAGGAGCCATTGGCGAACGGGTCACCGGGCGAGGTCGTCCTGAACGTTGCACAGGCCAACGATCGTGGCTCAATCTGGCTCTGTAGCCGACGGATCTCACGGTCTTCAGGAGCACCAGCAAATGGGAATTGACTATCACGGGCTTAATTTCTTGCGCTACGCGGCGCGGCAAAAGCCGTTTGGAGCAACAGCAACAATCGGTCGCCAGACCATCCATGTGGGTGACCACGTGATCCGGAAGATTATCGAAGTCCCCGATGGCAAACACTATGGTCCGTTCTGTGAGGACCTACTGCTAAACTACATGGGCTCGACCTTAGTACACTCGTTCGACAATTCTAACTACGAGATTGCGACCTTCTTGCACGATTTCAATAGACCCATTGACCATTCGCAGAGTTATGATACGGTAATAGACTTCGGGGCATTGGAACACATTTTCAACATCTCTACTGCCCTGAAGAACGTCGCGTCGCTTTGCCGCGAGTGTGGGCAGATCCTGCACGCGCTGCCTGCCAATAATTTCAACCGTCACGGCTTCTGGCAGTTCTCGGCTGAACTCTTCTTCTCCCTGTATTCATCTACAAACGGATTTGCCGAAACAGAGATTTTTGTGGCCGAATTAAATGATCCGAAACATTGGCACAGAGTGACCCGACCAAGTGGTGGGGTCAGGGTGCAATATACCTCCCCGTTCCAGTCTTACCTTCTCGTTAGGACCAAAGAGATTGTGGCAGAAACCGGAGACGCTGTGCAGCAATCCGATTATCTCGACATCTGGGAAGGGGCTTCACCTGAAGCGGGTCCCAGTTCCAACAATCAGGGGCTGATCTCAGCGATCAAGCGTCTCCCATTGGTCTGGAGAGGCTTCAAGCTCATTGAAGAAAATATAAGCGCCCGCTCGCACCGCCTTGCAAGCAACAGACAGTTCGCCAAGGTGCCGATAGGTGGCCCCCAGTCCTAAAACCTGGATCTGAATGCAAGTGTACAACAAGCCGTGGTCGAGTGAACGATGCGACCATGCAGATTGTTTAAGCGCTTGCGCGCGATGCGTACGCGCGGCAATTAGTGGTAATGCAGTTTTGGCATTTGAGCATTGCCGGCACCAACCGGTTAAGGCTAGCGGCTCCTTCTGTAATGATTGCGAGCGGGTTGAGCAGGCCGGCGAGACGTAGCCGCATATCCAGCATAGTGTGGAGATCGTTGACCCGCGTGGCCAGAAGCGTCATCGCCGTCCGCGTCTGAAGCGTAGGTGTTTACGAATCGCCGCCCTTACAATGCGTTTCAGCGGAATCATGAATCCCAAGTAGTTCCGGTCCAATACGTCCATAGCGACCGAGGCCTTTAGTGATCGCCGCGCCGACGTGGTGAAACAATCGCGTCGCAGTGCGGTTCCAGCTACTTCGGATACTTCGGATAGCAAAGTTTCAGCCATGCCACGAAGTGCGATCGCCGCCACATGGTCCGGTAAGAACACCGTCTGAAATGGAATACCAGAATAATTCAGAAACTGTTCGATATGTGTAATCGCGTCGAAAATTAAATCGGAATCGTGAAATACAACAATCGCGTCATTGGCGAGAAGCGGAATGATACTGAGGAAGTCGGAGACTGTCGCGACGTTGGTATGCTCGCCGTCGATTAGCGCGAGTTGGGCAGTGCGAGCGACCGCCGTGCGTGGTATGACTGAAGCGTCCAAATCGAAAGTCTGTAGCTTTGCGAGGCTGCTCTCCGGCAAATGCCCGAGTAATCCATCCACCATGCGTTGGGTCGAGTTCTCCTGATACTCGACCTCCGGGCCGCGCTCGTCAGGCAGGAAGACAGGCCTGGGATCGATCGAAATTGCCCAACCGCATCGATGATCCGCCAGATGCGGGAGAAGTGATCCGCCGAGGTGCGAGCCAATCTCCAGATAGCAGTAGTCGGCGTTTCTATGTCGCACTAGCCGTTGCAGCCGAAGCAGAGACTGGCGGTCATTCCAGGTTGTCTGTGACTCTAGCAGGAAGATTTTCGGATCGATGGCCTCGATCTGTGCCTCGTATGGTGTGACGGCGGCCTGATTCTCGCCAAGGGGGTCGGACAATGGGGGCTCCGCGTGTCAAAAGTGAACTGCGTGGGGACTCTATCAGATCAAATCGCTGCGTGCCACTGACACCATTGTTGTTGAACTCCCAGAGGGATGGCGGGCATCGCCTGCGCGAGGGGCGGCCAATGAGGTTCCTTACTTCGCTTCACAAACCAATTCGCCAGCGGTCCGTATACCCGACGACAGGGCCGCTTTATCCTGTGTTACCGGCGGAGCTCAGGCGGCGCATCCGGCACCAGCCTCGGGGTTGTCGGTGCTCGCTGCATTCGGCAACGGCGTTTGCCGTTAAGCCGAGCGCACGTCCGATTATCAGTTGGGGCAGGTAGTCGTGGAAGACCTTGATCAGTGCGGTCACCGCCGAGTAGGCCCCGAATGTCGAAAGCTTGCGTGGGGCCCCTGTAGGCCAGTCTTTCGCGGACGATCGCCGCCAACGTCAGCCCGCCCGTGCTTCTGGGCTCCCGCTAGGCTCGGCCGAGTCGCGTATAAAGGGTGTACATGTCTCGGGCAAATCGTTCCTGACCGAAGCGCCGCTCCGCTTCGCCGCGCGCGTTCAAGGCCAAGATCTTCGCGAATTCGTCCTCGCCGACGAGGCGCACGATGGCGGCTGCGAGTCCCGTCGCGTCGCCATGGGCGTGCAGCAGTCCCGTCACCCCGTCGGTCAGCGCCTCCGGAATGCCGTCAACGGCGGTCGCAACGCAGGGCAGTCCCACCGCCATGGCCTCTAAGAGAACCAGCGGAAGTCCCTCGAAGTGCGTGCACAGAACGCAGATGTCGATAGCGAGCATGAGGCGCTGGACGTCGTCGCGATGGCCGGTGAAGATAAAGCGGTCCAGTACGCCGGCAGCGCGGGCAAGCTCCTGCACATGTTTGAAGTGCTGACGGTTCAGAGGCACGCGGTCGTTGTCGCCCACGACGAGGAAGCGAAGACGCGGATGCTGATCGCGCAGGATGGCCGCAGCTCGGATGAGTGTCCCGTAGTCCTTCTGCGGGTTTACGCGCGCAAACATACCCGCGATCATCGTGTCCGCAGGCAGGCCAAACTCCGCGCGCAGGGCGGCCGCAGAAGCCTCCCGTTCCTCGCGACCGATGCGGGGCGGAGTCTCGACGCCGTCGTAGACGATGCTAGTCCGCATTTTCGGAAACCGCATCGGGAAGTGTTTCTGCGTGTTGGAGGAAACAAAGACGAAGTGGTTCGCCAGACCGATGAAGATGCGACTGCGGCGTGCTAGTTCGACCTGGCGATTCCGGACGTGGCACAGGACCGGACGGCGCGCCAGCCGGCCCGCCACAGCGATGCGGTACGCTGCGGTGACATCGGCGCAGTGCACGACATCGAACGCTGTGCAGGCGCGCGCGATGGCCCAGGAGTCGCGCAGGAAGCGTGGGGCCTCGCGGACGAAGCTGGGCTCAGGACGCCTGAATCCCGTCAGGCAGGGGATGCCGGCGTCCTCGAAGTACGTGATCTGTTCCTTTGTTGGCTGCAGCAACAAGGCAGTGCCCCGCACGCCGAATGGCAGCACGGCATCGGCGATACGGCGTGTCGCGACCTCCGTTCCGCCGATGCCCGGGAAGGGCATCACATGCAGGACCTTCATGGAACCGCTCCTGGCTCGGTAGGGTTACGGATGTTGCGATCGCCGGACGATTCGTCCTTGAGAGCTACTTCGCCCCCCGGGCCGTCGCCACCGTCTTGCGCAGCTCGAACAGATCGACCGCACCGGGAATCAGTTCGCCGCCGATCACCAGTGCCGGCGTGCCCTCGATCCCGATCGAACGCGCGAGTTGCACGTTGGCGGTGATCCGTGCCTGGATCGCCGGATCGTCCATGTCGTGCTCCAGCCGCTTCCAGTCGAGGCCGAGCCGTAGCGCCGCGTCCTGGATCATCGCCTTGGTGGTCTGCGGCGGCGCCGCCATGATCGCGTCACGAAGCTTCTCGTAGCCGCCCTGCTTCTGCGCCGCGAGCAGCGCCTTCGAGCCGAGCACGCTCGCCGGTCCCAGGATCGGCAGGTCCTTGTAGACCAGCCGCACCCCGTGGTCCCGCGCCAGCAGCTCGGCCATCGTCGGTTCCAGCTTGCGGCAATATGGGCAGCGCGTGTCGAAGAACTCGACAATCGTGACATCGCCCTTGGGGTTGCCGCCGACCGGATCGGCCGGATCGATCAGCGTGTCCTTCGCCGCCGCGAGCGCCATCTTCTGGTGCTCGCCATCGTCGGCCTGCAGTGCGTTGACCGCGTCGCGCAGGATCGATGGGTCCTGCTTCAGCGCATCGCGCAGGATCTGCACGATCTCCGCGCGTTGCGCCGGGGTGAACTCGTTGGCCCAGGCCGGCGGGCAGAACAGGCAGGCGGTCAGACATGGCAACAGCAGACGGAGAATGTAGGTCATAGGCATGCCCATAGCGGCACCACGCGGCCAGTGTCGAGTGCCGGCAGAACAATCGAGTGAACGGAGAAGGGGGCTTTGCCCCGGACCCCACCAAGGGGCTCTGCCCCTTGGAACCCCGCCAAGGGCATAGCCCTTGGAACCCTTCACTTGGTTGGGAGGGGGAGGGGCCTACTCGGACCGTGGCACGGTCCGAGTAGGCCCCTCCCCCTCCCAACCAACGGATGGATTGCAAAGGCTCCGCCTTTGCTGGGGGTCCAGGGGGCAAAGCCCCTGGCGGGTTTCAGGGCGGAGCCCTGCCCTTCCTTCGGTCACCCGATTGCCTTATGGCACGCTCCCTCACCAGGATGACTCGGACCTCCAGGCAATTGGCACAGATGCGGCGCAGCAGGGCGGGCGGACGGAAATGGCTGCGCGCCGGCGTCCTGCTGGCCTTGGCGCTGACCGGTTCGGCCTGCGATACGGTCAACAGCGTGAAGGAAAGCCTGCTCGGGCCGAGCAACACGCCGGTGCAAGGGCAGGCCGGGTTCGTGCAAGGGTTTTTGGGCGGCGTCGCGGCAGACGAGCCGCGGGCGGCGCTGGCGGCGCGCGAGGTGCTCTCGTCCGGCGGCTCCGCGGCGGACGCGGCGGTCGCGCTGGGATTTGTGCTCAGCGTCACGCTGCCGTCGCGGGCGAGCCTCGGTGGCGGCGGGGCCTGCCTTGCCTATGGCGCCGACAAGAAATCGGCCAACGGCGGCATGCCCGAGGCGATCCTGTTCACGCCCGTCACGCCCTCCACCGTGGGTGGCGACCGGCCGGCCGCGGTGCCGATGCTGGCGCGCGGCCTCTACCTGCTGCATGCGCGCTACGGTTCGCTGCCGTTCGAGGGCCTGATCGTGCCGGCCGAACAACTGGCCCGCTTCGGCACGCCGGCACCGCGGGCCCTGGTGCGCGACATCACCTTGGTGGCGGGCCCGCTGCTGGCCGACCCAAACGCGCGCGCGGTGTTCGCGCAGAACGGTGCGCCGCTCGCCGAGGGCCAGACCCTGCTGCAGCCGGACCTCGCCGCAACGCTGACGCGGATGCGTGTCTCGGGCGTCGGTGACTTTTACACCGGTCAATTGGCACGACGGATTGTGGAGGCCTCGCCGCTTGCCGGCGGGCCGCTCACCCTGGCCGACCTGAACGCCGCGCTACCGCGGCTGGCATCCGCCATCGTGCTGCCGAACCGGAGCGACAAGGTGGCGTTCCTGCCGCCACCGGCCGATGGCGGACTGGCGGCAGCCGCCGCCTTCGCCGTGCTGCAGCACGATCCTTCCGCTTTCGGCGCCGCCGCGGCGCGGGGACTCGCGGTGGCGGCGCGCTGGCGGCAGGGCGGCGTGGATGCAGAGAGTCTGCTGGCGTCGGCGTCACTGCAGGAGGCGCCGTTGCCCATCCTGCCGGCCTCGACCAGCTTCGCCACACTCGACAAGGATGGCAACGCCGTCGCCTGCGCACTCAGCATGGACAATCTGTTCGGCACCGGCCGGGTGCTGCCGGGTCTCGGCATTCTGTTGGCCGCGTCGCCCGCCGCGGCGCCGACACCACTGTATGCGGCGGCGATCGCCTGGAACGACAACATCCACGCCTTCCGTGCCGCGGTCGGCGGCTCCGGCCAGGCGGGCGCGCCGATGGCCGTTGCGGTCGGGATGCTGAACGCGCTGCGCACCGGTCAGCCGATGTCGGCGGCGGTCCCGGATCCCGGGCGCGCCAACGTCATATCCTGCGCCAGATACTTGCCGGGCGAGAACGGCTCCTGCGGCTGGGCAACCGATCCGCGCGACGCCGGGCTCGCGGCCGGCGGGAATTGACGTGCTGAAGGTGGGCCGCGGCGCCAGCGCGCCACCGTTCATCGTGATGGACGTGATTGCGGCGGCCAACGCGCGCCAGGCCTCGCTGCCGCCGGGTGCGCCGCATGTGATCCGCATGGAGGTGGGACAGCCGGGCACCGGGGCGCCCGCCGGCGCGGTGGCCGCCGCCGAGGCGGCGCTGCGGTCGGGCGATCCTCTGGGCTACACCGAGGCATTCGGCCGCCGAACGCTGCGCGAGCGGATCGTGGCGCATTACCGCGACTGGTATGGCCTGGACGTGGCGCTGGAGCGGATCGCCGTCACTGTGGGTGCGTCGGGTGGCTTTCCGCTGGCATTCCTGGCGGCGTTCGATCCGGGCGATCGGGTGGCGCTGACGTCGCCGTTCTATCCACCCTACGTGAACATCCTGACCGCGCTGGGCATGCGGCCGGTGATCCTGGAGGCGGGTCCCGAGACGCGGTTCCAGCCGAGCGTGGCAATGCTGGAGCGGCTCGATCCGCCGCCGGACGGGTTGATCGTGGCCAGCCCATGCAATCCCGCCGGCACCATGCTGCATCCCGAAGAGCTGGCGGCGATCGCCGCGTGGTGCGACAGCGCCGGGGTGCGGCTGATCAGCGACGAGATCTATCACGGACTGAACTACGACAGTGCCATCGCCACGGCCGCTTCGGTCAGCGGCAGTGCCGTGGTGGTGAACAGCTTCTCGAAGTATTTCTCGATGACCGGCTGGCGGATCGGCTGGCTGGTGCTGCCCGACGACCTGGTGCGCCCGGTCGAGCGCCTGGCACAGAACCTGTTCATCAGCGCGCCGCATATCTCGCAGGTGGCGGCGGAGGCGGCATTTGACTGCCATGACGAACTGGCTGAGAACGCGGCGCGCTACCGGCGCTCGCGCGACCACCTGTTGCAGGCGTTGCCGCAGGCGGGATTCACCAGGCTGTCGCCGGCCGAGGGCGCGTTCTATCTGTTCGCCGACATCACGGAGCGATCGAACGACAGCGCGGCATTCTGCGCGCGGATGCTCGCAGAGGTCGGGATCGCGGTGACGCCGGGCGTCGATTTCGACCACGACCGCGGCGGACGGTTCCTGCGATTCTCGTATTGCGGTCCCGAGGCGGACATGCGCGAGGCAGCGGCACGGCTGACGGGGTGGCGATAGCCTGCGTCAACCCCGCCAACGTGTTATTGTCCGCCAGCGGAATTGTCGCCGTGGGTTAGCCGTCGGCGGTAGAATGCCTTTGGTAATAGTGTGAACGAGGACTGCGATGAGCGACTCATTGCCTCCGTTCCTGGCGACTGATCCCGAGGTTTACGAGCACTTCATGGGGCGATGGAGCGAGCGTCTCGCCAAGCCGTTCCTGGAATTTGCCGGCGTCGCGCCGCGCGACCGGGTTCTCGACGTCGGCTGCGGCACCGGGACTCTATCGCTTGCCTTGGCTGAGCACGGAGCAAAGGTCGTTGGATTGGATGCGTCTGAATCCTACCTCGACGGTGCTCGCCGCCTTCGGTCACACCGCAACGTCAGCTACGAGCATGGTGACGCATGTCACCTGCGCTATGGCGACGCCTCGTTTGATGGCTGCGTCTCGACCCTGGCCATCGATGTCATTCTCGAAGTCGATCTGGTCGCTGCCGAGATGCGACGAGTCACACGTCCAGGTGGCGTCGTGGCTTGCGGGACTTTCGACTTCTGGGGCGGCAACTCGGTGCTTGACCTCGTGCTGGATACGGGCGCTGTGCTGGACGAGAGCATCCGAACACTGCGAGCGCAGATCAAGGCCCGCCCCATTGTGTGGCCGAATGGACAGGCGGACCTTTGGCGCAAGGTTGGGCTGATCGAGGTGGTGGAGATACCGATCGTGCTCAGCTTCGACTACTCCGATTTCCAGGATTATTGGACCAGTTTCTCCACCGGGCCAACCAGGATTGCGCAACGGTTGACCGGGGTGCCATCCGGGGTGCGTAGCGAGATCGAGCGGCATGTTCGCGACGGCTATTTGGCTGGCCTACCGGATGGGCCCCGATCATTTGCACTCATCGTGCGAGCCGTACGCGGCATTGTTTCACGATGAAGACCCGGCACAGTCGAGGAGGCAGCGATGGCGACCTGTAAGATGGCGCTATGCTTTGCTCTCGGACTAACCGCGACGGCCGCCGCTCAACCCGCTTCCGCACCACAAGGTTGGACTCCGGTCAGTCGCACAGCACAAGCGACCACCGGGCGCGTGACGTTCGCGCCGGACAAGATCACCTTTCAGAACGGAACGTCGCTACCGCTGGCCCCTGGTGGCCAGATGCTGTTCAGGCCCGAGCCGAAGGGAAAGAAGGTCATGGCTGACCTTTACAGGGTCACATCGCCGGACGACCCGGCGCTTGAGAACGGAAGCAAGCTGTGCAAGGGGAAGCCAGTCGCTTATCTGATCGTATGGAAGTCCGAGAAGGCCGGCAACGTGACCGACCCGCGTACCTTGGCACCGTTCTCTGGGAAGAAGTTCAGTCCCGGCTCACCCGACGATTGTGGGCGCTACGTCTATGACGCCGGATTGCATTGAAAGAGCGGGGGGCAAGGCAATGCCAGACGTACTGAGGCAGGACAGTCGAGGCGGCGGATACCGCCCCTCACGGCCACGTCAAGCATGTCGATGGCGGGGTTGACGGGTCGGCCAGGATGACTTCCCCGCATATTCAGGGCCTTTTCGTTGGCTAAGCAGGTCCGGGAAATTGCAAGCAAAAAAAATCTATCCGTTTTGATCTAGATCAAAGACGCCTTTAGGGCTGTCTGCGTAGCCTCGGTTTGGTTTTCGGTCCGCACTGGACTGGACCAATACGACGAAACGAGAGGTTCCTACGTAAACGTAATTGATGGAGACTTACGATGAGAACAGTGGTCTTCGCTCTTCTGGCGCTTTTTGGCATGGCGCTGGCCACCAGCGTGATCGTTCCAACCGCCCACGCCGTCGACACCTTCGTGTACGAAGGCAACAACAACTGATGCTGACAAGATCGGTCGTCGTCTTGGCGAAGGCTGATCGGCGGGAGGAGGTTGGTGACAATGGCCTCGTGTCCCGCTGAAGGAGCCTAAAGCAAGAACAACTGATTGCGTTGATAATCATCGGCGATGCTGTCGATCTCGGCGGGCGCGGTGGGAGTGTGAAGCTTTGGGGTCGCGATCCTGTCTGGGGGACGCCCTGCGCACGACCGTCGCGCCTATGATCGAGCTGAGGGGTGTTTGTGTCTGACGCGCCAACGGTCGGACCATGCCGGCTGCAGTGATCGCATGATGTACTTGATCTGAGTGGATACCACCGATAGTGCGCTTTCCGCGATAGCGCCCGATCAAGCCCGACGAACTGCTTGATCTGGGTCCAATTCCTTTTCATGGTGGTG
>Ga0209040_10002871_pt1 | contig 13289 bp, 13 predicted proteins | sample BogFormECP12_OM3_FD_188240 | JGI IMG/M metagenome (GOLD analysis project Ga0209040, IMG submission 188240) | Bog forest soil microbial communities from Calvert Island, British Columbia, Canada - ECP12_OM3 (SPAdes) (version 2) | ecosystem: Environmental > Aquatic > Freshwater > Wetlands > Bog ... | reverse complement strand
ACATCCAGCGCCTCGGCCTGATCGTGGGTGACCAGCACCGTGGTGACGTGCACCTCGTCATGCAGGCGACGCAACCAGGCCCGCAGATCCTCGCGGACCCTGGCGTCCAGCGCGCCGAACGGCTCGTCGAGCAACAACACCTGCGGGTCGACCGCCAGCGCCCGGGCCAGCGCCATGCGCTGACGCTGGCCGCCGGACAGCTGGTTGGGATAGCGGCCATGAAACCCGCTCAGCCCCACCACTTCCAGTAGGTGGTCAACCTTCTCCTTGATCTCGGCCTTGGGCCGCTTGCGGATCTTCAATCCGTAGGCCACGTTGTCGCGAACGGTCAGGTGTTTGAACGCGGCGTAGTGCTGGAACACGAATCCGATGTCACGCCGCTGCGGCGGCACCCGGGTGACGTCGCGACCGTTGATCGTGACGGTTCCGGTGTCGGGCTGGTCGAGGCCGGCGACGGTACGTAGCAGTGTCGACTTGCCCGAACCACTTGGGCCCAGCAATGCCGTCAGCGAACCGGCGGGTACGACGAAGTCCACATGGTCCAATGCGACGAAATCGCCGTACTGCTTGTACGCGTCGCGCACCGTGATCGCGTTGGCGGTGCGGTCGGTTCCGGTCTCGGCCATAGCTGCGTCTCCTTATCAGGCCTGTTTGGCTGTTCGGGCCCGTCGAACGAACAGAATTGTCTTGGCGATCAGAAAGGCGACGGCGACACCCATCATCAAGGTGGACAGTGCGTAGGCGCCGTACTCAGCGCCGCGCTGGTAGCGGTCGTTGACCAGCAGCGTGAGTGTTTGCGATTTTCCTGGCAGGTTGGAGGACACCATGATGACCCCGCCGTATTCGCCGAGGGTTCGGGCGGTGGTCAGCACGATGCCGTAGGTCAGGCCCCACCGGATAGACGGCAGCGTAATTCGCCAAAACGTCTGCCACCAAGTAGATCCCAGCGTTGCCGCAGCCTCTTCCTGCTCAGTCCCCAACTCCAGCAGCACCGGTTGAACCTCGCGCACCACAAACGGCAGGGTGACGAAGATGCTGGCCAGCACGATGCCGGGCAGGCCGAAGATGATCTTGATGCCGAAATCTTTTTCGACAAAACCCAGCGCGCCCGCCGATCCCCAAAGCACGATCAACGCGACGCCCACGATGATCGGCGAGACCGAGAACGGCAGGTCCAGTATCGTCTGCAGCACAGCCTTGCCGCGAAATCGCTTGCGGGCGAGCAGCAGTGACGTGGAAATGCCGAAGATCACGTTCAGCGGCAGCACGATGGCCAACACCAGCAGCGACAAGTTCAGCGCCGACCTCGCCGCCGGAGTGCTGACCCAGTCGTAGAACTGACCAAAGCCGGGTTTGAACGTCCGCCACAGGATCAGCGTCGCCGGAACGATCAGCATCACGGCAATGTAGGCCAGCACGACATGGCGAGTGAGGTAGCGAACCCATGGCGACGATGTCATGCGGCCTTCTCCTCGCGTTTGGCCCTGCGCCCGCCGGCAACCCGCAAGATGAACAAGACTAGGAAGCAAATCGACAGCAGCACTATGGAAATCGCGCAAGCTCCGGTGCGGTCATCGTTCTCGATCAGCGCGCGTATCCACTGCGAGGAGACTTCGGTCTTGCCCGGCACAGCGCCACCGATCGTCACCACCGAACCGAACTCGCCGATGGCCCGCGAAAACGACATGCCCGCACCCGACAACAGCGCGGGCAGCAACGACGGCAGCACAATCGAGGTGAAGACCTTCGGGCCGGTGGCACCCAGCGCCGCAGCCGCCTCCTCGACTTCCCGATCGAGTGCCAGCAGCACAGGTTGCACGGCGCGCACGACGTACGGCAACGTGACGAACGCCAGCGCCATCGCGACTCCCGGCGGGGTGTGCTGCAGATGAATATGCAGCGGACTGCTTTTCCCGTAGAGGGCCAGCATCACCAGGCTGGTCACGATGGTGGGCAGCGCGAAGGGAAGGTCTATCACGGCGTCGACGAGCCCCTTGCCGACGAAGTCATCACGCACCAGCACCCAGGCGGTCAGCAGACCGAGCACCACGTTGACGAGGGTGACCACGGCGGAGATGGTCAGCGTCACCCGGAACGACTCCAGCGCGGCATGCGATGTGACCGCCAGCCAAAAGGCCTGCCAGCCTCCACCGATCGCCTGCCATGCAATCGCAGCCAGCGGCAGCAGGACGATCACCGACAGCCACAGCGTCGTCACACCGACCCGAAGGGACGTGCTACCCGGCCCGTCGTATAGCTGCGCATCCGGCCCGGGCAGCGCCTCACCGGCGGGCTCGCCGGGCTCCGTCCGGATCGCGGCCGGGCCTGGCGTGATCGCGGCCGTCATCCGGTGGCCTCCAAGTAAATCTTGGTGATGCTGCCCGTGTTCCTGTCGAACAGCTGCGCATCCACTTTCGGCCAGCCGCCAAGGTCGGCGATCGTCCACAGTTTCACCGGGACCGGAAACTGGTCCCGGAAGTTGGTGGCAACGGCCGGATCGACCGGCCGGAAACCGGCCTGCGCCCATAGCTTCTGCGCCGCGGCGGAGAACTGGAAGTTCTTGAACGCATTGGCGGCATCCAAGTGGGGGCTGGTGCTCACCACCGCCACCGGATTCTCGATCTTGAAGGTCTGCGGCAAGTTGATGTGCTCGACCGGTTTGCCTTTCCGCTCAGCCGCCAGGGCCTCGTTCTCATAGCTGATCAACACGTCGCCGCTGCCCTCGATGAACACGTCGGTGGCTACCCGCCCTGAGCCGGGACGCAATTTGACGTGTTCATGCACCAATTTGCTGATGAAAGCGACACCGGCTTGGCTATCCCGGCCGCCCCCGCTTTTGACCGCATAGGGGGCGAGCAGGTTCCACTTGGCCGAACCGGAACTGAGCGGACTGGGTGTAATGACCTCAATACCGGGCCGCAACAGGTCATCCCAATCGCGGATGTTCTTCGGATTGCCCTTGCGCACCACCAATGTCACCACCGACCCGAACGGGATGCCCTTGGTGCCGTCGGTGTCCCAGTCCGCGGAAACCTTGCCGGCCTTGACCAACCGCGTGATGTCCGGTTCGACCGAGAAGTTCACCACGTCGGCCGGTTTTCCTTCGACAACGCCGCGTGACTGGTCGGCCGAGGCTGCGTAGGAGGTGATCACCTGCACGCCCTTGCCCTCCTCGGAGGCGTTGAACGCCGGAATCACCTTGCTCCACCCGGGTTCTGGGACCGAATAGGCGACCAGGGTGATGCTGGTATTCCCGCTGGCCAGGCCGCCGCCGCCCACGACGTCGCTGCCTCCGCCGCCCTGACACGCCGCCACGACTCCGGCAATCAGGGTGAGCGCGGCAACAGACGGCCAACGCAGTGCGCTGCCGATGTCGTTGAGCATTGGTCGCCTTCCGGTGCGGGACTAATGGATCTGGATCCCGTTGCTGCGGAAGGGCTTTAAAACGTGAGGAGAATTCACCAATTCCACACCAGACCGCGCACGGGTTTGGGAGTCAGCAACAACAGCGCGCGACGACATAGCTCTGGTTAACACCGGATGCCACGTGCATGGCGCGAAGCCTAACAGCGCGCACGGGCCTTTGCGTGTCGGCAGCAACGTGAGGATCCCCGCACGACAGGCACGACGAGAACCATCGTCAGGTGTGGCCAAGGACCGGTTTACCCGTGTGTAACGCCGACGTAGCGGGTGCGGCACACCGACTCGATGACCTGGCCGAGCAAGCCTTCCAGCAACTCAGCCGTCAGGTGGGGCATCGCGCCGCCAGCAGCGTGGCGTGTCGCACCAGGGCGAACCCCGAAACCCAAAGCTTGATGCCGCTTTATGAACTCGCCGAACACGTTCACCCGACTCGCACTGTTCGCCCCCACGCCCAGACCCAGGTTCCAAGATCCGTGTCTGATCGCCAGGTGGCAGGCGAGCATCACGCCGGACGTGTTGTCGGCGCCCCGGCGTAAAAGTCACGGTGATGGAAAGGGCGCGCCCCGCGGAACGCGGATGCCTATGCCGCGCTCAGTACAGCGCGTTGGCGAGGTTGCGACGACCGACGACGACCTCGGGATCGGCGGGATCGAAGAGTTCGAACAGCTCGATCAGCCGCGTCCGTACCGAGGTGCGCTCATCTCCAGATGTGCTGCGCACCAATGCGATCAGGCGCTCGAAGGCCGCGCTTACATCCTGGTTGAGGATTTGGACGTCGGCGGCGGCGAATGCGGCCGCAATGTCGCCGGGCGCGGCATCGGCAATCGCGACGGCGTCAGGGCGTTGTGCGGTTGCGCGGGTCAGGAATTCAATCTGCCGAATCGCCGCCTTCGCTTCGACGCTGCCCGGATTGGCATCCAGGATCGCCTGGTAAGACTCCTTTGCCGCGACGAAGTCGCCGGCCTCGAGCTGCTGGCGGGCCTGCGCCACCTCGGGATCGATTGGCGGGGAATCCTCGGAACGACTTGCGCCCTTGAGCTTTCCGTCCGTCGCCGAAAGCAGAGAGTCCAGCCAGTGTCGCAACTGATCGGCGGGCTGCACGCCTTGGAAGCTGGACAGCGGCTGGCCCGCGGCCAAAGCCACCACGGTCGGGACGGCATCGACGCCAAAGACCTGGGCCACCCTCGGCGCGGTGTCGACATTGACCGTCGCCAGCAACCACTTGCCGTCGTCGGCGGCGGCCAGGGCGGACAGCGTGTCAATCAGCTTTACACACGCTTCGCTGCGCGGTGACCACAACACCACCACGACCGGCACTTCGTCGGACCGGACTATCACTTCCTCTTCGAAATTGGCCTCGGTGATCTCGGTACTACCCGGCTCTCCTGCTGCCCCGCTCGCCGAAGCCTTCTGCTGAGCTCGCTGCTTCAGACCGGACAGATCGACCGCACCGGTCATCGCAGGCCTGATCGAGGATCGCGGACGCGTCACGGCAATAAGTCTGTCACGTCGCGTCGGCTACCGATCCACGGCCCTGGTAACCCCCGCGACCGGCACATATGACGAAAATCACAACGGACCCGATATGCCTTGCGCCAGCAACGCCGGCCCGGCCCCTGTGGGGATTCAGCTAACCGGCCCGAAGAATCAGTGCGTCGCCCTGGCCGCCCGCCCCGCACAGCGCCGCAACGCCGATTCCGGAGCCGCGGCGCGCCAATTCCAGGGCCACATGCAGCGTGATTCTGGCGCCCGACATGCCGATTGGGTGCCCGACGGCAATCGCGCCGCCGTTGACGTTGACGATCTCGGGATTCACGCCGAGTTCGCGCGTCGAGGCCAGCGCCACCGCCGCGAACGCCTCATTGATCTCCACCACATCGACCTGGTCAACCGTGATTCCTTCGCGGGCGAGCGCCTTCTTGATCGCGTTGGCCGGCTGCGACTGCAACGTCGAATCTGGTCCGGCCACCACGCCGTGTGCACCGATCTCGGCCAGCCACGTCAACCCCAGTTCCTGGGCCTTTTCCTTGTTCATCACCACAACTGCGGCCGCACCATCGGAGATCTGTGACGCCGAACCCGCGGTGATGGTGCCGTCCTTGCGGAATGCGGGTTTGAGGCCCGCCAACGACTCGGCGGTGGTATTGGCGCGGATTCCTTCATCCTCGCTGAACTGCAGCGGATCACCCTTGCGCTGCGGGATGTTCACCGGCACCACTTCGTCGGTGAACACGCCGTCCTTCCACGCCGCGGCAGCCCTTTGGTGCGACTGGGCTGCGTACTCGTCTTGTTCTCGGCGCGTGAAGTTGTCGATATCGTTGCGCTGCTCGGTGAGCGCACCCATCGGCTGATCGGTGAACACGTCGTGCAGTCCGTCGTAGGCCATGTGGTCCAAAACCGTGACGTCGCCGTACTTGTAGCCGGCCCGGCTATCCATCAGCAAATGCGGCGCCTTGGTCATAGACTCCTGGCCGCCGGCCACCACCACATCGAACTCTCCGGCCCGAATGAGCTGGTCAGCAAGCGCGATGGCGTCGATGCCGGACAAGCACATCTTGTTGACGGTCAGCGCCGGGACGTCCCAGCCGATGCCGGCCGCGACCGCCGCCTGTCGCGCGGGCATCTGGCCGGCCCCAGCGGTCAACACCTGGCCCATGATCACGTACTCGACCAGCGACGGCGGTACGTTGGCCTTCTCCCAAGGCGCCGGCGATCGCGATGGCACCCAGATCGCTGGCCGAAAAATCCTTCAGCGAACCCATCAACTTGCCGATGGGTGTCCGTGCCCCAGCAACGATCACCGACGTCGTCATGACTACCTCCTGGGCGGGTGTGGAAGGCCCATTCGACCTACCGGAGAAGCGCAATCTTTCCCGTCAGGTTACCTTTATGTGATGACGACCGATCAAGTTGACGCCCGTCAGTTGCTGGCCACCTCCTTGGTGACCGGGCTCGATCACGTCGGCATCGCGGTCGCCGACCTGGACGCTGCGATCGAGTGGTATCACGACCACCTCGGCATGATCCTGGTGCATGAGGAAGTCAACGACGACCAGGGCATCCGCGAGGCGATGCTGTCGGTGCCGGGTACCACGGCGCAGATCCAGTTGATGGCCCCGCTCGACGAGTCGTCGGTAATCGCGAAGTTCCTGGACAAGCGTGGGCCGGGCATCCAGCAGCTGGCTGTTCGCGTCAGCGACCTGGACAGCCTCAGCAAGCGACTCCGTTCGCAGGGCGTCCGGCTGGTGTACGAGGCGCCCAGGCGCGGCACGGCGAATTCGCGGATCAACTTCATTCACCCCAAGGATGCCGGCGGGGTGCTGATCGAGTTGGTCGAGCCGGCTTCCTAGAGCGCCGGGTCCCTTATCTACCACCACTTTCGGGTCGGGCTGCGGGTGGCGCGGTTGGCCCAACACGAAGTGTGCCAATGTCGCCGGTCGTTTATCGCTCCCGGTGATTCAGCTGGCCATACCACCACATGTGCAGTGCCGGAACGGATTTGGTGATCGCAACCGGGACAGCGGTAGGTCTTGACGGCCCGCGCCGCGGCGATCGGGCGCACTTCGTAGTCGTGGCCGTCGGGCCCCGTTTCCACCCGCCGCAGCATCGGCGAAAGCGATAGCGGGCGCCGGTCGCGAGACGGTGTGCGGCGCCTGGCCATGCAATCAGTCTAATCGGGGACGTCAGAACAGCCGGTACTCGTCGCTATCCATGCCGCGCATCTTGTCGTAATCCAGTGTTACACAACGGATCCCCCGATCACTGGCCAGAGTGCGCGCTTGCGGCTTGATCTGCTGAGCCGCTAACACCCCACTCACCGGAGCGAGAACGCTGTCGCGATTGAGCAATTCGAGATAACGGGTCAGCTGCTCGACGCCGTCGATCTCACCACGCCTTTTGATTTCCACTGCAACCGAGCCACCCCGTTCATCGCGACACAGCAGGTCGACGGGCCCGATCGCGGTCATGTATTCGCGACGAACCAGCGTGTATCCCGCGCCCAGCAGTTGGACGTGCTCGGCGAGCAACGCCTGCAGATGGGCCTCGACGCCATCCTTGACCAGCCCCGGGTCGACGCCCAGATCGTGGCTGGAGTCGTGCTCGATCTCCTCGAGGGTAATGCGCAGCTGTTCGCCGGCTTTGTTCTCTACTACCCACACCGGCGCCTGGCCGCCGAGCTCCTCGGTCATCCAGCACGGCGGACTCATCCAGTTCAGCGGCTTGTAGGCGCGGTCGTCGGCGTGCACACTGACCGATCCGTCGGCCTTGATCAAAAGCAACCTGCGCGCGGACGGAAGATGAGCGGTGAGCCGGCCGACGTAGTCAACGGTGCACCGAGCGATCACTAGACGCACCCGACTCACCTTAGAGCGTGTCCGACAAATTAGGCTGACGCCACAATGCCCAAGGAGACCATGGCACAGCGCTTGGGCCGGGTGCTCGAGAGAGTTACCCGTCAAAGCGGTCGGCTGCAAGAGACCCCCGCGTACGGTTCCTTACTGCTGGGGCGGGTCTCGGAGAGCCAACGACGCCGGCGGATACGCATCCAGCTGATCCTGACCGTCGTCGTCATGGCGGCGAACCTGATCGGAATCGCCGTCGCCACACTGTTGGTGACCGTCGCCATTCCCGAGCCGAGCATCTTTGACGACGCGCCGGGGTGGATCACGTTCATAGTCGTGCCGGGCTATCTCGTTTTCGCGATGGCCGTGGGCACTTATTGGATTACCCGGCGGACGGTGCTGGCGCTGCGCTGGGCGATAGAGGAGCGCAAACCCACCCGCATCGACGAGCGCAACACCTTCCTGGCCCCGTGGCGAGTCGCGATGGTCGACCTCACCCTGTGGGGAATCGGGACGATACTGTCCACGACCCTCTACGGCCTGGTCAACCGCATGTTCATCCCCCGGTTTCTGTTCGCGGTGGGCTTTTGCGGCATTCTGGTCGCGACCGCCGCCTATCTGCTCACCGAGTTCGCACTGCGACCGGTGGCCGCTCAGGCGCTCGAGGCGGGACGACCGCCACGGCGGCTGACGTCAGGCATCATGGGCCGAACCATGATGGTGTGGCTGCTCGGTTCGGGCGTACCCGTCATCGGCATCGCGCTGACGGCGATCTTCCAGACCTTGATGCAAAATCTCACCGAGACCCAGTTCGCGGTGGGCGTGATCATCGTGTCGGCGGCAACGCTGATATTCGGTTTCATCCTGATGTGGATCATGTCCTGGTTGACCGCGACCCCGGTGCGGGTGGTGCGTGCGGCACTCAAGCGCGTCGAGCAGGGCGACTTGCGGGGCAACCTGGTGGTATTCGACGGCACCGAACTCGGTGAGCTGCAGCGTGGTTTCAACGCGATGGTCGACGGCCTGCGAGAGCGCGAACGCGTGCGCGATCTTTTCGGCCGCCACGTCGGCCGCGAAGTCGCCCTGGCCGCCGAACGCGAGAAACCGAAATTGCGCGGGGAAGAACGCCACGTCGCCGTCGTCTTCATCGACATCGTCGGCTCCACCCAGTTGGTGACCAGCCGACCCCCGGCCGAAGTCGTGCAATTCCTGAATCGGTTCTTCACGATCGTGGTCGAGGAGGTGGACCGCCACTGCGGGCTGGTCAACAAGTTCGAGGGCGATGCATCGCTGGCCATCTTCGGCGCACCGAATCGCCTCGACTGTCCCGAGGACGCGGCGCTGGGGGCGGCGCGGGCCATCGCGGACCGGCTGACCAACGAAATGCCCGAGTGTCAGGCGGGCATCGGCGTGGCCGCGGGCCAGGTCGTCGCCGGCAACGTCGGTGCCAAAGAGCGGTTCGAATACACCGTGATCGGCGGGCCGGTCAACGAGGCGGCCCGACTGTGCGAACTGGCCAAGTCAGACCCCGGCCGATTGTTAGCCACCGCAGACACGGTGCAGGGTGCGAGCGAAACCGAGTGTGCCCGTTGGTCTTTGGGTGAGACCGTGACACTTCGCGGGCACGACCACCCCACCCGGCTGGCCTCCCCCGTTTGACCTGATTGCGGCCAATCAGCTGGTCGGCGAGGGGACAGTCGTCCGATGATCGGCGGCGGCGCTGATGCGTTGCAGCGCGTCACCAAAGACCTCGAGGTCGATGCCCTCGAGTTGGTCGAACAGGTAGCGGCGCAGGCTGGTGTTGTGGGTGGGCGTGGCCTCGTTGTAGCGCTGTAGCCCGGCGTCGGTGAGCACGGCGTTGCAGGCGCGCGCGTCCCGGGTTGACTGTTCGCGCCGCACCAGGCCCTGGGCTTCGAGGCGCCCGACGGCGCGGCTGATGGCCGACAGCGACTGCTGGCAACGCGCCGCGAGGTCGCTGAGCCCCAGCGTGCGATCGGGGGCTTCGACCAAAAAATCCATCGCAACGTATTCGGTGTGCGACAGCCGGTGCTCGCGCTGCAGGTCAGCGTCGAATTGACGCATCATCGTCATGAACGCCGCGTGAAATGCCCTGATCACCCTGTGCTCCTCAGCGGTCCTTGGCTGCACCGCGTTTTTGTGTGCCATGTCTCAAACATAGCTGTTGCTTGCGCGCGCAAGCAAGTATATGTTTGTTGGCGCAAGCAAGTAACGCTACGGAAAGGGAACTGCGGTGAGCACTCGGATCCTTGCCCTGGTCGGCAGCCTGCGCGCCGGCTCCTACAACCACCAACTCGCCGAGGCCGCGGCAAAGCGCGCCCCCGACGGCATCGATGTCGAGATCTTCGAAGGACTGGCCGAGGTGCCGTTCTACAACGAAGACCTCGACCGCCCAGGTGACGTGCCGGCCCCGGCGCAGACGCTGCGCGACACCGTTCAGCGCGCCGATGCGCTGCTGCTGGTCAGCCCGGAATACAACGGCACCATCCCCGCCACCCTCAAAAATGCCATCGACTGGACTTCACGCCCCTACCAGGCCGGGGCGATCGTCGGCAAGCCGCTCGCTGTCATAGGCGCCTCCGGCGGGCACTACGGCGGGGTGTGGGCCCATGACGAGACCCGCAAATCCGCCCGCATCGCCGGGGCGCATGTACTCGACGACATCAAACTGGCGGTGCCGCAGGCAGCCGAACGATTCGGCACCAACCACCCCGCGGATGACGACGAAATCGCCACCGCCATGCCCGAAATCCTTGTCAGGTTGGCGGGCGCCCAGGCCACCGTCGAGCCCGCCGTATAGCGGCGCTAGGGATGTGGAGCGCATTGCCGACGGCGCAGTTGGCCGGGCGCGCCGGCGCCGGCGCCGGCCCCCGATTTGTGGCAGCTCGACGCGACACCTGGTCACGCACCGACGAGCGGGCAACTGCTGCTATCTAACCGGCCGACAGGACGGGTCGACCGAGATCTCACTGGCCCACACCGCGATGTCGCTTTTCCGCCAGTTTTGTCGGTGGGTCGGTGTAACTGTGGAAGGGTGCACGAAGATTTCGGGCGCTGCTACCGAGCCGTCCAATCCAAGGACGCCCGGTTCGACGGCTGGTTTGTCACCGCGGTGCTGACGACCCGGATCTACTGCCGGCCCAGTTGTCCGGTGCGGCCGCCGTTCGCGCGTAACGTGCGGTTTTATCCGACCGCAGCGGCCGCTCAGCGGGCTGGTTTTCGGGCGTGCAAACGGTGTCGACCCGACGCATCACCGGGTTCTCCTGAATGGAATGTGCGCAGCGATGTTGTCGCGCGGGCAATGCGGCTCATCGCCGACGGCACCGTGGACCGTGAGGGCGTCGGCGGCCTGGCCGCCCGCGTCGGGTACACCACCCGCCAGCTGGAGCGGCTTTTGCAGGCCGAGGTCGGCGCCGCCCCGCTGGCGCTGGCCCGTGCGCAACGATCGCAGACCGCCCGGGTGCTGATCGAGACTACAGACCTGCCGTTCGGCGACGTCGCGTTCGCCGCCGGGTTCTCCAGCATCCGTCAGTTCAACGACACGGTGCGCCAGGTGTTCGACAACACACCGACGGTGTTACGTAAGCGTGCTGCGGTCCGGGTCGGGTCCTTGAAATCCGGAGCCACCTCTGCGGGGGCAGTGTCCCTTCGGCTGCCGATGCGCACACCCTTCGCCTGCGAGGGCGTTTTCGGCCATCTCGCCGCCAGCGCGGTACCGGGTTGCGAGGAGGTCCGTGACGGTGCGTTCCGACGCAGCCTGCGGCTTCCCTGCGGCAGCGCCGTCGTCACCCTGAAGCCGGCGGTCGATCACGTGCGCTGTTTGCTTGTGCTCGACGACTTCCGCGATCTCACGACGGCGATCGCCCGCTGTCGGCGGCTGCTGGACCTCGATGCCGACCCCGAAGCGATAGTGGACGCGCTCGGCCGTGATCCCGATCTGGGCCCGGTGGTGGCCAAGGCCCCTGGACAACGTATCCCCCGCACGGTCGACGAGGCCGAACTTGCCGTGCGCGTGGTGCTGGGCCAGCAGGTATCGACCAAGGCCGCACGAACCCACGCCGGCAGGCTGGTCGCTGCCTACGGGCAGCCGGTCCACGACCCCGAGGGCGCGTTGACCCATATCTTCCCGTCGGTCGAGCAGCTCGCCGAAATCGATCCGATCCACCTGGCGGTCCCCAAATCCCGGCAACGGACGCTTAGTGCCCTCATCGCCGGCCTTGCCGACGGAAGCGTCGTGCTGGACGCCGGCTGCGACTGGGAAGGCGCGCGCAGACAGCTACTGGCCCTGCCGGGGGTTGGCCCGTGGACGGCAGAGGTGATCGCGATGCGCGGCCTCGGAGACCCAGACGCGTTTCCCGCCAGCGATCTCGGCCTCCGGCTGGCCGCCAAGCAGTTGGGCCTGCCCAAGGATCAACGGGCACTCATCGAGCACAGCGCCCGGTGGCGCCCCTGGCGGTCCTACGCCACCCAACACCTCTGGACCACCCTCGAGCATCCGGTAAACCAATGGCCACCACAGGAGGTTGCGTGATCCACTACCGCACCATCGACAGCCCGATCGGACCGCTGACCCTGGCCGGGCATGGCTCGATGTTGACGAATGTACGGATGGTCGATCAGACCTACGAGCCCAGTCACGCCGGCTGGTCACGCGATCAGACGGCATTTGCTGACGCGGTCGACCAACTCAACGCATATTTCGCCGGCGAGCTCGTCGACTTCGATGTCGAGCTCGATCTACGAGGCACCGAATTTCAGCAGCGGGTCTGGAAGGCTCTGCTGACGATTCCGTACGGGGAAACCCGGTGTTACGGGGAAATCGCCGAACAGATCGGTGCGCCCGGTGCCGCGCGCGCCGTGGGATTGGCCAACGGCCATAATCCCGTCGCAATCATCGTTCCGTGCCATCGGGTTATTGGCGCCAACGGGAGCCTCACCGGCTATGGCGGCGGACTGGACCGGAAGCAGACCCTGCTCGAATTGGAGAGGCACCGGGCGTCGGTGAATTTGACATTGTTCGATTAGATTCGACTAGGACATGCAAAAACACCCCCTTTGACAGGGGGTGTTTTTGTGTATGTTCGGCGGTGTCCTACTTTTCCACCCGGATTGGGCAGTATCATCGGCGCTGACAGGCTTAGCTTCCGGGTTCGGGATGGGACCGGGCGTTTCCCTGTCGCTGTGACCGCCGTAACTCTATTTAAATTTGTGTTGGTGGGGGGTGTGGCGTCTAGGCAAACTTGTTGGACAAATTCGCCGTAACTGGATATGTGGTTGCGATGTGTGTTGGTAAGTTTTCGGCCGGTTAGTGCCAGTTCCCTGCACTCATTGCTGAGCTTCCAGGTCTGGCCTATCGATCCCGTGGTCTGCGGGGGGCCTTATCCCTCTAAAAGGGTGAGAAGCCTCATCTTGGAGAAGGTTTCCCGCTTAGATGCTTTCAGCGGTTATCCTGTCCGAACGTGGCTATCCAGCGGTGCCCCTGGTGGGACAACTGGTGGACCAGAG
>Ga0209040_10002869_pt1 | contig 13290 bp, 11 predicted proteins | sample BogFormECP12_OM3_FD_188240 | JGI IMG/M metagenome (GOLD analysis project Ga0209040, IMG submission 188240) | Bog forest soil microbial communities from Calvert Island, British Columbia, Canada - ECP12_OM3 (SPAdes) (version 2) | ecosystem: Environmental > Aquatic > Freshwater > Wetlands > Bog ... | reverse complement strand
CATCCAAAGTCGAACTGAGGAGGAGAACATCGACGTCATGGAGGTCGGGACGTCCTATCAGACCTCCAGAACCTGAAGGTGAAGTGGTTATTTGCAAGCCGCCGTCACGTTTTAGCGCATCGGCGAGCAGCTCTGTGTGGACCCGCGTGTCGGCACTCACAAGTACGCGTATCGGGACTGATGTGGACTGATGGCGCATAGCGTTCTCCAAATGAAATGGTCTCTGACTGTCGGCCAGGACAGCGACTCCCGAAGACTTCATCTTCGAAAGACTCCAACGAAAACGAACTTGAACACACGGAGAAAACAAACACTGTTGACGCCATCGGGGGGAAATTCGTGGACGTTCAACTGCGACATATGCAAACATACAACAACTTTCTTCAGCGGCACAAGAGAAATTTATTGCATAATGTCCTAATTCCCAAGTTAGGACAACTATGCTTTTGCATACATCGACAATAGTGCCGCATGTAATGCACGTATGTGTTATTTACGTACCAAACTTTGCGGACGGCCGGACGTGTCGGCCTCAAACCTTGCCTGAGTTTAGCAGAACTGAAGATGGAACGTAAGCTGGAGCGAGGACTCACGTTATGGCCGATTAGGCCAATGTGCAGGCAGCTATTTCGGTGATCATCCGCATTCTGGATCGGTCATAGATTCCCGCGCTCGCGATTCAGTTCTTCCGTCGCCTCGACGTAAAACGCTCGGAGGATGAGAAAGATTTCTCTGGGTCGATTTTCTTCCCTCTTCAGACATACTACTCCGTCGGAAGAGAGAAATACGTCGGTGAGACTGTGTACCTCTTGCAGTAATTTGCATCCGCCGTTACTCTGCAAACACCTAGACAAGCAACTGTGATCAACAGTCTACTCTGCCAGGCTCGCGGCAGGCTTGATGGGCATTGAAAAGCGCGAGCTAATACGTGGGGAGCTCCCCCGGCTCTGTCGGGAGCAGCAGAAGTTGACAATTCCGGAACTGTGTTTCTCTTCGCACACGAGGCTCACTTCCCGATGCGAGATTCGCAGTTTTCGGTTTGACGTGGCAGGTTGTGCCCCCGGCCCCTTTGAGGGGCCAGCAACCGTAAAGCCTCCGGCTCTGGCGGAGGATAGTTACTGTTTCGGGGCTTCCCTAACGACGTTTCCTGTAAATCTCGACTTTGAGATCTCAGGGATGAGGAATACGCAATATTAAGGGTCAAGTAACAACGTGACTCAGAGGGCGAAGCTATGAGTACTAGCAGTCAATCTTGGAGCGTTCCGGAGCCGCCTGCATTTCTCGCGGTGGGCGCCGGCGAGGGTGTCGAAAGTTGGTTTGCGCTGCAGACGCGCGCTCGACACGAGAAAGTGGCTGTTCAGCGGCTCTTAGATAAAGGAGTGACGACGTTCCTCCCACTGGTCAGACAAGTACATCGATGGAGCGACCGACGGAAGACAGTAGAAGTACCATTATTCAGTTGTTATCTGTTCGTAAAACTGGCGCCGCGTAACAACGAGCACCTTCGAGTCCTCACTGTAGACGGCGTGCTAAGGTTTGTCGGAAATCAAGGACTGGGAACTCCTATCCCAGACGACCAGATCGATACGATTCGAATGCTGGTGGAAGAGCAACTACCCTACTGTTCCCATCCCTTTCTCAAAATCGGGCAACGTGTGCGTATCCGCAGCGGAGCGTTGAACGGCGTCGAAGGAATTCTCGTATCTCGAAGCGGAGAACGTTCGTTGGTCGTATCCCTCGATGCAATCCAGAGGTCTCTCGCGGTGCGCATCGAAGGGTACGAAGTCGAACCGATCTAGAGTTTGGCAGTTTTACACTTTTCGAGCTCTCTCGTGTGCTTCCGGGGAGCCACTAAACCCGTGGCGGAAAAAGCAATCGAAACAGTAAGGCTGTTGGTCGTGAGCCGGGAATCCTCGGTTCTTCGGCCGCTTTGGTCAATGGGGGAATCGAATTCCTGGCAGCTGGAAAGCGCGGCCAGCGGCTGGGGGGCGATGGAGCGAATCCAATCAGGGGTAACGCCAGACGTGCTCCTGCTGGACTTGCCGCTCGGCGACACGGATGGCTTGCACATCCTACGCTGGCTGCGTCGACTTCGTCCTGAGCTGCCGATCATTCTGATTTGCGATCCCGACGATACGCCCAAGCTACAAGAAGCCATGCGGCTCGGCGCAAGGGACTACTTGGTCAGGCCCCTCGAGGAACAACCAATCGAAACGGTTATTAGGCGCCACCTTTCTCCAGTGAGCGGGACCATGGAAACGGACATCACGAGTGACGATGTCGAACAGATCAATGACGACGTTTTCTTCGTTGGGGCCAGCCCAATCATGCGAAAGCTTCGGACGCAGGCAGGACTGCTGGCCTTAACCAATGTCCCGGTGCTGATCCTGGGCGAGAGTGGGAGCGGCAAAGAAACCGCTGCCCGCCTGATTCACAAATTGTCCGTCAGGTCCGGATCCGGGTTCGCCAAAGTGAATTGTGCAGCGCTCCCAAGCGATTTGCTGGAAATCGAATTATTCGGATGCAAACGAAACGGAACCGAACCGCCACGGGTCAGGCCAGGCAAGCTGGAATTCTGTGAAAAGGGGACGATTTTTCTGGATGAAATTACGGAAATGCCGATGGCGCTGCAGGCCAAGCTGCTGGAGGTATTGCAGAACAACCGGTTTGTCAGACCAGGAACTGGGACTGGGACGTCAGTCGGCGTCGACGTCCGCATTCTGGCCTCTAGCACGACGAGTGTTGAATCCGCGATCTCGGAAAACAAACTTCGTGAAGACCTCTACTACCGCCTGAGCGCCTACACGATTCACGTTCCGCCTTTACGTCAGCGCCGAGAAGAAGTTCCGCTCTTGTTGCGCCATTTCATGCAACATCTTGCCAAGCATTATGGCCTCTCGCCTCGCACCTTTTCCCCGGGTGTGCTGGGTGCGTGCCAATCGCACTCCTGGCCTGGGAACCTGCGAGAGCTGGAAAATTTCGTAAAGCGTTACCTCATGGCGGGAGGCAAAGGACTCGCCTTTGGCGGGAACGAATCCGAGGCGGAATCGGAGTCGGAAGATGTAGCTGAGCGCGAGACTGTAATGTGGCCCCGTGCGGTGAGCCCGCTGGCATCACTGGCGCGCCCGTCACGTAGCAGTGTTTCTGCTTCTAACTCGCTGAGGTCCGTGGTGCAGAGCGTGAAGTTGGAAGCCGAGAGAAACGCAATCGCCGCGGCCCTGGAAAGCACGGGCTGGAATCGAAAGGCAGCTGCACGCCTACTTAAGGTCAGCTATCGGACGCTGCTGTACAAAATCGAGCAATACCAGATGAGGCCTCCCGATTCCTCCCTGGTTCCGGGTAGCACCGGATTCAGAGGCAATGGGAGCGGATTCCGGTAACGGAAGGGCCGGTTGAGTGGATCGGGGAAGGCAACGACCGGCAAGGAGGTTGGTTGTGAAAATTGCGACTATAGAGCCGTGGGACAGACGCCTGGGATTAGCACTGGTTTGCATCTTCCTTACCGGCTACGCTTGGGCGCAAGTGCCAGCAAATCAATCTGGCGCCCAAAGCCCGGCTCCGACCGCCATCGCTTCGCTCGCGCAACCGATGATGGCGTCGGTATCGGCCAACAAGCCACACGATGACAGCTTTGTCATCGGGAATGACGACGTTTTATCGATCAATGTGTGGAAGGAGCCGGACCTCTCTCGGTCGACGATACCGGTGCGATCAGACGGAAGAATTTCGCTGCCCCTGGTGGGAGAAGTACAAGCAGCTGGACGAACTCCTTTGAAACTCGAACAGGACATCGCCACCAAACTGCAGCCGTATCTCGAGGAGCCAGAAGTCACCGTAATGGTCCAGCAGATCAACAGTCAGAAGTTCAACATCCTAGGAAAAGTGGTAAAGCCAGGCTCATACCCCCTGACAAGCTCGGCGACTGTACTGGACGCAATTGCTCTTGCGGGCGGCTGTCGTGATTTCGCCAAAGAGGGATCGATTTACATTCTGCGACAGAATCCTGATGGCGGCGAGTCTCGAATCCCCTTCAATTACAAGGACGTAATCAAAGGCAAGAAAACTGTGCAGAACATACGACTCCAACCGCATGACACGATTGTCGTCCCCTAGGAAATGTTATGCTTAAACGAGTTTGCTTGGGTCTTCTGTTAATGCTGTCCACGTACGTATGGTCCCAAGTGGACACAAACGGGCCAGAGGCTGCTAGCAACTCAGGCGACGAGGTACCAATGCGTACACCGCCGCCAGTGAGCGGACAAGCTTACTCAACCACATTTGCTTCCGAAACGCCGTCGAACATCCTGCGCGCTGGTCTCACGTTCAACACTGCATACTCTAACAATGTACTGGGAGCCGATAGCCCTGTGAGCGACGTAAATTATTCGATTTGGCCTACGCTTGCCCTCGATGCAAGCACTACTCGGCTCCATTGGGTGCTCACTTACAGTCCTGGTTTTACGTTTTACCAGCGCGTTAGCGCTCTCAACCAGTCCGATCAAAACTTTGCTCTGAACTTCCAGTACCGCCTGAGTCCACATGTAACAGCCAGTCTCCGGGATTCCTTTCAAAAGACATCCAATCCGTTCAATCAGCCCAATCCACTTTCAGCCATGTCAGTTTCTGGCTCAGCTCCGACTTCCAATGTAGCGGTCATAGCACCGGCTGCTGATCAGATAACTAATGCGGCCAATGTCCAGCTTACCTATCAATTCAGGGCTGATAGCATGATCGGAGTCGGTGGGACTTTCAGCAATCTGTGGTACCCTAACCCAGCGGAGGCTGCTGGCCTGTTTAATTCGACTTCAACGGGAGGATCGGCTTTCTACTCCCGCCGCGTTTTAGAGAAATACTATTTCGGGGTGTCATATCAGTACTTGGACGTTTTGGCGTATCAGGCCGGAGTGCGCGGCAGCACTCAGACTCAGACTCAGACTCAGACTCAGACGATCTTTCTCTTTGGTACTGTTTATTTAAAGCCCTCGCTGTCCTTGTCCCTGTCTGGCGGCCCTCAGCACTATGATGCCACTCAGTCGCCGCTGCCGGCATCGGGGTCGTGGTCGCCCTTGGCCTTAGCGAGCCTTGGCTGGCAGGGGCAGCGCACTAGCTTGGCAGCTAGCTACTCCCGAATCGTCACTAGCACGGGTGGGCTGGCTGGAGCATACCATTCCAACATTGCAAACGTCTCAGGGTCATGGCAAGTTAGGCGCGCCTGGAGTGTTGGACTATCTGCCAGCTATTCGCTCTATAAGACGTTGACTCCTTCCTTTGTTGGGTCGAGTTCTGGAGGACACACGGTTTCAGGAACCGTCTCAGTCCAGCACCCAATAGGTGAACATCTGAGTATGCAGGCGGGATATACTCGAGTGCAGCAGAGTTACGGAGGGATTGCAGCGATATCCGTTGTTCCCGATACCAATCGCGAGTTTGTCTCCATCTCCTATCAGTTCGCGAGACCGCTGAAAAGATAGCCATGCCCGCAAATGCTAAAGCGACAGATCCGAAAGGATTCGACCTTCAGCGATACCTGGGAATAGTACGGCGCCGCCACCTGCATTTCCTGATCCCGACGCTTCTGGGATGGCTGGCAGTGTGGGGATCGAGTTGGATTTTGCCGGCGCGCTACAAGTCGAGCACTTTAATTGCAGTGGAACAGTCCTCCATGCCAAAAGATTACGTCACGCCGAACGTGAACGATGATCTGCAACAGCGGCTGCAGAATCTTACACAAACGATTCTTAGTCGTACCCGTCTGTTGCGTATCGTTGACGAGCTGAATTTATATTCGAAGGACCGCCGTCGGCTTAGCCCTGACGGGATCGTCGCGGCAATGCGCAAGGACATCCAAATAGACCTCGTGCAGACTGCGCAGAACCAAGTCACCGCGTTCAATGTTTCTTATTCCGCGCATGATCCGTTTATTGCGCAAGAGGTCACCGGTAAGCTGACCAATCTCTTCATCAACGAAAATCTGGAACTGCGACAGCAAGAATCCGAAGACACCACCAAATTTCTCGAGGGCCAGTTGGAGACAGCCCGGCAGAATCTGGCAGCACAAGAAGAAAAAGTTCGCGAGTTTAAGGGACAGCATGGTGGAGAGCTTCCTACACAGGTGGAAAGTAATCTCCAGATCCTCAGCGGCCTGCAGTCACAGTTGCAAGCCGCGGAAGTGGCACTCAATACTGCGAAGCAACAGCACGTCTATTTGGAGACGTTCTTGAATCAATACCGAGCCCTCCAAGGGTCGCCCAAGAGTCCAGAGGGTGCCCCGATGGATTCGTCAACCATCGAACAGGAACTTGCAAAGTTGAAGGCGCAGCTGGCAGACCTTAGTTCTCGTTACAAGGACCGATTCCCGGAGATCCGTAAGTTACAACATCAAATCGCCGCGATGGAAAAGTTGAGAGACCAGCATCTCGCGGACGTCAAATCCAAAGGCGGCAGCGCCCAACCCGGTGTTAACCAAGCCGCGGCGGCCGAGGACAGCGCGGACATTAAAAACCAACCCCAATTGCTTCAATTGCAAAGCCAGTTGCAGGCTAATCAGGCTGAGATAAGCAACCACGAGCAAATGATTGCAGGCCTTAAGTCGAAAATTAACGATTACCAGGCTCGGCTGAATCAAGAGCCTGTGCGAGAGCAGCAGCTTGCAGATCTCAATCGTGGCTACGAACAATCCAAGGCGTCTTATGACGATCTTCTCAAGAAGAAAAATCAGTCGGCGATGGCGACCAGCATGGAGCTACTCCAGCAGGGCGAACGTTTTCGAGTTATTGATCCGCCCAGCTTGCCCATTAAGCCTAGTTTTCCCGATCGCCTTAAGTTCTGCGGCATCGGGCTAGCTGTCGGATTAGTGCTGGGAGCCGGAGTGGCCTGGAGCTTCGAGATGATGGACGATCGAGTCTACAATGAACAGGAATTGAAAGATTTGCTGCCGGTGTCAGTGATCTCGGAAATACCTGTCATCACTTCTCCAGCGAACGAAAAGGCCGAACAGAAGAGGATCTGGCTTGGATGGGCCACGGCAGTCGTGGTATTTACCGTTATTCTGGCAGGATCTGCTTTCAGCTATTTGCGAGGCTGACCTCAACCCTGATGTACAAGTTCTTTTACAATCTAACGCGAAATCCCTTCGAGCTCACTCCGGATCCGTTTTTCCTTTTTCCCACTCCTCGACACAACGAAGCTCTCGCAACGATATACCACGGAGTGCGGGGGCACAAAGGGTTCGTTGTACTGACGGGCGAAGTCGGCACGGGGAAGACACTGTTACTACGCTGCCTGCTTCAACTACTTAGACAAAGTCCTGACGTCGCCTACGCCTACGTTTTTAACAGTTGTTTATCGCCAGTCGAGTTCCTGCAGTACATCGCGAGCGACTTCGGTCTTTCGGTCTCGGGCAGGAACAAGGGCGAGATTCTTTTCGATCTCAGCAATTATGTGATCGGCCGAGGTTCGAAGAAGCTAACGACCGTCTTGGTAGTGGACGAGGCGCACCACCTTTCGGCCGCCAATTTAGAAGAAATTCGTCTTTTGACAAATCTGGAGACTACTCAGGAGAAACTTTTGCAGGTGCTGCTGGTCGGTCAACCAGAGCTTAATAAGAAGCTGGACTCCGCTGGACTCCGGCAACTAAAGCAGAGGATCGCTCATCGCTCACACCTGGTACCGTTAGATCTGAGCGAGACAAAGGGTTACATTGAGCGCCGGCTCCACCTAGCGGGGGCAAGTTCGAATGGCTGTCCTATATTTCTTCCAGATACCATCGCATCTGTTTATCGTCATTCCCGGGGCATTCCTCGGCTGATCAACGCCATTTGCGAAAACGCTCTCATCACTGCTTACGCCCGACAGAAGCGAAGCGTAACTCCTAAGATTATTGAGGACATCGCCGCAGATCTTCGCTTAAACTTGAATGTGGCCCAGCCGCAGGAGGAGCGGAACCCCGGGGAACGCGATGGGGAATCACGAAGCACCGTGGCCATCCGGAGTCAGCAAACATGAGCCAGATATTTGATGCGTTGCAGAGGTCTGAGTCTGAACGGTCTGCGACCGATCTGGCGGAGTTGTCGGCCGCGACAGATTTGTTAGAGGTTGCCGAACGGAGGGTTGTGCAGTTCGCGACCGAGGGTGGCCGCCCTACAGAGAACAAACAGCAGACTGAGAATGACTACCAGACACAGGCAGTACGTGTTGACCAGTTCAGCCAATTCCAACAGGTGCGGGCGCTGGTGTCTCCCCAAAGTCGACTGGTATGCATAACAGAGGAGGAAAGCTTGGCTGCGGAGAAGTTCCGCTTTCTTGGGGTCCGATTGAGACACCTGCAGCAAAAGCACCCGCTAAAGCGCCTGCTGGTCACGAGTTCGATGCCGGAGGAAGGCAAAAGCACGGTCACCGCGAACTTGGCGTGCACTCTGGCAAAGAGGCAGCAGCAGAAGATCTTGTTGTTGGATGGAGATCTCCGACGGCCCTCGTTAGCCCAGCAGTTTGGTCTCGGGAAAATCCCGGGTCTTAGTGAAATGTTGGAGGGGAAGCCTGGCCCGGCCATGAATATCTACCAGCTTGAAGATTTGGGCTTCTGGGTCTTGCCGGCCGGTACGCCACCAAGTAGCCCTCTAGAACTTATGCAATCGGGGAAACTTTCCGTATTGATGGATCAACTGGCGAGTTGGTTTGACTGGATTGTGATCGACTCTCCTCCGGTGCTACCCCTCGCGGATACCAGCGTCTGGATGCGGCTGGCAGACGCGGTCCTCCTAGTGACACGGCCAGGAAAAACTGCAAAACGGCAGCTACAACGAGCCCTGGAAGCGGTCGAGCAGCCGAAGCTTCTAGGCGCATTGGTCAATGGTTCCAGGGAGGCTACTCTAGGCGACTACTACGGCTACTATGCCGGTAGGACAGCTGTCCCCCAAACAGAGGGCCAGGCGACAAAGTAACCAACCCAGCTATCTGCTATACCTCCACGCGCAAATTAGTTAGCCAACAAATCCCTCATCACGGACCAAATCAGCATCAGTCACTTGCTCCTGCGCCAGGAAACAGGGTGCAGAACAAGCGGAGGAAATCGTGACCCCGCAACGTACAGGTAATGCTACAAAACTGGGTTCCCTTGCATTGAAGTCAGTGTTTGAGGGGGAACGCAAGATTCTGCACGAAGAAACCTTCCTGCAAATGATCTCCGTCGAGCGCAAGAGAACGGAGCGTTCCAGAAAACCGTTTCTGCTTCTGCTGCTGGAAGCGGGGGAGTGCCGCAGTGTGGAGAATAACGTAAGGATCCTTGCCAATATCCAATCTGCGCTGCTGCCATCCACAAGGGAAACCGACGTGGTTGGCTGGTACAAGAATCAGTCCATTGCCGGCGTGATTTTTACAGAGCTAGTAATCAATGACAGGAACTCAATCCTGAGCGCGATGCTGGCCAGAGTAAGCAGCATCTTGCGAGACAACCTGACGTTCGAGCAATTCAACCAGATGAAGATCTCGTTTCACTTTTTCCCCGACAATTGGGATGATGACATGTCCCAGCGCCCGAGCAATCCGACGCTATATCCGGATTTGGCGCAGCGTGACAGTGCCGCACGATTCTCCTCCGTTACAAAGAGGGTGATAGATATCGTCGGCAGCACGCTGGCACTTGTGATTTTCGCTCCTGCCTTTTTGGTCATCGCGCTGGCGATCAAAGTGTCCTCCAAAGGCCCCGTGTTTTTTAGTCAACACCGCGTCGGCCAATACGGTAAGCCCTTCGCCTTCCTAAAATTTAGGTCGATGTACACCGGCAATGATCCCAGCATTCACAAAGAATACGTCGCGCAATTGATTGCCGGCCAGGCGCGAGGCAACCACTCCAACGGTAATGGCGATGGCGCGAGTGTCTACAAGCTTACCAACGACCCAAGAGTCACGGCGGTGGGAACATTCTTGCGGCGGACTAGCCTGGATGAGCTGCCGCAATTCTTGAATGTACTCAAGGGAGAAATGTCGCTGGTGGGACCTCGTCCCGCGATTCCGTACGAGGTAGCCGCCTATCAGACGTGGCACCGGCGGAGGGTCTTGGAGGTCAAGCCGGGAATTACCGGGCTGTGGCAGGTGAATGGCCGAAGCCGGGTAGGATTCGATGAAATGGTCCGCCTCGATCTTAGGTATGCCAAGGCTCGGTCGCCTTGGCTCGACATTAAGATTCTCCTGCACACGCCGCGAGCGGTACTGTTAGGCGACGGCGCATTTTAGGGAAGCTCACTCGCACGTACTACTTTCGTTTTAACCAGCCACGGAGTTCCCCTAAGCAGGGGTAGACTCAAAGGACGGCAGGAATATGGTGAATTTTGGTGTAATCGGCTACGGCTACTGGGGTCCAAACATCGTCAGAAACCTTGATGGTTTGGAAGGGGCGCGTGTCTTAGCGGTTTCGGACAAGGTCCCAGCCGCAAGAGAACGAGCGCAAAAGGCGAATCACGGAATCCAGGTAACGGCTGATGCAGCCGAGATAATATCATCGACCGAAATTGACGCGGTCGCAATAGTGACTCCCGTCTGGACGCACTTCGAACTTGCCAAGGCTGCCCTTGAGAACGGCAAGCACACTTTCGTAGAGAAACCCTTTACTAGCAACACGGCGCAGGCGGAAGAACTGATCAACCTTGCAGCGAAGAAAAACTTGAAAATCATGGTCGACCATACGTTCTTGTTTACCGGGGCCGTAAGGAAGATCAAACAGCTCTTGCAAGAAGATATGCTCGGCAAATTGTATTATTACGACTCCACCCGAGTTAACCTGGGGCTGTTCCAGCATGACGTAAATGTGATTTGGGATCTTGCTCCTCATGACCTTTCGATTATGGACTACCTAATCGAGGAGAGCCCCGAGGAAATCGTCGCGACAGGCCAGACCCACTTGAACGGAGTTGAGGACGTTGCCTTCATTACCCTGTATTTCCCAAACGGGGTCATTGCGCACATCAACGTGAACTGGTTGTCGCCGGTCAAAATTCGCACTACCCTAATTGGCGGCGAAAAGAAAATGTTGGCGTGGAATGATCTTGAAGCCGACGAAAAAATCAAAATCTACGACAAAGGAGTCCAGATCACGAGCCAGGAGGGTTTGTATAACTTACTCGTGAATTACCGTTCGGGCGACATGTGGGCTCCTAAGGTGGAGCAAGTCGAGGCATTGCGTCTGGAGTTAGCCTACTTCGTCGACTGCATCGTCAAAGATCAGACTCCGTTCAATGACGGGGCAGCAGGTCTTCGGGTAGTCAGGATGCTTGAAGCCGCCAATGAGTCCTTGCGCCATCGTGGCGCAGCTGTGCATGTCTGATTGTTCCGCGCGGGCCGAGTAGCCCGCATGATATCTCGCGAGACTCTTCCATGAAAAACACTAAAGCATGAAAACCACTCATGAAAAACAGTAAACATGGAATCGCGGCGATGCCTACGACTTCATATCTCTGCGTAGCATCAGACGTGAAGCTTGGACGGGATGTGAAACTGTCCAAGTTCATTAATCTTTATGGTTGCGAAGTCGGAGACGAGACAAAGATCGGAGCATTTGTCGAGGTGCAGAAAAACGCCAAGATCGGCAAGCGCTGCAAGATTTCGAGCCACACCTTTGTCTGCGAGGGGGGGATCATCGAGGATAACGTTTTCATCGGTCATGGGGTGAGGTTCATCAATGACAGCTATCCGCGAGCGACTAGCGCCGAAGGTAAATTGCAGACCGAGGCGGACTGGAAAGTGGAGCGTACTGTAGTCAGGACTGGAGCCTCAATTGGTTCCGGCGCCACAATCCTTTCGGGGCTGACGATAGGGGGAAAACGCGATCGTCGGGGCAGGAAGCACCGTCACTAAAGACGTGCCGGAGAACGCGATTGTCGCGGGGAACCCTGCAAAGATTTCGAGATACCTCATCAGCAACGTACGGGCAGAATTGACCTTGAACAGCGTAGGAGAATGAGCGCTGCTGCGAACCGGCGACCGCTGGCCAAGGGCTGAATGCGCATGGTCGTACTTATCAAAATGGAGGGTAGGCAATGAGCAGTACTAACATACCGTTTTTGGATCTGACCAGTCCTCACTTAGAGATGGAGGAGGAGTTAGTCGTCGTTTTTCGAACTGCACTACGCAACGCTGCATTCATAGGAGGGAAAGCTGTAGAAGGATTTGAAAGTGCATTTGCGGAGTTCTGCGGGGTTGACCATTGTGTCGGTGTGGGCAGCGGGACAGATGCGCTGCGTTTCGCACTTATAGCTGCACGAGTCATCCATGGAGATGCCGTACTTACCGTGCCGAACACTTTCATCGCTACCACCGAAGCTATTACACAGGCTGGCGCGCATCCAGAATTCATAGATATCGATGAGGGCACCTACAACATGGACCCTGAAAAGCTCCGGGAGTACTTGGAGACGAAGTGCGATCAGGATCAGGTTACAGGAAACCCGGTTTCACGCCGGACCGGTCGCACGATTTCAGCGGTCGTGCCCGTTCATCTCTACGGACAGACAGCCGACATGGATCCGATACTGGACCTGGCCGACAAGTATAATCTCATGGTCGTAGAGGACGCCTGCCAGGCGCATGGAGCCGAGTACTTCTCGCGAAAGACCAAACGCTGGGGAAAGGCTGGATCCATGGGGAGAGCCGCCGCCTTCAGTTTCTATCCTGGCAAGAATCTAGGTGCTTGCGGTGAGGCTGGCGCGGTCACGACCAACGACCCTGACTTGGCTCAAGGAGTACGAATGCTGCGCGACCATGGCCAAGCCGCGAAGTATTACCACGACATAGAGGGTTACAACGGCAGGCTGGATGCCATCCAGGCAGGAGTTCTCCGGTTGAAGCTGGACCGCTTGTCAGAATGGAATAGTCAGCGCCGGGAAACCGCCGAAACTTACCGACAGTTGCTTTCCTCAGTAGACGGCCTGATTCTTCCGTTCGAACCAAGCTGGACCAAGGCAGTGTATCACCTATACGTGATAAGGACTCAAGGCCGGCATGAACTGCAGAACAGCCTCAAGGCAGCGGGTATAGGCACGGGCATTCACTACCCAATCCCGCTTCATTTGCAGAAAGCCTATCGTACCCTTGGTTACTCCAAGGGAGATTTTCCAGTCTCCGAAAAAGCTGCCGCCGAGATACTGTCTGTGCCTATGTATCCAGGGCTTGGATGTAGCCAGCAGAGTCGAATTGCCGAGCGGGTCAAGGACTTGGTTATGACGCCGGCACACTGGACTCCAACCACTAGCCTGGGGACGAGCGCAGCAAGCATCGGCCACACAGCTCGTGAATCAAAAC
>Ga0209040_10002868_pt1 | contig 13293 bp, 11 predicted proteins | sample BogFormECP12_OM3_FD_188240 | JGI IMG/M metagenome (GOLD analysis project Ga0209040, IMG submission 188240) | Bog forest soil microbial communities from Calvert Island, British Columbia, Canada - ECP12_OM3 (SPAdes) (version 2) | ecosystem: Environmental > Aquatic > Freshwater > Wetlands > Bog ... | reverse complement strand
TCTTCCGTGACGTCGGGCCCGCGGCCGGCGAACACTGGCTTCAACGATTTCAAATAGCAATCGAAGATGCCACCGATCGGCACCGTTTCAAACCGGATGCCCAGGTTCTTCGCCAGCGCCACCGAATCGTCGATACTGCCCTGGGAGGAGTACGGGCCCGGCATGCCGACCCCGATGACGTTTTCACGCCCCAGCGCGTCCACCGCGATGCAGGCGGTGAGCGCGGAGTCGATGCCGCCGCTCAGTCCGAGTACAACTCGCTGGAAGCCGCATTTGCGCACGTAGTCGCGTGTGCCCAACACCAGCGCGGAATAGGCGCTGGCCTCGAGTCCTGCATCCTGATCGTGGATATCCCCGGTCAGCGACACCGTGTCGAAGCAGATGATATCTTCTGCGAACGACTTGGCCTGCGCGATGACTTTGCCGTCGGACCCCAAAGCGAAGCTGGAGCCATCGAACACCAGGCTGTCATTGCCGCCGACTTGGTTCACAAACCCGACCGGCACGTGATACCTTGCCGCGACCGCCTCCAACATTTCTCGCCGCAATTCGCGCTTGCGCAGATAGAACGGCGAGGCCGAGATGTTCAGCAGGACTTGTCCGCCGGCGCCGATCAAGTCTTCCACCGGATCGACACCGTAGAGCGGGCGGTCCCAGAAGTGTTTGTCGTTCCACGCGTCTTCGCAGACGGTGAGCGCCACCTCCTTATTCCCGAGGCAAAACAGTTGCTGGCGCTCGGCGGGAGCGAAGTTGCGCATTTCATCGAAAACGTCATACGACGGCAGCAGCCGCTTCGATTGAATGAAGGCGATCTCGCCATCGCGCAGCAGCGCCGCCGAATTCATCACCGACTTCCCGGTGGCCGACTTGGCTGGTGTCACCAGACCGCAGATCACTGCGATGCCTTCGGTCTCGCGCGCAATGGTCTCCACCGCCTCGCGGTTGCGCTCTACAAACCAGGGACGCTCAACCAGGTCACGCGGCGGATAACCGCACACCGACAGTTCAGGAAAGAGAACGAGATCAACACCTGCACTCCGAGCGCGTCGTGAAAAGTCAATGATCTTTGCGGAATTGCCCGAGAAATCACCGATGAGGGTATTGATTTGACCGAGTGCGATCCTCACATCATCAGTGTAACGGCGCGGCGGCAAGCACGCCAAATGAGTGCGGCGGCAGCCCATCCGGCGAACTCGTGGGCGAGGGTGAGCCGCCGGGAGTCGGGTACGGATTGTTCGAGGGCGGGTAGCTGCTGCCTCCACCGCTGGAGCCGCGATCAGTCGGATACTCCGGCTGTTCGCCGGGACGGCGCAGCGTCGGAGCATTCGCCGGTTTCTCCGCCGGCTTCTTCTCGGCGACTTCGGTCTCCGCCGACGGCAAATCCACTTCCCTTTCTGTGCGCACGATCTTCTCCCCATCCACGGTCATGATCTCCAGGCGGGCAACCACCTCACCCTGGAAGCGCACAAACTCAACTTCTTCCGGAGGAGTGCCGTAAATCCACTCCTCGTAAGCTTGCCCGTTATCGTCTTTGTCGCGGATTTTCCTGGGCGGACGTCCCTTGGCGTAGATCACCATGTCGCGGTCCATGCCGACCAGCACCTTGTGGTTCTTGATGGCGTCCTGCACCTTCGGGGGCAGAGTTTTCTCATAAGCTTCAGCCTGATTGAGCGCCTTGAAATCGAGGACCGGCGACAACATGTCCCGCACCTGCTGGCCCGTGATCTCAGGCACGTACTTGTCGAAGTCGAGCGTCACCACGGAACCTTTCGCGTCAAGGTTCTTGGGAGCCGGTCCCGGTGTGGTCATGACGCCGCCCATGCCGACTTGAACGTGCTGATACCACTTCTCCTTTTTCTTCGGTCCGCCGTTGATTTCGAGAACAATGGCCTTTTCCTCGACAACGACGTTGGTAATCACGACCTTGTCGCCTGGTTTGGCTACCAATCCGTTCTCCGCGATCAACTGGGCTACCTGCGCGTCGCTCGGAGTGACCACCCCATGCTTGATCACCAGGCCCTTGTGTCCCATGGGAAAGGAGCGCCGCGCAAAACAATGTTCCGCTGTAAGATCGCGAATCAGCAACATGCGGGTCTGCGGTGTGATTTTGTCCGATGACGGGGTGGCCGGTTTCGTATCGTCAGCACAAACGGGGAGCGCCAGCAGCAAAGCTGCCGCGGCTAACAACGAAACTCGGGGGCGGTTCATGGGAATACCCGGATTGCTTGCATTATATGCTCAATCCAGTTGCGAGTTGTCAGTCGAGACTTTGCCAGTTCAGCATTTTTCAGCAGCCGGCTACGGCCTGCTACCGTTTCGTTCTCGGATGCAGTCGCCCTATGCTGGTGGTAAACATGGCTACACTGCCGCTTCGAAACCGAGTAGAACGCGGGTAGTGGTACAGTTTGGTTCTCCCGGGTCGCAAGATACAGGTCAATGGTTGTCATCCCGAGCAAGCCTCAGCGAGGGATCTGGGCGCGCCGATTTGTGCCGGTGCGTCCCGAGCGTAGCCGGGGGAAAGGCGCGCATCCTTAATCCAACTGGACCGCTAACGGAACGTCAGCCCCTCGCGTGCGGCCTTGAAGTTGAGCGGCTGTCCGCCACGTTCACGAATGGCGTTCTCCACGCTCTGCCGCGTGCCTTCCTCAATCAAGGCAATAACGCAGCCTCCTCCTCCCGCACCGCAAACCTTTGCCGCCCGTGCGCCGTGCTGCTGGGCCACAGCGATCAGTTTGTCGATGAGCGGCGTGGTGATGCCTGGCGCGTTCGTGCGCCGCAACTTCCATTCTTCGCGCAGCAGGCGTTCCACGTCGTCCCATTGCCGCCTGGCGAGCGCGCGATGCATGGCCTGCGCAATGCAAGAAATCTCCTCAAAGTTGCGAATCACCTGTTCATCCCCATTGATGTGTTGCTTCAAGACCTCCCAGTTGTTAATCCCCGATTGTCGCGGCGCTCCGGTGTAGAAAAGCGCAAAGCGTTGGTCCACTTCATCGAGTGAAACCGGGATGGCCTCGCGGCGAATTCCGCCAGTTTCGAGATGCACCGCGCTGACGCCGCCGTAGATTGCTGGATAGTAGTCCTGACAGCCCGTGGGAACGCGGATGAGTTGCGCCTCCACATTCTGCGCGATCACACGAATCTGTTCCTTCTCCATCTCGCAGCCGGTGAAGCGCACCAGGGCGGAGCTGGTGGCGATCATCAGCGCCGACGAACCCGAGATGCCCGCGCCCGCCGGCGATTCCGAAAACGTCTCCAGCACGAAGCCGTTTTTGGGCTTGAAGAAGCGGATGAGATAGGCCGCCAACGGATGCTGGTAGGACTTCGCAGCCAGCAACTCATCGAGGCTGGCGAAGCACTCCTCGCGGGCGGTGTCGTGCGACTGCAGAAGAATTTCTCGCCCTGCACGTGGCGTGATCCGGCATGCGGTCAGAATATTCAACGCGACGTTCACGCTCACCGCGCCGGGATGAAACAGGTACAACGGCCAGATGTCGAGCGTGCCACCTGCGAGGTCGGCGCGGCACGGCGCCGTGGTCAGGATGGCACCGTCGATAAGGCCGGACTGGAATTCAGATGCGTTGTGCATCATGGAACGAATCGTACATACTGAGCGCCGAAGGCGCGAAAGAGCTTAGCCCAGCGCTTCAGCGCTGGGTAATGGGTGTTATTGAAAGGGAGTGCCATAGGCACGGCAGACCGATCTGGAGTTCACACAGAATTTCTGCCGTCCCTACAGGACTCGGATTCTACTCTACGGATACCCAGCGCTTGAAGCGCTGGGCTAAGCTCTTTCGCCCCTGGGGGCTTGCTCCTCTTTGCAGCAGTCCGGGAACAACGGCAACTCGAGACAGTAACTGTAACGCAGCGCCGGAAGCCCTCATCTCATCACAGCTCCCAATAGCTGATCAGCTCTACTCCTCGCCGCTGCAACGCTTCCCTCGCCCCCGGCGAGGTCAGCAGCTCCAGCTCCTGCGCGCGCGACTGGCGTAACCGGGTCCGCACCCTGTCGAGTTCCGCGTCGTTGTAACCGGGGTGGCACACGAACTCCCACGTGCCCTCGGGAATGTTGTCCACAATTCTGCTGAAGAGCTTCAGGTCGAGAATGCCGCTGACCAGCACCGCGACTGAGCCATCGGTGGTTCGCAGACCGTGTGCCTCAACTTCGTCGCGGAACTTTGCCGCGAGGTTGCGCAGCACGTTGAGCTGCGCAAAGCGCTTCCACAACTGGCGGCGCCGCAACACGTCTCCAAGAGGCAAGGGCCACACCTGTCCGAATGGATTGCGAACCGCAGGAACCTTTCCCGCCCGCGCCGCGCGCAACAGCGGCCGCAGCACCGCGGGAAACATGTGCGCGTGCTTGTGTGTGTCGAAGTGCGAGGGCGCGACTCCCGCCGCCCGCAGGCGCTGGATCTGCGCAGCCGCCTCGGCTTCAATCTCGTCGGGCTGGAGCTTGCCACGAAACGAGGCCACCACAAAGTCGTTCAGCTTGACGCGAAAGTGGATACCGTTTTGCTTTCCCGGTTGCAGCAGGCTGGCAACCCGCTCGGCCGGCAGCACCGGCTCACCGTCCAGGAGCACGATGTGGCATCCCACGCTGAAGCGTGGATTGCCGGCCAGCGAGCCCGCTAGGGCAGCGGCTTCCTCGAACGCGCGTGACTTCGCCATCAGCGTTGCCGACGTCACAATGCCGCGTTGCTGCGCTTCGGCGATGCCGCGGTTAATGCCGGCAGTCATTCCAAAGTCATCAGCATTGACGATCAGCCTGAGCACGGGTTCAGTGTAGCGCAGTTCGCTCGGACTGCAGTCCCCAGTCGGGGATAACAGCGCAACCGTACGCGGCTGGCACTTGACGCTGAATGCTAAGTGCTAAATGCCAACTGCTGCTTATAGAATCGCCTCTGGAATTCCGCTGATGGAAAGCCCAAGCCCAATCCGTCCCTTTGAGGTACTGTTCGACAATGCCGAGCCAAGTCCGTTTACCGACGAAGCCTACGCTCCCTATGGCAACTTCGGCTTCCCGCCTCCGCCTGCGGACCGGCCGTGGGTTTACTCCAACTTCGTGCAGTCGCTCGACGGCATTACCACACTGCTGGGAAGCCACGGCTCGGGCGGCGAGATTTCGCAGTCGCACGAAGATCGCTGGCTAATGGACCTGCTGCGCGCCCACGCCGACGGCCTGCTGATGGGCATGAATACCATGCTGGAGGAGCAGCGAAGTCGCGGGCTCCAGAGCAGGGGCATCGTCTTTCAGGTTGCCGACCCGAATCTGCGGGGGCTTCGCAAACGTCTCGGCAAGGAACGCGAGCGTAACATCTTCGTCACTCGCGCCACCGATCTCGATCTCTCGCGCTACAAGGTGTTCGATGGCGACGTGGTGGATTCGGCTGTGCTCACTTCGCCGGCCGGGGCTGCGCGCCTGCGATCGCAAGGCGGTCATCCGCATGTCGCGATTCTTGCGGCGGGTGAGGGGGAAGCTTTCGATCTGCCGCTGGCAATTCGAAAATTGCGGCAGGAGCTGGGCGTCGAGTACCTGCTGTGCGAAGGCGGGCCAACGCTCTACGGCAGCCTCGCGCGCGCCGACCTGGTGGATGAGAAATTCATGACTGTGTCGCCGGTCGAGGTCGGACAGATTGTCCCGCCGGAGCAGGAGCGTCTTCCGAGCGAACAAAACATTCCCACGCTCATGCGCCCGACGGTGTTCGGCGGGCCGGGATTCACTCGGGAGAACGTCACGCATTGGACCTGGATGAGTTGCCGCAAAGCGGGCGACCACCAGTTCAACCGCTATCGCAGGAAGCGAAGCTAAGCTTCACGTGCGGGCCCGCCCCGGAAGCCGTGGCGCAATCGCGTAGTTGAGCTGCACCAGCACGATGAATGCGATGCTCCAATACGTGCTGAAGACGCACAGCAACGCTCCAAACGCATACAGGGTCTGCCCAATTATTATGCGGCGCTGGATGGCGGTCGTAACCTCCGATGGCAGGTCGTGCTTCACCAAACCCTTTTCGATCGCACACACCCAGCTCAGGTACAACGCCGTGCCAAGCAGCAAAATGTTCACCCAATAGGCGAGCAGCGCGATGCGGTACGCAGGGAACTCGGCCAGCAGTTTGGTGGAGTACGGCATGGTCGTTACCGCGAACAGAAACAGGATGTGAATCCAAGAAAGGCTACGGTCGGAACGTGCGAGATGGTTGAGCTGCGTCTGTTGCCCAACCCAGAAGATGCCGAGCGTCAGGAAAGTCATCATGTACATGATGAGCTGCGGCCCCATCGCCAGCAATGCGCGCCATAGATCGCGCTCGTTGTGTACGGCCTCCACCGCGGGCAGGCGAAGGTCCAACACCAGAAGTGTCATCGCAACTGCAAATATGCCGTCGCTAAGCGCCGCCAGCCGCTCCACACTTTGCCCGGCAATGCGGTTGTACAAGGTGCTCATGGCGATTGAGTCTAGCAAAGCCCGATGCGGGCGCAAGAGTCGCAAGGTTCTGGTGTCCCCTGCGGGGGCTCCCAGTCAGCAAGATTGTTGCATTTCGCCACGAGGTGGCCGTTTTAGCGGTTTCTGGATTGGTGTATCCGGTATGCTTCGGTCAAAAAGGAGTCGCCGCTTACGGAGTGGCAACCTTGAGCGGTGCGTTCCCCTTTTGCTCCGATTGAGCCAACAGAATCCGGTTCAAGGCATACATCGGCAGCAGATACGACAGTGGAAAACCTATCGCCAGCCCGATCAGGGCGCTGATATGCAAGACCTGATCATGTCTGAACACCCCCTGAATTATATTGCCGGTCGCGAGCTGCTTTATCGCGAAGACTGTGCTCCCTGCCATAAAATAGAAGCAGATCATCCAGAACCATGCAATCCGATTCTGCGGCCATTGTAAGAATCTCAGGTTGCGCGGAAACTTCATGTCAACAGGGTGATGCGCTAAACTGAGTTCAGCAAGACTCCAGGCGTAAAAGGCAACCAAAGTAACCGACAACTGCGTAAAAGTAAGCGCCTCCCTGAAACGGCTTATCCAGATGACCGGAATGGAAGAAGCAAACTGGAACAAACCAAACACAATCGCAGCACGTGCAATCATCTCGCGACGGCTGGCGGGCCTATACCAGAGTATGCTTCGACGGGTGGGAGAAGGGGAGGGCACGAAGCCCTCCGCCCATCTCATCTCCATCACAGCCCAGTATCGGAGCAGAACTGCAAGTACTACGAAAGAACAAATCCCAGTAACGAGAACCATTACCGGTACGAGGTATGACGCTGACGCTGCTTTGAATTCGAATATGCAAAGTACGGCTAACCAAACAGTGAAGTAGAACCCGAAGTGGAGGACCCAGGCAAAGCGGCGAGCGGGGGCAAAGAGCAAAAGCCACCGCCGAATGGCCGACATATCGTCGACCTTAATTCTGCCGCTGACCTGCTGAATTCCAACTAGCTCCTTAAGCACGTTATCCAAGTCTGTCTTCGTCGACGAGATTGCCTGCTGCGTCACTTGTTCGTCACCGCCGTCATGAAGAAGCTGTGTTAAGAGCTGCAAGAACTTGGCCAACTCTTCAGTACGGGTACGCAAACGGTCGCCACGGGTATCCAACTGGCGATCTGTGACACGACGTTGCACCTCGAGGCTTGTGCTCATGAGACCTGCCAAGCCGGCGGCAACCCCGACAATGCTCGTTAAATCCATCACGCGATACCCGGCACTGAATTCCGTGGACTTCGGAAGATTCCTCCTTTCCGCTCAGACCGTCAATGACTTTCTGCGGAGTGCCGCGGCCATGCCTCCTTCAACCTAACCCCACCGGCTGGCGATCCAGCCCGTGAGTGCTCCGAATATCACGCCGAAGGCGATACCGCACGGAATTCCCAAGACGCTGCGATTCGTGTCGGACGTTGTGCACCACCGAGCGTTGCTGTACAGCCTTGAAGGAAGCCTGCTATTTGGGGACGAACACCAGGAAGTAATCCACCTTGTCGGTTTTGACAAGATCGTCGTCCTCTTCGAACAAGCGGTAGCCCGCCTGCCCGGCCTCGCGAACCACGACTTCTTTCTGCACCCCGTGGTCTTCGCCGTTTCCGTTGCGGTCGATGACGCCAATGCGAGCTCCGGGCCGCAGGGCAGGGCGCAAGTTGCGCAGCAGCGCGACGGGATTGGCGACCTCGTGGTAGGTCTTGAGCAGCAGCACCGAATCGATGCTATCGGCGGGCAGCTTGGGATCGTCGGGCCTGCTCAAAATGGTCTTGACGTTGTGCAGTTGTTCCTTCTTCACGCGCTCGTCAATGTATTGCGTGGCTTCGGGATTGATGTCCACGGCATACACGGTCCCTGTTTTGGTTACTCTCTTCGCGGCCCGGACCGTGAACCAGCCAGAGCCCGCGCCGATGTCGGCGACCGTTTTGCCGGGAGCGATGGCAAGCACATCCATTACCTGATTGATGTGCAGCCGCTCGTCACGTCCGGACGTCTCGAAGATGGAGAGGTCTCCGGTGTAGGGAGTACTGGTCTTGCGCGGGAGAGATTGTGTCGCGGAATCCTGGGCGAATAAGGATGGTCCCACGGCGCTGAAGCCAACCAGCAACAACGCGATGATGAATCTAGTACGCCGGAACCGCATGAAGGATCGATTGATCGATATCGAGGTGGCGCAGCTCTACCATGCGGCTTTTGACAGCACCCCTACTACATCTTGTAGCGACCGAGGTCGTCCTCGCCGAGGTTCTCCAGCCACTTCCGCAGCTCATCACTGGAAACTCGGTCGGTCGCTGCAGTGACCTGCTTGCTGCTCTTGAGCACGTCATCCTCGACAAAGATTGGGCAATCCATCCGCAGGGCGAGCGCCAGCGCGTCCGATGGCCGAGAGTCTACGCTGATCGCCTGTCCTTCGCGCTCCAGCCAAATCACAGCGAAGAACGTGTCGTCCCGCAGCTCGGTTACGACCACCTTGCGCACGGTGGTTTCCAGCCCGATCAGCAGGTTCTTGAGCAGGTCATGGGTCATGGGCCGCGGCGTGGTGACCTTCTCGATCTCCAGGGCAATGGCGTTGGCCTCGTACACGCCGACCCAGATGGGCAGCACGGTATCGCTGCTGTGGTCCTTCAGGATCACGATGGGCATGTTGGTCACGGGATCCATCATCAGCCCGTGAATTTTCATCTCGACTTCCATCATGTTCCCTCCGGGGTGCTTGCCCTTTGATACTCCTTCTCTGGTACGCTGTGCAACCCCTTTTTGGATGAGACGGCCATCTCGCCCAACAGGCTGTTCGGGAATGTTTGCGTGACTGTCACGCGTACATACTCGCCGATGGCTGGCTCAGGTTTGCCATTGACCACGAAGTTGAGCGTCTTGTTCTGCGAGGTGCGGCCGATTATCTGTCCACGGGCGGGATTCTTCCCTTCCACCATGACCTCAAGCCTCTGGCCCAGGTGCCTGCGATAACTCGCTCTCTGCAACTCGCGCTGGTGCTCCTGCAGGACCTGCAGACGGCGCGACTTCTCGGCGTCGGGAATCGAATCGGCATATTGCAACGCTGGCGTGTTGGGGCGCGGCGAATACTTGAACGAGAAGACGCCGTCGTAGCCGACTTCGTCCAGCAGACCGAGCGTTTCGGCGAATTCCGCTTCGGTTTCGCCCGGAAATCCAACGATCACGTCGGTCGTGATGCTCACTTCGCGGTTGCGGGTGCACTTCAGCCAGGCAATGCGCTCAAGATATTGCTCGCGCGTGTACTCGCGGAACATGGACTCAAGCACCCGGGAAGAGCCGCTCTGCACCGGCAGATGCACGTGATCGCACAGCGTGGGAACGGCGTCAATGGCTTCCACAATGTCCCTACTGAAGTCGCGCGGATGCGAGGTGGTGAAGCGCACCCGACGCATACCAGGCAGTTCTCCGACCGCAGCGAGCAATTCGGCAAAGCTCTTGTTTCCTTCGGGATCGCGGTAAGAGTTCACGTTTTGGCCGAGGAGTTGGATCTCCGTGTAACCGGCATCAGCCATGCGCTTGGCTTCGGCCAGCACCGAGCGCGAGGACCGGCTGCGCTCCTTGCCGCGGGTATACGGCACCACACAGTAGGCGCAGAACTTATCGCAGCCTTCGATGATGGTGATGTATCCCCGATGCGGATTGGTGCGCGCGGTGAATTCAGTTTCGAAGGTCTGGTCGGTCTTCCGGTCGTCGAGTCCGGTGACGCGCGTGGCGCCAGACTCAATCTGCACCAGCATCTCGGGCAAATTGCGGTACGAGGCCGAGCCGGCCACCAGAGACACGTGCGGCGCGCGCTCGAAAATCCTCTCGCCCTCCTGCTGGGCAACGCAACCCAGCACGGCAAAGCGCTTCCCTTCCTTGCGCAGCTTCTTGAAGTCGTTGAGCCGGTGGAAGACCTTCTGCTCGGCCTTGTCGCGAATCGAGCAGGTGTTGTAGAGGATGAGGTCGGCTTCCTCCTCGCGCTGCACCTGCGCGTAGCCCTCGGAGATGAGCGTGCCCACGACCTTTTCCGAGTCGTGGAAGTTCATCTGGCAGCCGAAGGTCTCGATGTAGAACGTCTTTTGCGCGGTACTCACGGCCATCCTTGTGAAAACCAGTATAGCGCGGACGCAGAGCAGTCCGGCAACGTCAGGCTCAACGGTGCCGCCTGTTATTGACACGCGCAGGAATTGGGTGCATCTTCGGAGCGGCAGCAGCATTCAGCATTCAGCGAGGGAGATTAGTCATGGCGAATCAGGCGCAATATAGGAATTGTTTTCTAAGCGTAAATTTGTGGCCTGCAACTGCGGCGCTGGTGGTGGCAATAGTGGTAGTGTCGCCTTCAGCAGCGCTGGCGCAAGCATTCAGCGTGCTTCACGATTTCACATACGCCCAGGACGGAAACTCTTACGCCAGGCTGATCATGGATAGAAAAGGAAATCTCTATGGAACAGCCAGCGGGGACGGCAGCCTCGGTTATGGCACGGTATTTAAGATGACCCACGCCGGATCCGGCTGGGTCTTCGCCCCGCTCTACTCCTTCCAAGGAGGAAGCGATGGGGCTTATCCCATCGGCAGTTTGACCTTCGGTCCGGACGGCAGTCTCTACGGCACAACATCGCAGGGAGGTGGAACTTATTGCAGTGGCCGCCATGGCTGCGGCACGGTTTTCAAGTTGTCGCCTCCGGCGACCGCCTGTAAGACGGCGCTCTGCCCATGGACTGAAACCGTACTTTACAGTTTCACGGGAGGCGGCGACGGTTCCTTCCCCACCGGCGCGGTAATCTTCGATCCCAGCGGCAACATCTACGGAACCGCCTACTATGGCGGCCAGTCCGTCAAAGGCTGCGACGAAGGCCAATGTGGCGTTGTCTTCAAGCTGACGCGCTCGGGTTCGGGCTGGACGGAGACCACCATTCATTCGTTCAGCGGCGCCCCGGATGGCGCAAACCCTCCGCGTGAGTTGGTATTCGACGGAGCCGGCAATCTCTATGGCACTACCTACTACGGTGGCTACAATGCAGGTTTGTGCCCCAGCGGGTGCGGCACGGTTTACCAGTTGACACCCTCCGGATCCGGCTGGACAGAGAATGTTCTCTACAACTTCACCGGAGAGGATGACGGAGCAGAGCCGTTTTGCGGTCTCATTTTCGACAGCTTAGGCAATCTGTATGGCGCTACCCTTTTCAGCCAAAACTTCAGCGATGCCGGCGCAGTGTTCGAGCTGACACCCTCAAACGGCAACTGGACATTCACGCTACTTCACACCCTTGACACCCTCGGTCCCCAAGACACGCTCGCTATCGATACCGCCGGCAATCTCTACGGTGCGGCCACTGGCCGAAGAGAGTACACACCTGGTTCGGTTTTCAAGCTGACAGCTTCCAACGGCGGTTGGAGCTATAGCACGCTTCACAACTTCACCTTCGGTGGCGATGGCGGGAATCCATTCGGTGGCGTACTGGTTGACGCGGCCGGGAACCTCTACGGCACAACCTGGGACGGCGGAGCCTACGGCCAAGGTGTTGTCTGGGAGATCACGCCGTAACCACAGTACGCAGCATTCCGCGGACAGCATTCAGCGAATGAGATTTGGGAAGCGGGGTTTTTTCGCTGGCGCGCCGTGCGGCGGAGTCCGGCGTGTTCGAGCAGGCCGCTGGTAACGACCTACAACATGAGCTTTACGGGACCGTAGTGAGAAAGCTTACTTGGTCAGCACCTTTTCGATCTGTGGCTCGATGGCCGTCGGCGGCGTCATGGGAGCGAAGCGCTCGACGACAGTTCCCTTCTTGTCCACCAGAAACTTTGTAAAGTTCCACTTGATGCTGTCGCCCAGCAGGCCGCCCTTCTTCGACTTCAGGAACTCGAATACCGGATGCGTGTTCGGGCCATTGACCTCGATCTTGGAGAACAGCGGGAAGCTCACGCCGTAGTTGAGCTGGCAGAATGACTTGATGTCGGCATCGGAGCCGGGCTCCTGATGGCCAAATTGGTCGCAGGGAAAGCCGAGCACCTCGAAGCCGCGCTCCTTGTACTTGCTGTAAAGCGACTGCAGCCCCTCGTATTGCGGCGTGAATCCACACTTGCTGGCGGTGTTGACGATGAGCAGAACTTTGCCCTTGTAGTCGGCGAGCTTCTTGTTGCGACCGTTGTTCAGCTTGGCCGTGAGATCGTAAAACGTCATGTGAACTCCGAGTCGTTAGTACGCTTTCGCAATCACCACCCGCCGCTCCACCGGCTCCCCGGTGATGATGCACTTCCCTGCCCCGTCGTACTCGTCCACGAGAGGGATGCATCGCACCGTGGCCTTGAAGTCCTTCATGCGCTGGTCGCACTCGGGATCGTCCTTGACGTGCGCCATCACGAACTTTCCTCCGCCCTTCTCGGCGGTCACGTCCGAAAGGATCGCTTCGACCTCCTCAATCGAGTTCGCCACGACGGTGTTAGCCTTCAGGCGCTGCTTCGCCGTGTCGTACAGGTTCTTCTGCATCTCGCCCAGCACCACCGGCAATTTCGCAGCGATTTCGGCCTGCGGCAGCGGCTCCTTGGTTCCTGTGTCGCGCCGCTTCAGCACAATGCTGCCGGAAGCCAGATCACGAGGCCCCAGTTCGAGCACAACCGGCACGCCGCGCCGCTCCCAATGAAAAAACTTCGCGCCCGGGCTGTGCGCTTCGCGGTCATCCACCTTCGCGCCGACATCCTTCGCGATCCGGTGGGCCGCCTCCAGCACTTTGGCTTTCTCTTCGTCCTTGCGATAAATGGGCACCAGCACCGCCTTCACCGGCGCCAGCTTGGGCGGCAGCACCAGGCCCTTGTCGTCGGAGTGGCTCAT
>Ga0209040_10002867_pt1 | contig 13297 bp, 10 predicted proteins | sample BogFormECP12_OM3_FD_188240 | JGI IMG/M metagenome (GOLD analysis project Ga0209040, IMG submission 188240) | Bog forest soil microbial communities from Calvert Island, British Columbia, Canada - ECP12_OM3 (SPAdes) (version 2) | ecosystem: Environmental > Aquatic > Freshwater > Wetlands > Bog ... | reverse complement strand
ATCCCTGCCTCTCCGCCAGTCCAGGATCAAGAACGACTATTGGAGCTATTCCTCCAAGCGATCGGGGTACGCCAAATCAGCGCACGTCGTGCAGCATCCAAGCTGGGATGAGCCGTTACTCTCAACGGGCTACTTCTCTTTCTGGCGCAGGTAATGCCGATGCGCCTTGGCGCGGTTGCCGCATGCGCTCATTGAGCACCAACGGCGGTTGCCGGCCTTGCTGTTGTCGAGGAATAGCCAGCCGCAGGACAGGTTGGCACATCGCCGCACGCGCGCAAGCTGATTGCCCGCCAGAAGGTCCGCTGCTGACCAAAGCACCGGCGCCAGCAGCACCAGGGCTGAAGGCGTTGGCGTGCCGATGTCCCATCCGCCGGAACGCACGCGCTGCCGCGCTGGTGTTTGTGCCAACGCGGCGTTGAGCGCAGCCAGATCCGCTTCGTCCGGAGCGCGACCAGCCGCCGCGGTGGCGAAACAGCGGTGGATGGTTTCGCGCAGGCCGATCGCAGCCTCGAACATGACGGTCGGCTGAGCGAACCGGTGCACCAGCACCGGCGGCAGCCGCTCCGCCTTTTCGGCCCAGCGCAGCAGGGCGTCAGGGCCATTCAATTCCTCGGTCGGCGTCGCATTGCCCCGCCAGTAGCGCGTATTCGCATAGGCCAGACAAAGGTCGTCGTCGGCATCGCCCGTGCCCGCCGCTTTTACGACGCCACGCTCAAGCCACTCGGCTACAGCTGCCTGAGTTCCGGCGAAGGCTCGCTGGGTTACGGTGCCAAGGCGCCTGACTTCTGGGTCATCGGCACCGAACACCCGGTGGCAGCGGACGATCGGTCCGGCCTGCATATCTGCTTCGCCGCGCCGGACCGCGCGTCGGTCGATGCGTTCCACAAGGCGGCGCTGAAGACGGGCGGCAAGGACAACGGCAAGCCGGGGCTGCGCGCTGACTATGGCCCGAACTACTACGCCGCCTTCGCCACCGATCCGGACGGCTATCGGATCGAGGCCTGGTGCGGCAACAAATCCTGATCGCCCGAGTGCTGTCGGTTTCTCCCGCGAGTGCTAGGATCGTGAGGTCCGAGCACCAAATGGGGAGGAACCGATGGCACGGGTCGCATTGGTCACAGGTGGAACGCGAGGCATCGGGGCTGCCATCAGCACTGCGCTGCAGGAGCAGGGCCGCACCGTCATCGCCAACTACGGCGCGAACGACAAGGCGGCGGCGGCCTTTCATGAGGTAACCGGCATCCGGGTGTTCAAGTTCGATGTCTGCAGCTTCGAGGCCTGCGAGCAGGCGGTGGAGCAGATCGTCGCGGAGGCCGGGCCGATCGAAATCCTGGTGAACAACGCCGGCATCACCCGCGATGGCACTCTGTCGCGGATGAACCGCGAGATGTGGGACGCGGTGATCGATACCAATCTCGGTTCCTGCTACAACCTGTGCAAGCTGACCTTCGATGGCATGCGCGCCGCGAAATTCGGCCGCATCGTCAATATCGGCAGCATCAACGGCCAGGCTGGGCAGTATGGCCAGGTGAACTACGCCGCCGCCAAGTCGGGCATCCACGGCTTCACCAAGGCGCTGGCGCAGGAAGGCGCGCGCTTCGGCATCACCGTGAACGCGATCGCGCCAGGCTACGTCGATACCGAGATGGTTCGGGCCGTGGCGGCCGAGGTACTGGAGAAGATTATCGCCCGCATTCCAGTGGGACGGCTCGGTCATGCGGTGGACATTGCCCGCGGCGTGGTGTTCCTCACCGCGGACGAGGCGGAGTTCATCACCGGCTCGACGCTCTCGATCAATGGCGGGCAGCACATGTACTGATGGGTTTCGCTGCCGCTCAACCCGTCTTACGATGATGCGCGCAACGTGTGGCAATCCGTAGGATGGGTTGAGCAGCGGCGAAACCCATCGATCGGCTCCATCACGACTTTTCAGCCCTCTCGTTCAGAGGCATAGTTTCCTCATCAAGAGGATCAGCCCATGAATGCGCCACGCAATACCCAGTATCGCTATCTTGCGACTCACCGGATCGCCGGCTCGTTGGGCGCGGTCGTCGAAGGCGTCGATCTGTCCGACGACCTGCCGGACGATGTGCTGTCAGAAGTCCGTGCCGCGCTGCTCGACAACTGCGTGATCTTCTTTCGCAACCAGAAGCTCACGCCCGAGCAGCAGCTTCGCTTCGCACGCCGCTGGGGCGAAATCCACCTGCACCCGTTCATGCAAGGGATGGTGGACTATCCGGAGATCCTCGAGATCATCAAGACGCCTGAGGACCGGAAGAACTTTGGTGGTTCCTGGCACACCGATCAGATGTTCTCGCCGGCACCGGCGATGGGCACGATCCTTTATGCGCTGGAGGTGCCATCAGCCGGTGGCGACACGCTGTTCACCAACCAGTATCTCGCCTACGAAAGCCTGTCCGACGGCATGAAGTCGCTGTGCAGCCAGCTCAGGACGGTCTGCGTCGGCGACAATTTCAAGCAGCATGGTGGGCAGTCGCGCGCGCAGCGCTACGATCGGCAGATGACGCACATGAAGGTGAAGGACCCCGGCAATGTGCAGACGACGTCGGTGCATCCGCTGGTGCGCACCCATCCCGAGACCGGACGCAAGGCGCTGTATATCGGCGGCCATGTGCAGCACTTCGACGGCATGACCGACGAGGAAAGCGAGCCGCTGATCGAGTTCCTGAAGCGGCACTCGACGCGGCCGGAGTTCACCTGCCGGTTCCGCTGGGAGAGCGGATCGCTGGCGTTCTGGGACAATCGCTGCACACAGCACTTCGCGATCAACGACTATCCGGCAGAGACGCGGATCATGCGGCGGATCACGGTGTGCGGGGATACGCCGTTCTGATGGTGCCGGTGCTCACGCACTCCGCCGTTATCGCCTGCCCCCCTGTAGCTCTCCCGGTCAGTTGCCTCAGGCGAACGCTGTCTTGTTGGCGTCATACTGCGCTACACGCTCGCTCAACTTCAGCTTGGCCTTGCCGTTTACGATTTCTGTGACCTTGTCCATATCATCATCATCCGCTGCCGCATTGCACCCCTTGCTGGACCAGAACCAGGCTGCGGACAGGGCCGCGTGCTCCGGCTGGCAGAGCAACCCGGGATTACCCACATAATCGGCACCGATGGCGTCACCCGCGGCCTGATAGTTGGACTTCCAGGTGAGTTGGATCAGCCCGCGTCCGTGGAATCCTTCATATCGCTTTTCGCTCAACGCCTTGGGATTCTTGGTATACGGCTCGGCCTCGGCAGCGCTGTGAAAGGTCCCAGGGAAAGTCGCCGCCAGGTGGTCGGCGTTTGAATAATACAGGTTTTCCTCAACGGCATTCAGATGGTCGGACTCGATCGCGACAGTAGCCAGGAACGCCGAAACCCGGTTGGGCGCATTGATATCAAAGCGCGTCATGGCCGCGATCAGGGAGTCGGCATACTTGGCGGCGTTTGCCTCCGTGGCGGCCGTACCCTGCTGTACCATACCGAGCGTGACGTCCATTGCCTGCCCTCCCCTGACACGAGCCGAATGCCGGTCTCGCCCATTTGGTCGAAGTAACTATAGGGCGATGTCACTCAGCCCGCATGTGACGCAGGTCACACTTATGTGCCCAGCGACGTAGCGACAAGCACCGTTTGCGCGTCGGAGTCGGCAGCATGCTACGAAATCCCGACCTTCCGTTTGGAACCGATCGCCCCTACCGCGCCGTGATCGCCTGCCCTCCGGGCAGCACCTCGCCCATCCCAATGGCCCCCAGCGCCGTCGCCACGATGTCCTTGGCGCTCAGCTTCGCCTCAGCCAACTGCTTTGCCTGGCTATCATGGTCGATGAACACATCCGGCAGCACCATCGGTCGCACTTTCAGCCCGCCGTCCAGTAGCCCCTTCCAGGCCAGGTGGTGCAGCACCGCCGAACTGAATCCGCCGATGGATCCTTCCTCCACCGTGATCAGCACTTCGTGGTGCCTCGCCAACTGCTCCACCAGCCCCGCATCCAGGGGTTTGGCAAATCGGGCGTCGGCTACTGTCGCCGGCAGCCCGCGCGCCGCCAGCTCGTCGGCGGCCCTCAGTGCGTCCCCAAGCCGGGGTCCCAGCGACAGGATAGCGATGTTGTTGCCCTCCCGTAGCACGCGCCCCTTTCCCAGCACCAACGCCTCGCCACGCTCCGGCAGCGCCACGCCCACTCCGTCGCCACGCGGATAGCGTAGCGCGGACGGCCGGTCGCCGATCGCCACAGCAGTCGCCACCGCATGCACCAGTTCGGCCTCATCGGACGGCGCCATCAGCACGAACCCCGGCAGGCACCCCAGATACGCCAGGTCAAAGCTGCCGGAATGCGTCGCCCCGTCGGCACCCACCGGCCCCGCCCGGTCCAGCGCAAACCGCACCGGCACTCCCTGAATCGCCACGTCATGCACCACCTGATCGTAGGCCCGCTGCAGGAACGTGGAGTAGATGGCACAGAACGGCTTCATCCCCTCGGTCGCCAGCCCCGCCGCGAAGGTGACCGCGTGCTGTTCGGCGATCCCCACATCGAAGGTGCGCTCCGGGAACCGTTTGCCGAACCGATCCAGCCCGGTGCCCGACGGCATCGCCGCAGTGATCGCCACAATCGACTTGTCGCGCTCAGCCTCCGAGATCAGCGCTTCCGCGAACACCTTGGTGTAGGCGGGCGGCCCTGGCGGCGCCTTCGCCTGCTCCCCGGTGATCACGTTGAACTTCGACACCGAGTGCAACTTGTCGGCCGAGGCTTCCGCCAGCGCGTAGCCCTTGCCCTTCTGGGTGATGACGTGGACCAGAATCGGCCCGGTCTCCTCCGCCTCGCGCACGTTGCGCAGGACCGGCAGCAGGTGGTCCAGGTTGTGCCCGTCGATCGGGCCGACGTAATAGAAGCCCAGTTCCTCGAACAACGTCCCCCCGGTCAACATGCCGCGGGCATACTCCTCCGCCCGCCGCGCCGTGCGCTCGATGCCGCGCGGAAAGCGCTTGGCCATCCGCGCTCCCAGCTCGCGCAGCGACAGGAAGCTGCGCGACGACATCAGCCGCGACAGATAGGCGCTCATCGCCCCTACCGGCGGCGCAATTGACATGTCGTTGTCGTTCAACACCACGATCAGCCGCGAATGCCGCGCACCGGCGTTGTTCATCGCCTCATAGGCCATGCCGGCGCTCATCGCGCCGTCGCCGATCACGGCGATAATGTTGCGCTCCTCGCCCTTTAGGTCGCGCGCCACCGCCATCCCCAGCCCGGCCGAGATCGAGGTGGAGGAGTGCGCCGCGCCGAACGGGTCGTATTTGCTCTCCGCTCGGCGGGTAAAGCCGGACAGCCCGCCACCCTGGCGCAGCGTGCGGATGCGGTCGCGACGGCCGGTCAGGATCTTATGCGGATAGGCCTGGTGCCCGACGTCCCAGATCAGCCGGTCATGTGGCGTGTCAAAAATCGCGTGGATCGCGACCGTAAGCTCCACCACGCCCAGCGAGGCCCCCAGATGGCCGCCGGTAACGGACACCGCATCGATCGTCTCCGCCCGCAGTTCATCGGCCACCTGCCGCAACTGCTCCCCGGAGAAGTTGCGCAGGTCGGCTGGAAACCGGACACGATCCAGCAGCGGTGTTTTCACAGGGCTCATTTTGGCTCTCGCTCCGAACTTCAGTTCCGCCGTGTCACGACATAGGCAGCCAGCGCGCGCAACAGTGCGCCGCGCGCGCCAAAGCCTTCGAGGTGTCCGGCCGCTTGGCGCGCCAGCATTTCCGCTTGTCTCCGCGCCCGCTCGATCCCCAGTACTGCAACCATCGTGGCCTTGCCGGCAGCGGCGTCCTTGCCGGCGGTCTTGCCGGTCTCCTCCGTGCTGCCTTCGGCGTCCAGCAGATCATCGGCGATCTGGAAGGCTGCGCCGAGATCCCGACCAAAAGCAGCCAACAGGTTTCGCTGGAACGCCGGCGCACGTCCGAGGATCGCCCCTGCCTCGGCGCTGAACTGGATCAATCGTCCGGTCTTCAGCGCCTGCAGCCGGGTCACCGCCGGACCGTCCAACGTCCGGCCCTCGGCGAGCATGTCGATCATCTGCCCGCCGGCCATGCCGCGCGCGCCCGCTGCCGCCCCCAACGCCGACACCAGTTCGCAGCGCACCTGCGGGTCGGAGTGCGTGTCCGGCTCCGCCAGCACCTCGAACGCGCGGGCCTGCAAGGCGTCGCCGGCCAGGATCGCCGTCGCCTCGTCGAATGCCTTGTGGGTGGACGGTTTGCCGCGCCGCAGGTCGTCGTCATCCATCGCCGGCAGATCGTCGTGGACCAGCGAATAGGCATGCAGCATCTCGATCGCAGCAGCCACGCGCGCAGCGCAGGTCTCGGAAACTACGAATAGTGCCGCGCTCTGCACGACCAGGAAGGCCCGCAGCCGCTTCCCCCCGCCCACCGTCGCGTAGCGCATCGCGTCGGCCAGCCGCGCTTCGGCACCCTCCGGCGGGGGTAGCAGGGCCTCCAACGCGGTTTCCACCACGCCGGCAACCCGCGACAGAGCGGCAAGCAGCTCCATCTCAATCGATGTCATACGTTACGATACCACCCCTCACCCGCTTTGCCCCGTCCCCCTCAACCAAATGGGAACGTCCACCCCGGTCCGGTTGTACGAATCACACGCAAGTGTGGCCCAGAAGCCTCGACGTGGACGATGGGCTTACCGCAACCTCTCGTTTTGTGCCATACGCCCGGCCCAACGTTGCCGCCCCGGGTGCGCCATGCCATATCCGACCAACTTGGTAGGACTTTCGGCGCGGCGGCGCCGTTCGGAGAAGTGCCCATGATCCGCGTCGTCCTGGCCCAGCCTCGCGGTTTCTGCGCCGGTGTCGAGCGGGCGATCGAAATCGTCGAGCGGGCGCTGAAGAAATACGGCCCGCCGATCTACGTCCGTCACGAAATCGTGCATAACCGCCACGTGGTGGAGGATTTGCGCACCCGGGGCGCCGTGTTCGTCGATGAACTGGACGAGATCCCGCCTGGCGCGAGGACGATCTTCTCCGCCCACGGGGTGGCCAAGCGGGTCGAGCAAATGGCCGCGGAACGGGATCTGCCGGTCATAGACGCCACCTGCCCGCTGGTGGCCAAGGTCCACAACGAAGGCCGGCGCTACGCCGCCCAGGGTCGCGAGATCGTGCTGGTCGGGCACGCCGGCCACGCCGAGGTGGAAGGCACGATCGGCCAGGTGACAGCCACGGTGCACCTGGTGCAGACCGTGGCCGACGTCGCCTCCCTGCGCGTCGCCGACCCCGAGAAGCTCGCCTACATCACCCAGACCACGCTGTCTGTCGATGACACGCGCGGCATCATTGCCGCGCTGAAGGCGCGCTTCCCGACCATCGTGGGGCCGGACGTACGGGACATCTGCTATGCGACGCAGAACCGCCAGCAGGCGGTGCGCGACCTCGCCGGTGAGGTGGACACGATCCTGGTGGTCGGGTCGCGCAACAGCTCCAACTCCAACCGGCTGCGCGAGATCGGCGAGGAGCTGGGCAAGCCGTCCTATCTGATCGATGACGCGGACGCGCTGCGGCCGGAGTGGTTCGTGGGCGTGCGGTCGGTCGGGGTCACCGCTGGGGCATCCGCGCCGGAGATGCTGGTGCAGGGTGTGCTGGACGGATTGCGTCAATTCGGCGAGCTCGACATCTCCACCCTGGCCGGCGTGGCGGAGGATGTGCGCTTCCGCTTCCCGAAAGAACTGGCCGACACGTAGAGGATCGCGAATGGCTGTGCCGCTGAACCAGGCGCTGCGGGTCGGCGCCTATGTCCTGAAGCAGCATCTGCTGGGGCGGAAGCGCTACCCGCTGGTGTTGATGCTGGAACCTCTGTTCCGCTGCAACCTGGCTTGCGCCGGATGCGGCAAGATCGACTATCCGCCGGAGATCCTCAACCAGCGCCTGTCAGTCGCCGAATGCATGGCGGCGATCGACGAATGCGGCGCGCCGGTGGTGGTGGTCGCCGGCGGCGAACCGCTGCTGCATCGCGAGCTCGAGCAGATCGTGCAGGGCGCCATCGCCCGCAAGAAGTTCGTCATCGTCTGTACCAACGCGCTGCTGCTGGAAAAGAAGATGCACCTGTTCCAGCCGAACAAGTGGTTCTCTTGGTCGGTGCACCTGGATGGTGCGCGTGAGGAGCACGACATCTCGGTCTGCCAGGACGGCGTGTACGATCGGGCGGTGGCGGCGATTGCCGCGGCGAAGGCGCGCGGCTTCCGCACCATCATCAACTGCACGCTGTTCGACACCGCCAAGCCCGAGCGCGTGGCGGGTTTCTTCGACGATGTGATGGCGATGGGGGTGGACGGGATTTCCGTCTCGCCCGGCTATGCCTATGAGCGCGCGCCGGATCAGCAGCATTTCCTCAATCGCCGCAAGACCAAGGAGCTGTTCCGCGGTATCTTCGCCCGCCAGGGCAAGCGGAAATGGGCGTTCAACCAATCGTCGATGTTCCTGGATTTCCTGGCCGGCAACCAGACGTTCCACTGCACGCCGTGGGGCAACCCGACGCGTACCTATTTCGGCTGGCAGCGGCCTTGCTATCTGCTGGGTGAAGGCTACGCCAAGACCTTCAAGGAGCTGATGGAAGACACCGACTGGGACCGCTACGGTACCGGCAACTACGAGAAATGCGCGGACTGCATGGTGCATTCCGGCTACGAGGCGACCGCGGTTACCGAGACGATCCGCCGACCGTGGAAGGCCGTGGCGCAGGCGCTGCGCGGCATCCGTACCGACGGACCGATGGCGTCCGATATCCCGTTGGCGAATCAGCGGCCGGCCGAGTTCGTGTTCACTGCGCATGTCGAGCAGGCGTTGGCTAGGATCAAGGCCGGCAAGCAGGACGAGGTCGCCGACGCCGCTGATTGAGCTCTGGTCCGCTGTCATTGCGAGGAGCGGAGCGACGAAGCAATCTCGTGCCAGTTCGGCACCTACGCGAAGCGCCGCAGTGACGGTTGCACCGCTGCGCAGTTCCACCGAGATTGCTTCGTCGCTCCGCTCCTCGCAATGACAGGGGGCAAGTAGCTGGCTTGCAACCGGCAGGCGCGACATTCAGGATGAGCTATGTCCTTCCGCGGCCAATCACTGCTTCGCCTTGAAGATGCGCGCTTCCTGACCGGACGCGGACAATACATCGAGGACATTGGCCTTCCTGGACAGACCTGGATGCAGGTCGTGCGGTCGCCGCATGCGCACGCAATAGTCGAACGCATCGATACCGCGGCCGCGCGCGGCATTCCCGGCGTACTTGGCGTTTTCACCGCCGTCGACCTGGCCGAGCTCGGACCGCTACCGTGCACCGTCCCGGTGGCCAGCGTAGCGCCAATGATCGTGCCACCGCGCTTCGCACTGTCATCCGACCGCGCCCGCCACGTCGGCGATCCGGTGGCCTTCGTGGTTGCCGAAACGTCCGCGGCGGCGCGCGACGCTGCCGAGAGGGTCGTGGTGGATTGGCAACCATTGCCGTCGGTGGTCGATGGCCCGGCGGCATTGCTGCCGGGTGCGCCGTGGTTGTGGGAGCAAGCGCCGAATAACCTGTCCTATCGCTTCCAGAAAGGCGACCAGGGCGCCGTGCGCAGCGCGATCTCCGGCGCGGCGCATGTCGTGGAACTGGAGTTGGTGAACAATCGTATCGTCATTTCGGCGCTGGAACCGCGCGGTGCGATCGGTCGGCACGATAGCGATGACTTTTATCTGCTGTTCTCCGGCGCCGGTGTGCATGCGCTGCGATCGCAACTCGCCGACAACGTATTCCACGTGCCGCCGGAGCAGATGCATATCGCTTGCCCGGATGTCGGCGGCGGCTTCGGCGTGAAGAACGCGCTGTACCCTGAATGGGTGATGCTGCTCTGGGCAGCGCGCGCGCTCGGCCGCCCGGTGCGGTGGATGAGCGAACGCGCCGAGGATTTCGTCACCACGGCACAGGGTCGCGACAACGTCACGCACGCGCGGCTCGCGCTGGATGCAGACGGACGTTTCCTGGCACTGGACGTCGCCACGGTGGCCAACCTTGGTGCCTATCTGTCGTCCGGTGGGCCAGGCAGCTCCACCAACGCGCCGGCGAATGCGATCGGGAGCGGCTACGTCATTCCGGCGATCTTCATGGACGTGCAGGGCGTGTTCACCAACACTGTGCCGATCGATGCCTATCGCGGTGCCGGCAAGCCGGAAGTGAACTACATGATCGAGCGGCTGATCGACGAGGCCGCGCGACGCCGCGGGTTCGATGCGATCGAGCTGCGCCGGCGGAACCTGGTGCGAGACTTTCCCTACCGCAAGGCGCTTGGCACCGCGATCGACTGCGGCCGGTTCGCCGCCAATCTCGACGATGCGATCGCCGCGGCGGATCATGCGGGCTTCACCGCGCGACGGGAAACGTCGCAACAGCGCGGCAGGTTGCGCGGCATCGGCGTGACCTGCTTCATGGAAACCGCGCGCGGCGCGCCGAATGAGGGTGCCGAACTTCGTTTCGAAGACGATGGCAGCGTGGCGCTGCTGGTGGGGACGCAATCGAACGGCATGGGCCACGAGACCGCCTATGCGCAGATCGCCGCCGATCTGCTCGGCCTGCCGATCGAGGCGTTTCGTTATGTGCAGGCGGACACGGCAAAAGTCCGCGCCGGCAACGGCCACGGCGGCGCGCGCTCCATGCACATGGGCGGTGCCGCGTTGTGCAAGGCGGTGGATGCAATGCTGGCGAAGGGCCGCGCGATCGCGGCACGGCTGTTGCAGGCATCGGTGGAACAGGTGGTGTTTGCCGATGGCAGGTTCGCGGTGCGGGACGAGCCGGATCGCGGCATCGATCTGCTTGCGGTTGCGCGCGCGGCGCGCGATCCCGCCAATTTACCTGATGGCATGTCGCCCGGCCTGGACACCTATGTCTGGAACCTGCTCGATCTGATCACCTTCCCCAACGGCTGCCACATCGCCGAAGTTGAGATCGATCCCGAGACGGGTGCGGTGGCGCTGGAACGCTACACCGCGGTCGACGACTTCGGCACGCTGATCAATCCGATGCTGACGGTGGGGCAGGTGCAGGGCGGCGTTGCCCAGGGCATTGGTCAGGCGATGCTGGAGCACACGGTGTACGATCCCGAGTCCGGCCAGATGCTGAGCGGTTCGTTCATGGACTATGCGGTTCCGCGCGCCGAGGACCTGCCGGATTTCGACATTGCGCTGTCAGGGGTGCCTACGAACGCCAATCCTCTCGGCGTCAAAGGCTCCGGCCAGGCCGGCGCGATGGCGTCACCGCAGGCAATCATCGCCGCGGTACTGGATGCCCTGGCGCCGCTCGGTGTGACGCATATCGACATGCCGGCGACGCCGGAACGCGTCTGGCGCGCCATCAGGAGTGCAGCACATGGATAGCGAACCCCAGACGCGCATCGCGGCGGAAGACTACCTGGATGCGCTCGCCGCACACGACATCGAGCACCTGTTCTGCAACCCCGGCACCGATTTCGCGCCGATCGTCGAGGCCTTCGCGCGCGCCGCGCGTACCAACCGCAAGGTACCGCGGCCGATGGTGGTACCGCACGAGAATGCCGCGCTGTCGATGGCGCACGGCTACACGATGGTGACCGGCAAGCCACAGGCAGTGATGCTGCACACCAATGTTGGCACGGCGAACGCGATCAACATGCTGATCGATGCGAGCCGCGACCGGATTCCCGTATTGCTGACCTCCGGCCGCACGCCGTTCACCGAAAGCGGCGCCGCAGGCTCGCGCAGCGCGTACATCCACTGGGCGCAGGAGATGTTCGACCAGGCCGGAATGCTGCGCGAGATGGTGAAGTGGGACTACGAGATGAAGCGCGGGGACCAGGCCGCCAGCGTGGTCGATCGGGCGCTGGAACTGGCGATGGCATCGCCAAAGGGGCCGGTTTATCTCTCGCTGCCACGCGAAGTGCTGGGCGAGGTCGTGGCCACGCCGGCGGAAAGCCATCGCGCGCGCCGCGCCGGACCGCGCGCACCGGTGCCGTCAGCGCAAGACATCGAGCAGCTCGCCGGGTGGATCGCGACCGCGCGGGCACCGGTGGTGATCACCGGCCTGCTCGGGCAGGACCCGCGCGATGCGGTGGTCCTGTCGCGCTTGGCGGAGCGCTGGGCGCTGCCGGTGATCCCGCACAACACGCGCTACTTCGCGATCTCCGCGAACCATTCGATGTTCCAGGGCTCGACGCCGCGACCGCTGCTTGACAGCGCCGACCTGGTGATCGTGATCGAGGCCGATGTGCCCTGGATGCCAAGCAAGGAGCAGCCGCCGGCCGGTGCGCGCATCGTTCAGATCGGCGAGGACCCGCTGTACGCGCGATATCCGATGCGCGGCTTCCCATCAGATCTGACCCTCGCCGCGAGCGCGCTATCGGTGCTGGAAGCGCTGGAGCAGGCGCTGGCTGGTCGGAGCGGCGCACATGTCGAGCAACGGCGCGCACGGCTGGTGGCGCGTTCGGCCGAGCTGCACGCGCAGTGGCGCGACGAGGCCGAGCAGGCGGGACGCAGCGACAAGAACACGCTGACCTGGCTGAACCACTGTCTCCGCGAGGTGGTCGACCACAACACGATCGTTATTTCCGAGTACTCATTCCGCCAGGAATACTGCCCGCTGGAGACGCCGGGCAGCCTGTTCGCGGTCAGCGCCGCCGGAGGGCTCGGTTGGGGGTTCGGCGCCTCGCTGGGTGCGAAGTTGGCCGCGCCGCAGCGTCAGGTGCTGTCGGTGCTCGGCGACGGCGCCTACATGTTCGCCAATCCGACCGCGTGCCACTACGTCGCGCAGATGCAAAATCTGCCGGTGCTGACGGTGATCTACAACAATGCACTGTACGGCGCGGTACGGCGCGCGACGCTGGACATGTTCAGCGATGGCGTGGCCGCACAGGGCGATGGCCGCCTGCTGGCCGATCTGCCGGCACCGAACTTCGAAAAGATCATTGCGGCGCATGATGGGCATGGCGAACGTGTCGAACGGCCCGCCGATCTGCCGGCAGCCTTGCGCCGCGCCGCCGCTGCCGTGCGCGACGGACAGCAGGCGCTGGTGAACGTGATCTGCCCGCCCTGATGCGGCGCATTTCGCCGTCAATGACGGGCTAGCTCCGGCGCGACCTTGCGCATGAACAGTGTCAGGCTCTGCGCCACATCGTCGTACGACATCGGCCCAAGCCGGAACTGCATGATCGCGCCACCGACGCCGATAGCGTCCACCTGTGCCAGCTTCTCCGCCACCGTCGCCGGTGAGCCGTAGATCAGCGAATGCTCCACCACCATGCGCGCCGCCGGTGCCGCGCCCG
>Ga0209040_10002866_pt1 | contig 13297 bp, 10 predicted proteins | sample BogFormECP12_OM3_FD_188240 | JGI IMG/M metagenome (GOLD analysis project Ga0209040, IMG submission 188240) | Bog forest soil microbial communities from Calvert Island, British Columbia, Canada - ECP12_OM3 (SPAdes) (version 2) | ecosystem: Environmental > Aquatic > Freshwater > Wetlands > Bog ... | reverse complement strand
CGGGTGACGGCCAGGGCGCCGTAGGCGGACGCCGGCGGGCTCAGGCTGGGCTGGGAGCGAGGGCGGGATCGGGGGCGCCCCGGTTAAGTTCGGAGACCCAAGCAGCCGCGCCCGCCGAAATACCCAGCGCGATTCAAGCCGCAAGGCGGATCAGTGGTCATCCCGCTGGCCACTCAAGGTGGGGCCTGGCCCAAGACCCTTCTCCTATCGCTCAAACAACTCCCGGCATGGCGCAAGCTCAGGGCAAAGTGACTTTGGGCTCGTCGGCAATGAACCTTTGGTCTCTATCAGAGCCGGCAATCGACATCTCCAATTGCGAGCACTGGTCATGTGCCAGAGAAGGGGGAGCTCCTGCAGAAGGGAGGCGCTCCGTGAATTCGTCGCCGCTGGAGTTCGCACCAGGCCGGGCACCGGGTATAGCTGACGAGGTGTTGCCGCAGTTCTGTATCCAGTGCGGGACGTGCAGTGTAGTCTGCCCGATGATCGAATACATGAACTATTCTCCGCGGGTCCTCAATGCGATGCTTACGGCCGGATGCTATGACGATGTTTTGCGTAGCCGCGCGATCTGGGCCTGCACAGGTTGCTACGCGTGTACGGTCGAATGCCCGAAGCAGCTCCCGGTGACCGAGTCGATCTATGCACTGAAGCGGGCGTCGATGCGCGCCGGCGCCTATCCGCGGCGATTCATAACTCCCGTCCTGGCGCGCCAGTTCGTCCGCCTCATTAACAAGCGGGGGCGGAGCAGCGAGGCGTGGATATCGCTGGCCCTCTACCTGCGGACCCGCCCCTTCCAGCTGCTGCGGTATGCGCCGGTGGCGCTGCGCCTGATGCGGCGGGGCAGGCTGCCGCTGCGGCCTGAGTCGGTGCGCCAGCCGGCACAGCTACGGAGGGTCCTCGCTGCCCTCGATGTGACGACTGGGGAGGACGCATGAGTTACGCCTACTATCCCGGATGCTCGGCGAAGGGGACCGGCCGCGCCTACGAGGAGTCGCTGCATGCCGTGTTCGGGGCGCTCGGGACCGGCCTGGATGAACTCGAGGACTGGAACTGCTGCGGGGCGTCGGGGTACCCGGCCGTCGATGCCGTCAAGGCGGCCGCCCTGTCCGCGCGTAACCTCGCGCTGGCCGAGGGCGCGCGGCCCGGCCTGGACCCGGTCGACGTCCTCGCCCCGTGCGCGGGCTGCTACCGCGCGATGCTCAAGAGCGAGCGAACGCTCGCCGACGGCGGCGCGGTCGCCGCGCGCGTCGGGGGTGCGCTGGGCGCGGCCGGGCTGCGGTACGAGGGACGCGCCCGGGTCCGTCACCCGCTGGACGTGCTCGTGAACGACATCGGGCTTGACCGGATCGCTGAAGCCGCCGTCCGGCCGCTCGGGGGACTCCGGGTCGCCTGCTACTACGGCTGCCTGCTCGTGCGCCCGTATGCGACATTCGACGACCGGCGCACGCCGACGTCGATGGAGCGGCTGCTTGAGTCGGTCGGCGCCGAACCCATCGACTGGCCGTTGCGGACGCGCTGCTGCGGCGGCTCCTGCTACTGTGGCGGGCCGCTCATCGGCGCGCTCCCCGAAGCGACACTACGGCTCAGCTACCGGCTGCTGAAGGACGCCAAGCGGCGTGGCGCAAACGCGATCGCCACGGTCTGCCCGCTGTGCCAGTTCAACCTCGAAGCATTCCAGGGCCAGATGGCCCGCAAGTTCGGCGAGCCTGCCGACCTCACGGTTGGTTTCTTCACGCAATTGCTGGGGACCGCGCTCGGGCTCGACGAGCGGGCGCTCGGCGTGCACCGGATGCTGCGGTGGCGGCTGCCGGAGTCCGCCGGGGCGGAGGGAGGTGCCCATGTCCGGGCCTGACGCAGACCGCTCGCAGGCGGCGCTGCCCGCGAAGGTCGGCGTTTATGTTTGCCACTGCGGCCATAACATCGCCGGCAAGGTGGATGTCGAACGCGTCGTCGCGTTCGCCGCCTCGCTGCCTGGCGTGTCGGTCGCGCGCGACTACAAGTTCATGTGCTCGGACCCGGGCCAGGAGCTGATCCAGCAGGACATCCGCGACGGCCTGGTGAACCGGGTCGTCGTCGCCTCATGCTCGCCGCTCATGCATGGGGCGACGTTCCGGCGGGCGACGGAGGCCGGCGGGATCAGTCCCTTTTACTCCCAGATGGCGAGCATCCGTGAGCACGTGAGCTGGGTGACCGCCGATCGCGGGGACGCGACGGCGAAGGCGAACGCGCTCATCGCCGGCGCGGTGCGGCGCGTTGCCGCGCACGAGCAGCTGGATCGGCGCCGCGCGCCGGTGCACCCGGACGTGCTTGTCGTCGGCGGCGGGATCGGGGGGATCCATGCGGCGCTCACCCTTGCCGACGCCGGCAAGCATGTCTACCTGGTGGAGCGGGAGCCGTGCATCGGCGGCCAGATGGCCAAGTTCGACAAGACCTTTCCGACGCTCGACTGCGCGGCCTGCATCCTCACTCCGAAGATGGTGCAGGTCGGCCAGCACCCGAACATCGACCTGCTGTCCTTCAGCGAGGTGGAGCAGGTCTCCGGCTATGTGGGCAACTTCAGGGTCAAGGTGCGCAGGAAGGCCCGCTACATCAACGAGGACGCCTGTACCGGCTGCAATCTCTGCGTCGAGAACTGCACCTGGGACGGGATCCTGTCAGAGTTCGACTACGGCCTCGGCACCCGCCCTGTCGCCTACAAGTCGTTCCCGCAGGCCGTGCCGGCCGTTCCTGTCATCGACCGCGCGGGCACCTCGCGGTGCACCTTCAGCTGCCCGGCCGGCGTCAAAGCCCACGGCTACGTGTCGCTGGTCAGGAAGGGCGAGTACGAGAAGGCGTTCGGCCTCGTGTTGGACGCGACCCCGCTGGTGGGGAGCCTGGGCCGGGCCTGCTACGCGCAGTGCGAGGCCGAGTGCACCAGGGCGGGCCTGGAGGGCCCGCTGCCGATCCGGCGGCTGAAGCGCTTCATCGCCGACGACCACTACGGCCGGGGCGCGCCCGCCGGGATCGAGCCGGCCCCGCCGAACGGCAAGCGGGTGGCCGTGGTCGGCTCCGGGCCGGCCGGGCTGACCGCCGCCTGGCACCTCGCGCGCAAGGGCTACCGCGTCAAGATCTTCGAGGCCGCGGACAGGGCCGGCGGGATGCTCACGCTGGCCATCCCGGATTACCGGCTGCCGGCGGCGGTGGTCGGGCAGGACATCGGCAACGTGACCGCGCTCGGCGTGGAGATCGCCACCAGCACGCGGGTGGACGACCTCGAGGGCCTGCGGCGCGACGGGTACGACGCGGTGCTGGTCGCGACCGGCGCGCCGGTCTCCACCCGGCTCGGCGTGCCGGGTGGGGACCTGGACGGCGTCATCTCCGGGCTGGAGTTCCTCGAGGCGGCCAAGCGCGGCGACGCGGCCGGCCTGGGCGGGAAGCGGGCCGTCATCGTCGGCGGCGGGAACGTGGCGATGGACGCCGCGCGGACCGCCCGGCGCCTGGCCGGCGAGCCAGAGGGGCCGGGGGAGCCGGAGGAGATCGTGGTGACGGACGCCGCGCGGGCCGCCTGGCGGCTCGGCGCGCCGGAGGTGACCGTGGCGTACCGGCGCGGCCGCGGCGAGATGCCGGCCTACCCGGAGGAGGCGGACGCGGCCGAGCAGGAGGGGACCGCGTTCAGCTTCCAGGTCGCGCCCGTCGAGATCCTGGGCGATGAGCAGGGCCGGGTGCGCGGGCTGCGCTGCGTCCGGACCGAGCTCGGCGCGCCCGACGCGTCCGGCCGCCGCCGGCCGGAGCCGGTCCCCGGCAGCGAGTTCGTGACCGACTGCGAGGTGGTGATCGCCGCGGCCGGGCTGCAGCCGGAGGCAGCGTTCGCCTCCCGGTTGGCGACGGCCGCGAACGGGACCATCCAGGCCGACCCGGGGACGCTGCAGACCTCCGTCCCGTACGTGTTCGCCGCCGGCGATGTCGTGTCGGGCGCGCTGGACATTGCGCACGCGGTCGGTCGCGGGCAGCGGGCCGCCAACATGATCGACCGCTGGCTGCAAGGTGCGGAGCTGGATCCGGCGAGCTTCGACACCAAGCTGCCGGTCGCCGACCAGGCCGACGTGCTTGCCAAGCCGCATCCGGCGCGCGGCCACCTGGACCCGCGGACGCTGGCCACCCGCTTCGCCGCCGCCCCGGCCGGTTTCGCGGAACTCGAACCGCCGCTGACCGAAGCGGAGGCCCGGTACGGCGCCGCGCGGTGCCTCGACTGCGGCCTCTGCTCCGAATGCGGGCAGTGCGTCGCGGTCTGCGAGGCCGACGCGATCGACCTGGCGATGCGTGACACGGAGGTCGAGTTCGACGTCGGGGCGATCATCGCGGCCACCGGCTACAAGCCCTTCGACGCCAGGCGAATCCCCCAGTACGGATACGGTAAGTACCCGAACGTCTACACGGCTCCGGAGGTGGAGCGCCTCCTCAACGCCTCAGGCCCGACTCAGGGCGAGATCGTGCTGCGCACCGGAGAGCGCCCGCGGGCGGTCGGCATCATCCACTGCGTCGGCTCGCGCGACGCCAGGTACAACTCTTACTGCTCCCGCGTGTGCTGCATGTACTCGCTGAAGCTGGCCCACCTGATCAAGGAGCACACCGGGGCGGAGGTGTACAGCTTCTACATCGACATGCGGACTCCGGGCAAGGGCTATGAGGAGTTCTACGAGAAGGTGATGAAGGAAGGGGTGCACCTCATCCGCGGCCGCGTCGCCGAGGTGAGCGACGAGGCGGACCCGCCCCTGGCGGAGGGGAAGCTCGTCCTCCGCGCGGAGGATACGCTGGCCGGCGTCGTGCGGCAGATCCCGGTCGACATGGTCGTGCTCGCGGTGGCCCTGGAGCCGCAGGCCGACGCCGAGCATCTCAGCAGGACCCTGAACATCAGCTGCGGCTCGGAGGGCTTCTTCACCGAACGGCACCCGAAGCTCGCCCCCGTGTCCACGTTCACCGACGGCGTCTTCCTGGCCGGCGCCTGCCAGGGGCCCAAGGACATCCCGGACACCGTGGCCCAGGCCGGCGCGGCCGCGGCGGAGGCCCTGGTGATGATCGACCGCGGCTCCATGGAACTCGAGCCGAGCACCGCCTTCGTCAACCCGGCGAAGTGCTCCGGCTGCCGCGTCTGCGTCGGCCTGTGCCCGTTCGGGGCGCTGTCCTTCGACGCGGAGTCGGGCGTCGCGGTGGCCAACGAGGTGCTCTGCAAGGGGTGCGGCGTATGTGTCGCCGCCTGCCCGTCGGCCGCGCTGCAGCAGCACCTGTTCACGGACGAGCAGGTCCTCGCCGAGCTCGAGGGGGTGCTCAAGAGTGTCTGAGAATCACTTCCAGCCGAAGATCGTCGCCTTCTTCTGCACCTGGTGCACGTACACGGCGGCCGACCTGACCGGCATCTCCCGGCTGACCTATGCGCCGAACGTGCGGGTGATACGCCTGATGTGCTCGGGCAGGCTCGATCCGCAGTTCGTGCTCGCGGCCTTCGGCCACGGCGCGGACGGGGTGCTGATCGGCGGCTGCCACCCGGGTGACTGCCACTACCAGCAGGGCAACTACAAGGCCCGCCGCCGGATCGAGCTGCTGCGAGCCGTGCTCCGCGACCTGGGCGTCGAGGACCAGCGGCTGCGCCTCGAGTGGATCTCGGCGTCCGAGGGCGAGAAGGTGCAGCGGGTCTGCAACGAGATGACCGAGGAGCTGCGCGAACTCGGGCCGCTGCGCCTGGAGCGCCCCCAGCGCCAGACCGCGGAGCCCGCAAGGGAGACACGATGACAAAGCCGAAGATCGCTCTCTACTGGTGCGCCTCCTGCGGCGGCTGCGAGGAAGCCGTCGTCGACCTCGGCGAAGGCCTGCTGGCCGTCGTCGAGCTCGTGGAGGTCGCTTTCTGGCCCGTCGCGCTCGACTTCAAGCGCGAGGACGTCGAGGCGCTGGACGACGGCGAGCTGGCGGCGGCGTTCATCAACGGCGCCGTCCGCACGTCAGAACAGGAGGAGATGGCCTGGCTGCTGCGGCGCAAGTCCGCCGCGGTGGTCGCGTTCGGCAGCTGCGCCGTGTCCGGCGGCATCCCCGGCCTCGCCAACCTCTACGAAAGCCGGGACATCCTCGACCTCGTCTACCGCGAGGCGCCGAGCGTGCAGAACGGCGACGGGACGCTGCCCGCGGAGGAAAGCCGCGTCGCCGAGGGAGAGCTGACACTGCCTTCGTTCGGCGCCTCCGTGCGCACGCTGGACCAGGTCATCGACGTCGACTACTACCTCCCCGGCTGCCCGCCGTCCACCGGCCTGATCGCCTCGGCCGTGACGGCGCTCGTCGAGGGGAAACTGCCCGGGAAAGGAGCCGTGCTCGCGCCCGACGTGGCACTCTGCTCCGAGTGCCCGCGTGCCGCCACGAAGCCGGACAAGCTCCTGGTGCGGGCGTTCCGGCGGCCGCACCAGGCGCTCATCGATCCGGAGCTCTGCCTGCTCGCGCAAGGCCTGGTCTGCCTCGGCCCGGCTACCCGCGCGGGCTGCGCGGCCGCCTGCCCCGGCGGGAACATGCCCTGCACCGGCTGCATGGGACCCACGAGCAATGTCATCGACTACGGGGCGAAGGCCCTATCCGCCATCGCGTCGGTCCTCGACGCGGACGAGGAGGACGAGATCGCCGCTCGCGTGGCCGAGATCGCCGACCCGGTCGGCACCTTCTACCGCTACAGCCTGCCGGCTTCGCTGCTGCACCGCCGCGTGCGGCCGAAGGCGACCGAGGAAAAGGAAGAGGCGGCGCCATGAGCCGTGAGATCCTCATCGACCCCGTGACACGGCTCGAGGGCCACGGGAGGATACACATCTTCCTCGATGCCGACGGCGGCGTCGACCGGGCCTACCTCCAGATCCCCGAGCTGCGCGGCTTCGAGAAGTTCGTCCAGGGGCGGCGCGCCGAGGACATGCCGCAGATCACCTCGCGCATCTGCGGCGTCTGCCCCATGGCCCACCACATGGCCGCGACGAAGGCCCTCGACGACCTGTACCAGGTGGACCCGCCGCCCGCCGGCCGGAAGATCCGGGAGCTCCTCTACAACGCTTTCATGGTCGAAGACCACGCGCTGCATTTCTTCTTCCTCGGCGGGCCCGATTTCATCGTCGGCCCGGATGCGCCGCGGCACAAGCGGAACATCCTCGGCGTCATCGACGCCGTGGGCCTCGAAGTCGGCAAGGAGGTGATCGGCGTCCGCAAGCAGCTCCGTGACCTGGTTGCCGCGGTGGCGGGCAAGGCGATCCATCCCGTTTTCGGGCTCCCCGGCGGCGTATCGCGCTCCCTGAGCGGCGAGCTCCAGCAGCAGGCGGCCGCCGCGGCGGCCCGCGCCGTCGAGTTCAGCCAGTTCGCCCTCGGCGCGTTCCGCAAGACCGTGCTCGGCAACCCCGGCTACGTCGAGCTCGTCACCTCCGAGGCCTACACGCACCGCACCTACTACATGGGCCTCGTCGACGAGGCGAACAAGGTCACCTTCTACGACGGCACGCTCAGGGTGGTCGGCCCGGACGGGAAGGAACTGCTCACGTTCACGGGGAGAGATTACCTCGATCATGTCGCCGAGCACGTCGAGCCGTGGACGTACATGAAGTTCTGCTTCCTGAAGGACATCGGCTGGCACGGGTTCGCCGACGGCGCCGCCAGCGGCGTCTACAGCGTCGCGCCGCTGGCCCGGCTGAACGTCGCCGACGGCATGGCGACCCCTCGCGCGCAGGAGGTCTACGAGGAGTTCGTCACGACCCTGGGCCCCAAGCCGGTCCACCACACGCTGGCCAACCACTGGGCCAGGATCATCGAGCTGGTGTACGCGGCGGAGCGGATGGCCGGACTTGCCGGCGACCCGCAGATCACCGACCCGCAGGTGCGCACGCTGCCGACCGCCGTCCCGCGCGAGGGCGTCGGCGTCGTGGAAGCGCCCCGGGGGACCCTCTTCCACCACTACCAGACGGATGAGCGCGGGCTTATCACGGCCGCGAACCTGATCGTCGCCACGCAGAACAACGCGGCCAGGATCGCGCTGTCCGTCGACAAGGCAGCGCGCGCGCTGATCAGGAACGGCCAGGTCGACGACGGGCTGCTGAATCAGGTCGAGATGTCATTCCGCGCCTACGACCCGTGCTTCGGCTGCTCCACGCACAGCCTGCCCGGCCAGATGGCGCTGATCGTCGAAGTCAGGGACGCGGGCGGCGCGCTCCTGCAAGAGATCCGGCGGGACTGACCGTGCGAACGCTCGTCCTCGGCCTAGGCAACGAATACGCCGGAGACGACGCCGTCGGCGTACTCGCAGTGCGGGCCCTGCGCGGGGAGCTGGCCGGGGATGCCGAGGTGGTGGAGAGCGCCGCCTCGGGCCTGGCGCTCCTCGAGGTCTTCGCCGGGCATGACGGCGCGGTGGTCGTCGACTCGATCCGCACCGGCCGCAGCCCGGCGGGCACGATCGTCGAAGCCGGACTCGCCGAGCTGGGCCCGGCAATAGCACCCAGCCTGCACCAGGCCGGCATACCCGAGCTTGCCGCGGTCGCCAGGCGGCTCGGCATGGGCTTCCCGGACCGGACGCGCGTGCTCGCCGTCGAGGTCGCAGGCCCGCTGACGTTCGGCGCGCCGCTAAGCGAGCCCGTAGCCGCGGCGATAGCGCCGCTCGGCCGCCGCATCCTGGACCAGGTCAAGCGCTGGGCGTCGGAGGACTCCAGGCGCGGGCGGCCTGAGGACGCCGGGGGCGGGCCGGAGGACACCCTGCCCAGGGGACCGGGAGGAACACGGTGCACGACTACCACGCGGTCAGCGCGCTCGTAGCGCGCCTGGCCCGCGATCCCGGCCTCGCGGCGGGCATCGCCGAGGTCCGCGTGCGGGCGAGCCCGGTGTTCTCGCCGGAGGCGCTGCAGCAGGCCTACCAGATGCTGACCGAAGACACGCCGCTCAGCGGATCACGCCTGCTCGTCGAGGAGCTTGCCGACCGCCGCGAGTGCGCGCAGTGCGGAACGGCCTGGGCGGTATCTCCCGACGACGTGGCCGGCCACCTCGTCATCTGCCCGTCGTGCGGCGCCCTCTCGCCCCTCGATGCCGGAGCCGCGATCGAGCTGCTCGAGATCAGGAGTCACCCGTACGCGTGACCTGCTGGTCAGGTGCTGAGCAGGCGGTGAGCGTCCCGAGTGGGCTGCCGGGCTGGAAGCGGCGTAGCCGCAGGCTGTTGGAAACCACGAACACGGAGCTGAACGCCATGGCGGCGCCGGCTATCAGCGGGTTGAGGAACCCCAGGGCGGCAAGCGGGATGACGGCGGTGTTGTAGCCGAACGCCCAGAACAGGTTGCCCTTGATCGTGGCCAGCGTGCGGCGGGACAGCAGGATCGCGTCGGGAACGGCGAGCAGGTCGCCGCGGACCACGGTCAGGTCGCTGGCCTCGATCGCGGCGTCGGCGCCGGTGCCCATGGCCAGGCCCAGGTCGGCCTGGGCCAGGGCAGCGGCGTCGTTGACCCCGTCGCCGACCATCGCCACCACCCGGCCCGCTTCTTGCAGCAGCCTGACCACATCCACCTTGCCGGCCGGAAGCACCCCGGCGATCACCTCGCCGATGCCGACCGCATCGGCCGCAAAACGGGCGGCGCGGTCATTATCGCCGGTGAGCAGCACCGGCCGCAGTCCCATGCCGCGCAGCCGGGCGACCGCCTCCGCCGAGGTGGGCCTGATCGTGTCGGCGACAATCAGCAAGCCACGGACCTGCCCGTCCCAGCCGGCGAACACCACGGTCTGGCCCTCGGCCTCCGCCCCGGCGGAGCGGGCGGCGAGCCCTGCCGGGACCTGCTGCGCCCATTCAGATTCCAGCCAACCTGTCCGGCCCAGCGCCACGGCACGCCCGGAGACAATGCCCGAGACGCCGAGCCCCCGGGCATTGGCGAAGCTCTCTACGGCAGGCAGCTTCCCGCCGCCCGGGACGTCCCGCAGCCGTTCCCTGGCGCCAGCCGCGATGGCCGCGCCGACCGGGTGCTCGGAGGCATCCTCCACCGCTCCGGCCAGCCGCAATAGCTCACTGGTGTCCACGCCGGGCGCAGCGGCCACGCCGGCCAGGCTCATCCGGCCGGTGGTGACGGTCCCGGTCTTGTCCAGCACGATCGTGTCGACGGTCCGGGTCGACTCCAGCACCTCCGGTCCCTTGATCAGGATGCCGAGCTGCGCGCCGCGGCCGGTGCCGACCAGGATCGCGGTCGGGGTAGCCAGGCCCATCGCGCACGGGCAGGCGACGATCAGCACGGCGACCGCGGCGGCGAACGCCGCGCCAGCGGGCTGCCCGGCTGCTAGCCAGGCGACCAGTGTCACGATCGCGACAGCGATGACCACCGGGACGAATACGGCGGAGATGCGGTCCGTCAGCCGCTGTACGGGCGCCTTGCCGGCCTGCGCCTCGGTAACTAGCCTGGTCATCTGGGCGAGCTGGGTGTCGGCACCCACTCTGGTGGCGCGGACCACCAGCCGCCCGCCGGCGTTCACGCTCCCGCCGGCCACGCCATCACCGGGGCCCACCTCGGCCGGCACCGGCTCACCGGTGAGCATCGAGGCGTCCACCGCCGAGCAGCCGGAGGTGACGACACCGTCGGTGGCGATATTCTCCCCCGGCCGGACCGCGAACTCCTCCCCCACGGCCAGCTGCCCCACCGCGACCCGCACCTCAATGCCGTCGCGCAGCACGGCGGCGTCCCTTGCGCCCAGCGACAGCAGCGCCCTCAGCGCCGCGCCCGAGCGCCGCTTCGCCCGGGCCTCGAAAAAGCGGCCGAGCAAGATGAGCGCCGTCACCCCCGCGGCGACCTCCAGGTAGATGGCTTCCGTCCCGCTGCCCCGCGCCAGCCAGGCGAAGCTCATCCGCATGCCCGCCCGGCCCGCGGCGCCGAAGAACAGCGCGTACACCGACCACAGGTACGCCGCGGTGACCCCGGCCGACACCAGCGTGTCCATCGTCGCGGCGCCGTGCCAGGCGTTGACGGCGGCGGCGCGGTGGAACGGCCACGCTCCCCACACGGCTACCGGGGACGCCAGCGCCAGCGAGACCCACTGCCAGTTCCGGAACTGCAGTGGCGGGATCATCGCCAGCGCCACCACCGGGATAGCCAGCGCCAATGACACCAGCAGCCGCTGCCGCAGCGCAGCCGTCTCGCCGGCGCCGTCCTCCGCCGCTGCCCCGGCCGGCTCGCGCCCGGCTGGCTCGCTGCACGGCGGAGCGGGCAGGGTCGCGGTGTAGCCGGCCTGCTCGACCACCGAGATCAGGTCGGTGGCGGGCATCGCGGCCGGGAAGCTCACCCTGGCGGTCTCGGTGGCGAAGTTGACCGCCGCGGTGACGCCGTCGAGCTTGTTGAGCTTCTTCTCTACCCTGGCCGCGCATGAGGCGCACGTCATCCCGCCGATCGCCAGGTCCACGGCGCGCGCCGCACCGCCCGGCGCTCCGGCAGGACTCGCGCCCGTGAGCGTGCTCATCCGCGCATCATCCCTTCCCTTGCGTCGTTACGTGCACCACCGCCCGGCCGGGAAAGATCTTCATGCCGAACGGCTGTGTACCACGCCCGCCAGCAAGGCCTGACCTGGCTGCCAGGCATGGCCACCCGGCGGCGTGCTCAGCTCCTGGCGAGCTGGTAGTCGCCGGCTTCGTCCAGGGGCCGCCTCCGCTCCGCCGCGCCATCCTGCACCGCTGTAGGACAGTTTTCCTTACCCCGGCACGGTATCTATCAGGCCGGACGGCCCCCATGACCAGGACCTTCGTAGGTACTGCCGGCCGCGACAGCCGCCGAGAGCGCGGCCGGTACCGGGCGCAGTGAGGGCGGGTCATGAAGGTCAGCCATGTCCGCCGTACAGCTGGGACGTGCCCCCGCCATTGTTGGTCACGGTATGTCATTCCCGGCATGGCGCCGGGAGCAGCCGGACGGACGGCGGGCCGGTGGGTAGTCGCGGCAGCTCGTCTCCGGGCCCTGGGCAGCCCGCCGGGTCCGGAGGCGGGCGCCGGCGCGAGGGCTGACCGGGCCTGCTGCGGGCAGCACGAAAGCGGCACGGGTCCGTGGGCGAAGATCAACCCGCCGGTAACGCGAGCAAGGCGGCATTGCCTGGCACATGGCGGCGTGATCGTCAGAGCTTGTAGCCGATGGCGCGGAGCAGGCTGCGCCGGTCGGCGACGTCGGTATCCTGCTCGATTCCGGCCGGCGGCGACCCGTCGATCACGCCGATGATCCCGCGCCCGCGGTTGGTGACCGCTACGAGGACGTCGACCGGGTTGGCGGTTGCGCAGAAGATGGTGCAGACCTCGGGCACGGCCTTGAGCGGGTTCAGCACGTTGATGGGGCGAACCAGCGGGCCAGCTGGTTGCCCATCAAGACGCCGCCCGCCGCGATCAGCTGCAGGACGGCGATGAAGAGGGTGATCCAGCCCCAGGCGCGAAGGTCGCCGATACGCGCCGGCCCACTGCAACTTGACCACCGTCACCAGTGCTTCACCGCAACAGAATGATCGCTCGGGCGCCGGTCCCGAGCACGTCGGGACCTCTGGCCCTGAATGCGCACGTCACGGTGGGCGATGGCAGATCCGCCTCCGATACCACACCGACAACACGACCTGCCGCATTGACCACGGGGAACGCGTGGCCGGGATGACGAACATCATCTCGATGGCGTTGATCCCGACCACGGCCGCCGAGCGCCATCGTCCGGAGTAGATCGGCGCGCCCGGTGATCCTGGCAGGAGATCAGGTCGGGCGTAGATGTGACGTGCACGAATATGTCTACCTGCGCCCCGCGTCCTGGACCGCGCGGACCCACCCCCGCATCGTGCTGCCCTCGGGCCAGTACGAGCCCAGCCGCAGGTACCAGGAGGCGGCGGCCTTCCAGCCGGCTGTCGGCACCCTGGTCTCGGCAGCGGCCCGGCCCGCGTCGTCCGGGTCTCGGGTGTTCCGGTGCGGTCCGGTCCCGGGACGGCCTCACCGGGACGCCTCCCCTCCTGTACCCGGTCGGGGAGCTGCTCAGATCAGGTCGATGGCGACCGATGGCGGGGAGGCCAGGCTGTTATGCACGGTGCAATGCGAGACCACCGCGCGCAGCGCCGGCCGCCGGTCGGCCGGAAGATCGGCGGGTGCCCGGACGGTCAGGCGAATGCGGCTCACCCGCGCCGGGCGGTCACTGGCCATCTCGAAGGCGGCAGACACGGCCAGCCCGTCACGGTCGTACCCGTGACGCGTCAGGTACCGGCCTGCGTAGAAAGCCACGCACGTGGCCAGCGACGCGACAAACAGCTCGGTGGGGGTAGGCGCGGTGTCCAGGCCGCCGGCTTC
>Ga0209040_10002865_pt1 | contig 13299 bp, 14 predicted proteins | sample BogFormECP12_OM3_FD_188240 | JGI IMG/M metagenome (GOLD analysis project Ga0209040, IMG submission 188240) | Bog forest soil microbial communities from Calvert Island, British Columbia, Canada - ECP12_OM3 (SPAdes) (version 2) | ecosystem: Environmental > Aquatic > Freshwater > Wetlands > Bog ... | reverse complement strand
TCCTTCCGGCCTTCACCTGCCCGCGCGGGCCATCAATCGTGAAGTGAGGCAACAATGAAGCTGAAGCCGTTAGACAACCCGCGTGGCTGGCGTTACATCGGCGATGCCGTGACCTGCCCGGTGTGCGGCCGCCGATCGTTCTATAGCCGCGGCGAAGACAGGTTCGTTCACAGCGATGGATCTGCCAACCGGCATTGTTGGGTGGCGCTATCCCGCGGCGACGAGCACCAGGCGGCCGGCGAGCCGGGCTGGGCCGCCTGATGCGAGCCGCAAGGTGAGGGGCAGCGAGATCTTTGTTTTGCGCAGCCGGGTGCTGCCACGATCTCCTCGCGGCCGGGAAGGACGTGACCTTCGACCCGGCCGCGGGGTCGAAAACTCGCGGTGTGAGTGTTTCGTGTCTGACAGCCCGCCGCGGTGTCCATCGTCGGGCAGGCTGATGGTGTTGGATGCGCGCCGCGATGCGCTCTCTAAGTTGGGCTGGCGGCGGCCGCTCGACGTCGACGACGAGAACCTGCGGCGGTCGCCGCAGCCCGATCGCCGCTCAGGTAAAGAAGGGACGCCAACATGACTACTCCCGGTGGTACCGGCGGTGGTGCGCCGCCCCCGTTGCCGCTGCCTCCTGGCGCGCCATCTGGCTATCAACCCCCGGTGCTCCCGTCGTTCGCGCCGTGGGACAAAACTTATCCCGACGTTCCGGCCGGCGGGGGGAATTTCAACCCCAATGTGAAGATTGATACGTCACGGGCGAGTGTGGCGCCAACGAGGTCGTTGCCGCAGGAACCGTACATTTGGGATCGGCCGGATGCGTTGCCGGGGCAACCGAATTTCGAGTCTGGTGGCGCCGTCCCGGAGATCTCGTCGCAGCGTTCGCTGCTCGAGCAGTTAACCCTTGGCCTGCAGACCCCTAACCGGTCGGATATCGAGGCCCGGCTGGCGAATCTGGGTTACCGCGTGCGGTGGGAGCCCGCCGGCAATCACAGCAACTGCCGCTCCGTGCAGATGTACGGCGCCCTGTTCTGCAGCGACCACGGCACCGCCCCCGGCTAGCCCGCGGGATTGCCTAGGCGTTCACGGGCAGGGGCCCATGAAGGCGAATGCCCCCGGCGGGCAGTGGATCACCGTCAGGTCGGGCGGGCTGCCGGCCGGCGGACAATAGATCGCGCCGGGCAAACAATTCGGGTTGTCGTAACTCGGGACGTTCCCGTTGCACTGATCGCCGCAACTGTAGGTATCCGCGTAGGCCGGGCCGATGCCCAGGATCACGCTGCCGACCAGCGCCGCGCAGGTGGCGATGATCGCGCCCAACACTGCGACCAGCACGGTCTTAACGATCTGCTTCATTGCGGGGTCAGGGCCGCCCGCGCGGGCCGCTACAGCCGGCGACATCCATACAGTAGTCACCGCCGCGGCGGCGGCGAGGCGTTTCATCGCCGTTTCACTCGTCATGGCTCTGCAACTCCTCAGCGCGAAGGTCACCTTCGACGCACATGGCGGTGCGCCGGCAGTGCGCGATCGCGTCGGCCAGCTTGTCGCCCAACTGGGCGGCCCGGGCTAGTCGGGCGCCGGCCAGTCCGACCGCGGCGGCGATCGCATCGTTGTGGGCGGCGGCCAAGTCCTTCTCGCACAGCCGCAGATGCGCCAGGCTCAGCGCCATCGCGCCCTGGTCGGTGGTGGGTGTGGTGTTCATTCGTTCATCGGTCATGCGTCACAGTGTGTCACTGATGTAGGCACTATATCTACGCTATGCAGCAGTACGTTACGCTGAATTGCTACAGGCTGCGGTTATGCTGTCTACATGACGGACGACGCAACCGTGAGGCTTCCCACCCGAATCATCGATGAGGTCCGAGTGATTGCACGCGCCTACGACCGCAGCCTGAGCGCACAGCTACGAGTTGCACTCGACGCCTACATCCGCGCCGAAGGACCGGAAGCGCGGCGCATCCTGGCAGAACGCGAACAGTGACAGAGCGTTGGCTTCCCGTCGTGGAATGGGAAGGGCTGTACGAGGTTTCAGACCTGGGCCGCGTGCGATCGTTGGAACGATTCGTGATGAGCACCCGTTCAGGCACACCATACCGGCGACATGTACCAGCGCGGATTCTCGTGGCTGCCGTTCATCAAAAGACGGGTAAGCTGCGTGTAACCTTGTCCCGCAACGGGATAACCGAAAGGCGACCCGTTCATCACCTTGTGCTTGAGGCATTCGTCGGCCCACGACCATCCGGTCTATATCCTGATTCCGGAATGATTGTCTTGTCCGAAGAATCATTGTCCTATAACGTGAATCCGCTTGCGTTGCAACACATTTCCGGCGATACTGACGCCATGAGCAATGATTTGATTGAAGGGCTGACGTGGTTCGTCGAACGACCGTGCCCGAACAGCGACCTTGTCGTCAGCAATGTTGTCACTGAGGACGGCTCCGCGCAGTGGGTCCGCATCAGCGGCCTGGACCTTCCCGCTGATTACTTGACAGGCGTCGAAGCGGAGGCGCTGGCCGGCGCACTGCTCGCCGCCGCCGAGCTGCGGGGCGCGCATCGAAGAGATGTAAGGCGCGCGCCGCCGCGCGAATCAAACTAACAATTCAAGGTTCACACGTCCCACCCAGTGCAAATGTGCGAAAATCGCGCATATGGACGGGAAGGCCCTCGGTGCCCGAATCGCGGAGGCGCGCAAAGCCCTCGACCTGACCCAGGAGCACCTCGCTAACCGGGTTGGGATCGATCGCACCGCGCTAGGGCTGATCGAGAACGGCAAGCGCAAGGTCTCCGCAGTTGAGCTCGTGGACCTCGCAGCAGCGCTCGACGTCCCGCTGGCGTGGTTCGTTCGTGATCCGCTGCCGTCAGTTGCCAGCCGTCGCGCCGAGGCGGGGCCGAGCCATGAGCTCACGGCCAGGCTGGACCGGGAGCTTGAACTATTCTCCGGTGACGTGGCTTCGCTTGTGGCAGCGGGCGTGATCGCTACCGTAGCCGACCGCCCCACCTGGACTTTGCCCCGCACGCACGACGACTCCGAGAAGGTTGCACAGCAGGTGCGCGAGCACCTTGGTGCTGGTACTGAACCGCTGCTCGACATGGCCGGTATCGCCGAACGGTTCGGTCTGTACTCATGCTCGCTGGCCCTTGGAGCCGGCGGGGCCGACGGTGCCCTCGTCGAGGTCGCAGACGGTGCAGCCGCCGCGGTGATCGACGGAGATGCGCAACCGGGACGCCGTCGTATGTCACTGGCACATGAGTTGGGGCATTGGCTGTTCGGTGATGCCTACGACGCCGGTGCCGATAATGCCGAACGGATGATCAACTCGTTCGCGATCCATTTCCTGGCCCCCCGCGCCGGTGTGAGGCAACTTTGGAATCAGTGTCGGACGGAGCCGGAACGCGACCGAGCGATCCGCGTCGCTGCGACCTACCGCGTCTCATGGTCCGCCGCAGTCCTGCACCTGCGGAATCTCAGCGTGATCACCGACGAGCAGTATCGGGGTCTCGAACAGCACATCCCGGTTGCCGGTGAGTTCGCCAAATTGCGGATGATTCGCGGCCCGGAGGAGTTGCGCCCCCCAACGGTGTCACCGGGGATGGTTGCAGCGGTGCTCGACGCCTACACCGACCGTCGATTGACTGCGGCACGGACGCTGGAGCTGCTGCGTGGGCAGCTGCAACTGGAGGACCTGCCGCCGCAACGGGCGGAGACGGCCGCGGACTACGCGAGTCTGTGAGCGCGGAGGCCGCCCGCTGGGTGATGGACACCTCGACGTTCACCCACTTCTGCCGGGCCGGTCAGCACGACCTGCTGCGGAGACTCGCGCCACAGGGACTGATTCTGATCCCCGATACTGTTGCCAGTGAGGTTCAGGCCGCGCGTGACCTCGACCACGACATCCCGTCTATCGCCGATCTGGCGTGGGTGGAGCTGGGAGTGCTGACGCCCGAGGAAGAGATGCGACAGCTGCTCATCAAGGCTGACATGCCGTCGGGGAAGGGCGACAGCCCACGCAAGAACCTCGGTGAGTGTGCCGTGCTCGCGTGCGCCATCCACCGAGGGATGGTGGCGGCGATCGACGACGGAGATGCCCGTACCCAGGCCAGAAACCGCAGTGTGCAGTACATCACCTCGATGTGGATCATTGCGCGGGCCTACAAGACCCTCGACGACGTGGACTCCGATGCTGCCGAGCGGATATACGAGGATCTCGTCGCAACGGACATGCGACTGCCAAGGGTCGAGAGTTTCATCGGGTGGGCGTATGAGGTCGGGCTACTTCCATGAGTGGGCGGGGGCGTGTGATTGCCGCCGATGTCTCCCCTTTTGCAGCTTTTGCGACTTCTGCGATTGCGGACCCCCCAATGTGCCTCCGGCGGGACCGCCCGCACCGCCGAACGCGCCGCCCTCGTAACGTCATGCGCGCAGTCGGCGATCAGCTCGCGCAGCTCATCGCGCCGACTAGTCGTTGGGCACGCCCAAGTCTTCGCGTATCGCCTTCAACAGCTCACTTGCTGCCGCGTCCCATTCGTCCATACGTTTCTTGAACTGGTCGTCGTGGTCGTCGTCCGGTTCCCACTTGCCGCCGCGCCTCCGAAACCAACGTCCTGTAGGCCTCCTGAGCCTTTCGGGCCAGCGTGGTCACTCTCGGTGTCGCATACATCTTCAGAACCTCACGGCGCTGCTCTGCCAAGGCCAAGGCCGCCAAGAGTGGCGGCAATGGCGGCCATTCGACGGTGTCGTCCCCCCGCGGGCGGGCAGAAAAGTATGCGGCGGCCGACCGCTGCGCGTCGACGTTCGCTTGGTAGAAGTCGACATAGGCGGTCCTGCGATGTTCAAACGTCCGCAGCTCATCCTCACGCGCCCACAGCGCCCGCTCGCGCCGGTCAGCGCTGCGCTGGCGCGGGCATCGGCGAGCAGGTCAGCAGCACAAAGCGGGGAATTTTCCCCGCTTTTCGGGCGACGCGCTGTTGTGAGTCATATGACTCACCAGGGAACGAGGTTAGCGTTTGCCTACTGTCGAATAACCACGCCGACAGCACTCATATGCCCTGCTGGGAAGTAGCACGGTTGCATAGCATTAACCACTTCCGTAACACAGTATTAACAGCCATTGCCTACTGTTCGGGTTATGGATCGACAGAAGGAATTCGTCCTCCGCACGCTGGAGGAACGGGACATCCGCTTCGTCCGGCTCTGGTTCACCGACGTGCTCGGTTACCTCAAGTCGGTCGCGATCGCCCCCGCCGAGCTGGAGGGCGCCTTCGAGGAGGGCATCGGCTTCGACGGGTCCTCGATCGAGGGCTTCGCGCGGGTTTCGGAATCCGACACGGTTGCACATCCGGATCCGTCGACCTTCCAGGTGCTGCCCTGGGCGACCGCCTCCGGCCACCACCACTCGGCGCGGATGTTTTGCGACATCACCATGCCGGACGGCTCCCCGTCGTGGGCGGACCCGCGGCACGTGCTGCGGCGTCAGCTGCAGAAGGCCAACGACCTTGGCTTCTCCTGCTATGTGCACCCGGAGATCGAATTCTTCCTGCTCAAGCCCGGTCCCGACGACGGGACGCCGCCCATTCCGGTCGACAACGCCGGCTATTTCGACCAAGCCGTGCATGACTCGGCGTCGAACTTTCGCCGGCACGCCATCGATGCCCTGGAATTCATGGGCATCTCGGTGGAGTTCAGTCACCACGAAGGTGCGCCCGGCCAGCAGGAGATCGACCTGCGCTTCGCCGACGCGCTGTCGATGGCCGACAACGTGATGACGTTCCGCTACGTCATCAAAGAAGTCGCGATCGAAAACGGCGCACGGGCGTCGTTCATGCCCAAGCCGTTCGGGCCGCACCCCGGCTCGGCGATGCACACCCATATGAGCCTGTTCGAGGGCGACGTCAACGCCTTCCACAGCGACGACGATCCGCTGCAGCTGTCGGATGTGGGCAAGTCGTTCATCGCCGGGATCCTGGAGCACGCCTGCGAGATCAGCGCGGTCACCAACCAATGGGTCAACTCGTACAAGCGGCTGGTGGTCGGCGGCGAGGCGCCCACCGCCGCTTCGTGGGGGGCGGCCAACCGGTCCGCCCTGGTGCGGGTGCCGATGTACACCCCGCACAAGACGTCGTCGCGACGGGTCGAGGTACGCAGCCCGGATTCGGCGTGCAACCCCTACCTGGCGTTCGCCGTGCTGCTGGCCGCCGGATTGCGTGGGGTGGAGAAGGGCTACGTGCTGGGGCCGCAGGCCGAGGACAACGTCTGGGACCTCACGCCCGAGGAACGCCGCACGATGGGGTATCGCGAGCTGCCGTCCAGTCTCGACAGTGCGCTTCGGGCCATGGAGGTCTCCGAGCTGGTAGCGGAAGCCTTGGGGGAGCATGTTTTTGACTTCTTCTTGCGCAACAAGCGGACGGAGTGGGCGAACTACCGCAGCCATGTGACGCCGTACGAGCTGAAGACATACCTGTCGCTGTAGCCAAATAATCGCCGGTCGCTCCGAGCGGTGGGCGGGTTGCGCTACCGTCGTGGTCGTGACCAAACCCGCGACGCAGCGCCCCAGGCTGCCCAGCGTCGGCCGGCTCGGGTTGGTCGACCCTCCCGCGGGCGACCGTCTGACGCAGCTGGGTTGGTATGACCACGACGACCGGGCATATATCGAGCGGCTGTGGTCGCTATCGCGTGCGCCGGACGCCGACGCCGCGCTGCGGGCGTTGGTTCGACTGTCCGAAAACCCGGACGCGGGATGGAACGAGCTCAACACCGCCCTGCTCTCCGATCGCGGATTGCGCGGGCGGCTGTTCGCCGTGCTGGGCTCGTCGCTGGCCCTGGGCGATCACCTGGTCGCCAATCCGCAGTGCTGGAAGCTGTTGCGGGGCAGGGTCAAATTGCCCTCCCGCGACCAGCTGCGCGAGACGTTCAGCGCATGCGTCGACGAAACGTCGGATGCGCCGGGCTCCGCCATACCCCGATTGCGCAGCTTGTACCGCGACCACCTGTTGGTGCTGGCCGCGCTCGACTTGGCCGCCACCGTCGAGGACGAGCCGGTGCTGCCGTTCACCTTGGTCGCCGCCCAGCTCGCGGACACCGCGGACGCGGCGATGGCGGCCGCGCTGCGGGTGGCCGAGGCAACCGTGTGCGGGGACCGCACACCACCGCGGCTGGCGGTGATCGCGATGGGCAAATGCGGTGCCCGCGAACTGAACTACGTCAGCGACGTCGACGTCATCTTCGTCGCCGAGCACGCCGATCCGGTCAGCGCCCGGGTGGCCGGCGAGATGATGCGGGTCGCCTCGGCGGCGTTCTTCCAGGTGGATGCCGGGCTGCGGCCAGAGGGCCGCAACGGTGAACTGGTCCGCACGCTTGAGTCGCACATCGCCTACTACCAGCGCTGGGCGAAGACCTGGGAATTCCAGGCGCTGCTGAAAGCCCGGGCAGCGGTCGGCGACGCGGAACTCGGCAAGCGCTACCTGGCCGCGTTGATGCCCATGGTCTGGACCGCCTGCGAGCGTGAGGACTTCGTGGCCGATGTGCAGGCCATGCGGCGGCGAGTGGAGCAGCTGGTTCCCGCCGATGTCCGCGGGCGCGAGCTCAAACTCGGCAGCGGCGGGTTGCGGGACGTGGAGTTCGCCGTGCAGCTGCTGCAGCTGGTGCACGGCCGCAGCGACCCGTCGCTGCACGTGGCTTCCACGGTGGATGCGCTCGCTGCTTTGGGCGAGGGCGGCTACATCGGGCGTGAGGACGCCGCGAACATGACCGCCTCTTACGAGTTCCTCCGGCTACTCGAGCACCGACTGCAGCTGCAGCGGCTCAAGCGCACCCATATGCTGCCCGAGGAAAACGATCACGAGGCGGTGCGCTGGCTGGCGCGCGCGGCCCACATCCGGCCCGACGGTCGGCACGACGCGGCGGGAATGCTGCGCGAGGAGCTCAAGCACCAGAACGTGCGGGTGTCGCGGCTGCACGCCAAGCTCTTCTATCAGCCGCTGTTGGAGTCGATCGGGCCGGCCGGACTGGATGTCGCGCACGGCATGACGTCGGAGGCCGCCGAACGACAGCTGGCCGCGCTGGGCTACGAGGGGCCGCAGACAGCGTTGAAACACATGTCGGCGCTGGTCAACCAGAGCGGACGGCGCGGGCGGGTGCAGTCGGTGCTGCTGCCCAGGCTGCTGGACTGGATGTCGTATGCCCCCGATCCCGACGCCGGGCTGTTGGCGTATCGGCGCCTCAGCGAGGTGCTGGCCACGCAAAGCTGGTATCTGTCCACGCTGCGCGACAAGCCCGCGGTGGCCAAGCGGCTCATGCACGTGTTGGGGACGTCGGCTTATGTGCCGGATCTGTTGATGCGCGCGCCCGAGGTCATCCAGCGTTACGGCGACGGGGCGGCCGGGCCCAAACTGCTCGAGACCGAGCCCGCCGGGGTGGCCCGCGCGCTGATCACCTCGGCCGGCCGCCACCCCGACCCGATTCGGGCCATCGCCGCCGCGCGCGGGCTGCGCCGGCGTGAGCTGGCCCGCGTGGGTTCGGCGGACCTGCTGGGCTTGCTCGAGGTCACCGAGGTGTGCGCGGCGCTCACGTCGGTGTGGGCGGCCGTGTTGCAGGCCGCTTTGGACGCCATGATCCGGGCCAACATGCCCGAAGACGGCAAGGCACTGGCGGCCATCGCGGTCATTGGCATGGGCCGGCTTGGGGGCTCCGAGCTGGGCTACGGGTCCGATGCCGACGTGATGTTCGTCTGTGAGCCGGCCAGCGGTGCGGAGGATTCACGGGCGCTGCGATGGTCGGGGTCGATCGCCGAGCAGGTTCGGACATTGCTGGGCACTCCCAGCGTCGACCCGCCGCTGGAAGTCGACGCCAATCTGCGGCCCGAGGGCCGTGCCGGTCCGCTGGTCCGCACGCTGGGCGCCTATGCGGCGTATTACCAGCAGTGGGCACAGCCGTGGGAGATTCAAGCCCTGCTACGCGCGCACGCGGTCGCCGGTGACGCGGATCTGGGCCGGCGGTTCCTGCTGATGGCCGACAAGACGCGTTATCCGCCCGACGGTGTGTCAGCCGAAGCGGTGCAGGAGATTCGCCGGATGAAGGCCCGCGTCGAGTCCGAGCGGCTGCCGCGCGGCGCCGACCCCAACACGCACACCAAGCTGGGCCGCGGCGGACTGGCCGACATCGAATGGACCGTGCAGCTGCTGCAACTGCGGCACGCGCATGAGCTCCCGGCCCTGCACAACACCTCGACGCTGCAATCCCTGGACGCGATCGCCGCGGCCGACCTGGTTCCGGCGGAGGAGGTGGACCTGCTGCGGCAGGCGTGGTTGACGGCCACCCGGGCCCGCAACGCGCTCGTCCTGGTTCGTGGTAAGCCCACCGACCAGTTGCCGGGGCCCGGACGTCAGCTCAATGCGGTGGCGGTCGCCGCAGGCTGGCCAAACGACGACGGCAGCGAGTTCCTGGACAACTATCTGCGGGTGACGCGGCGCGCAAAAGCGGTCGTGCGCAAGGTGTTCGGGAGTTGACTCGGGAGGACGGGGCGTTGGGCGCCCGTTTCGAGGTGTTGAGCGCCGCGGAACGTGATCGAGTGATGGCGCTGTACGCGCCGCTGGCCGAGGCCGTGCGGGATCTCATCGACGCCACCATCTGGACCCAGGCTGACGACGACGTCGTCGAGGATGCTCGCACCGCGATCGAGGCGGTGACCCGGTCGTTGCGCCAGCGGACCCGGCCGTACGGTATGAGCTACGTCATCGACGGTCGTCCGCTGCCGCTGGGTAACGCCGCGATCGGCCTGTGCAATCCGATCGCTCCGCCGTTGACGGTCCAGCACGACAGCGGCGGGCGGTGCTGGAGCGAATTCGTCCTCGGGTCGGCCTACGAGGGCCCGCCCACTCTGGTGCACGGCGGAGTCAGCGCCCTCGTGCTTGATCACCTGCTCGGGGAGGCGGCCAGCCAGGGCATGACCAAGCCGTTTTTCACCGGGACCATCACCGTGAAGTACCTGCGCGGTACTCCACTGGGATCGCTTCGGGCCGAGGCCTTCATCGACCGTATCGAAGGCGTCAAAGCCTTTGCGCGCGGCTTTATTTCGGATGCCGAAGGGATCACTGTGGAGGCCGAAGGTGTCTTTATCCAGCCGACATGGGTAAGGGAAACTGAATGAAGTTCTACGTCAGCAGCGCCTTCTTGAACACGCGGGAGATCATCGAGGTCGCCAAAGCCGCCGACGAGCTCGGCTACGACGGGATCGGGATCCCGGACCACGTCGTCAACCTGGAGACGCTGGACACCCCGTACCCGTACACCAAGGACGGGCAGCGACGGTGGCAGCCGTTCACCGACTGGCCCGATCCCTGGGTTCTCGTGGGCGCCCTTGCGCAGGTCACGACACGGGTCCGGTTCGTCACCACCGTCTACATTCCCGCGATGCGCAATCCCTACTCTGCGGCCAAAGCCATTGGCACCGCAGCTCTTTTAGCTTCCGGCCGGGTGGAGCTCGGCATCGGCGTCGGTTGGTGCGCGGAGGAATTCGCCTTGATGGGTGAGCAATTCGCCGCCCGCGGCAAACGCACCGACGAGATGCTCGCCTTGATGCGAGCGCTGTGGGAACCGGGCTGGACGGAATTCCAGGGCGAGTTCTACCGGGCACCGCGGCTGGAGATGCAGCCGACACCGCCGCCGATACCGGTCTATGTCGGCGGGCTCAGCGACGCCGCACTGCGCCGAGCCGCGCGGCACGACGGCTGGATCGGTGACCTGATCAACACCGACCGCGCTATCGAGGCGGTGGGCCGGCTACGGGAACTGCGCACCGAAAACGGTTTGTCCATGCACGATTTCACCGTCCTGACGCCACTGACGGACGCCTTCACCACCGCCGACTATCGACGGGCCGGGGACGCCGGCATCACCGGCATCATCACCATGCCGTGGATGTTCTACGCCGGGCCCGATGCCTCCCTGGACGACAAGGTCGACGGTATGCGACGCTTCCGCAAGGACCTCGCGCTCGATGGCTAGACGCCTTTCCGACATACTCCACGCATGACTTTTGCGGTGGTCTTCATCAACGGCGAACCGCGGGACTACGGCGCATTCGACAAGTACGAGGTCGCTGACGCGGGCGTGTTGCTCATCGAAATGCACCGCGAAGATGTCAACCGCCACTATGTCGCTCCGGGCGGTTGGCTAGAGGTTGTCGAAATGGGTGAGGGACAGTCGGCCAAGATGTCACGAGCCATCATCGGCCATAGATCCAAATAGACTTACGGCACAACGGGTTTAGCGGCTGCACGCCGAAGACAGCGACACATAACGTGTGGCGACGACGCGCCGGGGACTTAAGTCGATGAGTGAAACCTCGCCCTGGGAGATAACCGACAAGCCGTGCGACCACTGTGGTCAGCTTGTGCTTAGCAGGGCCCGCTACACGCGGAGCTCGCAATCCACGCGGCCCATACGTGTGGACCGGGAGACGAGCTGCTTCAACCCTGAGTGTCCAGCGGGTCGACGATGAGTGTGGCACCGCCTTAAGGTTTCTGACAGTCCAAAAACTCCGCATTGCGCTTCGCCGCCTCGGCGGTAGGGGTGCTCGAACTCCAACCGACCTGACCCCAAGGCGCCGTGTCGGATGACTCGGCTACGGTCGACCTGGCCGCAATATTTCCGAGAACGAACCCAACGAGGAGGTCGGACACGTGGCGGAAAGGCCCCCTCTTCGGGACCCGGAACCAAACTTGGAGCCGCCCACCGAGGAGTTAAAGCTCATCGGGACTCCTCGAATCGAGGAGACCGATGAGCCGGTCTACAGCGTGCACATTGAATTATCTCGCAAACTCACGGCTGGCGAACAAGACTATGTCGCGGGATGGGGTACGCCGCCTCGCAGCCCGGCTGGCTGGGTCAAAATTGAGCGGGATCTGAGGCATTTGACTGTCACCGAAACCACCATCGAGAAGGTGGGACAACATCGCGACTCCCTTCGGGAGATCGTTTCCAAGATCGCCGCTGAGGGTGAGGAATACCGGAAGCGCGCCCTTGAGGCACGGCACCACGTAGGTGAGGAAGGTAAAGCCCGCCAGGCAGAGCGCGAGAGGAGAAAGGACCTCGCAAACGAAATCAAATTCGATTAACGGGTTGGCGACGAGGTAGGCACCCCCAACGGAGAATGGCGGCGCCGGGAGAAGTTTCTCAGCGACAGGAGGGCCGGCCAAGCCGCTGAAGACCGATGGCAGCGATCATCCGATACCGATTCCGCGGGACATGGCGCTGCGGCTGTCGGCATCGATCAAGGCATACCCGTCCGAGATGATGGTCACCAACGGGCCGGGCACGCGACCGGTGGGGGCCGTGGATCATCGAGCGTGCGATCCGCGAGGCCCGGGGGGAATCGACGGGCTACCTGAGGGATTCAGCTTCCACGACCTGCGGCACTACCTTGCGTCGCTGTTGATCGCCTCCGGCGCGGACATTAAGACGGTGCAGGCACGGATGCGCCACGGCACCGCGCACCACGTTGGACACTTACGGGCATCTGTGGCCCGATGCCGACGAGTCCACCCGCTCGGCGATCGGCGCCGTGATCGCCGAGCGGATAGCCTCGCTCGAATCTACTGCGTACCCACTGCGTACCGAGGGGCCACGTTCACCGCGTCGCCGCAGGTCAGAAGGGTAGCCGGCTCACACGTCGAAGTACAGCGCGAATTCGTACGGATGCGGCCGGATGTTGACCGGCTCGATCTCGTTTTCGCGTTTGAAGGCGATCCAGGTTTCGATCAGATCAGGGGTGAACACGCCGCCCTCGGTGAGATATTCGTGGTCGGCTTCGAGACGGTCGATCACATCGGACAGCTGGGTCGGGGTCTGCGGGATGTTCGCGGCCTCTTCCGGCGGCAGCTCGTAGAGATCCTTGTCGACCGGCGCCTGCGGCTCGATCTTGTTCTTGATGCCGTCCAGGCCCGCCATCAGCATTGCAGAAAACGACAGATACGGGTTGCCCGACGCGTCGGGGCTGCGGAACTCCAGACGCTTGGCCTTGGGGTTGCTGCCGGTAATCGGGATGCGCACGCACGCCGACCGGTTGCGCTGGCTGTACACCAGGTTGATCGGGGCTTCATAGCCCGGCACCAGCCGCTTGTAGGAGTTGACCGTCGGGTTGGTGAAGGCCAGCAGCGACGGCGCGTGGTGCAACAGGCCGCCGATGTAGTGGCGGGCGAGGTCGGAAAGGCCGGCGTAGCCCGTCTCGTCGTACATCAGCGGGCTGCCGTTCTTCCACAGCGACTGGTGGCAGTGCATGCCGGAGCCGTTGTCGCCGAACAGCGGCTTGGGCATGAA
>Ga0209040_10002864_pt1 | contig 13300 bp, 13 predicted proteins | sample BogFormECP12_OM3_FD_188240 | JGI IMG/M metagenome (GOLD analysis project Ga0209040, IMG submission 188240) | Bog forest soil microbial communities from Calvert Island, British Columbia, Canada - ECP12_OM3 (SPAdes) (version 2) | ecosystem: Environmental > Aquatic > Freshwater > Wetlands > Bog ... | reverse complement strand
GAAGCAGAAGTTAGTCGCGTTCGAAGCCGGAAATGTGCGCCATGCCCGATTCTAATATGGCGCCGGCTGTTTGTGAATCCCGCCAGGCCGAGTTTTCGCACGGTCTGCGACAAATATGCCGCCGCAACGCGTAACCTCTCGTCTAATGTGCAGCCGGCTGCCGGCTTAGCTCTTCGAGCAGCGGACGCAGCGCGTCGAGTTCGGCGCCGAAACCGGCCCAGTCCCCGGCTTTTAGCCGATCAATGGCGATTTCATAGTCCGCGAGCGCCTGCCGGGCTCGCTCATCCGCTTGGCCCGAAGGCGAAGAACCGGCGACAGCCGGCAACCCCGCGGCCGGGGCGGATTCTTTGAACAATGCGGCCAGGGCCGCCGGCAGCGTCTCCTCCATCACCACACGCTCGCCGTAGGCCGCAATCACCCGCTTGAGTTCCGGCAGCTGGCCGGACTGCGCGCGGAGATAGAGCGGCGACACGTACAGGATCGAATTGCCGATTGGCACGACCAGCAGATTGCCGCGAATGACCCGCGAGCCCATCTGATTCCAAAGCGAGATTTGCTGCGAGATCTCGGTGTTCTGGTTGATGCGGGCCTCGATCTGGAACGGCCCGTAAACCAGCTTTTCCTTCGGGAACTCATAGACGATGAGCTTGCCGTATTCGGGCAGGTCGGAGCGCGCGGCCAACCATGCGATCATGTTCTCTCGCTGGCTCGGCGTCATGGGCAGCATGAGGAAGAACTCGGTGCGCGTTTCGCCGGGCAAGCGCATCATGATGTAGTACGGCGCCATCCTGGTCTCGCCGCCGCCATTAATGTCGTCGGGAGCAGTCGGCTCGCGAGGAAATTGCCAAAGGTCCTCGCGATTGTAGAAGACCTCAGGCGCGTCCATGTGATACGCGCGGTACTGTAGAGCTTGAATATAGAAAAGGTCCTCGGGGTAGCGAACGTGCGTTTGCAGATCCGGCGGCATCGCAGCGAACGGCTTGAACAGCGACGGGAAGATCCGACTGTAGGTCGCGATGATCGGCTCGGCCGCATCCATGACATAGAATGTGACCGTCCCGTTGTAGGCGTCGATGACGATCTTCACTGAATTGCGAATGTAGTTGATATCGCCGCTGCCGGGTTCCGGCTTGGCGTAGGGGAACCAGTCGCTCGTGGCGTAGGCATCCTGGATCCAGTAGAGCCGGCCTTCGCTGATCGCCATGTAAGGGTCGCGGTCGAGTTGCAGAAACGGCGCGATCGTCTCCATGCGATCCCTGATGTTGCGATGAAGCATGATCTTGCTCTCGCTGGCGATATAGCCGCTGAGCAGGATGTTCACGTCGCCGAAATACCAGGCGAACAGAGACCTCCAGGCGATCCCGCCGATCGGGATGCCGTCCGCGCCATCGTAACGCGTGTAGGCGTTGTCATTTCCCTTGGGATAGTCGAACTCGGGCGTGGCGCCTTTGACGATCACGTAGCCGCTGGCGCTTTGTCCGAAATAGATGCGCGGCTCGGTTATCGGCGGACCGCCGGTAGCTACCGGCGGGATGTCCTTCAGGTAAAAGATCGGCAAGCCCTCGGCGGACTTTTGGGTGACCGGGGACATCACCACCCCGGCGCCATGGGTGAACAGGAGATGCAGATTGACCCAGGTTTGGGCATTGGCTGACAGGAGCGAAGGGTAAAGCTCGCGCGGCGAGAGCATGACCTGCTGATAGGAGCCGTCGTCGAGATGGTAGCGATCGACGTCGACGTCGAGGAACCGGTAGTAGGTGCGGATTTCCTGCAGTTGCGCGTAGGTGTCCAAAAGCGGTCGCCAGTCCCATAGCCGGATGTTCTCGACAGTCCCGCTGTCGTGCTGCAGCGACTGAAAGGTGAGATCCTGTTCCGCGGGAAATGGTTTCACCGTGATCTGGCCGAGGTTGTACGCTTCGCGCGTGAGAGCGATGTTCCGCTGAATGTACGGCATCTCCAACTGCAGCTCGTTCGGCCTGACATAGAAGCGCTGGAACAGCGCAGGGACGGCCTCGGAAAAGAGAAGCGAGCCGCCGAACACCAGCAAAGCCGCTGCGACGCCGAGGCGGACTGTGCGTAGCCGCACGTTGGCGAAGGCGCCAACGGCCGCAACGACGGCAAGGACGATGAGCAGCCAGAGCGCCGGCAGCTCGACATGAACATCGGTGTAGCCGGCGCCGACGACAACGCCGTTGTCGTTGTAGACCAGGAGATAGCGATCCAAAGCGTAAGCCCAGGCTTTAATCGCGAAAAAGAGGCCGAGCAACGCCGAGCCATGGGCGATTGCCGCGGATGAAACGCTCCAGGGCTGAGTGTCCAGACTGATGTCGTCGTGCAGGAAATAAATCGAGCCGGCCATGAGCGTGGCCAGCACGAGGATCCACAGCAGCAAGTTCTTGATCGCGACGTAGACCGGCAGCGAGAAGAGGTAGAAACCAATGTCCTTGTCGAACAGCGGATCGCTCCGGCCGTACGGCGCCTGGTAGATGAACCGGAGGATCAGGTCCCACCTGCCGGTCTCGCCCAAAGCGATGAGCAGTCCGAGGATGATCGCAACCGCCCATATGATGAAACGCCACACCCGCGGCGAAGGCTGAAGCCCGTACGACCCTGCCCATGGCCCCGGCGAGGCCTGAAAGGTCACGAAGCCCGGATTTAAGGCTACCGGAAGCCGCAGCCCCGGCCTTGACGCAAACCGAAGCGCCAATGTTGCGTTCGCCCAGAGAATGAGGGTCGAGACAGCAAAGACAACCACGAAGAGAGCGGCCTTCGTGGCCAACGCCGTCCAGAAGACGCCGACATACCCGATCGACGAGAACCACGCCCAATCGACCACGACGCTGGCGATGCGCCCGAGCGCGAAGAGGGCGACGATTCCGGCGATCGCCACGCCGATGCGTCTCAAGGGCATGCTCCCTCCGCGTCGCGCGGTCGCGTTGCTGGCTGACCGCCGCCGCCGTGTCCACAAGCGCCACGCATCCGCGCGCGCGAGCCGTTGTCAGACGGGGCCGTCATTTGGGCTGACTTTCCCCGCACGGCCGCCGAACGATGACGACGTTCGCTCGTTCTTGCTTTTCGGGCAAGCGCGCCTCGGGTTACTGGCGGTTTATGGCGAGCGCCTCTTCGGGAGCGCGACTCGCGTTGGCCGGTGTGTCATTCCCACTCTGCCGTATAACGTCAATCGCGGAAGCGGGGCTTATTTTCTAAATGTAGCCCATCGCGAGACGCACGTCTTTCAACGCCCTTTGGGGGAGACGTATAAGACCGACAGCGACAACCCGCGAGGCGCCGCCGATGTCAAGCGCACACCGCCTCTTCATGGTCATCCGCCGGTACGGACCGCCCTACGATCGCGAAAAGCCGCTCGAAGCGCAGCCCGAGTGGGAAGCGCACCGAGTCTTCATGAATGCGCTGGAAGCGAATGGCGTGGCGCGGCTCGGCGGACCGCTTGAAGGGGGCGATGACGTGTTGCTCATATTCCGGGCTGCGAATAAGGACGAGATCGAGCGGGATCTGACGGCCGATCCGTGGACGCGCTCCGGGATCCTTACGACCACGCGGATCGCATGCTGGAATTTGCGGATTGGCGAGGTGGCTTAGGGGACGAACTGGGGGAGCCGAACCCCTTGTGTCAGGAATTTGGAGTCGAAGAGGGGCGCGGCGGCTTGAGGCTGCGCAAATTGCTCCGTTTCCCTTCGCCGAGCCGGCCCGGGGAATTTCACTAGAAAAAAGCAAGCCTCACCGGTAATTCCCGGCGCGGGAGGCGTCACCTGCGTCTTGCGAGCGGCCGCCGTGTGACGCGCGTCACGGCGATCCTCCGAACAAAATGGTCTCTTGTCGACGCTGGGCGGCGTTTCGATCGTTCATGGAGGCGGTTCATGACCAGCCTCAAAGATCCTACCGGTTGCGGCGATGGCTCTCAGGGTTCGCACGACGTCGAATTTTTGCCTCTCGTCGCTGACGTGGTCGGTTGGATCGGGTTGTTTGTCTGCGCAGTCGGCTTCCTCCTTCTCCTCGGGGAGGGCTTGGCGGTTGTGTTCGGGCAATACGAGACACTTCCTGTGGCGACCGTTGGTCCCTGAGCAAGCGGCCTCATGCTTCGCTTCGTCAGCTGCGTCGCTTGAGCTCGATCCGGACGTCGGAAATGTCCCCGCCGCGGGGCTGGATGCTCACGGTCTGCGTCCGGCCGTTGGAGGTCAGCGAAATGCCGGCGCTGAAAGTGGGGGCGCTGAACTCGCCCACGAATTGACCTTCGGAGATGCGGCCGGTCATGTGACCGGACACATCGCGGCTTGATTCCCGCCAGTACCCCTGGACCGATTCCCCGGAGGCCTCGGCGTAGCTGTGGATGTCAAACTTGAAACTCTCGCTGGCGCAGACGATCGACTGATTGAGCGCCGCGCCGTCCTTCGCCTCCGAATATTCGGCTCGGCACCGCATCGACTCCCGATGTCCGTTTGATCCGACGATCTGGCCGCCGCCCGTCCAAACGCCCACGAATCGTTCAAAGGGGCTGGCCGCCAAAGCGGCGGGCATCGGCGCGGAAAGGACGATCGCCGCGGCGAGGCCTAATGCCTTCATCGGCGGCCCGCGAAGCCAGGACACGAAAGACATTGTCGCTCTCCCTTTTCGGACATTGGGTCAGTCAATTGGCGCCGCCTCCGAGCGGCATCGTACGGCGGCCGAGCCGAAGAAGGAAGGTCACGACAGGCCTCAGGATCAGGAGATCGGCGACGAGCGCCGCGAGCATGGCGAACGCCCCCAACCAGCCGAACAGACGAAGCGTCGGGAGGTTGGAGAAGACGAGCGCCGCGAGCCCGCAGGCGAGCACGAGAGCGGTGAGGATGAGCGCGGGCCCCATGAGCACCGTCGCCCGCTCGACGGCGACCGCCGGATCCTCGTTGCTCCGTCTTTCCTGGGTCATGCGGTTGAGGAAGTGGATGGACGCGCTCAGGCTCAAGCCGAACGAGACGAAAAGCGCCACGACGCTGGAGAATTGCAGGCCGAAGCCGAAGAGACTCAGGAGCGAGCCGCCGGCGATGACGGGGAAGATTCCCGACGGCAGACAGGCGAGGCCGATGCGGGCCGAGCGGAACGCAAAGCCGATAAAGGCGGCGATGAAGGCGAATTCTACGGTCAGCGCCCGGTTCAGCTTGTTGATCATGTCGGCGCTGTTGCGCGCGGCGATTACCGAGAGTCCGGTCACCGCGATCCCATAGCCCGGGTTAGCCTTGCGCACGCCGTTGAGCCGCCTTTCGATCTGAGTGACGATCGGCGCGAGCTGCGTCAGGCTGCTGTCTGGCACGAGGCCGAAGACGATGACCGAGTTCTCGTCCTTGGCGATGAAGCGCCGCATGAGAAAGACCGGAAGCTCACCGACAAATTGGCGGAGCGCGTCGACGCCAGTCAGGCCCATCTGCTCAGCCAGCCAGCGCCGCAGCGAATCGAGCGACCACACGTTGCCGACTCCCGGCTGGGTCTCCAGAGTTCTCTGGACGTCGGCGATCGTCGCGAGCGTCTGTGGCGTGTAAAGGCTCATTCCCGGCGGGAACGTGATCATCACCTGGATTGGATTCGACCCGCTGATCTCCGAGTCGAGCTGGCCGCTCGCCGCCACCGCCTGCTCCTTGTCGGGAACCTCGTCGGCGAGGCGGTAGCTTGGCGTGAGGCCGGAATAGACGACCGCGAGACCCGCAACGACCACGAGGTCCACGAGGCTGAAAAGGGCCGGACGGCTCACCATGCGCCGAGCGATCCAGTCGCAGAAGCGGCGGAGCGCCGTCACGCCCGGATCGGCGGCCTTCAACGCTGCCACCAGGCGCGCTTCGTCGCGGATGAGCAGCACGCCGAATGTGGGCACAAGCGAGAGCACGCTGACGAGCGCGACGGCGGTCGCGAGGAACCCCGCCTCGCCGAAGCCGCGGATGAGGTCGCTCGAAGAGGCGAGCAAGCCGAGCAGCGAAAGACCCGCAGCGGCGTGGGTGAGCACGCACGCCGGGCCGACGATGAGAATCGCGTTGCGGAAGGCGGTGCGCTTGTCGCGCCCGGCCATCAGCTGATCGCGCGCCGCGAACGTCAGCTGCATGCTGTCGGAAAAGCTGATCACCATGATGAGCGGCGTCATCACGTTGAGAAACATATTGAGGCGAAATCCGAGCCATCCGAGCGCGCCGAGCGCGAACAGGATCGCAAGGAGCGGTGGCGCCGCGGCGACGACCATGAGCGAAAAGCGCCGGAAGAAGAGCCCCGCGATCGCGCATCCGAGCGCAAAACCCACGGCGTTGTAGAGGATCCGGTCGCGCTCGAGAGCGTGGCGGATTTCGAGCTGCATGACTGGCACGCCAGTGAGTTCACCGGTGAGGCCTGTTCCCTGCAGGTCATCGGCCATCGCCTGGCGGATGTCGTTAACGACCGCCTCGAGCTTGCCGCGGTCGACGGCCGAGGGCTCGAGCGAAAGGATAATGACCGCGAGCCGGCCGTCGTCCGAGAGCAGCTTGCCGCGGATGATCTCGTTGCTCTTCACCCGGTCGACGAGCCCATTGTAGGCGCTTCCCTCCGGCAGTGGGTCGGGAAAGAGGGGCTCCGGCATCCCGCCCTCCGGGGCGGGCTCACGCGCGGAAAACATCGAGAGAGCGCCGCGCGTCCCATCGATGAGTTGAACGTCGGCGACGAAGCCGCGCAGCTTGTCGACCGACTCGCGCGCCAGCAACGATTGGCCGCTCACCACGATCAGCACGTCGTATTCGCTCGACGGGAAGTCGCGCGAGACCTCCTCGAATTGCTTGAACGCCGGGTCGTTCGAGCGGAACAGCTGGCTGAGCGAGTCGTCGATCCTTATTCGCTGGATTCCCACAACAGCCAACAAGGCGAGCACAAGCGCGAGCAGAACCGTCGTCGCCGGCGCCTTGAACGGAATGAGCGCGAGCCGCTCGGCGCCGAATGCGATGCTGCGCCGGCCGCTGGCCGGCTCAGCCGTTGGGACCTGTCGATCGGGGGCGTTCAAAGGCGGCTTCATCAGAGCAACGAAGAGAGACAGCATTGGCGCGGCGACGCGCGCTCGCGCCCATCGGGCCGCCGCGCCGCGAAAGAGAGAGCGCTTTGTTCGCCTCGTTGCTTTTTTTCGCTTTGAGCGGTCAGAAACGGAAACGCCATCTTGGGCTCCCGATGCGATCCGGTCTCTTTTCCCGAGCCGCCGACTATCTCGGCCTCCCTAGCCTGACTTTCCCAACTGAAGGGGTCAAGGGCCATAGCTAGAACGCGCCGCGCCCATATTCCGTTCCACCCCGCCCATCTGGCGAGGGTGACGGCGCGGCGCGCCGGCGACATCTAAGTGCGGAAAGGAGCGCCATCATGTCCGATACATCCATCCCCTCCCCCTTGACCGCCTTCTCCGCCGCCGTCGCAGAACTTGTCCGGGGCGCGGCGCGGAGCGTCGTATCCGTGAAGTCGCAGCGCGCGCATTCGAGCGGTTTTGTCTGGCGCCCGGGTCTCGTCGTCGCAGCGGACAACGCGCTTTCCGACGAGGGGGAGATCGACATCGTCGCCCACGACGGCGCCGCGACCCGGGCCGAGCTTGTCGGCCGCGATCCGTCGACCGACGTCGCGCTCCTGCGCGTCCAGCGCACGGACCTGCCGCAAGCCTCGCCCTCGGCCCGCGGCCCGACGGCCGGCGCGCTCGCGCTCGTCGTCGCCGCGCGGGAGGGCGCTCCCGCCGCGTCGCTCGGGATCGTCTCCTATTCCGGCCCGCAATGGCGCAGCATGCGCGGCGGGCTCATCGACGCCAGGATAGAACTCAGCGCGTTCTTGCGACGATCGAGCGAGGGCGGGCTCGCGCTCGATTCGGAAGGCCGCGCATTTGGCATGGCGGTCTTTGGTCCGAGGCGGCGCACCCTCGTCATTCCTTTTGCGACGATCGACCGGGTCGCGGCGACGCTCGTCGCCAAGGGCAGGATCGCGCGCGGATATCTGGGTCTCGGCCTGCAACCGGTGAAGCTCGAAGGCGGAGGCCTCGGACTGATGGCGATCAGCGTCGACGCCAAAGGCCCGGGCGCCACGGCAGGCGTCAAGCAGGGAGACGTGATCGTCGCGTGGAACGGGGAAGCGATCCGCGGCGTCCATCACCTCCTGCGCGCGCTTGGGCCTGACAGCGTCGGGACGACGGTCAAGCTTTCGCTCAGCCGGGCTGGGGAGCCGCTGGAGCTCGACCTCACGATCGGCGAGAGGCCGCAGGCGCCATGACGGAGGGGCCGATCGTCATCGCAATCGAGATCGGCGAGCCTGCGCTCGCCGATCGCCTCGCGGCGATTCTGGCTGACGTCGCTGGACTGCGTCTCGCCGCGCCGGGCGAACCCGCGGACGCGGCGCTGGTGGTCGGGCGAGAAAGGACGCCCAATCTCGAAGTCGCCTTAACCCCCCGAGAGCTCGATGTGCTGGCGTTGCTGGCGGAAGGGGCCTCGAACAAATCAATCGCGCGAACGCTCGCCATCTCGGTTCACACCGTCAAATTCCACATCGCATCCCTTTTCGACAAGCTCGATGCTGAAGGAAGGACCGAGGCCGTGGCTCAGGCGGCGCGGCTTGGCGCGATCACATTCTGAAACGAACGCGGTGCGCGTTGTCGCTTTGGCTACATGCCGTAGACCGCGAGCAGTACGCCGAACACCGGGATAGCGACAAGGCACACAGTCAGACTTAATCTAAGATAGACTGTCTTCCAGAATAGGATGCGCGACAAAAGCGCTATGCGATGCTTCGCCTCTTCCAGTTCAACATCCGGATCGTGAATGTACGTGAAATGATGGGCGGCGGCGTTGCGCGAAAGATGGAAGTTGCTTTTCTCCGTACGAAGATAGCGAGGAAAAATCGCCAGAATGAGAAAGAAATACGCGACTAGAAAAGGCGCCAAGATGACCCCGACGGGAATGTGGGCCAAATTTTTCTCATGCGCGCTCAGAATCGGCACCATCAGCAGCGGCAGAAACAGGAGCGTGATGTTGGCTTTGAAGTCGCTCGACCGAATGGCGTCAGTGTAGACGGCTGCAAAATCCCGGAAGTATTTAATTTCCTTCTGGATGCCTTCATCGCTCACGGGTCGTGCGCCGCCCCGAACGGTGACTTGATCGGTTAGGGTCTCCGGCATGCCCTGAAATTGTGAGAGCCGCTCCTCGCTGTCAAGCGCCAGCGCAATGACTCTCGGACGCTCTCAGTCCGATGTCTTCAGCTCTCTGCCGCCTGAACAGGACCAGAGTCCTTGCCTTTCGCCTCGACGTCGCGATCGACGAACTCAATGACGGCCATCGCCGCGTTGTCGCCTGGGCGAAAGCCCGCCTTCATGATGCGGGTGTAGCCGCCGTTCCTCATCTTGTAGCGGGGGCCGAGCACATCGATCAGTTTCTTGACGAGATCGGCGTCGCGCAGCCTCGAAATCGCAATGCGCCGCGCGTGCAGATCGCCGCGTTTGCCAAGCGTCACCAGTTTCTCGACCACCGGTCGAAGGTCCTTGGCCTTCGGCAGCGTCGTCATGATCTGCTCGTGCTTGATCAGGGCCTGAGCCATATTGGCGAACATCGCCTGCCGATGTTCGGCGGTTCGGTTGAAACGCCGCTTTGCGCGTCCGTGATACATTTGGCTCTCTCCTTACTCGGGTCTGCGGCCGCCGTGCCAAGGAACGGTCGCTCTTTTATGGGCGAATGGGGAGCAGCGAATGGCGAATGGGGTCACCTCTCGCTATTGGCCATTTCGCCATTCGCCTTGTCAGTAGTGCTCCTCGAACCGCTTTGCCAGGTCCTCGATGTTGTCGGGCGGCCAGCCCGAGACTTCCATGCCCAGGTGCAAGCCCATCTGGGCCAGCACTTCCTTGATCTCATTGAGCGACTTGCGGCCGAAGTTCGGCGTCCGCAACATTTCGCCCTCGGTCTTCTGGATGAGATCGCCGATGTAGGTGATGTTGTCGTTCTTGAGACAGTTGGCTGAACGGACAGAAAGCTCGAGCTCGTCCACCTTCTTGAGCAGCGCCGGATTGAATGCAAGTTCGGGGATCGCATGCTGCGCCTCTTCGCGGCGCGGCTCCTCGAAGTTGACGAATACGGCGAGCTGGTCCTGCAGGATGCGAGCCGCATAGGCGAGCGCGTCCTCGGGCGACATGGCGCCGTTGGTCTCGATCGTCATCGTCAGCTTGTCCTTGTCGAGGTCCTGGCCTTCGCGGGTGTTCTCGACCCGGTAGGAGACCTTCTTGACCGGCGAAAACATGCTGTCGATCGGCAGGAGGCCGATCGGCGAATCCTCGGCCCGATTGCGGTCAGCCGGAACGTAGCCCTTGCCGGTTGTCACGGTGAATTCGATCCGCAGGTCCGCGCCTTCATCGAGCGTGCAGATGACGAGGTTCGGATTGAGGATCTGGATGTCGCCTGTCGTCTGGATATCGCTGGCGGTGACGGCGCCCGGGCCGCGCCGCTTGAGCACCAGGCGCTTGACGCCCTCGCCCTGCATCTTGACCGCGATGTCCTTAACGTTGAGCACGATGTCGACAACGTCCTCGCGGACCCCCGGGATCGACGAGAACTCGTGCAGCACGCCGTCGATGTGGATCGAGGTGATCGCCGCCCCCTGCAGAGATGACAGCAAAACGCGGCGCAGCGAGTTGCCAAGGGTCTGGCCGAAGCCGCGCTCGAGCGGCTCGGCGACCACCGTCGCGGTGCGGCGCGGGTCTTCGCTTAGAACGACTTCGAGCTTCTTCGGCTTAATGAGTTCTTGCCAGTTCTTTTGAATCACGGCGAGGCCTTCCATTGGACGGATACGCGGCTTGGAGCGCGCGGGGGCGCGCGAGTTCCGCAAAGGCGCGCCCGACACGCGTCGGCGCGCAGAAAGTTCACACGCGGCGCCGTTTGCGCGGACGGCAGCCGTTGTGGGGAATGGGCGTCACGTCACGGATCGAGGTGACGTTGAAGCCCGCCGCCTGGATCGCGCGCAGCGCCGATTCGCGTCCCGAACCGGGACCAGACACCTCGACCTCGAGCGTGCGCATTCCGTGCTCGGACGCCTTGCGAACCGCGTCCTCCGCCGCGATCTGCGCCGCGAATGGGGTCGATTTGCGGGACCCCTTGAATCCCATCGTGCCGGCGGACGACCACGAGATCGTGTTGCCCTGGGCGTCGGTAATGGTGATCATCGTATTGTTGAACGTCGAGTTCACGTGGGCGACGCCCGACACAATGTTCTTGCGTTCGCGGCGGCGAACCCGGGTCGCTGCTTTTGCCATTAAGTTGGTCCTTCAATCGCGCGTCGGCGAGTCAATTCCTGATTGTGAGTACGAAACCCGAGATCACTTCTTCTTGCCCGCAATGGGCTTCGCCTTGCCCTTGCGGGTGCGCGCGTTGGTATGGGTGCGCTGGCCACGCACCGGCAACTGCTTGCGGTGCCGGAGGCCACGGTAGGTCCCGAGATCCATGAGGCGCTTGATGTTGATCGCGACCTCGCGGCGAAGATCGCCTTCCACGAGGTAATCGCGATCGATGGTCTCGCGGATCTGCATCACTTCCGCGTCCGACAGCTGGGCGACGCGGCGCTCGGAAGGAATATGCACCTTCTCGCAAATTTCCTCGGCCTTCTTGGGTCCGATCCCGTGAATATACTGAAGCGCGATGATGACGCGCTTGTTGGTCGGAATATTGACGCCCGCTATACGAGCCATTCGCTCACGCTCCATATCGGCGGCGCTTCCGCACTATGCTGAAGCGGCGCGGGACTGACCGTCTCGGCGTCCGGTGGAGGCCGGCCCATGCCGAGAACCTTTGAAAACGCAAAAAGTCCCATGCGCTCGCAACGGCGCCGGGACCCAGAACACGTTCGGGATGAGCGGCATTTAGTCACTGCGCAGCGCTTGTCAAGCAAAAAGCGCTGCCGGCGATCCGAGAGCGACTTCTAAGTGGAGGGCGACTCTGCCGCGAGATCGAACGCCGGCCCTCGCAAATTCGCCGGAATCCCTTTATAGCGCCACCGCCGCCCGCCAGAGAACGGCGAGGGACGCTCAAAGGAGCCCCAATGACAAGGATCATTTCCGCGCATCTGCGCTCGACCGCCGCCGCCTTCGCCCTCAGTCTCGGCGCAATTCTGGTCTTCGCCGATGCGGCTTCGGCCGACCCAAAGGTGCTGGCGACAGTCGACGGCTCGCCGATCACCGAGGATGACCTCAATGATGCGATGGCGGACATCGGCCCCGGTCTGCCGCAGAAGCTCGAGGGCGCCGCGCGGCAGAAATACGTGCTCGACTATTTGATCGACCTCAAGCTCGCGGCCAAAAAGGCTCAAGAAGAGAAGCTCGATCAAACGGCCGCGTTCGCGCGCAAGCTCGCCTATTACCGCGACAAGCTGTCGATGGAGGAACTGCTCGGGTCCGTCGCCAAAGCGGCGACCACGGACGAGGCGGAGCATAAAGCCTATCATGAGGCCGCCAAGGCCGAGCCGCCGCAGGAAGAGATTCACGCGCGACATATCCTCGTCCCGACCGAGGATGAGGCGAAGGCGGCGCTCGCCCGGATCAAGGGCGGCGAGGACTTCGCCAAGGTGGCGACCGAACTGTCCAAAGATCCGTCCGGCGACGGAGGCGATCTCGGATGGTTCACCAAGGACCGCATGGTGCCGGAATTTTCAGAAGCCGCTTTCAAGCTGAAGAAGGGCGAGGTGTCCGATCCAGTCAAGACCCAGTTTGGCTGGCATATCATCAAGGTGGAGGACACTCGCACCAAGTCCTTCCCGCCGTTCGAACAGGTCAAGGATCAGGCCGCGCGCTACGTCGCCCAGAAGGCGGAAAGCGAGACGATCGCCCAACTGCACAACGCGGCGAAGATCCAACTGTTCGACGCGGACGGCAAGCCGATGCCGGCTCAGCCCGAAGCCGCCCCGGATAAGGGCGGCGGGGACGCACAAGGTAAGGATGCGTCACCCGGCGCCGAAAAGCCCAAGACTCCCTGACGTCAATTCTCTCGAGAGCGGACCTGCCGGCCTGCTCCCGACCATCGACTGGGATCACGCATGGCCGCCCCTGCCCCGCTCTCCCCGCTTGCGCCGAAGAAGTACCCCGCTCTTCCGCCCATCGGCGGCGTCCGCTTCGCGACCATCGCCGCGGGCGTGCGCTATGCCGGGCGAACCGACGTCATGATGGCGCTGTTCGACGAGCCGGCCGCGGTCGCGGGCGTGTTCACCCGCTCGAAATGCCCTTCCGCGCCTGTGGACTGGTGTCGGGCCCAGCTCAAGGGCGGCAAGGCGCGGGCGCTCATTGTCAACTCCGGCAACGCCAACGCCT
>Ga0209040_10002863_pt1 | contig 13303 bp, 13 predicted proteins | sample BogFormECP12_OM3_FD_188240 | JGI IMG/M metagenome (GOLD analysis project Ga0209040, IMG submission 188240) | Bog forest soil microbial communities from Calvert Island, British Columbia, Canada - ECP12_OM3 (SPAdes) (version 2) | ecosystem: Environmental > Aquatic > Freshwater > Wetlands > Bog ... | reverse complement strand
ATTGATGGCTGAGTGTGGCAATCGGGACTCACTGGCCGCCCAATACGGTGTCCGGGTGGCGACCGCCGACCGAAACCGGCTAATTGAGGACAGGCCCTAGTTCCTCGTTAATTTTTCGCTGAACCCCATGTCGGCTGAAACGGATGGTGGGCGCGACAGGGATTGAACCTGTGGCCCCTGCCATGTCAAGGCAGTGCTCTCCCGCTGAGCTACGCGCCCATCCAAGGGAAAAAATACGCGTCCGGCCCGCCATCGGCAAGCTTGGGTCGTGACAGCACGCGCGGTGGCAGCTTCAATACCACCATGGACGTGCCAATTGCCGCCTCGGTTGCTGCGCCTGCCCCGATCGTGGTGCTGCGGCCGGCGCGTCAGACCATCCCGGTCGTGTTTGCGTCGCCGCATTCAGGCCGCAGTTATCCGGGCGAATTGCTGGCGGCTTCCCGGCTCGATGGGCTGAGCCTGCGCCGCAGCGAGGACAGCTTCGTCGATGAACTGTTCGCCGCGGCACCGGACCATGGCGCCCTGCTACTTGCGGCCACCTTCCCGCGCGCCTGGTGCGACGCCAACCGCGAGCCGTGGGAGCTCGATCCGGCGATGTTTGCCGACCGGCTGCCGTCCTGGATCAACACCACCAGCGCCCGGGTCAGTGCCGGGCTCGGCACGATCGCCCGGATCGTCGCCTCCGGGGAGGCGATCTACCGCGACAAGCTGTCATTCGCCGATGCGGAGCGGCGGATCCGCACATGTTGGCAGCCATTCCACGATACGCTGGCCACACTGATCGCCGAGACCCGCGCCGAATTCGGGCATTGTCTGCTGATCGACTGTCACTCCATGCCAACGCATGGCCACGTGACCCGGTCCGGGGCGAGACCCGCCGATTTCGTTCTCGGCGATGCCCACGGCACGGCCTGCGCGCCGCGCATGACGCGGTTGGTCGAGACCCTGCTGGCGCAACTCGGCTACAGCGTTCGGCGCAACGACCCCTATGCCGGCGGCTACATCACACGCCACTACGGCCGGCCGCGCGAGGGCGTCCACGCGCTACAGGTAGAGATCGCCCGCGAACTCTATATGGACGAGAGCCGGATCGAGCGGCTGCCCGGCTTCCCGGCCGTGCGCCAGAGCGTCACCCGGTTCATCGCCGGCCTGGCCAGGACGGCGAGCGCCCTGGCCGAGGATTGAGCAGGCCAAAAAAATGGCGACCCTTGTGGGGTCGCCAAGTTTAGGGAGGAAACGTCCAAGAAAGCAGACAGCGCGGTCAAGGACCGCATTGCTGCGACGCACAATCTAGGGGATCGGTCGTTCGCGTGCAAGCGATATTTTGCAATGCAGCATCGCCCGGCGAAAAATTCCTGTTGGATCGTCAGTGACGGCCGGCAACTCTTTGCTAAGGCTTGGCTTCTATCATCGCACCCATGCGGCGTTTCTGCCTCGCGGTCGCGCTGGTGCTGGGGGTTTGCGGCCCCGGCCGAGGCCAGCCGATCATCCCCACGTCCCCCGCCCAGGGCCTGCTGTGCCGCTCGGCGGTCGCCGCGGCCGAGCGGAGCAGCGGCATTCCGGCGCACCTTTTGGCGGCAATCAGCCGGGTGGAAAGCGGCCGGCGCGACCCGGTCACCAGCGCGGTGCATCCCTGGCCATGGACCGTGAACGCCGAGGGCGAGGGCCACTTCTACGACACCAAGGCCCAGGCGGTCGCTGCGGTGGGTGCCATGCAGGCGCGCGGTATCCAATCGATCGATGTCGGTTGCGGCCAGATCAATCTGCTACATCATCCGGATGCCTTCCCCAACCTGGACGTGGCGTTCGACCCGCAGGCCAACGCCGCCTATGCAGCGCGGTTCCTCAAGGAGCTGTTCGCGCAGACCGGCGACTGGAACAAGGCGACGGCGATGTATCACTCGGCGACCCCCGATCTGGGCGCCGAGTACCGGCAACAGGTGCTGGCCGTCTGGCCGGAGGAGCAGCGGCTCGCCGGCCTGGTTGGCGCGACGCCGCTGGCGCAGGCGTGGAATGCCACGATGACCATGGCCCCGCCGACATTCACCCGCGTGCTGCGCGAACAGCCACCGGGAATGGCACAAGGACCGCGGGTCATCATGCTGCCCACCGTTGGCGGGGCGGCCCCGCCCGGCCGCGGGCTGGAAGCATACCGCGCGACACCGATCGGTTTCGCCTACCAGCCGCCGCCACGCCGCATCGGCGGATAGCGTCAGGCGAATTCGGCGCGGATGTCGGCGGAGTGCTCGCCGATCGCGGGCACCGCACCCAGTTCGCGTGGCCCGTTGCTGAACAGCACCGGCGGTGCCGCGAGCGATACCGGGCCGTTCGGCGTGTCCACCGTTGCCCGCCGCAATGCCGGATGGCGGGAGAACGCCGCGACATCGTTGACGAAGCCGTAGGCGGTGTTGGCGGCGCGCAGTTTCTCGGCCGCTTGGGCGCGCGACAGACGCGCGAAGGCCGCGGCGATATGCGCATCCACCACCGCGCGGTTCGCGACGCGGATGACGTTGGTCTGGAAACCCTGGCGCTGCGGCAGGTGGGGGTCCTCGAGGAACGTGGCGCAGAACTCCACCCATTCGCGTTCGTTCTGGATCGAGATCAGCACGAGTGCGCCATCCTCGGTGGCGAATGCGCCATACGGACAGATCGACGGATGCGCCAGGCCAAGCCGTTCCGGCGCGCGGCCGGTGCCCTCGTAGAACAGCAGCGGCACGTTCATCCAATCCGCCATGCCGTCGAACAGACTGACCTTGAAGCCCTTGCCGCGACCGGTGATGCAGCGCTCGATCAGTGCCTCCAGCACGCCGGCATGCGCGGCCATGCCGCAGGCGATGTCGCAGGCCGAGACGCCAACCCGGCCCGGACCGGCGGGAAGGCCAGTCACCATCGCCAGACCGGATTCCGCCTGCACCAGCAGGTCGTATGCTTTCATCGTGGCATAATCGCCGGTCTCGCCGTAGCCGGAGATGTCGACTGTGATCAGGCGCTGGTAGCGCTCCCGCAACTGATCGGAACCGAGCCCCGCGCGGGCGGCGGCACCAGGTGCCAGGTTCTGGATGAACACATCCGCCCGCCCGAGGATACGGTGCAGCAGTGCCGCGTCGTCCGGCCGCTTGATGTCCGCGACCAGGCTCTGCTTGCCGCGATTGAGCCAGACGAAATAGCTGGACAGGCCGTTCGCCGCCGTGTCGTAACCGCGCGCGAAGTCGCCTTCGGGTCGCTCGATCTTGATCACGCGCGCGCCGGCATCGGCTAGGCGCGAGCTGCAATAAGGCGCGGCGACGGCCTGCTCGAGCGAGACGACGAGGAGGTTGGCGAGGGGAAGCGTCACGCGCCGGACACGGGTGCAACGTCTTCCGCCGGGAACGGCACTTCCTCGTAGACCTCAGACAAAGGAATGCTCGAGCCGATCTCTGACAGCATCAATTCCGCTTCCCCGACCAAAACATCCGCCACCCAGTCGTCGCCGGCGCGCGTATATACTGTGGCCGCGGGACGGCTCTGTTCAAGAATGACATAGCGCTGGATCGAGTGGGTTGCGCGGTATTCCTGGTTCTTCTCGATGCGATCCTTGTAGGATGTGCCAGGGCTGAGGATTTCGAAGACCACCACCGGATCGTCGATCACCGTGGCACCCGGCGTGATCGGCGAGCAGACGATGAAGGCATCCGGGTAGCGAATGCGTCCGGCGACCTGGATCTTCAGGTCACTGCCATGCGCCCGGTAGCGATGGCCGCGCAGGCGATTGAACAAGAGCCCTAACAGGTTACTTTGGATGACTGAGTGAGCGACGGTCACCCCGGTCATGGCAACCGGCTGGAAGCCGTCGAACTCGTATTTGAACTCCTGCCGGCTCTCCCAGTCGAGGAAGTCTTCAAGGCTCATCGGGTTCGTCAGCGCGGCGCTCATCAGTAGCTCCGCGGCAGGCCCAGCACATGTTCGGCAATATAGGACAGGATCAGGTTGGTGCTGATCGGCGCCACCTGATACAGCCGCGTTTCGCGATACTTCCGCTCCACGTCGTATTCCTCGGCGAAACCGAACCCGCCATGCGTCTGCAGACACGCCTCCGCCGCGGCCCAGGCGGCGTCTGCGCCGAGCAGTTTGGCCATGTTGGCTTCCTCGCCCGGCGTCAGGCCGGCCTCGAATTTCTGGCAGCCCTCGCGGATCATCAGTTCGGCGGCGCGCATCTGCGCGTAGGCGCGGGCGAGCGGGAACTGGATGCCCTGGTTCTGGCCGATCGGCCGGCCGAACACCTGGCGGTCGCGCGCGTAATCGGTGGCCTTCTTCAGGAACCACCGCGCGTCGCCAATGCACTCCGCGGAGATCAGCAGGCGTTCGGCGTTCATCCCGTCGATGATGTAGCGGAAGCCGCGGCCCTCCTCGCCGACCAGGTTCTCCGCCGGCACGATCATGTTGTCGAAGAAGATCTCGGTCGAGTTGTGGTTCATCATGGTGCGCAGCGGCCGGATGGTCATGCCGTGGCCGATGCTGGCGCGCATGTCGACGATGAAGGTGGACAGCCCGTCGGTGCGCCGCTTCGTCTGGTCGCGTGGCGTGGTGCGGGCGAGCAGCAGCATCAGGTCCGAATGCTCGGCGCGGCTGGTCCACACCTTCTGGCCGTTCACCACGTAATGGTCGCCCTCGCGCCTGGCGAAGGTGCGCAGCGAGGTGGTGTCGGTGCCGCTGGTCGGTTCGGTGACGCCGAACGCCTGCAAGCGCAGCTCGCCGGTGGCGATCTTCGGCAGGAACTCCTGCTTCTGTTTCACCGAGCCGTGCCGCAGGATGGTGCCCATGATGTACATCTGCGCGTGGCAGGCGGCGCCGTTGCAGCCCTCGGCGTGGATCGTCTCCAGGATCGCCGCGGCCGCCGATAGCGGCAGGCCGGCGCCGCCATATTCCTCGGGGATCAGCGCGGCGAGGTAGCCGGCCTCGGTGAGGGCGTGGACGAACTCGGTGGGGTAGATGCGGTCGCGGTCCAGCCTCCGCCAGTACTCCCCGGGGAAACGGGCGCAGAGCTTTGCCACCTCGGCGCGGATCTCGGCGTGCGGATCGGTGGGAAGGGGCTGGTCCATGACGCGTCTCCCAGGCTCGCTCCGGCTGCTTAGGCGCGCGGGGCAACCGGTGCAAGCGAGGCGGGTCAGCGCGTCTCACCAGCGTCTCGCTTCGCTGCATGAGAGACGATGTCGCGTCGCGTGAGAAGCCGGGCGAAGGGAGGCGAAGGAGAAATTGCAACCACGGATGAACACGGATGCACACGGATAAGACGCGCAGTGGCGCGCACGAGCGCACGGCGCCGGCCGTAGCCGGGTAAATTCGTGGTTTCAGATCGCCTGTCGCCTCCCGGAAAGGGATTGCTACCCTTATCCGACGTCAGCCTGGACCGTTCAGTCGGCTGCGGCCATTCCCTGCGGGGCTGGCGGGTCGAGCGCCCGCAATGTCGGGCTGGTGCCGGTAGCGACGGCGCGCACCAGCGCGGGCCTGGGTGGGCCGATGGCCGGGTCAAGCCCGGCCACGACGTTCTCCGGCAGGCCACCGCGGGCACGGATCACCGCGGCCCACCGCGGATACATGGTTGCGAACAGATCCGCCTCGGCGACCAGGGCCTCGGCATTCTCGTTGGCCGGCGGCGGCTCCGCCGCTGCGGCGGGAGGGGCCTCGGCCAGCGCATCCGCCATCAGCCCGATGGCGCAGTGTTCGGTCCAAGCGGCCTGGTCGGTGGCGGCGTTGTTCGCCTCGCGCTTGCGGCGTTCCGCCTGCAGGCGTTGCAGCAGCGAGCGGGCGCCGCAGGCCCGGCGGTCCATGCTGGCGGCCTGGGCGGTGCATTTCAGGAAGGCAGAGAGGTCGCCGCAATGCACCCGGGCGAGCCGCAGGCAATGCTGCGCATAGGCACTGTTGCCGACACACCGGGACGCGATGTCGGCCTCGTCGGCGTTGGCCGGCAGCATCGAGGCGACCAGCGCGATCGCGGCGCGGTCGCGATGGGCGAGGGCCTCGGGGGTGTCGGTGTCCGGCGGCGGCAACATGCCGCGCAGATTGTGGACGACCTGCCAGTAGGTGCTCCTGGGGAGCTGGAGGGTGAGGTCGGGCGGTTCGGGTTCGAAGCGGTCGTCCATGGTTGGAGTATGCCGTTAGTTATAGCGACTGTCAACCGTTATTTTTGCTATCCGCGCTTGGTCCGCGTTCACCGGCGGTTGCTGTCGACCCTTCCGTCGTCTCGGCACTTTGGCAAGCGTTCGCCGATGCGCGTATGCTGCCGCCAAGGCCGGACATCCTGGCGTCTTGCCTCGCATCCCGCCGCGGAGTGTAATCCAGGCGTACTTGATGACAGCCGCCAGCAAGACGGTGATGGCAAGGCAGAGGCGGTGAGCAGCACGCTCCCGCGCCGGGGAGGTCGCAATGGCATATGCAAGCATGGCTTCGGCAAGCCCAGGCATCCGCATTCCGCACGTGGCGATGCCGAAGTTTCGCTGGCCGCGTTTGTCGCGGCGAGCCCGCGCTCTGCTGATGATGGGCATCATGATCAGTCCGGCGTTCCTCGCCGATGACATCGGCTACGGCGTCCAGCGGCTGTTCATGACCGCCGACCAGATCGCCGCGCGGCAGACGCCCGCCGACACGATGCCCACGCAGGTCACTGTGTTTCACGTGGCCTGCGCTGAGAGGGACATGCCGGCGGTGCAGCAGGAACGTTGGGCGGAATTTGCCGCGAATCATGGCTGGCCGCAGTACCCGCAGGCTGGCGCGGGATGCTTCAAGCCGCACCGGGCTTTGTACGGTATCGTTGGGCTGAAGACGTTCAACGTCGCGTGCCCGACGATGTTGCTCTCAGTGGCGGATCAGCGGCGATGGGTTGCCTATGCCGCGAACCATGGTTGGGATGAGTACCCGCAGGCTGGTTTGGGATGCGTTGATCCGTGAGTTAGATCGGAATTCAGCGGGATCGCCGTGGAGGCTTTCGCTCGCCTGAACCAATCAGTGGCCGCACTGGGGATAGCGGCCATCCCGATACCAGGCACCACAAGCTCCGACTGATGTCGATTGACAGGGACGGGTCAAAGGAATTGGATGACCTTGCCTTCGCGCTATGGGCACGACCGAGACGCGTGTCAAAGCAGTTGAGAACCGAGGATCCAGCGTGCCCGCTGATCCGCGCGCGAAGAGCACGTCGCACGTTCGCAAATTCTTGCAGCGCACAGAAACACGGAGGACCCAATGCCTCACTTCATGATACGCTGGCAGTTCACTAGCACATCGGCCAAGGCCCTGGTCGGGAAGCCGCATGATCGCACCGGTGCAGCGAAGGCACTCGTCGAAGGATTCGGAGGCAAGCTGCACAGCTACTATCTCGCTTTGGGTGAGTATGACGGGGTCGCGATATGCGAGTTCACGGACAACACGGCCGCCGTCGCCTGCTCGATGTCGGCGACAGCCACGGGCGGGTTTTCCCGCTTTGAGACAACGACGCTGCTGACCGCCCACGAAGCCGAAGCAGCGATGAAGCAGGCCAACACGACCAAGACCGGATACAAGCCACCAAACGCCTGACGCTGGAGCGCGCCGCGCCGCCGGCGCATCGGTGCACCCGCGGACGTCATGGCGGTGCGGCAGCCTCCCCGCCGAATGGGCCGAACCCAATGGCCCATGTGGGCGAACTCGCGACCATGGATCCGCCCGCGCCGTAGACGTACCACCCGAGCCCGAGGTCGATGCGCGCTTGGACGGAAGGCGAAGTTGGGTCATCGACACGCGTGAGGGCCAGCTCAAACCAGCGCCGCTGCTCCTGTAACAGCGACAGCCCGGTGGGTTGGCTGCTGGCCATTTGATCTCGCTTCCCCGATCACTGGACGGTAGGCCAAGAGGTGGGTTAAGGTCCTTGCCAGTGACCTGAATAATTCTGAATCGTGAGGTTGCGTGTCGCTCACGGAGGAAGGGGAGTTCAATTTCGGTCCGTTCCGGCTCGACGGCCATCGTCGAAGCCTGACTCGAGGCGGCGCCCCAATTTCCGTGGGAGGGCGAGCCCTTGATGTTCTTGTCGTGCTTGTAGCAGCGGCTGGAGAGACGGTAGGAAAAGCTGCACTGTTGGATCAAGTTTGGCCTGACCAAACTGTCGAGGAGAACAACCTTCACGTTCACATTTCAGCACTACGGAAGGTGCTCGGTGAGGGGTGGATTATCACGGTGCCCGGTCGTGGTTATCGGCTGGGTGTACCGCCGGATAACACAAGGACATCTGAACCCGATACGGGACTGTTTTCCGCACCACTTGCCTGGCAGAATCGGCCATCGATCGCAGTGCTCGCATTCAACAACATGAGCGGCGACCCAGATCAGGAGTATTTTTCGGACGGTATAGCCGACGACATCATCACCGAGTTGGCACGTAGTCCCTCGCTCTTTGTTATCGCACGCAACTCCAGCTTTTTCTACAAGGGGCGCCAGGTCACTACGAAGCAAATAGCTGGTGAGTTGCGTGTCCGGTACGTTTTGGAAGGCAGCGTGCGCCGCAGTGGCAGCCGTGTTCGTGTCACCGCCCAGCTTATCGATGCGGAGACGGGGAACCACATTTGGGCTGAGCGTTATGATCGCGCACTCGAAGATGTGTTTGCGGTGCAAGACGAGATCAGGATGGCTGTCGTCAGAGCTATCTTGCCAGCCGTTGCTGATGCCGAGGTTCGCCGCGCCCTTCGCAAGCCGCCGGAGAGCCTTGGCGCATGGGAAGCCTGCCAGCGTGGCTTGTGGCATATGGCGAAGCACATCCCAGCGGATACCGAGCAGGCGCAACGCTTCTTCAGGCGTGCCATCGAGTTGGACGCCTTGCTTGCAACCCCACATGCCCTGCTTGCCTGCTCCCATATGCAGATGCACGGTTTCGGTGGGAACGTTCGCGCGAACCAGGAAATGGCTGAAGTGGAGGCACGAAAAGCGATCGCGCTCGATCCTGAAGACTCCAATGCACTCGCCACATTATCAGCCATATCCCTCTATAACTATGCCGATTACGAGGCTGCCTTGGAACACGCGGATTATGCAATCTCGGTCAATCCGAATGACTTCCATGCCTACCTGGGCAGAGCGCGCGCTCTTGCATTCGGGGGCCGACCGGCCGAGGCAGAGGAGCCGTTGCTCACTGCCTTACGGCTCAGTCCGCGCGATCCGCTCAGGTCGTCGGCCATTAACACACTCGCAGTTGCCCGCTACTTCAGAGCCGACTACGCCGAGGCTGCCAAGCTGGAGCAACGCGCTATTCGAGACTATCCGGGGTACCCGGTGCCACATCGATGGCTCGCTGCTTCACTGGGCCAACTCAACCGTACCGATGAGGCACGGGAAGCCCTGTGTCAGGCGTTGGCGGTCACACAGGCGAGCTTTGATTTCTTCGTGCGGCAGCGGCAGCCATTTTTTCGCCCGGAGGATTATGAACACATGCTCGACGGTCTACGGAAGGCAGGTTGGCAGGGCTAAGGCTGCAATGACACGCTTCTGCGCAGATCATCGCAACCACCTCCAGCATCATTGTGCTTCGGTCAGTTCACCTGCCGGCTGACCCGCCAGACCATCAGCAAATCACCAGGCGCCGCTCTCATAGGCTCGGCAGGAGCCCTTACCGGCCAAAGCAGAGCGCAGCTTCGAGCGTGACACGCCGAGCTTTTAGAACAATTAAGAATCTGAGCCAAGGACCTTAACCCTGATTTCCCCGATAACGCCAATATCGTTGTACTAATCGGCTGAGTCTGCCATGAATATCAAACGTTGTGTAGGGCGTGGTGGTAGGTTCGTGGTATACCCAGCGGGTGAATCTGATAACGGCCGATCGCCCGGGCTCTGACGGGCTCCCCGGCGATCTCGCGGTTGCAGAACGCGGGGATCGGGGCCTAGGCCACCTTTGGGCCGTCCGAATAGGCGGCTCATCCGGGGAATCCCGGATAAGGGAGGGAACAATGCGGATTATCTGTTCGGGACTGGCCGCGATCGCCTGTCTGATCGGGGCAGATTGCGTCGCAGAAACACAGACCCTGACCCTGATGCGAGGGATCGACCCGCCGCATTACGACGCACAACGAACGACATCGTGGCCGGTGGCTGACATTGTCAACATGATCCAGGACACACTGGTGGCACTCGACTGGGACGGTCGGACACCCATCCCCTATCTGGCGAAGTCCTGGCAGATCAGTCCCGATGGCAGGACCTATACCTTCAAACTACGCGACGACGTGACGTTCTGCAGCGGCAAGAAGTTCACTGCCGAGGATGTTGTGTACACCTTCAAGCGGCTCCTGGATCCCGCGACCAGGTCGCCCTTTGCCTGGCGGGCCGGCAAGATCAAGGAGCTGCGCGCGCCGGATCCCTACACCGTCGAATATGAACTGCAGGAACCATACAACAGCCTGCTGCTGCAGCTCACTATGTTCAGCAATGTCATCATCAACCAGGAGAGCGTGGAGCAGCTCGGCAAGGATTACGGCATCAACGGCGCCGACGGCACTGGCCCTTGGTGCTTCGTCTCCTGGCAGCCGCGCAACGAGACCGTGCTGCGGCGGCATGACGCCTATCACTGGGGCCCGACGATGTACCGGAACCCGGGGCCGGTACACTTCGACCGCTTGGTACTCAAGATCGTTCCGGAGGACTTGAGCCGGGTGACTGCGATGATGGCGGGCACGTTCGACTACACCGACCATTTTCCGTATCCCTACATCGACCAGGCCATGGCGGCACCGATGCTTCAGGTGCAGAAAGTCAAGCCGAACTTCAGCCTGGTCTACTTTGGCTTCAAGACGACGCGAGAGATGGTGTCGGATCGTCGGGTGAGACAGGCGATGAACATCGCCATCAATCGCGCCGAGATCGTCAAGGGTGTGATGCTCGGGCACGCCGAGCCGTCCTACACCTACGTTCACCCAGACGCTCTCGACTACGATCCGAAGACCGCGGATATGATCAAGGAGGACGTCGCGCTGGCGAACCGGCTGCTCGACGAGGCCGGCTGGAAGCTGGGCAGCGACGGCATCCGCGAGAAGAATGGCGTCAAGCTCGCACCCAAGGTCTACGTCCCCGTTGCTACCAACCCGGCCAGGGTTGCCGAGCCGATCCAGGGGTTTATGCGCCGGATCGGCATCGACTGGCGCATCACTGCCTGGGACAACACCATCTACGTAGCCAAGATTGCGGAGCAGGATTACGACATCTGGTCGGCGGGACAGCCCTATTTGTCTGCCGGCGAGCTCATGGAGTTTTGTTTCGACTCGCACAATATTCCTGTCCCCAACCGCTCAAACTGGAACGATGCGGAGACCGATGCGTGGCTGCACGCCGGAAGTACGGCATTGCGGGACGATGAGCGGGCAAGGAACTACGCGCTCGTGCAGCAGAAGGTGACGGCCGAGCATCTCATCATGCCGGTGCTCAACCTGCCCCAGTACGAGGTCACCAACATGCGCCTCAAGGGCGCACGGCCCCACATGCTGTACTCGCACACGTTCTACAAGGGGCTGGATCTCTACAAGTAGCCGGAACAGAGACCGCGCGACGTGCTTGATTCGAGGTTGCTGACCCCAGACTGCTTGCTGTTCGGGCTCGGCGGTGACTGGAACCAGGACGAGATGGAGAACCACGGCACGGTCTAAGCCGAGCGCTTCAAGCGGATGCGCGAGTCGATCGCCGCCCGGAGCGTCTGCTGCCGGGACACAGCCGTACGGCTCCCCGCGGTGAGGAGGTGAAGCTGGTCATCCAGGCGTGCAAGCAAACCTGCGGGCGTCAGCACCTTCAACCGCGGTACCGCCAGCTCAATCGCCAGCGGAATGCCGTCCAGCCCGCGGCAGATCTCCGCGACGATGGGCGCGGTCTCGTCGGTCAGCAAAGAACGCCCGGGTGCTGTGGGCGGCGCGCTCGACGAAGAGCTGCACAGCACTGTTTCCCATCGCCTGGGCCGCCGTGAGGCTCATTGATCGCGACGGCACGTCATGCAAAGGCACCTGATAGGCATGCTCGCCGGCCACGGACAGCGCCTCCCGGCTGGTGGCAAGCTCGCACCAGAACACTCATCAGGCTGAACGGTTGGGCGCTGATCAGTGCCTCGGGTCGCGGCAGGGCCTTGGTCCGGTTGTTGCCCTACCTGCGCCTATGCTGCCGCTTCTAGGACCTCGACTTCGGCACCAGGTCTCGGCACCGATGTTCCGATCGAGTGCGCGAACGCCTCGGTTGCCGCGGCCTCCATCACCAGCAATTCGCGGAGCGAGGCGATCTTCGGCCTGCTGACCGCCTCCGGCAGTCCAAGCAGGTAATAGGAGAAGGCGGTCGGCGCCGCCAACCTCAGCGGGCACACCAAGTCACCGCTCGCCATCTGGTCGGCGACCAGGCTGGCACGGGCCAGTGCTACACCGAGACCGCGCTCCGCCGCCTCGATCATCATGCCCGCCTCGCTGAAGCGTTGGCCGCCATGGCAGGCAATATCCGGCCTGCCGAAATGATTGAGCCAGGCGCGCCAATCGCTGACCGTTGTGGAGTCGTGCAGCAACGGCAGTGCGACCAGCCAGTCGATGCTCTCGACCGGCCCGTACTGTTCGACCAGCTCGGGCGCGCAGACCGGGAAGAAGCAATCGCCCATCAACCGTGTCACCGCGTAACCCGGCTGGGGTGTGCGGCCGAAGCGAATCGCGAGGTCGATCCCCTCAGCCCGCAGATCCAGCGTACGCGGGTCCGCGATCACTTGTACGTCAAAGCCCGGAAGCCGGCTGCGGATGCGCGCCAGTCGGGGGATCAGCCAATGCGACGCAACCGAAGGCAGCATCGTCACCTTCAGCGGGTCAGTATCGTCGGAGCGGGAAAGCTCGACGACACTGCGATCGATCGCGCCGATCGCCTGTTCGACCCGGTGAGCCAGCGCTTGCCCCTGCGGCGTCAGCTCCAGGCGTCGCGTGAGGCGCTTGAACAGGCTGACACCAAGCTCCTCCTCCAGACCACGAATGCGATGACTGACCGCACTCTGCGTCAGGTTCAGTTGGTTCGCGGCCTCGGTAAAGCTCATATGCCGGGCGGCGACGACGAAGATGCGCAATGCATCCAGTGAGGGGGTGCGGGGCATGTTACCGATCGGGTCCAGAGTGGCCGAAGGTCGTGCGGAGCAGCGGCGGGCTTAATGCATGAATTCGGCTCACGCGCAAGATGAAAAGTGATCGTTTGTCATGGGGGCGGCGCTGGACTAGGGCCTGTCCTCAATTAGCCGGTTTCGGTCGGCGGCCGCCACCCGGACACCGTATTGGGCGGCCAGTGAGTCCCGATTGCCACACTCAGCCAT
>Ga0209040_10002860_pt1 | contig 13311 bp, 11 predicted proteins | sample BogFormECP12_OM3_FD_188240 | JGI IMG/M metagenome (GOLD analysis project Ga0209040, IMG submission 188240) | Bog forest soil microbial communities from Calvert Island, British Columbia, Canada - ECP12_OM3 (SPAdes) (version 2) | ecosystem: Environmental > Aquatic > Freshwater > Wetlands > Bog ... | reverse complement strand
GCCTCGGGGAAGACCAGCCCGTTCGCACGCTTCGGCCAGCAGATAACCCGATCCCGGCGCCTCGGGAGAGGACTTGACCACGACGGAACAGCCAGCCAGAAGGGCGGGCGCGACCTTACTGGTTGTCAGCCCAGGCGCGCCGTTCCAGGGCACTATCGCGCCGACTACGCCGACCGGTTCGCGCACCACGAGCGCAAGCTCGCCTCCGTGCCGCGGTGTATGCCTTTCCTCGAAAGGGAAGCTCTCGGCGAGGTCCGCGTATGATCTGAACGTATCCGCCAAGGCGGCGGCCGTATTGCGGGCGTATTTGTGCAGCACGCCCGTTTCGGCAGTCCAGACCAGCGCGTTCGCTTCGCTGTCGCGCTCGAGTTCGGCCGCAATCGTCCTGAGATAGCCGCCTCGCTCGCGATGCGTCATGCGGCGCCACGGGCCTCGGTCGAAAGCGGCGCGGGCGGCCGTCACGGCCCTATCCACGTCGGCCGGGCCCGCCTCGGCGATGGTCTCGAAGACCTCTTCGGTCGCGCTCTCAACAACCTCGAACGTCGAACTTCCAGTCGGGGATACCCAGCCGCCGTCGATGAACAACTTGTCTGGATGCTCTACGGGACTGACGATTGCCATGAGAATATCCGGAAGCTTAACAACGAAAGGCTTATGTCAGCGTGGCATAGGCCGATGAGCTTTGACATTGCAGAAAATCGACGCATTGCGCGCTCGAGAGTTTCATTTGACGCCTTCGGTCATAAGGTCGAGCCATGACGCGGGACCGCCGGCGCTTTCTCAGACGAAACTCGGGAGCCCGTGCGCTTCCTCTTCGAACCCATAGATCGACTTGACTTCGAGATATTCCTCGAACCCGAAAACGCCCATCGAACGCCCGATGCCGGATTGCTTGTACCCGCCCATCGGCGTGTGGGAATTGGTGTTCGCGCCGTTGTAACTGATCCGTCCGGCGCGCAAGCCGCAGGCGAAATCGTAGCCGCGTTTGCGGTCCTCGCTGAAGACATAGCCGCCGAGACCGTAGATCGTGTCATTGGCGATCTTCAATGCCTCCTCGTCCGTCTCATAGGGCATCACCACGAGAACCGGACCGAAGATTTCTTCCTTGGCCAGCGTCATGTCGGGCGTGACATCGGCCAGCACGGTCGGCTTGCAGAAGAAGCCGCGGTTGAAACCCTCGGGCCGGCCGAGGCCGCCGACGACGAGGCGCCCGCCTTCCTCGATCCCGATCTGAATGTGTCGCTGCACGCTTGCAAGTTGTTGGGCGTGCACCAAAGGTCCCATGGTCGTGGCGGGATCGCGCGGATCGCCGAGGCAGATGCGCGAAACTTCGTCCTTCAGATGGCGAAGCGTCTCCTCTACCTGGCTCTCATGCACCAGCATGCGGCTCGGCGCGTGGCAAGACTGCCCCGTGTTGGAGAAGCCGCGCTGGATGTTCCAGCGCGCAGCCTTTTCGAGATTGGCGTCGCGCAGTACGATATTGGCGGACTTGCCGCCAAGCTCCAGACAGACCCGTTTCACCGTCTGCGCCGCCGCTTCGCCGACTTTGACGCCTGCGGCGGTCGAACCGGTGAATGAGACCATGTCGACATCGGGGTGGCGCGAAAGCGCCTCTCCGACCACGCTCCCCCGGCCGATGACCAGATTGAATACGCCGGGGGGAATGCCCGAGTCGTGCATGACCTCCGCCAGCGCGATTCCGCTGAGGGGAGAGGCGTCGGAGGGCTTGAGCACCATCGTGCATCCCGCCGCAACGCCATAGATCGCCTTGATCGCGGCGGTTTGAAGGGGCCAATTCCAGGGGGAGATGAGCGCGCAGACGCCGATCGGCTCCCGCCGCACGATCGTATCGGCCAGTTGGCGCTCGAAGGCGTATGTCTTGAGGAGGTCGCGGGCGACCTTCATGTGGCCCGCCGGTCCGGTCACCTGGGCCTTGAAGCTGACGGGCACGCCGACTTCTCTTGCGATCAATTCGGCGAACTCGGTTTTACGGCTTTCGTAGGCGGCGATGATCGCGTCGATCAGTTCGATCCGCTCCCGAATCGAGGTTCGCGAGAACGTCCCGAAGGCGCGCTTTGCAGCGGCCACGGCAAGATCGACATCTTTGGCGCCGCCGCCGGACGTCACGAACGCGTGGGGCTCCTCGGTGGTCGGGTCGATCAGCTCGCGCAGGCCCGGCTTGGACGGCTCGACCCATCGGCCGTCGATATAGAGATGCGGATAGCGCTTCAACACGCATGCCTCCCGAATCGGTCCAAGCTCACATCACCAGCCGCAATCGACCTGAATGTTCTGCCCGCTGATCATGTCGGAGGCGGGAGACGATAGAAAGATTGCGACGTCGGCGATGTTGCGCGCCTCGATGCGCTTCTTCAGGCTTTGATTTTCCAGAATCCAGTTATGGTATTCCTCGCGCTTGTCGCCGCGATCGCGGAACTCCGCCTCGGAGACTACGCCGCCGGGCGAGATGCCGTTGACGTTGATCCCGTGCGCGCCCAGTTCGCGGGCGAGCCCCTTTATGAGGCCATACATGGCGCCCTTCGAGGCGATGTAGGGCACATAGCCGTCCCAGCGGCCGGTCAAGGTCAGCGACGTGATATTGATGATCTTGCCGGCCTTTCGCTCCTTCATGCCCCAGCTGCAGGCGCGCGAAAGAGCGAAGGCGGCAGAGGAATTGATGCGGACCTGATCCTCATATTCCTCCAAGGTGAAGGTCTCGAACGGCTTGAAGATGACCAGCGCCGCGTTGTTGACGAGAATGTCGATCCCGCCGACTTCGTCGGCAAGCGCTTTCCCGGCTTTTTCAGTTGCGGCGAGATCGTTGAGGTCGTTGCCGACGTAGCGCACGCCGGGGGCGAGCGCGTCCATCCTTTCCTGGGCGTCCGGCATGTTCGGGCGGTCGAGCGCGATGACCGTGGCGCCTTCCCGCGCAAAGCCCTGCACCATGGCCTGCCCGATGGTGCCCAGAGCGCCAGTGATCAAGGCCGTCTTGCCGCTGAGCGTCGCCATGTCTATCCCTTTCCTCCCGGATCGTAAGTCGATAGCGGGCGGTCCGGGCCGGGCATAGGCGCGTAGGAGGCAAGCATCTTGGCCGCCCGCGCAAAGATGCTTGTCCGAATTTACGCGACGCGCTCGTCGAAGAAGGACTTAGTGTCGCCCGACAGCTGGATAGCGTTCCCCCGGCTGGCCTCCGCTACCTGCCCGATCTGATCGACAGGGTGCTGCGGCGCGAGATCAATCCGGGCAAGGTCTTCGATCTCGAACTGCCCATCGCCGATGTCGCGGAAGGGTATAGCGCGATGGACGAGCGCAGGGCCATCAAGACATTACTGAAGGTATGAACTGACGCGCGGCGGCGGGATGCAATCGCAGCTGGCCCATGCAACAGGCGATGCTGACCCCCGAAAAGTAACCGGTCCAAGGCGACCCGGCTTAGACCTCGCGATATCCCGGCTTCTTGTAGAGGGTGTCCGCCCTGCCCGCGATCTCGGGCTCGAAGACCTTCGCGCCCCAGTCGCCGGGGGCGACGTCCTCTATGGCGACTGAGACCGCCTCCTCGACGCACATCGCCGAGCGCACGATTGCGCGCGTCATCTCGTCCGCGATCCGCAGCTTCTGCGCTTCCGATCGGCCTGAAAAGAGCTTCACGACGATGTGCGGCATGGCGCTCTCCTGTTCAGCCGCCGTATTGGGCGTCGCTGACTTTCTCCATCCAGTCGACGACCTTGCCATCCTTGACTTTCTGGATGGCGATGTGGGTCATGGCGGCGATCGGCGAGGCGCCGTGCCAGTGCTTTTCGCCCGGCGCGAACCAGACGATATCGCCGGGCCGGATCTCCTCAACCGGCCCGCTTTCGCGCTGCGCACGGCCAAGCCCCGCCGTGACCATCAGTGTCTGCCCGAGCGGATGGGTGTGCCGCACTGTGCGGGCGCCGGGCTCGAAGGTTACGCTCGCACCCTGCACGCGCGCAGCGTCGAGGGCGTTGCAGAGGGGATCGACGCGGACGGTTCCGGTAAACCAGGCGGCCTGACCCTTGCCGGAAGGCGTCGATCCCGCGCGAGTGATTTCCATAGGACGAACTCCTCTACGATGCGGTTTGGCCGCGAGAAAGCTTATCCATTCGGCAGCGCGCTCGGGGTAGGCGCCGCGCATTGCAAGCGGTAATGCGGCGCGCTCATAAATATCGCGCTCAGGGGCGGCCATTGGGAAGCTCGAAACGCAGGGGCGCTTCCTGCTCCTCGCAAAGGTTTTCGGGCCGGAAGCGGCCCTTTCGCATACGCTGGATCGTGACTTTCTCGAAGACTCCGGCGTTGTGATAGGGCTCGCGCGCCAGGAACTCCTCGGCTTCCGCCCGCGAAGCCACGCTAAGAATAAACAACGTGCCGAGCTGCCGGACGCCATCGTCGCCGAGCAGGGCGCCGGAAAAGAAGATCCGATGCAACTGCGTGTCGATGTAGGCGCGATGCGTCGCGCGGTGGTCGCAGCGCATCTCATGCGAGTCCGGCCGGTCCAGGCAATAGACGGCGTAGTGCATCCGTTTCTCCTGCGGGTCGATCTCAGCCGTTTTGCGCATAATCGGCAAACCTGATACCGGCGGCGGCTTCGTAGCGCCGCTTCAGCGCGTCGAGCGTCGCGTTGGGGCCAGACAGGGCCTCCTCGGCGGCGTGCTGCGCGAGAACCTCGGCCGCGATCAGGAGCGGCGCGCCGTGGGCGATGGCGAGATGAAGCAGCGCGCGCAAATCGTCTGCCACGGCACCGAGCGGCGCCGTGGTGGTGGCGGCGTCGGAAGTCAACGCAGCGAGTATCGACTTGCCCTCGGCGCTCCAACCGGAGCCCTCGTTCAGCACCAGCGCCATCGCCTCGGGATCTAGGCCGGCCTTCAGCCCCACGGCCGCGTTCTCGTAGACGACCGCCCGGTTACAGGCGGCGACGGCGTTGGCGACGAGTCTCGCGACTTCACCAGTCCCGGCTGCGCCGCAATGGATCGCCTTGCAATCGGAACTCTCAAACGCGGCGCGAAGGCTTGCGAATGCGACATCCGACCCGCCGACGAAATGCGCCGTGGTCGCGTCGGCGTGGGCGCCGGGCGCATTCGCTGTCGTGGCGTCGAGTCGCGCGACGCCGCGGCGGGCGAGATCGGCGGTGAGGCGGCGATGGTCCTCGTAGGAACGGCGCGTGAAATCGACGACGATTGGCGGCAGGTCGGGCCGCTCCATTTCCTCCGCGTCGAGACGGCGCAATGCAGCGAAGCCGGCGGGAAGGGCTTCAGTCGGCAGGCCAGCCAGCACGACCCCGATGTCGCGGAGGGCGAAAGGTCTTGCAGGGTCGGCGCTTTCGACGGACGGCGCCTTCAGCCGCGCGCCGGCCATGGTTTCCACGACCTCGACGATGATGTCGAGACTCGCGCGCGGATCGGCGCCGTTGAGGCCGATCTGCATCACGCCCCGGACGATGCCCGCGATCGGCATAGGCGCGCGGTTGTCGAGCCCGAGCGCGATCGCCTGATTGACGTCCTTCAGCATCAGCGCCAGCGCGAAATCGGTCGACGGCTGGTCGCGAAGCAGCGAGGAGAACAGCCGGAACGCCGTGAAGTTATTCGCCCAGCCGTTCGTCAGCACGTCGTTGGTCGCGCGCAGGGAGAGCCCGAGCTTGGCGGCGAGCGCCGCGATTTCCAGGGTCGCGATGCGATAGCCGGAATTGATGCTGTTGTTGATGAGCTTGGAGGCTTGACCGGAGCCGACGCGCTCGCCGCAGAAAAAGACCTTGGGGCTCATGTCCTTGAGCACGGGAAGCGCGTGGTCGTAGTGCCGGCGCGGTCCCGACGCCATGATCGTCACGGTTCCCGCCAGCGCGTTCGGCACACCACCGGCGACCGGAGCGTCGAGCAGACCGATCTCCCTGGCCGCAAGCTCCTGCGCAAACACGCGGGTCTCCGAGGGAACGCCCGTGGTCTGGTCGATTACGAGCTTGCCCGGCGCCAGCGTCCGCGCAAGACCCTCAGGCCCGAACAGCGCGCCACGCACGTCCGAACTGCGCGGCAGGCAGAGAAACACGATGTCGGCTTTCCGTCCGACCTCAGCCGCCGTCGCGGCGGCCGAGGCGCCAAGGGCGACGAGGTGCTTGACCGCGTCGGCATTCATGTCCCAGACGGTCAGGGAATGGCGATCGAGCAGTCTGCGGGCGAGCGCGCCGCCCATGGCGCCAAGGCCGATGTATCCGATTTCCACAGACGTATCCTCCGCAGAGTCCCAGTGCTTGGTGACGCCATATCGCTTGCCGCCGCCCGCGCCTATACGCGAAGGCGGCAAGGTGCTTGACTTGCACTGCTCATGGCCCAGGTTCAGCGGGCCGCTCTTGCTGGCGTTGAGGCAAGGCTGACGGCGATGGGAACGGCAGCGAGCGACAGAAGGGCGCTCGCAAGAAACACCGAGCCGAGTCCAGCAGCGCCGCCGAGAAGACCGAGAGCCGGCAGCAGCACGCCGAGCGCCACGTCGAGATAGGCCGTGTAGACGCCGATGGCGAGCCCGCGAGCCTCCGGCGGCGCGCGCCGCACCGCCTCGACCCCGAGCCCCGGAAATACAAGCGAGTAGCCGAAGCCGACCATCGCGGCGCCCAGGAAACCCCACCAACTCGAAGGCGCGGCCCATAGGGTCGCGAAGCCGGCGGCTTCGATAGTCGCGAAGATCGCGGCGATTTTCGCTCCGCCTTGCCGGTCCGGCAGATGGCCCAACCCCACGCGCGCGACCACGAAAGCGAGCGCGAAGGCCGTGTACGCCAGCCAGGCTGGCTGCCAGCCCCGCTCCACGAAAAAGAGCACGGAAAAGGCCGTCATCACGCCGAAGCCAACGCTGCTGAAGGCGAGCGCGAGGCCGGGCGTCAGCGCGGTGGCCGCCACCCTAAGCAACTCGGTCTTGTTTCGTGGCTTTGCGGCCACAGGCGTCAGCGGCGCGACGATCGCCAGCGTCGCGATCGGCGCTACTATGGTCACCAGCGAGATCGCCGCGAAGCCATAAGCCGCGAACAGCGCCGCGCCAAGCGGAGCTCCGACCGCGAATGCCCCGTACATGGCGACGCCGAGCCAGGAAATGACGTTGCCCGCATGGTCGGGTCCAGCGGCGGCCAGCCCCCAACTTTGGGCGCCCACAATCACGAAGCTCTCGGCGGCGCCCAGCACCGCTCTTCCCGCCAGCAATATCGCGACCGACGTCAACGGAGCTTCCACGAAAGCGAGAGAAACAAGGTACAGCAGCCCCGCCGCGGCGGCCATGCCGAGCCCGAGGAGCAACGCAAGCTTCGCGCCGCGAAGGTCCGAGAAGGCGCCCGCGCCGACCCTGGAGATGAGGGAGGCGGCGAACTGTGCTCCGGCGACCATGCCGACTGCGAAGGTTCCCAGTCCCAGCCGCTGATTGATGTGGAGCGGCAGCGCCGGCAGCGCGACGCCCGTGACAAGAAACATTACGAAAACTGCCGCCATGAGTGGCAGAATGCGCGTCAAGGTCGAGGGGGATCGGGAAGGGGCGGCCTTAGCCGACATCTGCGCCTTTCGTTTCGCGCGCTTACCTGAACCGGCGGCGGCGCTGTCGCCAGACATCGGCCGCTATTTTCGCCGGCCGGCGCTCCCGACCGTGTAGATGGCGGCCGCCGCCACGATCACGGTGCCTTCGATGATGCCCTGATAGTTGGCGCCCAGGTTGAGGATATTGAAGCCGTTGGTGAGCGTGAAGAGCAGCAGGGCGCCGGCGATCGTTTTGGCCACGCTCCCCGCGCCTCCATAGAGCGAGGTGCCGCCGAGAATCGCCGACGCGATCACCGTCAGCTCCGCGCCTTGAAGGGCCGCGGGGTTGATGGAGCGCAGACGGCTCGCGAACAGCACGCCCACGAAGCCGGCGGCCGCGCTGCACAGAATGAACGCGCCCATCTTGTAGCGCCCGACATTGATTCCGGACAGGCGCGCGGCTTCCGAATTGCCGCCGACAGCATAAACCCGACGGCCAATCGTGGTGAAGGTCAGCGCGAACCAGATGATCGCCGCATAGATCCCCATGTAGATGACGGGCTTTGGCAGGGTCAGCGCCTCGCGTTGGAAAGCGCCAAGGGCGATCAAGCAAACCCCTCCCGAGGCTATTCCCAGGCAAACCGCGGGCAACCCCTCGCGCGCGCGACGGGCACGAAAGGCGAAGGCTGCAGCCACGATGATCAGGACGACGCCGACCGCTATGCAAGGCAAGGCGACTTCGAGACGTCCCTCCTCGAACGCTCTCATCGCCTCGATAACTCCGGGATTGCTGACCGAAAGCGAATGACCGTTGGTGTAGAGCAGCACCACGCCACGGATCGCGGTCAGCGTTCCCAAGGTGACGATGAAGGCGTTGATGCCGAGCAGTTGCACGATGACGCCGTTCAACAAGCCTGCCGCGACCGCCACGCTCATCGCGGCTCCCACGCTGGGCCAGAAGCCGATCGCATCCGCAGTTCCGATCAGGACGGCGGCCGAAAGCGCGGCCACCGACGCGACCGAGAGATCGAAATTCCCGGTGATGAGAATAACGGTCATCGCGACCGCCATGATCGCGGTCAGCGACGATTGGTAGAGAACGTTCGTGACATTGAGAACGCTGAGATAGTTCGGCCGCCCGCTGTAGGCCGTCGTCACCGAAAGAACGAGGACGAGCAGAATGAGCGCGTAATAGACGCCCATCTCCCGCAGGCTGAAAAGGCGCCGCCAATCCGAGGACGACGCCGGCGCGTCTGCCGGAGCTTTGGCGGACTCGCCAATTGAGGGCCCGGAAGGCGGTGCGGGAGAAGACATGCTCATGTAGGCTCGCCATGATGCAAAGGGGCGCTCGGACGGTGAGCAGGCTCGGCCGCCGCGCTTTGGCCACCGGCCAAGAGAACGAGTTCGTGCTCGGACGTATCGTGCGTCGCCCGTTCGGCGACGCAGCGGCCGTCGCGCATCACCAGAATGCGGTCGGCGACGGCGATCAGCTCTTCGAACTCCGAGGAGACGACGATGACAGACTTGCCCGAGGCCGCAAGCTCACGCACTAGCATGAGAATGTCGGTCTTGGCGCCGATGTCGATGCCGGCGGTCGGCTCGTCGAGGAGAAAGACCTTGACGTCGCCGAACAGCCATTTGGCGATCGTAACCTTCTGCGCGTTGCCGCCGCTGAGTTGCGTCACGAGTACGTCGGGAGACTGCGCTTTAATCTGAAGCTTGCGGATCGCCTCCGTCGCGATCTCCCTTTCCCGGCGCCGAATCGGCAGCCACCGCCGCCAGGACACATTTTCGAGCATCGCCAGCGTTGCGTTGCGCCACAATTCGAATTCCGGCACAAGTCCCTGCCGGTTGCGATCCTCGGGCACCAGCCCGAGACCTGCCGCGACCGCGGCCGCCGTGGAGCGGCCGACCGGGCGGCCGTCCAGGCTAACCTCGCCGGTCGCTTGGCGGTCGGCGCCAAAGATGGCGTGCAGAAGTTCGCTGCGGCCGGAGCCCAGAAGCCCGGCTATGCCGACCACCTCGCCGGCGGCGAGCTTCAGCGAGGTCGGTTGGAGCTTGCCTGGAGATGCGACCTCGCGAAGTTCGAGGCGCGGCGTTCCCTTGGCGGGCGGCGGCGCGCGGTCGTGGGTCGCGCGCTCCATCGCCACGATCTGCCGGCCGACGATCGCTTCGGCGATGCGCGCCTCGTCGATGTCGCAGGTGTCCGCGCGCATCACGGCGCGGCCATCGCGAATGACGGTGACGCAATCGGTCAGCGCCACCACCTCGTCAAGGAAGTGCGAGACGAAGAGGATCGCCTTTTTCTCAACTTTGGAAAGCCGCCGCACAGTGCGATAGACGAGCTCGCGCTCCTCGGCGGCGAGCGAGGCGGTCGGCTCGTCCATCACCACCAGATCAGCCCCGGACCCGAGCGCCTGGAAGATCGCCACCATCTGACGCTGCCCGATCGACAGTTCGGAGACGAGGCTATTCGGGTTCAGCCCATAGCCTACCCTTTGACAGATGTCGTTAAACCGCTCCCGGTAGCTCGCATCGCGGCGCCACGGACCCTCGTCGGCGAGAAAGATGTTCTCCAGCACCGACAGCGTCGGCACGAGCGGAATGTGCTGATGGATCGTTGCCACGCCCATGACGTTGGCTTCTCGCGGGCTCGTCCAGCGAACCGGCTGGCCCTTCCAGACGATGCGCCCCTCCGTCGCCTGGAAAGCACCGGACAGAATCTTGATGAGGGTGGACTTGCCGGCGCCGTTGGCGCCGAGCAGGCCGTGAACCTGACCGCGCGCGATCTCCAGATCGACGCCGCGCAGGGCCACGGTCCCGTTCGGAAACGTCTTGGCCACTCCTTCAAGGCGCGCCAGCGGAACCTCGCTGTTGTCGCTCATTGCCCTCTCCGCCGACACGTCTTTCGGGGTTGACCGCTCACCACTCCGGCGGACAGTCCTTCAACGTGTCCTTGGTGATCGTCGGCATGTCGTAGGTGATATACTGCGCCTTCGGCCCGTTGGGGTTCTTCACGGCTTCGCTGAGCGCCTTGAACATCAGGCGTCCGAGCAGTTCGGGCCGAGCGCAGACGGAGCCGTCGAACTCGCCAGCGCCGATGGCGTTGTTGCCGAGCTTCGAGCCGCCGGAGGTGGCGATCAGCTTCGCCTTCGAGCCCGCGGCCTTGATCGCTTTCGCGCAGCCGAGCGCCATGTCGTCGGCATGGCTGAAGAACAGATCGACGTCGGGATGCGCCGTAAGCACATTCTGGCAGATCGACTCGCCCTTCTCCGGCGTCCAGTCGGAAGGCTGGGAGGCGACGATCTCAAACTTGACGCCCGCCTTCTTGAGCGCGCCCTCGAAGCCCTGCTCACGCTGCGGCACGACGGCGAACCCGGGCATGCCTTCCACGATCGCTATCTTCGCCACGCGGTCCTTGGGCAGCATCTTCGCCGCTAGCCGGCCGGAGACCGCGCCGCCTTCGACGTCATCGGTCGTCACCAGTGCGGTGAGCTTGGGATAGACGTAGTCGGCGGGGTGCTTGGCGGGGTCGCCCACCGGGACCGCGATGGCGACGATCGGGATATGGCGGTCGGCGATCTTATCGACCCAGCCCTCCGCCACCACGGAATCCTGCGGCATGATGCCGATGGCGTCCACGCCTTGCGCGAGCAGATCGTCGAGCTGGTTGCCCTGCTTCTCGACGCTGGAGCGCGGATCGAGAACGATCGTCTTCACGCCCGCCTTCTTGGCTTCGTCCTGGAAGCCGGTCACGGTCGCCACGTCGTAAGGATATTCCATGCTGTTCGGCAGATAGCCGAACGTGAGATCCTTGGCGTGGACCGACCCCGTCAAGGACGTTGCCGCGCAGGCGATTGCGACGCTTGCGAGCCATTTCGATAGCAGCTTGCGGCCCATATGTTCCTCCCGTTGTCCGTTTCAAATTTCCGGGCGATCCCGGCTTTCCGCCCGCCGTCGCTCTCGCAGGAGCCGCCGGCCTGGGCGTCTTCACAGCATCGATGTTAGCCCAAGCGATCCTCGATATTTACCGCTGACGACGGCAATCAATCTTGCGCGAGAAGCGATAATCGCGGGCGCCGGCGCTCCGCGCTAAGCCAACCCGATGATGGATCTCGCCTGCTCAGGGGTCGCGACCTCCTCTCCGAGGTCGCGGATTATGGCGACCGCTCGCTCCACCAGCGGCGCGTTGCCCGGCGAGAGCGTTCCGGCTTTCAAATAGAGATTGTCCTCTAGCCCCACTCTGACGTGGCCGCCGAGAATGACGGCCTGTGCGACCATCGCAAACTCGTGACGTGAGATGCCGAATGCGCTCCACACCGCGCCCGGCGGCAGCGCCTGCTTCATCGCGAGCATGGCCTCCGTCGTGGCCGGCGCGCCCCAGGAGACGCCGAGACAAAGCTGCATCCAAAGCGGCTTCTTCCCGAAGGCGCCGCCGACGTGCATATGCGCGGCCAGGGCGACGTGGCCGAGATCGAAAACCTCGAGTTCCGGCGTCACGCCGGCGGCGAGCACGGCCGAGGCGATCTTCTCGATGTGGTCGGGGATGTTGACGAAGGCGTGCCCGCCGAAGTTCATGGTGGCGACGTCGAGGCTGCAAATCTCCGGCTTCAGCTCCAGCACGTGGCGCATGCGCTCCTCGGGCGTGGCCATGCCTTCGAGCGCGTTACGGTTCGGATCGTCGTCGAGCGGCGCAAATCGCGCGCCGGCGCCCGTCGTCAGGTTAATGACGACGTCGCTGCCGGAATCGCGGATGCGGTCGACGACCTCCCGGTAGAGCGCAAGGTCCCGGCTCGGTTTGCCGGTGGCCGGATCGCGAACGTGGATATGGACAATAGCCGCGCCCTCGGCGCGCGCCGCCAGCGCCTCGTCGGCGATTTGCGCCGGCGTAATCGGCACGAACGGGCTCAAGCCGGCAGTATCGCCGCCGCCGGTGAGAGCGCAGGTGATGATCACGGGACGCGGCATCGGCTTCTTCCTTTGAAGTTCGGTTGCAGGCCGGTGCTCACTCCGCTCCGGGATAGACATGCGCCCCGTAGGCGGCCCTCACGTCTTCAAGCAGCTTGCCCTTCGGCGGGGCGTAGACGAGATGTTTACTTGTGAACGTGCCGGTCAACCGGCGCATGCCGACCGCAAGCTCCGCCACCTTGACGAGCGCGGCGACGCCATTGACGACCGGCGCGCCGTCGACATTTGTCACGCCCGCCTCGATCAGCACGGACATCAGGCTTCCGCCCGCGGGCAGGATCACCTCCGCGCCGCGTTCAAGTCCACGCCGCGCGGCCGCGACGAATTGCGTCACCACCTCTGCGCGCGCGTCCTCGTCGCGCATCGCGATGTCAAACACGCCGGGCCGCTCCACCTTCATCGCTTCGACGGAGGTCAGCCGCGACTCCAGCCCCTGAAGCCGAACGCCTTCGACGATGCGGTGACGGAATTTTGGGTTGACGTTGACGAGCGAGAAGCTCGCGCCCATCAGGCAGGCGACGTGGACAGAGCTTTCCCGCAGGCCGAGCACGGGAATGTTGAGAAGCTCGCGCATCTCATGCAGGCCGGGCTCGAATATGTTGCCGATGAGAAAGGCGTCGAACCCGTCCCGTTCCGCTTCGAGCCCGCGCTCGAGCACTTCTACTGCGTCCAGAAATTCTAGATAGCGATACTGGTCGGCGATGGCGCGATGCGGACCGAGGCCGCGAATCTCGACTTCCACGCCGGGCGAAATCGCCGCCTCGACGATTTTTTTGAGCACGCGGCCATAGGCCCCGTCGAGAGACCCCCGCGAAACGCCGAAGCTCTGATAGAGTAGCCGCATGGA
>Ga0209040_10002859_pt1 | contig 13318 bp, 9 predicted proteins | sample BogFormECP12_OM3_FD_188240 | JGI IMG/M metagenome (GOLD analysis project Ga0209040, IMG submission 188240) | Bog forest soil microbial communities from Calvert Island, British Columbia, Canada - ECP12_OM3 (SPAdes) (version 2) | ecosystem: Environmental > Aquatic > Freshwater > Wetlands > Bog ... | reverse complement strand
ACGTCACGGCCGCCATCGCCGGCCAAGTTGGCCAACTATGGGGACTGACGGCCGCGTTGACCACTGACGAGCGCACGGGCCTGACCGGCGGCCAGTACACCGCGCCGCTTCGCGAGGACATGCTGCGCGCCTTGAGCCAGTCGGAGCCGCCCGATACCCGCAACGGAGTGGCTCAGCAGCGCCTGGCGATCGTGGGGAACACCATCAAGGACCTGTTCGGGGCCGTGACAATCGTCAACCCGGGCGGCTCATACACGCTGGCCACCGAGCACAGTCCCCTTCCGCTGGCGCTGCACAACGGCCTGGCTGTTCCCATCCGGGTCAAGCTGCAGGTGGACGCGCCACCCGGGATGACCGTCACAGACGTCGGCCAGATCGAGCTGCCACCGGGATACCTGCCGCTACGCGTACCGATCGAAGTGCACTTCACCCAGCGAGTCGCGATCGACGTCGCGCTGCGCACCCCGGACGGCATGCGGCTGGGTGACCCGGTGCGGCTCTCGGTGCACTCCAACGCGTACGGCAAGGTGCTGTTCGCGATCACGCTGACCGCTGCAGCGGTGCTGGTGATGCTGGCGGGACGACGGCTTTGGCACCGTTTCCGTGGCCAGCCCGATCGAGCCGACCTGGACCGACCCGACCCGCCCGTCGTCCGACGCGCGGACAGGGGGCGCGGGATCGACCATCGGGTCGATCAAGCGCACCGGGTATGAGCAGCGCTCCCCGGCGGCCGCAGGCAGCAGCACCGCCGCAGCGACAGCCACCGCAACAGCCACGCCGCCCCGGCTCGCCGCCAACTGGGCTAATTCCTCCGGTGCCGGAGCTGTCTCGTCAACGCCCCGAACTGTCCGACGCCGCGCTGGTTTCGCGGTCGTGGGCGATGGCCTTCGCAACACTGATCAGCCGGATCACCGGCTTCGCCAAGATTGTGCTGCTGGCCGCCATCCTGGGCGCCGCGCTGGCCAGCTCCTACTCGGTGGCCAATCAGCTGCCAGCACTGATCGCCGCGCTCGTGCTGGAGGCGACGTTCACCGCGATCTTCGTGCCCGTGCTGACCCGTGCCGAGCAAGGCGACCCCGACGGCGGCGCGGCATTTGTGCGGCGCCTCGTCACGTTGGTCACCGCGCTGCTGCTGGTTGCCACGACACTGTCGGTGCTTGCCGCGCCGCTGCTGGTGCGGCTGATGTTGGGCCGCAATCCGCAGGTCAACGAACCCCTGACCATCGCATTCGCTTACCTGCTGCTGCCCCAGGTGCTCGCCTACGGTCTGACGTCGGTGTTCATGGCGATCCTGAACACCCGCAACGTATTCGGGCCGACGGCTTGGGCGCCTGTCGTCAACAACATCGTCGCGATCGCCACCCTGGGCGTATACCTTGCGGTCCCCGGCGAACTTTCGGTCGACCCGGTCCAGATGGGCAACACCAAGCTGCTGGTGCTCGGGATCGGCACCAACTTGGGGGTGTTCGCGCAGGTCGCGGTACTGCTGGTAGCGCTGCGGCGCGAGCACATCAGCCTGCGCCCGCTGTGGGGAATCGATCAGCGGCTCAAGCGCTTCGGCACGATGGCCACCGCGATGGTGCTCTACGTGGTGATCAGTCAGCTCGGCCTGGTGGTCGGCAACCAGATCGCCAGCACCGCAGCGGCTTCCGGCCCCGCGATCTACAACTACACCTGGCTGGTCCTGATGCTGCCGTTCGGCATGATCGGGGTAACGGTGCTGACGGTCGTGATGCCACGGCTGAGCCGCAACGCCGCCGCCGACGACACCCGGGCCGTGCTCGCCGACCTGTCGCTGGCCACCCGGCTGACGTTGATCACGCTGATCCCGATCGTGGCGTTCATGACCGTCGGGGGGCCGGCGATCGGCAGCGCATTGTTCGCCTACGGCCATTTCGGTGGGGTCGACGCCGGCTACTTGGGCGCCGCGATCGCATTGTCTGCATTCACCTTGATCCCATATGGGCTGGTGCTGTTGCAGCTACGGGTGTTCTACGCCCGCGAGCAGCCGTGGACGCCGATTGTGATCATTCTCGTCATCACGGCCGTCAAGATCATCGGCTCGCTGCTGGCACCCCATCTCACTCACGACCCCAAGTTGGTCGCCGGTTACCTGGGGCTGGCCAACGGCCTCGGATTTCTGGCCGGCGCGATCGTCGGCTACATCCTGCTGCGGCGCGCACTCCTGCCGGCCGGTGGCCACCTAGTCGGCGTCGAGGAGATGCGCACCATCATGGTGACCGTTGCCGCCTCGTTGCTTGCCGGTCTGCTCGCACACGTGGCCGATCGGCTGTTGGGACTGGGCAAGTGGACAGCCGACGGTGGCGGTGCGGGTTCGCTGCTGCGATTGTTGGTGCTGGCAACGATCATGCTGCCGATCATGGCCGTGGTCATGGTCCGCGCCCACGTCCCCGAGGCGCAAGCAGCGGTGCGCGCCGTCCGGCGCCGGATCACCGGGCAGCGTGACGCGCTGCTGCTCCCGACACCAACTCTGCCCAGCCACAGCGCGGTCACGTACCCTGAGCAGAGGAATTCATCTCAGCCGGTGGTAAATGCGGTCCAGGAGCCGATCCGGCGCAAGCCTCCGGAACGGGCAGCTGCAGCCCGGATAGCGAAAGGACTGGAGGTGACCGATCCCCCACGGGAGAGCGCCGCATCCAGCTCCGCGTCAGGCGTCGAGCTGCCTCGGCCGGCCGCTGACGACTTCCAGCCCGACATTCCGGCCGACGTCGAGTCTGGTCCCCCTTCCAAGCCGCGCCCGCCTGACCCGGTGAACGGCGGTTTTGCTGGCGAGGCGGGCCGCGGACCAACTCCCTTGGACGCCCCCCTCGAGCGAGGTGGGGAATCGTCTGTGCACCCAGACGATGTCCACTTGGTTCCTGGCGCCCGTATCGCCAGCGGCCGCTATCGGCTGTTGGTCTTCCACGGCAGCGCACCCCCGTTGCAGTTCTGGCAGGCGCTGGACACCGCGCTGGACCGGCAGGTGGCGCTCACCTTCGTCGACCCCGACGGGTCCCTGCCCGCCGACGTCCTGCAGGAGATTCTGTCGCGCACCTTGCGGCTCAGCCGGATCGACAAGCCCGGTATCGCCCGAGTGCTCGACGTCATCCACACCGGGTCTGGCGGCTTGGTGGTCTCGGAGTGGATTCGCGGCGGTTCGTTGCAGGAGGTTGCCGACACCGCACCGTCGCCCGTCGGGGCCGTCCGCGCGATGCAGTCGTTGGCCGCGGCAGCCGACGCCGCCCACCGCGCCGGTGTCGCGTTGTCGGTCGATCACCCCAGCCGGGTGCGCGTCAGCATCGACGGCGATGTCGTGCTGGCGTACCCGGCGACGATGCCCGACGCCAACCCGCAGGACGACATCCGCGGGATCGGTGCCGCGCTGTATGCCCTGCTGGTCAATCGGTGGCCATTGCGGGAGTTTGGGGTGCGCAGCGGGCTGGCGCCAGCCAAGCGGGATGCCGCGGGCCTTCCCATCGAACCCACCGTCATCGACCGTGACATCCCGTTCCAGATTTCCGCTGTCGCCGTCCGGGCGGTTCAAGAGGATGGCGGGATACGCAGTGCCTCAACGCTTTTAAACCTATTGCAGCAGGCGACCGCGGTCGCCGACCGCACCGAGGTGCTCGGTCCGATCGAGGAACTCCCGCCGCCGGCCACCTCCCGACAGCCCGCTACTCGCGACTCGGGCGTCTTCGCCGACCGGCGCCGCAACCTGGTGATCGGTACCACCGCGGCCGCCGCGATCATTGTGGTGGCCCTGCTCGTGCTGGCGTCGGTGGTGAAGGGGATCTTCGGCAACCTGGGCGGCGGCCTCAACAACGACAAGCTCGGCCTGAACACGCCGACGTCATCGACCTCGTCGGGGGAGGTCAGTGCCGCACCTGCCGGCAGTGTCGTCAAACCGACCAAGGCCACGGTCTTCTCCCCCGACGGCGACGCCGACAACCCGGGCCAGGCCGGGCTGGCGATCGACGGTGACCCAGCCACCTCCTGGCAAACCGACGTCTACACAGACGCTGTCCCGTTCCCCAGTTTCAAGAAGGGGGAGGGGTTGATGTTGCAGCTGCCCAACCCCACGGTGGTCGGCGCGGTCACCATCGACACGCCCAGCACCGGGACCAAGGTGGAGATTCGCTCGGCATCAAGTCCGTCGCCGGCAACGCTGGAAGACACCCAGGTGCTCGCTCCGGCTACGGTGCTAAAACCCGGTCATAACGTCATCAAGGTCAGCACCAGCACATCGACGTCGAATCTGTTGGTGTGGATTTCCACGTTGGGAACCACCGACGGCAAGAGCCGCGCCGAGATCTCGGAGATCACGGTTCAGGCCGCCTCCTAACACATCTTGACGCCGGGCGCGCTAGCCCATCCGAGTGAAGTGCTGCGCGACAACCGATTGGTTAGTGTCCCGGCCCGTGGGCTTAGGGGGCAACACCCAGCGGGAACGCAGTGACGCCGAGCTGCTGGCCGCCCACGTCTCGCTTCGGTCTGTTTAACCGTTGATCGCACGACGAGCAGCACCGTGGCGCGCGCTTCTGGCCACTATGGGCTCGGTGACAGTACCCGTGCGGTCCAAAAGCGATGCTGATATCCCCCGGGATCGGTCGCTGAATCGGGATTCCTCGTCGCGTCGCGACTCGAGCACTCGCTCTTTCGTCGACGAGCTAGACCCCCAGTGATATCGGTGGCAGCCGCTTACCTTGGGTTGTGGCGTCGCGGCGAAACTACGTAGGAGCGGCACCGAGGCCTGGAATCCTATGCCAGCTTTGTCGGAGGTCGGCCGACCTCACGAGAGCGCATGTACCTCCGCAATGCGCGGGGAACACGGGCAACGGTGTAGCTCGCATGTGGCCTTACCTCCACGATGAGGTTATGCGGCTGGCCGCACCGGGGCGCCGCCGATAGACCACACGCCCAGAGCGGGTGTCGGTAACGAGGGGGCACACCGGACATTCCGGCGCCCGTCGAACCCCCACCTGTTGTGCGCCCGCCTGTCGAACCTCCACCTGTTGAGCCGCCGGCCCCACGCCCAGCGCCACCCAGAATAGGCATGGGCGGTGGAGGAACTATAGGCGGTGGAGGAGGCGGGATCCCCGGACTCGGAATTGGTGGGCTGCATGAACCGACGCTAGAAGCGAAATAAGATTACCGAGGCGGGAAGTATGACACGGACCTGTCGTGCCCCCTGCGCGTCGCTGGAAACGACGACCTAACAGCACTGGGCGAGTATGGAGAATGATGACTCAACCCGATGACGAGCGTTGCGACCAGCCCAGGTTCAGCGCCCAAGATTCCTTGCGCGTCCGATTGTTATCCGATGCACGGGGAAACTGCCTACCAATGGCGCACGTAACGTCGGTCATGAGACGCGAAGACCTCGCCCACACCCCCGCGGCCCGGCAGGACCTGGCGCTGCGCACCATCCGATCCCTCCTCGACGACGGGCTCATCGAGATCGGAGACATACTCGGCGCTTCCGATGAACGAATCGTGCCCTGGGATCTCTCGGTCGACGCCGCCATGGAGCGCGTCCATGACCTTTTCATCGGCCACTACGACGAGCCTGCACTGTGGGAATTCGCGATCTGGCTGGGGCTCACTCCCGCCGGTGAACGGTTAGCCCACGCGCTCATAGGTCAGGCGGTGGACTGAACCGCCGGGCCATGAGACCACCACCTACCTTGCTCGCGGCAATCTCGCAGTGTCCATTCAGGCCGCGACAATTCGGTTCGTAGTCCGAAGGCCTGATCTCAGCCGACTGAGGACGCCCCGCTGGTCGTTTGGCTCGCTATCAGAAAACACATCCGCGGTCGGTACAGGGCATCGCCGCACCACAGCCCATTTGGTAGTGGGTGGGGTGTGTGGTGTTGGGGCACGCCGGTGGGGCGGGCCTGGGTTCTCGAGGTGGAGGGGAGTGTGTGTGATGGCGCAGGTGGCCAAGAGGGCGGGTGTGGCGGCCTGGACGGGTGCGTGGCGGTTGCCGATTGATAAGCGTGATCATCAGCGTGCGGTGCGCAAGCAGCGTCGTCGGGATCGGCGTGTGGTGGGCGAGCTGCGCCGGGTGTATGAGCGCCGCTAGACTCCTCCCGCGGCGCGCGTAGCGCGCGCCCAACCGGTGCCCCGCAGGTTCCTCCCGGCTGCGGGGCACCGTCATGTGGGGGGTTGGGGGTCGGCGCGCCAGCCGTGGGATGGGGTTGCACGGGGTTGGTCCGCGGTGCTGACAGCGGTGCATGTTTCGCTAAACGGGTGTAGGATGGCGGTATGACGTTGAATAGCAACGTGATTCGGCAGACACCGCGTTAGCGGTGGCGCTGACCACCAAAGCGGTTGCAGCGCAACCCGAACCGCAACATCACCCGCCCGGCCGGCGCCGGTGCACCGCGTCAGCGGTGCCGAACTGAAAACCTAAGCGCCGCAATCCAACCCGAAAGACAATCGCGTAAGCGATTGGCGCGCCAAAGGCCACCCGACCACCCCGCTTGAGGACATCTACCCGGTAGCCGATCGGACGGCTCAGGTCGAGACGGCGATTGTGGTGCAGCAGGCACTGATGCGGCTTCCCGTCGAGCAACGAGCCGCGTTGGTGGCCGTCGACATGCAGGGCTACTCCATCGCCGACACCGCCCAGATGCTTGACGTCGCCGAGGGCACCGTCAAGAGCCGATGCGCGCGCGGCCGCGTCCGGCTCGCCCGGCTGCTCGGCTACCTCAACACCACTGCCGGTCAGCGCTAGCGCCGCCCGCCGGGGCTGTGCATGGCCATCAGACTGTGCATGACGGACACTGGGGCGGATGAGTGCAGCCGACGAAGATCCGGGTGATCCGGGTGATCCGGGTGAAGGCGCCGACACGCCGCTGACGGCGGAACTCCTCGCCGATTTGCAGGCCGGTCTGCTCGATGACGGCGCCGCCGCTCAGGTACGCCGACAAGTCCGCGAAGACCCGGAGGCAGCGGGCGTCCTTCGCGCTTTGAACCAGGTGCGCAATGATGTCGCCGCCGTGGGTGCCGACCCGGCATCGGCGCCGGACACTCCCCCGGCCGTGACCGCCAGAATTTCCGCGGCGTTGCGGTCAGCGAGCGGACCAGCCACCGGCGGCGCCGCTCACTCGGCGCGTCCGCACATGCGCCCAGCCCGACTGATCGCGGGCGTGGCCGGTTTCTGCGCCGTGGTCGCCGCGATCGGCTTTGGCACGGCCGCACTGGTCAACGCACCCGCGCCAACACCGAGCACACAGATCACGGCCGAGCACATCACGGTGTCAACACCGCCGATGGTGATCCCGCTAACACAGGCCCAGATCCTCGGGCTGCTCAACCGCAGTCCCGATTACGGCCCGCTCAATGACCCGGCGCGGCGCGCCTCCTGCCTGACGGGCCTCGGCTATCCGGCATCCACTCAGGTGCTCGGTGCGCAGCAGATCGACATCAACGCCCGCCCCGGCGTACTGCTGGTGCTGCGCGGCGACACGCCCGACAACCTGGCGGTCTTGGCGGTGGCACTGAATTGCAGCGCGGCCGATACCGGCCTGCTGGCCAGCACCCAAGTCCCCCGCGCCTAGTCTTGTGCCACGTGTGGCGAAACGCGCGCGGGAACAGCCACGCCTACGCTGGCGTTCGTAGACGTAGTTTTGTAGTACTTGAAAGGTTCGCATGACTGACGCTGCTTCTGTTCATGACACCGTGCATGACGTGATCGTCATCGGATCCGGCCCCGCGGGGTACACGGCTGCCCTCTACGCCGCCCGCGCGCAGCTGGCGCCGCTGGTCTTCGAGGGCACCTCCTTCGGGGGCGCGTTGATGACCACAACCGAGGTGGAGAATTACCCCGGCTTTCGCGACGGCATCACCGGCCCGGAGCTAATGGACGAGATGCGCGAGCAAGCGCTGCGGTTCGGCGCAGACCTGCGAATGGAAGACATCGAGTCGGTGTCGCTGGAGGGACCGGTCAAATCGGTCGTCACCGCTGACGGGCAGACCTATCGGGCCCGGGCAGTCATCCTCGCGATGGGTGCGGCCGCGCGCTACCTGCAGGTTCCCGGCGAGCAGGAGTTGCTGGGACGTGGCGTCAGTTCCTGTGCGACCTGCGACGGGTTTTTCTTCCGCGATCAAGACATCGCCGTCATCGGCGGCGGTGACTCGGCGATGGAAGAGGCCCTCTTTCTGACCCGGTTCGCCCGCAGCGTGACGCTCGTGCACCGTCGCGACGAGTTCCGGGCTTCGAAGATCATGCTTAATCGCGCCCGCAACAACGACAAGATCAAATTCGTCACCAACCACACCGTGGTCGCGGTGGACGGCGAGACAACGGTGACCGGATTACGGTTGCGCGACACCGTAACCGGCAAGGAAACCGCGCTGGCGGTGACCGGCGTTTTCGTCGCAATCGGTCACGAGCCGCGTTCCAGCCTGGTGCGCGATGTCATCGACGTCGACCCCGAGGGCTACGTGCTGGTTCAGGGACGAACCACGAGCACTTCGGTGGTAGGTGTGTTCGCCGCAGGCGATCTGGTGGACCGCACCTACCGGCAGGCGGTCACCGCCGCAGGCAGTGGCTGCGCCGCGGCCATCGACGCCGAACGTTGGCTGGCCGAGCACGCGGATTCCGGCGCGGCCGGCGACGGTGCAGCGGCGGGAACCGCTGACAGTACCCACACATTGATAGGAGCACCACGATGACTAACGCCGAGAATGCCGGGGCCACAATAGAAGTCTCCGACGCGTCCTTCTCCACCGACGTGTTGTCCAGCAATAAGCCTGTGCTGGTTGACTTTTGGGCGACCTGGTGTGGGCCGTGCAAGATGGTCGCTCCGGTGCTCGAGGAGATCGCGGCAGAGCGAGCGGAACAACTCACCGTCGCCAAGCTGGACGTGGACAATAACCCGCAGACAGCGCGCGACTTCCAGGTCGTGTCGATCCCAACGATGATCCTGTTCAAGGACGGCCAGCCGGTTAAGCGGATCGTCGGTGCTAAGGGTAAAGCGGCGTTGCTGCGCGAACTTTCCGACCTGGTCCCCAACGTCAGCTAACAGCGGCCTGGATCGCGGCACCACACCCCGCGATTAGCCTGGGGTTTTCCCGAAATCGACAATGATCTGCGACAATAACCACTAGTTGTTGTGCATATGTCAGCGTGTCAGCGAGTCTCGGAGGGCCCTTGGTATGCCGAGTCCTCGCCGCGAAGACGGCGACGCGCTGCGCTGTGGGGACCGTAGCGCAGCTGTCACCGAGATCCGGGCCGCGCTGTCTGCGCTGGGACTGCTGGACAATCCCGACGAAAACCTGATCACTGGTCGGCATGTGTCGCTCGACCTGTTCGACGCCGAGCTCGACCACGCAGTGCGCGCCTTCCAGCAGCATCGCGGACTGCTCGTGGACGGCGTTGTGGGCGAGGCCACTTACCGGGCGTTGAAGGAAGCCTCCTACCGGCTGGGTGCCCGCACGCTGTATCACCAATTCGGCGCCCCACTTTACGGTGACGACGTTGCCACCCTGCAGGCCCGGCTGCAGGACCTCGGTTTCTACACCGGTCTGGTTGACGGATATTTCGGCTTGCAGACCCACAACGCGTTGATGTCGTACCAGCGTGAGTGCGGGCTTGCCGCTGACGGTATCTGTGGCCCGGAAACGTTGCGGTCCTTGTACTTTCTGAGTTCGCGGGTCACTGGCGGCTCACCACACGCGATTCGCGAGGAAGAGCTGGTTCGCCGATCCGGCCCGAAACTATCTGGCAAGCGGATCATTATCGATCCGGGGCGCGGCGGCGCCGACCACGGTCTGATCACGCAAGGTCCAGCCGGACCGATAAGCGAAGCAGATGTGTTGTGGGACTTGGCAAGTCGGCTTGAGGGGCGGATGACCGCCATTGGCATGGAAACCTTCCTGTTCCGGCCGACCAATCGCAGCCCGTCGGACACCGAACGCGCCGCTACTGCCAACAATGTTGGCGCAGACCTGATGATCAGCCTGCGCTGCGAAACTCACGCCAACCCTGCGGCTAACGGCGTAGCCTCCTTCCATTTCGGCAACTCGCATGGTTCGGTCTCCACCATCGGCCGCAATCTCGCCGACTTCATTCAGCGAGAAGTGGTGGCCCGCACCGGATTACGGGATTGTCGTACGCATGGCCGCACGTGGGATCTGCTCAGGCTGACTCGGATGCCGACCGTTCAGGTCGACGTCGGTTACATCTCCAACCAACGCGATCGTGCGATGCTGGTTTCGACCCAGACTCGCGATGCCATTGCCGAGGGCGTCCTCGCCGCGGTCAAGCGGCTCTATCTGCTGGGCAAGAATGATCGGCCCACCGGCACGTTCACCTTTGCCGAGTTGCTTGCGCACGAACTATCCGTCGAACGGGCCAGCAGGCTCGGCGGTTCTTAACCTTACTGAGGACACGTTTCCTGCCGTTGACCCCGCCCCGACCGGCTGTTGCAGCTGAGCATTTGCCAGCAGACGCTCCAAGGCGGCCTCGACTTCGGCTTTCCAACCCAGCCCCTTGTCCAACTCAAGCCGCAGCCGCGGGAAGTACGGGTGCGGCGCCACCACCACGAAACCCACGTCCCTCAAGAACTCCGCGTCGATGATGCAGTGGTCGACCGAACAGTCACCCAGAGCCTCCAACACCGGCCGCACGTCGGGGTCCACCGTCCGCGGATCCTGCAACTCGCTGGCCGCCGCGGTGCGGCCAAAAGCCTCCAATGCCCGCACTCCGCGCCGGACCAACTCGTCGATCACCTGGGCGATGAGGCTGTGTGGCAGATCATCGGCGGCTTGCCCGAGCTCGACCCCCATTGACGTCAGCAGCACCGCGTCCGCGGACACCGGCGCGGTGGGAAACCGGTGCGCCCGAGGTACCGCCCCCGGCGGAGCGTAGAGCACATATCCCAAGCACGGTGGTTCGGAGTGGCTGCGTTCGTCGGGCACCGCCGTTGCGACCTGACCGCACGAACCCCACTCCAGCATCACCATCGACAACCAGGCTTCCTTTTCGAATTCAGGGTCAGCGAGGTGGTCTTGGTTACCGAGGGTCGCCGGGTCGACCTCCCAGAAGACGCAGCGGCGCGCATGCTTGGGCAGCTGCTCGAAAGCTTCGAGCCGCAGCGGTGTGATTCGAGCGGACACTAGCCTCCTGGCCTCCGTGCGGTACTGCCGCCAATTGCCCCGGCAGCCTCTCCAGAATAGGAGAGTTGGTTGTCATCGGGCCAGTCTTGCCGCTGCCACCCGAACTGCCCCGCCAGCACAACCTTCGGCCGCCGGCCGCAGCCGGCTGGATATCGAAATCGGTTGACGCACATCGGGTCTCCGTCGGATTGTGGTGACTTTCGCACGCCGAAATTGTCGCAGTGTCACAGTGACGTAATTACAGAATATTCCTGGTCATGTCTTGGACGGAGTCATCATGTCGACAATCCGCTGCAGATCCTCCACCGAGCCGAACTCCACCACAATCTTGCCTTTCCGTTTGCCGAGGCTGACCGTCACCCGGGTGTCGAACGTGTTCGACAGTCGCTCAGCAACGTCTTGGAGGCCAGGCATCTGAATCGGCTTGCGCCGCGGGGGCGCCGGCGTTGTCGTGCCGCCGCGATTGGCCAGGGTGACCGCCTCCTCGGTGGCTCGCACCGACAACCCCTCCGCGACGATCCGGCTGGCCAGTTCTTCCTGCGCATCGGCGCCGGCCTCCAGGGAAAGCAGAGCCCGGGCATGGCCAGCAGACAGCACCCCCGCCGCCACCCGGCGCTGAACCGGGATCGGCAGCTTGAGCAACCGGATCATGTTGGTGATCAGTGGTCGCGAGCGTCCGATACGGGCCGCCAGTTCATCGTGGGTGACGCCGAACTCGTCGAGCAGCTGCTGGTAGGCCGCCGCCTCTTCCAAGGGGTTCAGCTGCACCCGATGGATGTTCTCCAACAGGGCGTCGCGGAGCAGGTTGTCGTCGTCCGTCGCGCGCACGATGGCCGGGATGGTGGCCAGGCCCGCCTCCTGGGCCGCCCGCCACCGCCGCTCCCCCATCACGATCTGGTAGCGGGCGCCGCCGGGCGCTCCGTCGGCTGCCCGTACCACGATGGGCTGCAACAGTCCGAATTCGCGAATGGAGTGCACTAGCTCGGACAGCGACTCTTCGTCGAACACCTGGCGTGGCTGGCGGGGGTTGGGCTCGATGTCGGCCGGCGCGATCTCGCGGTAGACGGCACCCATGGAGTGGGCGGCCGCGACGTCCGGCCCGGAGGCTGCAGCTCCCCCGATCAGGACATCCGCGGCCGCGCTCCCCATCCGCGGGCCGAGCGTTGCCGGTCCAGAGTCGGCATCCGCCGGACCGGTGGGGATCAGCGAAGCCAGTCCCCGGCCGAGGCCGCCCTTCTTACGCAACGGCTGTGTCATGGTTGTCCCTTCGCGGATGGTGGCTGATCGCGGTCGGCGAGTTCGCGGCTGGCGTCGAGATAGCTCATCGCGCCACGCGAACCGGGGTCGTAGTCGATGATCGTCATGCTGTAGCCGGGCGCCTCGGAGACCTTGACGCTGCGCGGGATTACGGTGCGCAACACCTTGCTTCCGAAGTACCGGCGAACCTCTTCGGCCACCTGGTCGGCGAGCTTTGTCCGACCGTCGTACATGGTGAGGATTACAGTGCTCACGTCGAGCCGGGGATTGAGGTGGGCCTTCACCATCTCGATGTTGCGCATCAGTTGGGATACACCCTCGAGCGCGTAGTACTCGCACTGAATCGGGATCATTACCTCTGGCGCGGCGACGAGCGCGTTGATGGTCAGCAGCCCGAGCGACGGAGGGCAGTCGACGAAGACGTAGTCGAAGTCGAAATTGTCCAACTCGGCCAAGGCGGTGCGCAATCGGTTCTCGCGCGCCACGATGCTCACCAATTCGATCTCGGCGCCGGCCAGATCGATCGTCGCGGGTATGCAGAACAATCGCTCGCTGTGCGGGCTGCGTCGCAACGCGCTTTGCAATCCAACCTCGCCCAGCAGTACCTCGTACGAGGAGGGTGTGCCCGACTGCCGGTCGGTGATCCCAAGTGCCGTGCTCGCGTTGCCCTGGGGATCGAGGTCGATGACGAGCGTCTTGAGCCCTTGCACCGCAAGCGCCGCCGCGAGGTTGACCGCCGTGGTGGTTTTGCCCACACCGCCCTTCTGGTTCGCGATGGTGAACAGCCGGCGGTGGCGTGGCCGCGGGAGCGGCTCGTGGGTGGTGTGCAGGACCCGCATCGCGCGTTCCGCGGCGGCGCCGATCGGGGTGTCGAGTTCGTCCGATGTTTCACGTGAAACATCCGGGATCGCGGCGCGCGGCGGTGGTATCGCCTCCG
>Ga0209040_10002857_pt1 | contig 13321 bp, 10 predicted proteins | sample BogFormECP12_OM3_FD_188240 | JGI IMG/M metagenome (GOLD analysis project Ga0209040, IMG submission 188240) | Bog forest soil microbial communities from Calvert Island, British Columbia, Canada - ECP12_OM3 (SPAdes) (version 2) | ecosystem: Environmental > Aquatic > Freshwater > Wetlands > Bog ... | reverse complement strand
CGTCGTCGCATTGCGGATCGCGAAGTATTCCTGCTCGACCGCCGTGAAGACGTCAACCGTCGTATAGCCGGCCCACGGAATGAAGCTGTCGACTTGCGAGAGCGCGCGCGTACGCTCATGAAACGGCGTCTTCAACAAAGGCTGTTTGAAATGGGGCGCAAGCGCTTCTGGCGTCGGCATGTCAGCTCACCTGTTTCAATATCTGCCGCGCGGCATTGCGGCCGGCGATGCCCATGACCCCGCCGCCGGGGTGGCAGCCTGCACCGCATAAAAAGAGACCTGCGAGCGGCGTCGCGTGTTGGGCCGCGCCCGGTACCGGGCGCACCATGAGGAACTGATCGAACGCGAGTTCCCCGTGATGCCAGTGACCGCCGGCGATCCGAAACTCCCGCTCCATCTCGAGCGGCGTCAGCAATTCGCTGGCGATTACCGAGGCTTTGAGCCCCGGCGCATGGCGCTCGAGCGATCCCATGATGACGTCGAGGAAACGCGGCCGCGCCGCATCCCAGCCTTCGCGCAGCGCGTAGGGCGCATACTGGACGATCGCGGATAGCACGTGGCTTCCTGCGGGCGCGAGCGAAGCGTCCGCGATCGTCGGGATCGTGATCTCCATGACCGGTTGCGCGGAAAATTCGCCGTATTTCGCGTGATTGAAGGCATGCTCGATGTCTTGCATCGACGGCGCAACCAGCAGCCTTCCGGCGAGCTGCCGGGTATTGAGCCCTTTGAACTTCGGCGCGCCGTCGAGCGCCAGATGCAGCTTTGCGGCAAGCCCGCGTGCGCGGATATGGGTGACCCGGCGCACGAAACCCGTATCGAGATGGCGCGCGCCGAGCAGGCCCAGCAGCGTGGTCTTGGGGTCGGCGCTCGAAATCACCGTGTCTGCGCCGATTTGCTCGCCCGACTCGAGCACGACGCCGCAGGCCCTATCGGAGGCAACCACGATGCGTGCGACCGGCGCCGAAGTGCGCACGCTCGCGCCCGCGGCGCTTGCCGCATTGGCGAGCGCCGTTGAGACCGCTCCAAGGCCTCCGCGCGGTTGTGCGAGGCCGATCCCGCCGGCCGCCGATTCGGCCGCAAGACGATACAACAAGGTCAGCACCGTGCCTGGAGTTCTCGGTCCGCAGTTCGTCCCCAGTATTGCATCGAAGGCGAGCGCGCCTTGGAGTTGCGGCGTTCGAAAATGCTCTTCGAGCAAATCGTAAATATTCATTGCTCCGATGCGCAGCAATTCCCGCATGTCGGTGCGCCCCAGGCGGCGGATCTGCCAGCCGAGGCGCAGCAATGCCAGCCGATCGGCCCAGGCGTTCGTGCCGAGCCGCGGCGGCACATTCGCGAACATCGGCGCGAGTGCCGCGGCGTAGCGTTGCATGCAGGCCCGGTAGGCGGCGAGCGCTGCCGCATCCTCGGCAGCCCCCGCGGACCCGTCGGCCGGACCCGCAGCGAGATCGAGCGGCGCGCGCCCCTCGAGCAGTGCCGTCGAGGCCAACTGGGTTCCGGCCCACTCCAGACCGTGCGACTCGAGCCGTAAATCGCTGATCAACTCGCGCGGCATCAAATGCAGCAGGTGCGCGCCCGCCGAGACTCGAAAACCGGGTGCGAATTCGCGCGTGGCGGCAGCGCCGCCGAGGCGGCTGTTCGCTTCGAGCACGAGCACCGAGCGGCCGCTGCGGGCAAGATAGTTTGCGCAAACCAGGCCGTTGTGTCCGCCGCCGATCACGATGCAGTCGAATTTTGCGCCCGGCGATGCGCTCGCGACGCTCATTGCGCCCTGCCCAAATCGCGCAGCACCGCGCGTGCCGCGTTCGCGCCGGGCGCGCCCATGACGCCACCGCCGGGGTGCGTGCTCGATCCGCACATATAGACGCCGCGGACCGGACCGCGATATTGCGCGTAGCCGGGGATCGGCCGGTTGAACAGCAGCTGGTCCATCGTGAGCTCGCCTTGGAAGATGTTTCCCTCGGTCAGGCCCACCTCCCGTTCGATGTCCCAGGGCGTGCGGATCTCCGCATGCAGGATCAAGTCCTTGAAATTGGGACTGTGCCGCGCAATGGTATTGATGACGGTGTCGCCGAAGGCTTGTCGCCTTTCGGCCGTCCATGGGCCCTCGGCGAGTTCATAGGGACAATACTGGACGAATACCGACATGTAATGCTTGCCGTCGGGCGCCATCGACGGGTCGATCTGCGAGGGAATCAGCATGTCGATATACGGGGCGCGCGACCAGCGGCCGTCCTTCCAGTCGTCGTAGGCACGCTCCATCATGTCGAGCGTGTCGGTGACGTGCAGGTCGCCGCGCGTACACGGCGCGCCTTCCGGAATCGCCGGAAATCGCGGCAGTCCGTCGAGCGCGATATTCAATTTTCCCGACGAGCCGCGAATCTTGAAATTGCGGACCTGTCGCAGGAAATCGTCGGGCAAATCCTTGGCGTCCATGGTCTCGAGGAAGGTGCGGCGCACGTCGAGATTCGAGATCACGAGCGGCGCCGAGATCTGCTCGCCGTCCTCGAGCACGACGCCGCGCGCACGCCCCCCGCGCACCTCGATCCGGGCGACCGGAGCGGCGCTGCGCAGCACGCCGCCGCTCGCCTGAAACGAGGCGCCGAGCGCATTGCTGACCGCGCCCATGCCGCCGCGCGCGAAGCCCCACGCACCGACCGTGTCGTCGATGTCGCCCATGTAGTGATGCAAGAGCACGTAGGCGGTCCCCGGGGAGCGCGGCCCAAGCGCCGTGCCGATGATCGAGCTGCCCGCGAAATGCGCCTTGACGATCTCGCTCTCGAAATACTCGTCGAGAAAGTCGGCCGCGCTCATCGTCCAGAAACGCAGCGTATCGTACATGCGGTGCTCGCCGAGGCCGTGAAAGCGCCGCCCCAGATACAGCAGCTCCATGATATCGCGCGGCTTGAACGAGGTCGGATCGGGCGGCTCGCGCATGAGCATCGGCTTGATGAATTTGCACTGTCGCATGACGTCGCGCGAGTATCGATCGTAGCTCTCCGCGTCGCGCTTCGAGTGCCTTGCGATCTCGCGGCGCAACGCATCGTGGTTGTCGTAGAGCGCCAGGTGTCCCCCGTCCTGCATCATCGTGCAGCCGCCGTCGTACGGGATCACCTGCAGCCCAAACTTCGGCAATTCGAGCGTGCGCATGATCTCGGGGCGCAGCAGGCTGCAGACGTACGAGCAATTTGAGTAGGTAAAGTCCTGATAGAGCTTGCGGCTCACGGCGGCTCCGCCGATATAGGGCTGGCGCTCGAGCACGAGCACCTTAAGCCCCGCACGCGCCAGGTAGCAGGCGGCGACCAGACCATTGTGGCCCGCACCCACGACGATCGCGTCGAGATCCTTGTGCGTGGCCACGGCGCGTTCGCTCAGGCCGGCACTTTTTGCGTCGTTTTACCCGCCTGCAGCGTCGCATCGACGGCCGTCGCGAATGCCTCGAGCGTGTCGGCGAGGCACGAGGCGTCGTGCGCCGCCGATATGAACCACGGCTCGCGCGAATCCGGCTCGCACAAAATGCCCTCATCGTGCAACACCTGCGCCATGGCGTCATAAAACGAATAATCGCTGCTCTTCCAAGCCCGATAATTCCGCGGCGGTTCGTGCGCAAAATACAAACCGCTCATCGACGGGTGGCCGACGAAGCTGTGCGCGATGCCGCGCGCGCTCAAGATGCCGCGCATCCCGGCCCGCAGGCGCGTACCGTAATCGGCGATCCGCTCGAGCGCATCGGTCTCGTCGAGAATCTCGAGCGTCTTCTCTGCCGCCGCGAGGGAAACCGAATGCGCGGTGTAGGTCCCGCCATGCGCGACGCCCTTGCCGATCTTGCGCATGATGTGCTCGCGCCCCGCGAGCACCGAAATCGGGTAGCCATTGCCGAGCGCCTTCGCGAAGGTGCAGAGGTCCGCGTGCACGCCGTAGAGTTCCTGGACGCCCCCGCGAGCGACGCGAAAGCCGGTCTTGACCTCGTCGATCAGCAGCACGACGCCGTATCGGTCGCAGAGCGCGCGGGCCGTGCGCAGATACTCGGGCTCGGCCGCGATGCCGAGACAATTGCCCATGATCGGCTCGATCAGCAGGCAGGCGATGCGGCCCGCATTGCGCTTGAATACCTCCTCGAGTTGATTGGCGTCATTGGCTTGCACGAAGTGCGCAAAGCTGCGCGAGGAGATCGGCACGCCTTCGCTGTAGGGGCGCACTTCGGGTTCCCCGACTTGCGACCATTTATCCATCGGGGTGAACCACATCGCGGCGTCGAACAGACCGTGGTAGCTGCCCTCGAGGATCACATAGTCGTCTCTGCCCGTGAAGGCGCGCGCCAATCGCAGGCCCGCCATGACCGCCTCGGTGCCGGAGTTCGAGAAGCGCACCAGCTCGGCGGCCGGCACCATCTTTGAAATGCGCTCGGCGACCGAAAGTTCTCGCTCGGTCGAGAGCGCGAACACGCCGCCGACTTCCATTCCAACACGCGCGGCTGCATCGACGCGCGCATCCGCATAACCGAGAATGCCCGGGCCATAGCCCATGCGGTAGTCGACGTAATTGTTGTCGTCGAGATCGACGATGCGCGCTCCGCGGCCCTGCTTGACGTAGATCGTGCGCTCATCGCCCCAGTACCGAAAATTGGAGGCGACACCGAGCGGCAGGCGCTTCACGGCGCGCTGAAAATGCGCGTTGCTCTTGGTTAAGTTTCTTGCCATGACGTCCCCCGCGGATGCTTTATCGAACTACGTGCCCCGGCGCGCGGCGCTGCGACTCCAACTGTGCCGCCGACGACCACCGCCAAATATTATATGGTCATATAAAATAAAGCCAGCTCGGGCTATCGAAACGCCGCGCCGGCGCCTGCGGCGGCCAATCCTGAGGCACCGATCTGCGCACCTAAAGACGGGAATTAATGGCCAAATCCGCCTAGTGGAGCGTCCCTAGATCGGGTTTGTCGCAGCGCATCTTGCCAACTTAGGGTCCCTGGGATTACATTAAACAACTATATAAAAACGGCGGAGTGAACCACCATGTCGAGCGTAGCCATCGCAGCCGCCGAAACGACTGAGCACCCTGCGCTGCCGCGCGCGCTGCCCGCCTGGGTTTACAACAACGCGGCACTCAATCGTCTCGAACTCGAGCGTGTGCTGCTGCCGAGCTGGCAGATCGTGTGCCACATCAATTCGATCCCAAAATCCGGCGACTACGTGAGCTTCGATCTAGGATCGGAGAGCGTCGTCGTGCTGCGCGATCGGGATGGCGCGATCCGAGGGTTTCACAATGTCTGTCGCCACCGGGGCGCACGCTTGCTCGACAACGCCGGCAATTGCCCGGGTCCGATTACCTGCCCCTACCACGGCTGGAGCTACCGCCAGGACGGCTCGCTGATCGGCGTTCCGATGCGCGATACTTTTCCCGGACTCGATCGCGGCGAGTTCAGCTTGAAGCCGGTGCGCACCGATACCGCGTTCGGCTTCGTGTTCGTCGCGCTGCGCGGCGACCCGCCGCCGGTCTCGAAGGTTTGGGGCGCCTTGGCCGAGGAATTGACGGCCTACCGCATGGAAGAGATGGTGCCGCTCGGACCCATCACGACCGATACCTGGAACGTCGATTGGAAGATCGCGATCGACAACTACCTCGAGTCCTATCACGTGCCGATCGGGCATCCCGGACTCAATCGCATGTTCACGCCGGATTACGAGGATCAGACGGCCGTTGCGAGCGTGGCGCGCGGCGTGAGCTGGCTGCGCGAGAAAGAGTCCTCGGTATGGTCGGAACGCATGTACCAGCGCCTCGTCGGCCGCATTGCGACGCATTTGCCCGAAAAGGAGCGCCGCAGCTGGCGTTTCTACAGTGCGCTGCCCAACCTCGGCATCGATGTTTTCCCGGATCAAATGGATTTCTTCCAGGTATTGCCGAGCGGCCCGGGCAAGTGCATGGTCCGCAGCGCGCTGTTCGGCTTGCCCGACATGCCGCCGCAGATGCGCGCCTTGCGCTTCCTCAGCAATCGGATCAATACCCAAGTCAACAACGAAGACCGCTGGCTGTGCGAACGCGTGCAACGGGGCCTCGCGTCGAGCAGCTATCAACCGGGGCCGCTCTCGAAGCTCGAGCGCTGGATGCTCGAATTTCACCAGGTTTTGCGCGAACGCATTCCCGAAGTGCGACTGCCGAGCGCACCCGCGCACTTCGCCTAGAAGTGCACCGACACCGAGAAATTGACGCGCCAATGCGAGGTGCCTGGAGTCGACTCGGCGCCCAACTGGCGCGCGAGTTCGCCCGAGACGTCGACGGGCCCGGCTGAGGCCCCCGTGCGCCCGAACGAGGCGCGCATTCCGACGCCTGCCGCTGAGCCGAGTTCGGTGCGCGGCAGCATCGCGGTGGTCTCGAGGTTGACGACCTCGCCGCGCGCCGCGAACACGTAGCCCTGCGCGAGGCTCGTTGCCTTGCCATGATCCCAGGTCTGCGTGTTTTGCAATTCGGCACGAGCGACCCAGCCGCGATCCCCGCTGAAATTGGCGAAGTCGTAAGCCGACAGATCCGTAGGTCCGCCAAGCGTGAACTTCTCGGCGAGCAGCAGCGGATGCTTCGCGACGTATTGCGCGCGCACCTGCAAATCCGCTGCAAACTTTCCGGGCAATGCCTGGTGCACCGACCCGTGGCCCTCCCACTTCGTAAACGAATCGTCTGCTCCGGTCTGCGACAGCGGCGATTCGGCGGTCGCCTCCGATGCGCTGCGGCTGCCGAGCCCATGGATGCCCCGCGACAGGTCGACACCGAGGCTTGCCGAGGTCTTGATCTCGAAAACATGGTCGACCGCGAGACCGAGGCGCAACACGCGCAGCTGGTCATTGAACAGCGAAGCGGCGAACGGATTCGCGGATTGGGTCAGTGAAGTCGCGTCGAAGCCGGCGGTCGCAACCAAGCTCGTGTAGCGAATCTTGATCACGGGATAGCTGGCGCGGATGGCCGCGCGTTTGTAATTGCTGTTGGTGTCCAGCAAGCCATTGACGGCATCGGACGCGTTCGACGGCGATGTCGGATTAAGCGCCGACCAGGTATAGCGCAAATCGAGTTCGCCGCCGGAAATGCCGATCGGCGCGCGCAAGGCAGTCTCGAGCAGCCGCCGCGGCGAGCGCCGCCCGAGGCCATCGGCATCGGCGGCCGCGCTCAGCGCGACCGATACTTGGTCGACGAGTCGCGCGCCCGGATTGTAGGCGCTGAACAGGGTCGCCGAGTTGCGGCCCACGATCGCCGGCATCGCGTTGTCCACGCTGATCACGCTCGTGAAGGCACGGTACTCTCCGGTCAGCACCAGGTTGATCGCATCGTCGGTCTCAGCTTCCTCGAGCGTCGACTTGAGATTCAAGCTCGGCAGCGAGCCCGCGAGCAGTACGGCGCGCTGAAAGCGCGCGCGCGTGAGTTTGGTGCGGCCGATGATCGGCGCAAAGAACGCGAGTACCCGCGCACGATATTTCTTCGGAATGCCCTCGACGTCGACGCTGCGAATCGCCCGATAAATCACTTGCAAGTGGAAGTCGCCGCCGGCCGGCATTTCCTGCGGCGGTGCGCGCACGAGTACGAGGAAATGGCCGCGATCGACGTAGCGCTGCTGGATCTTGGCCGCGGCGGCGTCGATCGCCGCGAGCGTCACCGGACGCCCCTGCAGCGTCGCAAGCAAGCGGTCCGTATACGCGGCGAGCCGCGCGTCCCCGCCCTCGACAACGAAGCGGCCGACGGTGAGCTCAGCCGGTGCGGCGGCCGTGGCGGTCACAGCCGGCGCCGCGGGCTCAGCGGGCTCGGCGGCCTCAGCGGGCGCCGCGGGCAGAGCCAACGCCGCGGGCACAGCCGGCGCCTCCGGTCCCGCGGGCGACGTAGCCGCGGTGGGCGCCGGTTCAGTCTGCGGCTCTTGCGCCTGCGCGGCGCAGCGAAGCGCCGACAGCAGGCTCAACAGTCCGACCGCACAGGCGCGGCGCTTGCCCTGCAATGCGCGCCGCGGCCTCGGCCGCGTTATCCCAGATGGATCCAAGCCGATTTCGTTTGCGTGTAGGAGAGCAGGCTCTCCACACATTTGTCGCGCCCGAATCCCGATTGTTTGTAGCCGCCGAACGGTTGCGTCATGTCGCCGTGATCGAAGCAATTGACCCAAATGACGCCTGCCTCCAAATCGCGCACGGTCTTGTGCGCGACGTTGAGGTCGCGCGTCCACACCGAGGCCGCCAGTCCGTAGATCGAATCATTCGCTACCGCGAGACCCTCTTCGACGCCGTTGATCACGATCGCCGCGGCGACCGGTCCGAAGATTTCCTCCTGCGCAATTGTCATGCGGTTGGTAACGCCCGTAAACAGCGTCGGATTGACGAACGAGCCGGGCATGTCGGGTGCGTTGCCGCCGAATTCGAGCTTGGCTCCCTCGGATTTACCGCGGCCGATGTAGTTCAAGACGCGCGCGCGATGCGAGGCGGTCACGAGCGGCCCGAGATTGGTCTTGGGGTCGAGCGGGTCGCCGGCGCGATACGCCGTCTTGCCGCGTTCGATGAAGCGCGCGAGGAACTCCTCGGCAATCGGTTTGTCGATCAGCAGGCGCGATCCGGCGTTGCAGACCTCGCCCATGTTGCCGTAGATGCCATTGATCGCATAGGTGACGGCGGTGTCGATGTCCGGCAGATCCGCGAGGAAGATCTGCGGCGTCTTGCCGCCGCATTCGAGGCTCACGCGCTTCATGTTCGACTGGCCGGCGTAGATCAGCATTTGCTTGCCGATCTCGGTCGATCCGGTAAACGCAATTTTGGCCACATCCTTATGCAGCGCGAGCGCCGCTCCGGCGGCCTCGCCTAAGCCGCCGACGACGTTGAATACGCCCGGCGGTCCGCCTGCCTCGACGAAAAGCTGGGCCATCAAGGGTCCCGACAGCGGCGATTGCTCGGCCGGTTTGAGAACGACCGAGTTGCCGGCGGCGAGCGCCGGCGCGACTTTCCAAGCGGCCATCAACAGCGGATAGTTCCATGGCACGATGCAGCCGACGACGCCGAGCGGCTCGCGCAAAATGTAATGAAATGCGTCCGCAGCGGTCGCGGTCACGGCCCCGTCGATCTTGTCGACGAGTTCGGCAAAGTAGGTGAAATTGGTGGCCGCGGCCGGAACGTCGATCGTGACCATGTCCTGGATCGGCTTGCCCATGCAGAGGGTATCGAGCAAGGCGAAGCGTTCCGTGTTCTCGAGAATCAGGCGCGCAAAATTCGCGAGCACCGCCGCGCGCTCTCGCGGCGCCTTGCGGCTCCAAACGCGCGCCGCGAAGCTGCGTTTCGCCGCGACGACTGCGGCGTCGATGTCGGCCGCACCGCCGGCGCTGACCTCGCAAAGAGCCGCGCCGGTCCCCGGATTGACGACGGTGAAGCGTCCCCCGCCAACCGAATCGACGTATTTGCCGTCGATGAAATGCCGCGTCTCGTAGCGCAGTTTGGCGGCCCGTGCGTGCCAGTCGCTTGTCGTCAAGGAAAGTAAGCTCATTTGCGTTGCTCCATGAAGAAATTACCGCCCCGGTGCGCATCCGACCGGCAGCGCGCACAAGTATAGTGAATTACTGCCGACTGGTCGGCCCCCAATCGTTGCGCAACGCCGGAATACGGCAGCGCAGCCAAGCGCGAAACGCGCCTTGAGCGCGTCCGGTCCGGAAGGGATCCGCCGGCGCGTACCCGTAGGAAACGATGCCCTGCTGCACCGATTGAGCGAGCGCCAAGGATTGCCGGCGCAGCGCGGGCGCCAATCGCAGGCCGAGATATTGCAGGGCACGCGCACCCCGCGCCGATTCGATGATCGAAAACTCGCATCGTCGCACGCGCGAATGTCCCGCTCCGTTCGGAAGCGTCTGCAGAATCGACACGCCGTCCGGCCGCGTCTCGATGAGTTGATTCGGCGGCAGGAACAGTCTGCGCCAGAGCAGCTGGCCTGAATCGCGAGCGCCGAATTGGGCTGCCAATCGGCGATAGCGGGCCGTGCTCCAAGCCGCACCCTCGGGCGAGAGCATCGCCGACCAGTCGATGACCTGCGAGGGATCCATGACACTGAGCCGCGCTTGGGTCCAGCTGCTGCGCGGCGTGCTGCTCGACGCGCCAGCCTGGGCGTCCGATGCTGCTTCGGGGAGCGCGCTGCCGAGCCACTGTTCGACGACGACTTTCCAGTCGGCTGCCACCTCGGCCTCGGCCGACGGTGCGAGCTGCCGCAGCGGCAGATCCTGCCAATCGCCGAGCCGCAGCGCGGCAGAGGGCGCCGTCGCAAGGACACCGCTCGAGCGCACGAACATCAGATCTCCGACGAAATCCAGGTCCATGACGGGCAGGTCGAGGCCGGCTGAGCGCGGACGGCGCGATCCATCGAGTGCGAATTGAACGCCGTGCGCGCGGCATTCCAATACGCCCGTCAGATGCCCCTCGCTGCCCGATGAGAGGCGGTGCGGGGCCTGGGGGCAGCTGTCGCGCATCGCGCGGATCGCCCCCGCCTCGTCCCGGACCAGCAAGACCCGTTCGGTGCCGATATCCACGGCGAGATACGCGCCGCTCTGCGCGAGCTGCCGCCGGTGACCCACGAATTGCCAGGTGCCGCTGAACAACTCCGAGCGTTCGATCTCGGCCAAGCCCGCGTCGTCGTAGCTCCAGCGAGGCAGCCGCCGATCCTCGGCGAGCAACTCGCCGCGCGATTCCGCTGATGCGAGATTGGCCGAGAATTCGCCGGGAAAAATCGAGCTCAGATAGGCCATGCAGCGTCGTTTCGCCTCGGGTCGATCGATCGTTGCCTCGGTTTGAAAGGCAAAGCCCTGCCAAAGGATCTCGAGCACCCCGATGAGCCCCAGCGCAATGCCATCCGGATCGAGTTGCGTCTGGCGCGTCTCCTCGATGAGGCGCTGGATCAGCATGCGAACCAGCGCGGCAAAGCGGTCGTCCTTCTTCCCGCAAATGTCGTAGTATTCCTGGCGGGAGCTGGCCTCGCCCCAAAAGGCATACCAGACGGATACCTTGCGGGGGCTTGCGAGATCGGCATCGAGATACAGATCGACAAGCAGTTCCAGAGCCGCGACGGGGCGTCCCTCGAGGCGCGCGACAGGCACGAGCAAGCGCTCCTCGAATTCGGCCGCGAGATACTGCAGCGATGCGACCAACATCGCGGCCTTGGAATCGAAATAGAATCTGACGATACCGGGTGACATCTTTGCGATTGCCACGACCTTTTCGACGGTGGTCCGCGACGGGCCATGAACATGGAGTGCCGAGATGCACGCTTCGATCAAGCGCTGGCGCTGGCGGCTGTTCGACGAGCGCGCGCGCGGCGCAGGCACCGAGGCCGGCGATTTTTTTGTGGCTCGTTTCACGCTGGAAATGATGGCCCAATGAGCATACGCAGCGGATGGCTGAGGAAGCACGGCAAATGGTTGATCATTCTTCCGCCTCTGCTCTACCTGTTCGTTTTCTTTCTCATTCCGTTCGCCTACGCATTCAGGATCAGCCTGGCCGACACGGCGCTGCACGTGCCGCCTTACTCCGACATTCTATCCGTGACTCGCGATTCGCACATCAACCTCACGTTGAATCTCGGTAATTTCAAGTATTTGTTCGCCGACCGTGTCTATGGTCTCGCCTATCTATATTCGCTGAAGACTGCATTTTTCTCGACGCTGATCTGCCTCGCGATCGGCTACCCGATGGCGTACGCGATCGCGCGCAGCTCCAAGAGCGCACAGAGCATCCTGCTGCTGATCATCATTCTACCGTTTTGGACCTCATTTCTGCTGCGTGTCTATGCTCTCGAGGGCATCATTCGCGAGACCGGCCTGCTCAATTCGAGCTTGCTGTGGCTAGGGCTCATCCACGAGCCGCTGCAGATCATGCGAACCACGACGGCGGTCTACCTGGGGATCATTTATTCGTATTTGCCGTTCATGGTGTTGCCGCTGTTCGCGACGCTCGAGAAGCTCGATCGATCGCTGCTCGAGGCAGCCGCCGATTTGGGCAGCCCGCCCTGGCGCGCCTTCATCGACATTACGCTGCCGCTCTCGATGCCCGGGGTCATCGCGGGCTCGATGCTCGTATTCATACCGGCGATCGGCGAGTTCGTGATCCCGACGCTGCTCGGGGGGCCGGACAATCTGATGATCGGTCGCGTTCTATGGGACGAATTCTTCGGTAATCGCGATTGGCCCGTGGCATCGGCCGTCGCCATCGCTTTTCTGGTGCTGCTGGTCGGCCCGATTGCGGTCTACCAGCACTACAGCACCAAGCAAATCGAGGCTTGAGCATGCACGAGCGCGCGCCCTGGTCACTGATGATGGTTCTTTACCTCGGGATCGCGATCCTCTATATCCCAATCTTCGTTCTGATCGCCTACTCCTTCAACGCCTCGTCCCTCGTCAGCGTCTGGGGCGGCTTCTCAACGGCCTGGTATGCTCAACTGCTGCACAATGATCAAGTTCTCGATGCGGCCTGGCTGTCCTTGAGAATCGGAGTGGTGGTCTCGACCGGATCGGTGATCCTGGGCACGCTCGCCGCCATTTCTCTGGTGCGCTTCAGGGATTTTCGGGGCCGACTGCTGCTGACCGGAATGGTCAATGCGCCGCTCGTGATGCCCGAGATCATCACGGGCATCACTCAGCTGCTGCTGTTCGTCGCGATGCTGCATCTACTCGCCTGGCCGCATCGCGGCTTCACGACGATCGTGATCGCACACATCGCGTTCTGTACCGCCTATGTGACGATCACCGTACGCTCGCGCCTGCAGACCGCGGATCGATCGCTCGAGGAGGCCGCGATGGATCTGGGGTCCGGTCCGGTGCGCGCGTTTCTCGATACGACCTTGCCCGGCATCGCGCCCGCGCTGGCTTCGAGCTGGCTGCTGTCTTTCACGCTTTCGCTCGATGATCTCGTGATATCGAGTTTCGTATCGGGTCCCGGTGCGAGCACCCTGCCGATGGTGATCTTCTCGAAGGTCAAGCTCGGCGTGAGCCCCGACGTGAATGCGCTGGCGAGCTTGATCATCTGCGCGGTCGGCGTCTGTGTCGTGCTTGCCGGCTACCTGATGCGGCGCGGGGAGCGCCAGCGGCAACTTGACGCGCAAATGGCCGAAACCTGAGATCCACCGATGCGGCCTGTGGTCGCGCATTGCTCCCCGTGGTCGGGCATTGCTGCCGGTGGCCGGTCGCTGCGGTTCGTGGTTCGTTATTTCGGGTAGCGCGAGTCGTGCGCGGTACGCGTGAAGATTCGGCGCACCAGGGGCTCGAAGGCCGCCAGCGGTTCGGTCGGATAATCCGGGTCGAACGAGCATTGATCCCATTTGGCGCAAAAGTTCT